>Ga0116223_10000005_pt1 | contig 361164 bp, 260 predicted proteins | sample Sb_taG_3_FD_90092 | JGI IMG/M metagenome (GOLD analysis project Ga0116223, IMG submission 90092) | Peat soil microbial communities from Weissenstadt, Germany - Sb_50d_a_PC metaG | ecosystem: Environmental > Terrestrial > Soil > Wetlands > Peat | place: Germany: Weissenstadt | collected... | reverse complement strand
TCCGCCCGTACTTCTCGAACCCCGTCTGCGCCGCCAGAGTTTGCTGTCGCATCCGCCTTTTCTCCTCCACTTACACCTTATACGCTCAGCCTGTGGATCGGAGAGTTCTTCAGAGGTTCCTTAGTGCTACTTCGCGTCCTTCGTGCTTTTAGCTTTTCTCACACCAGCGAAAAACTCTCGCCCAAATACACACGCCGCACTTCCGGATCGCCCGCCAACTGCTCGGGCTGCCCCTGACGGAAGATTCTGCCGTCATCGATGATGTAGGCCCGGTCAGTCACCGAAAGCGTTTCGCGGACGTTGTGATCGGTAATCAGTACTCCGATGCCGCTCGCGCGCAGGCTGCTGATAATCTTCTGCAAATCGAGCACGGCTATCGGATCGATTCCGGAAAATGGCTCATCCAACAAAATAAACGTGGGATTGATGCACAGGCAGCGAGCAATTTCCACGCGCCGCCGTTCGCCACCAGAGAGGGCGTATCCGCGATTCTGCCGGATGTGCTCCAGTCCCAGTTCGTCAATGAACTTCTCCATCTTCTCGCGACGCTCGTGCCAGGACATCGGCTGCGCCTCTAGCACTGCGAGGATGTTCTCTTCTACCGTAAGTTTTCGAAAGACCGAAGCTTCCTGCGGGAGATAGCTGATGCCATACTGACGGGCCCGTAGGTACATGGGAACGTCGGTGATGTCCTGACCGTCGTACAATACGCGGCCGGTGTCGGGAGGGATCAGGCCAACAATGGCGTAAAAAGTGGTAGTCTTGCCTGCGCCATTAGGGCCTAACAATCCAACAACTTCGCCCTGTTCGACACTTAGACTGACCCCATTTACAACGCGGCGGCCACGGTACGATTTGCCAATTTCTTCAGTGGCCAAGGTACGCATTTGGCTTGCCATTTATCGGGCCACTCGCGTTTGAGTTACCACAGGAGTACTTGTTTCGCCTTCTACGAGCACCCTATCATCGCGTCTGAAGAAAGTCAACGAACCCCCCGTAATCTTGCCTTGTTCGGCATCAAAAATGCAGGGCGGTCCGCCGGTGAGGACGAACTTGTCTTCCGCTGCTGTGTAAACCAGCTTTTGGCCCTCGGCGCGGCGGTTGGGTTGCTGGATGACGACGTCCTCCTGGGCGACCATGCGGTCGAGCCGTCCGGGGCCGGCAAACGATTGATTCCCTGAGGTTTGACTGCGGGACAAGAGGAACGCATCGAGCGTTTTGGCGGACGCCGTGAATTCTGCGGACTTGGCCAGGACTCCGCCTTCGTAGTGTACTTTTCGCTCGGAATCGGCGTAGGTGAGCTTCGTCGCGGTGATGGCTATGGGGCTCGATTCGCCCAGCCGGGGTGCTTTCCCAGCCGTTCCGCGTCCTTTTCCGTCCTCCTGACCCTTTCCCGCCCCTGACTTCTCCAGCTGCACCTTCTCCGTCTGGGCTTTCTCGGCCTGGACCAGAATCGTCTGCACCGGCTGGGCACGGGTACCCTGGGCCATGACAAACCGCCGGTCACGGTCGAACTGGATAGAGGGCGCCTCGATAATGTTCGCGTCCTGCCAGAGGCGGGCATTGCCGGAATAAAACGCCGCGCCCGGCGTGTTGTGGGCCGTCATGCTTCGCGCCGTCACATGAATCGGGGAAGAAGACGCCAGCAGCGCGCCGTCAGGCTGTTCCTTGAGTTCACTGTATGTTGTCTTGACGTCGCCCTCGGCGAGAGCGTCGCCGGTAGCGCGGTTGATGCGGATCGTCTTGGCCGTCGTCGCCATTCCGCCGTTTGCCACGCGCGGACTGCCGCTCAGCACGAGCATCTGGTCGGCGGGGGTGTAGCGCGCGGAGTTTGCCCAGGCTTGCATCCGCTTGTCTGGCCCCTGGCCGTCGGTGTAGGCCACGTTTCCCTGCTGCGTAATGGATTCGATCCCGCCTTGCGGGAGAAACTTCGCGTCGATGGATTCGCTGGTGCTGACGCGGTCGGCCTGTCCGGAAGTCGAGCTGACAATACGGGCGTCAGGGGCCCCGTGGATGCTGGCGAGGCGGTTCTTTCCGTCGGATGTCGCGAACTCGGCCTCGAACTTGCCCGCCGTGGCAACAGTTCGCTGACCCGGAGAAACCTGGGCGCCACCGGGGCCGGCTTCTGGCACTTGGGAGATTGTGATCTGGGCTGCACCCGCGGTTACGGCGTGCTGCAGAATCCGTCCTTGGGCAACGGTGAAGTCGATGACGGGCGCGGTAAGGTCGAAATCCTGTGGACCCGTTGCCATGCCTTTCGTCGCCGGCTTGTTCGAGCTCGCAGCCCTTTGAGTCAGGTGCGCGCCATCGACAGCGTGGACCTTTTGCAGTTGGTTCTGGCCAGCGAATTCCATGATCACGCGTCCGGCATCGCCCTGCATGGGTTGAGTTCCTGTTTGCTCGAAATGGACATTGCCACTCAGGGTTGCGAGGTGAAGCCGGTCTTGCTTCCCCGTTAGCAGGAACTCCCCTTGGTCGGCGCGGCCGCGCATTTCCTGCGCCGACTCGGTCGCTGCTGATTGATCTCGGCTCCCGGTCGCGCCCTTCCCCGCCACCGTCCGCGTCTCCGTCTTCACGTTCCCCGTGGCCAGCACGCGCTCCACGCTGTTGTCAGAGCCAAGATGAAATACGGCCTGATCCGCTTCCGTTGTTCCGCCGTCTCGTTCGAGTCTGGGATGATCGAGAACGATCTCTCGCGGTTCGTTCGTAATAGTTCCGTGCACCGCTTCGATGACCGCCGCATTCGCGCCCGCCAGCACCACGTGAATCTGCGACCCCAGAATCAGGGTATTGGTCTTGCCCACATATTTCACACCCAGCGCCGACCCCGTGGCCTGAGGTGTGCGCAATTCGACCTGCGCATCCGTCCATGCGTTGCCAGTTTCCTTGTTGAAGACCAGATCCCGCGTCTTCAGATGAATTGGATTCTTCAGTTCTTTAGGCGTGGCCTGATCAGGACTGGCCAGGCCCGCCGGGTTCGCGACCAGATCAATCTGCACGTCTCCCTTGGCGGTGACGTCGCCGGTCTTCGGGTCGTAGGCGAAATCGTTCCCATAAATCTGGTCGAAGCGGCTGGAATCGCGTCCGTAAAGCACGATGTTGACGTTGTGCAACTCGGCGCGTCCGTTGAGTTTGAACTGCTTCAGATCGCTCGCCTGGATCGTGAACAGCGTGCGCTTCCCGTCGGACTTGGAGAACTGATATCCGCTGGCCGTCTGCTTGATGTCAAACCCGATCTTGTTGGGGACTTCCTTCAGCACGTTGATCGCGCGCGAACGGGCATAGAAATACATCCCCGCAACCACCACCGTGAGCAGAACGGTAGTCGCCGCCAACAAGCGTCGCAGACGATAGACCTGGAGCGTCATCTGGCTTCAGTGTAATGCCAAATCCAGTTCTCGGTTCTCAGTTCTCAGTTTTAGGCCGCTCGGACCTCATCTACACTTGGATGCAATGAAAATGAATGCGGATACCACGCCGCCCCTGCTCGACTCTCACAACCTCCGGGTGATGCGGGGGCAGAAGATTGCGCTCGACGGCTTCAACCTGCGCATTGGCGCCGAGGAACACGTCGCCATTCTCGGACCCAACGGCTGCGGCAAGTCGACGCTGATTAAGACCATTACGCGCGAGTGCTATCCGGTGGTGCGAGACGACTCGTGGATGAAGCTGCTCGGTCACGAAAGCTGGGACGTCTTCAAACTCCGGGAGCACCTGGGAATCGTCTCCAACGATCTGATGCTCTCCTGCACCGGCGAAGCCAGCGGCCGCGACGTTGTGCTTTCCGGATTTTTCAGCAGCACCGCGATCTGGCCGAATCACACGGTCGATCCCGAAAAGATCAAACTCGCCGATGCAGCGCTTGCCGAGCTAAAGATTTCGCACTTGGCGGACCGCGCAGTATGTGAGATGTCGTCCGGAGAAGCGCGGCGGGTGCTGATCGCCAGGGCGCTGGTCCACAAGCCTCGCGCCTTGCTATTCGATGAGCCTTGCAACTCTCTCGACCTCTCGGCCCAGCAGAGCCTGCGACAAACCATGCGCTCGCTCGCCGACTCAGGAACAGCGATCATCCTCGTGACGCATGAACTGGCCGACATTGTTCCGGAGATCCAGCGCGTGGTGCTGCTGAGCCGGGGACGCGTGGTCGCCGACGGCCCCAAAGAGGAGATCCTTCAAGTCGAGCGGCTGGCAGCGCTGTTCGGAATCAAAGTAGAGATGGCCCGCCGCGACGGACATTACCATTTGTGGTAGAAACAGGCTTAAAGTCGCGCAGGGAGAGTTCGAGGCCACCGTACTCGGGATGGTTGTTGTGTCCGATGGTGAAGGCGATATCGACCGTATCGCCTGCCAGCAGCGGCGTTTGCTGCAGGCGCTCGGCCATGTGCCAGCCCAGCGCGTCGAAAGTGATTCTGGTTGTCAAGTCAGTTCTCGGTTCACGGCTCTGAGTTTTCAGTTGATCGGGAGCGCGCACTTCCGCAACGGCCGCAGTCCTTTCGCTGCGCCGGATCGCAGCGCCGTCGGGATGACAGCGTGGAGTCGCAAGAATCGCGGCGGCGGAGAGCTCCGACGAGTCGACAGGTAGCTCGGCGATTGTTGCGATCATGCCCTCCCTGACTTTCAGCTTGACGTGCTTGTCCTTCAGAATCCGCGGAGGCGCTGCCAACTGTGCGTTGCGCGCTGCGAATACGGGCTCGGGATTCCCAACGCCGTAAGGCTCAAGCAGGCGCAAAGCCTGAAACAGTTGGGGCGTGACCTCGCCCAGTTGCAGTTCGGCATCCAGATCAAGAACAGGATCGAAATCCGCGGGCGTGAGGCGCGCACGGGCAAACGCATCCAGGCGTGCGCGCAACTCGCCGACATTCGCGGCAGGCATGGCAAACCCGCAGGCGTGGGCGTGCCCGCCGTACCGGGAAAAAAGATGGCTGCACGATTCAATCGCTTCCAGCAAGTGGAACGCGCGAATCGACCGGCCGGATCCAAACGCTTCCTCGCCTTCGCGCGAAATTACCAGCGCCGGACGGTTGTAACGCTCCACGACCCGCGTCGCGGTGATGCCGATGACACCGCGATGCCAGCCTTCGCCGTCCACTACAATGCAGTAGGCATCGCACAAAGCGGGGTCGCCGATGAACCGCTCCTCCACTGCACGCAAGATTCGACGCTCTTCTTCCTGACGATCGGTGTTGAGTTGGTCGAGTTTCTCCGCAAGTTCCCGAGCGCGTACTGCATCTTTCACGCTGAAGAGCTCAATCACGTCGCGGGCTACGTCCATGCGCCCAGCCGCATTGATGCGCGGCGCGATCCGGAAACCGACTTCCCCGGACGTCGGGGGACGGTTGGCAGAAATCTGCGCCACCTCCAGCAGCGCCTTCAGACCAGGGTTCACGGCCCTGCGCAGCGCATCCAAGCCCAGGGACGCGAAGACACGATTCTCGCCCGTCAGCGGCACAGCATCAGCGATGGTCGCAATCGCTACCACCTTCATGAACGACAGCAGGAACCGGTTCTGGTCTTTCGCATTGAGGCGGCGCTGCATCAGTCCCTGGGCCAGCTTGAACGCTACGCCCGCGCCACAGAGCTGCTTGTACTGATACTCGCAGCCCGTCTGATTGGGATTGACGACGGCCAACGCCCTGGGCACGCCATCCGGACCGGGCAGGTGATGGTCAGTCACGATCAGATCAACGCCAAGCCGCTGTGCGGTCTCTGCGGGCGCGAACGCACGGATGCCCATGTCGACGCTGACAATCAGACGAATGCCGGCCGCCGCTGCACGCTCGATCACGTCGTCGCGCATGTCGTACCCTTCACGAATACGGTGTGGTACGTGGAAGTCCGCTGCTCCTCCGCACAGTTCGATGGCGGTCTTCAAAATGATTACGGCCATCGTACCGTCCACGTCGTAGTCGCCGTAGATCAGGATGGACTCTTTGCGTTCGATGGCAGTGTCGAGCCGATCCACCGCGGCGCTAAGACCAGTCATCCGCTCAGGCGCGTGGAGATGAGAGAGCGACGGCGAGAGATAACTCGCGGCCGATTCGGCGTCGCAGATGCCGCGCCGCACGAGCAGCGGCGCGAGGATATCAGCCGTGCGTGCGTTGGCGCGCAGCGTGGCATCTGCACGGAGAGCTGAAGCTAGGGGTTCGATCAGATCCTGATCGGCGGCCTTGTGAATCCACTGCATGACAATGAGGAGTCAGTTTACTACGCGAGAGAGCGAGGGCCCGTCGAGCCTCGCTGGGCCCGGACGGGCGAAGGCGCCCGTCCCCACACATGCTAGATGACTAGTTCTCTTCGTCCTGATCCGGCTCGTCCATGGTGAGCCCGCCGAATTCGTCGGAGACGTCGAGCAGGCGCTGATATTTTTCGTACCACTCCGTGCTGACTTCGCACAGGAACATCGAGCCCTGGTACGCCCAGCCTAGCTGTAGAAAGCCAACTTTGCCGACGTGGGCGCGGAGCCAGCGCGCGTCCTCCACATCGTCGCTGTCGGTGAACTCCGAGTTGGTGAGCCGCTGCACCATTTCGTCCAGCTCGGTGAGCTCGAGCGTCCATGAATGCATAGTCAAGAAGGGAGCGCCCGACGCTTTCGCCAACTCCACGAAATCCTTCCAGCCGTCAGGATTGTCGCCCGTTTCCCACATGACGCACTGCACCTCCTCGTAGTCCACGTAGCCGTGGAAGCGGCGCATTCCGTGGCCCTCAATGAAGGCAATCATGTCGTCTTTAACTGTGGTGAGATCGTCTGGAATGGGAGACATTTTGGGAAAACTCGTAAGTCAGCATTGTATGCTGTTCGCAAGTTCGGTGCCAGCGCGCGTGCTGAGCGGACGCCCGGAAATCAGTGCACCGGCGTTGGCGCGCACATCAGGCCCACAAACATCCTGTAGAACTTTTCGGTATCGAGATCGAGTTGAATCTCCACCGGCTGTGCACCAGGCCTCAGGTTGTCCTTGGTCCCCCATGTCAGAGTGTTCCCGTATCCAGCACCGTGGTCCAGATCCACGCCCATATAGCGAACTTCGCTCTTGGTGATCAGCGTGGGATCGATCCAGGCGGCTGCGGCCAGTTCGTCCCACATGATGTCGGCTCCCGGTGTGAGCATCGCGAAACGGGCGACGTAGCGCGCCAACGGAGTTCCGCTCGCCTCGATCTGCTTCACCATCGCCGCCGTCATCCGAGTCTTAACCGAAATGTCGGTAGGAGTGCAGACAATTTTCTTCCACGGCGCGCGCAATACAATCTCGGCCGCCTCCGGATCGAACCAGAAGTTGAACTCGTGCCGCGGATTGTTCAAGAACTCAGGATTATCCGTCTGCGGACTCAGACTCCCACCCATGAATACCAGCTCCTGCGCCAGTTCCGGAAACTGCGGGTCGAGGGAAATCGCCAGCGCGAGGTTGGTCATCGGCCCGCCTTCGTAGATGGTGACCTCGTGCGGATACTTGTGCACCATCCGAATCAGAAAGTGCGCCGCGTCCTCGTCGGCGGGCTTGGTTGTTGGTTGTCCCTCGGGCAGCGGCGGCACGACTGATGCCTCATGCCACCAACGCTCATCCCAGGCGCCGGCATACGCGACCTTGCCGTAGCGCTGCTGCCACATTTGAGATTCAGCGCGAGTGCGAACCAAAGGAAATGCAGCGCCAGGTACGACGGGAATGTCGGTGCGACCGATGATCTCGAGCAGCCGCAGCGTATGCGCCACTTCTTCGTCGCGCCACTGATCGCCGCTCACTACTGTGATACCGAGCACCTCGACTTGCGGCGACTGGATCATCAACAGAAGCGTTTGTAGGTTGCTGCCGCCGGGACCAGAGCAGTCTTCGTTGATGATGACTTTGCGCCGCTGCTGGGCGGTACCGAACGAGATGCACAACAGACCAAACGAGAGCACCAGGAAGACACGGCGACCGTTGCTCATGGCGTGTCCGATCATACGGGAAGCTCGTCTCTGCCGTCTCACGAGGCTCATTTGCCGTGCACGGGCCGCGTCATCAGATCGACGAAGATTTTGTAAAACTTTTCCGCGTCAATATCGAATTGCACATTCGCCAGCCGCTCGTACGGCGGAACTGAAGCCGCTGCATCCCAGAAGAGTGTCTTGCCATAGCTCGCTCCGTGGTCGATATCGATGTCCATGTAGAGCTGCTTCTGGCCGGTGATGATCGAAGGATCGATCAGGGCCGCACCGGCAATCTCATCCCACATAAAGCCGGGCAGTGAATACTTGTCGAGGTAATCCGTCACCGGCGTACCGGCCTTCGCGATCGTGGTCTTCATTTCGCTCGTGAAGCGCGTCTTTACGGAAATATCGATCGGTGTAATCGTCATCTTTTTCCACGGAGCGCGCAGAACGATCCGCGCCGCCTCCGGATCGAACCACCAGTTGAATTCCCGACGCGCGTCGATCGCGCCGGCGTCGATGGCCCCTTTGTCGGCATACAAGCCTCCGCCCATCAGGACAAACTCCTTGGCGAGCGTGGCCACGCCGGGATCGAGCTTCAAAGCCAGCGCATAATTGGTCAGCGGACCGCCGGACCACAGCACGACTTCTCCCGGATACTTGTGCACCATCTGCACGATGAACTCCGCAGCCGTTCCCTGCTGGGCGTGAATGTGCGGTTCGCCCTCGCGCATCGGAGGAACCACGTCGGGATCGTGATAAGGCTCCCGGAACTTGGTCGAGCGGTTAGCTTCAAAATCCGTCCAGCAGCCTTTGTACTCGAACTTTCCATACAGTGCTTCCCAGCGCTCGCTCTCTTCCTTGGAATTGAGCAACGGGAACACCGCGCCCTGATAGACAGGGACATCGGTCCGGTTCGCAATCTCGAGCAGACGCAGCACATGCTGCGTCTCTTCCTTCACCCACTGATCCCCGCTGACGGTGGTGATGCCGAGCACGTCAAATCTCTCGGACTGCAGGAAGACGAGGATGGCCTGCTGGTCGCTGGTTCCAGGCCCGCGCGCGTCTTGGTCGACGATGACTTTAATCTTCTGAGCCGGCGCAAGGTTTGCAAGCAAAACGACCACGCCAAAAACAAGGTTCCAACGACGATGCCTCATCGTGCCTCCAAGAAAACTCCGCAGAAAATAAGGGCAGACTGAGTTGAGGCTCAATCTGCCCGGATTTTGCATTCACGCCAGCTTCACCCTAGAAAACAAGCTTCAGGGCTAGCTGGACGAAACGCGGATCATTGAGTGTGGCGTTGGCCTGGCCGAAGTTGGACGCAGTAATGTCCTGCATGCCACTGCCACCACCTGGCAAGTAGAAATGAGGATGATTCCAGATGTTAAAGAACTCGGCCCGGAAATCAAGACGCATGCCCTCGTAAGGCAACCCGATGTGTTTGACAAAGGACATATCGGTATTGATGAAGCGTGGCCCGCTCACGGGCGCGCGGGGGGCATTCCCGAGTTCTCCGCTTTTCGGCTGACTGAAGCACGATACGTTGAACCACTCGTTTAGCGTCCTATGGCTCAACTTCGGGTTACACGTCATGTCCGGCCGGTTGAGGCTATTGCCATTCCACTGGAAGTTCACTCCGGAATTGTTGGCGCTGTCTACGATGAACAGAGGAAAGCCGGAGATGGCGCGTTCAATCACATCCACTTCCCAACCGCCCACGATGGCGTTAGCAGCTCCGTTCCAGTGGCTGCCAAAGCGCTTGCCCTTTCCAAACGGCAAATCGTACGTCACGCTGGCGGTGAACTGATGATCGAGATTCAGCTGCGACAGGCTCCAGTCTGCGTTATGCGTGCCGGGTAGCGGCCAGTAGGTAGCCCCCGGAAACGTACCCAGTCCATCCGCCATTCCGGAGTCGTAGGTGTGGGAATAAGTGTAGCCGATCAAGGCATAGATTCCATGGCGAGAGCTCTTGGTCTCCGCCTTAATCTGGAAAGAATTGTAGGTTGCCTGCCCGACGTCGTTCTGGTTAGAAATTACACCGAACGGAGACGGCGTCGGGGTGTAACCGCAACCTAAGTGATAGTTGGGATCGTAGTTGACGCTTGTAGAATTGCAGGCTGAGGGAGATGTTACGTTTAAATTGAGCCCGTCGACCAAGATGTGAGAACTGCGGGAACCCGCGTAACCAGCAGTCAGAACAATGTTTCCAGGGATCTGGTGCTCAACGTTCAGGTTCATCTGCTGAACTCTACCCTGTTTAAGGTTGAGGTTTTGCGAGTAGACGGTGCCGGGGAACGTGCTGATCGCTGGCGGTGCCGTGTACGGACCAATTACTAGAGGGGGGCCGACACTAAGTTGCTGTAAGAAGACGCGCTGCACACCGCAGTTGAGGGTGGTGTTGCCGAATGGACAAGTTGAGAAGTTGTTGAAGTTGTCTGATTCAGCAAAATACGGCGGGTTCTCCCAGAGTCCTTGCCCGCCCTGGTTCCACGAGGAATCGTGGAAGATGGCATATCCGCCCCGAACCGCCGTTTTCCCACTCTTGAATGGCTTCCATGCAAAACCGAGCCGGGGCTCGACGGCGGTCTTGTCCAACTGGATCCCGACGTCAGGGCCAGAAGCGACGCAAATGGAGCATCCCGTGACCGAAGCGCTGTTTCCTGCGACATACAGCTTGCCCGTCGCATAATCAAAGTTCGCCTGACGGTTTTGGGCTTCCGTTATAGGAGTCGTAAGGGCCCACGCGAAACCAAGGTTCACGGTCAGGCTGTCGGAAACCCGCCAATCGTCCTGCACGTAAGGCCGATACATCTTCCAGCGACGGCCGGTAGTGGCGCCTCGGAACGTCTGATCATGGATACCTAGTCCGACTTGGCCCAACAGGAGATCCGCCGACGTGTCTCCTGTGACGCCGAACGGAATCATGAAACCGTCTTGGAAAGCGTTCGATTCAACATTCATCTGCTGTGCACGCACTCCAATACCGACGTGAATATCGTGCCTGCCGCGGATCATGTCAAATGACTCGGAGATAGAGAACACATTGGTGCCGCCCTGAAACGGTGCAAACCCGCGATCTCCCAGGGACCAGTATCCATTCCCCATGAGTACGGAGGTCATTCCGCAGCTAATGCAGTCTTTCTTCGACTGGTTCAGGCTTGCTGGATAGCCGGTTATGCTGTCGCACCCACTGCCCAGGTTGGCACCCTGGACCCCAATGCCGGCAGCGTAGCAGGTGCCGCTTTGGGCCGAGGTGAAGTGGTTGAAGATGCGATTGAAGCCAGCATCGACGCGATTGATGGTGCGATCGGAAAACAGGTGTTGCTCCGAAACGGCAATGTTGCGGCCATGGTTCTGGATGTTTTCCGTGCTGCCGAAAGCTCCCTGTTCCGCAAATCCCGGGGGCCCGCCGCCCGGAACGAATGAGACGGCCTGGTCATAGCTGAAGCGGGCAAAGGCGGAGTCCTTGCTTGAAAAATTGTGATCCAGTCGGATGTCGAACTCGCCTTCGTTGATCTTCCGTACCGGCGTATTGGCGAAGTTGAATCCCAGACCGCCCGTGGCATTGGCCTGAGGATAGAGTTGGAGGATCTTTTGCCCGGTTGGGTCGATCAGTGACACCGACGAATTCGTGCCATTCGGAACTAGCCGGCAACCCTGAGTAACGCCGGCTACATACGGTTGGCTGCCATCTACACCCGGAGTCTCGGGAAGGCCGGTCGCGACCATGCACTGAAAGGGAACCGGTCCGACAGGCCCGCCATTGATGGACTGTGGAGGCGTATAGGGATTTACGAGTGGGTTTGCCGCAGGGTCGAGCAAGTTGCCGAAGGGATCACGCGAGTAATCACCGCTAATCATTGCGGACGTCGGAATGAGGCCGGTGAAGGGGGTCCCATGCCGCTGGCGCTTGGCTTGGTAGTCGAGAAAAAAGAACGTCTTATCTTTCTGAATGGCGCCGCCCAGGGCGCCGCCGAACTGGTTCAGATTGAACTGTTGCTTCGCGGACGGAACTCCGAAATCGTAGGTCTTAGCGTCGAGCTTAGTGTTGCGGAAAAACTCAAACAACGAGCCATGAAACTTGTTCGATCCTGACTTTGTCGTTACCAGCACCGTCGGACCCGCGCGCGTACCCCATTCCGCCGAATAGGTGTAAGTCAGAACCTTGAATTCCTGGATGGCGTCAATCGAAGGTAGAATTGCGATCCCGCCTGCTGTCAATTCGTTGTTGTCGTTGCCGTCGAGCAACCAGTCCGTGCTCTGAGCCCGCGAACCGCCGACCGAGAGTGAGTACGTTCCACGCGTAGAGACTTCGCTGCTGGGTCCGCCGTTGAAGAAGCTATTTGGGTTCGTTTCCTGGGTCGTGCCGGGCGTTAGAGTCGCCAACTGGACGAAGTCGCGGCCATTCAGAGGAAGTTCCGCCACTTGTTCTGAGGTGATCACCTGCCCCAGCGTTGGGTTCGAGGTCTCGACGGCCACTTCCGTAGCGTTCACCTCCACACTCGTGCTGACCGACGCGGGTTGCACGGTGAAGTCGAGTTCGCGGTGCTCGTCGATCTGCAGCCGGACATCTTTCTGCTCGGCGGGGCCGAAGCCCTGCGCCTCAACGCGAATCGTGTAGAACGCGACGGGAAGCACCGGGATCAGATAGTGCCCGGAGTCGTCGGTCTTCGCTTCGCGGGACACACCCGTGCCTTGCGACGTAGCCCTGACGGTCGCTCCCGAGACGACCGCGCCCGCTTTGTCCGACACTGTGCCAGAAAAACTACCCGTCGCCTGACCATGCAGGAGTGGGCTCGCCAGACACATCAGCGAACACAAAACCACCGCGCAAAGCGTCCTCTTGCTCGACATTTTTGAACCTCTCTCGGCGGTCCATCACCCCAAAAGAAAAAGACCCTCCCGCTTCCCGTGAAGTTGGGAGGTCTCCCGACCGCAAACACGGCTTATAAATTGCCGATTGCCAGTAAGTCAAGAATTTTCGTAGTGGAAAAGCATCAGTCGCCGTCATTCTTCCGCAAACGGCTCATCTAAAGAATCCATTTTGTTCGCTGATTGCTGGGACTGTCGCCAGGGAGGGCCGAAACGGGTTTATGCAAACACTGGAAATCCTGCACAGAACGCTATGACTAGAGCGCTGTCAAGAAATCTGTTCAATCAGCAACAGAGCTTCGCTAGAACTCACGAGCGAGCAGCCCACTCTGCATCAAAACGCGCGCGATCATAGAAAGACTTCTGCGTTCCCACGCCCGTAGTCGACAAGCCCGCGTAGAGATTGGCACGACGCACAGCCTCTCGCTCCGGTACACCCTCGCCCAGAAATACGGCGAAACTGCCGATGAAAGCATCTCCCGCGCCAGTGCTGTCTACGCTTTTCACTGCGAACGGAAGAACGTGCTCGGTTCCATCACGACCTGCGAGAAGCGAACCATTGGCTCCCAGCGTGATGATCACTCGGCGAATGCCGCCGCCGACCAGTTTCTCAGCACACTTCTTCGCGTCCTCGAGATTTTTCACCGAGGACCCAGTGATCGTCTCGGCTTCGGTTTCGTTCGGAACGAAGTAGTCGAGATCCTTCAGCGCCGCCATGTCCACTGGCTGCGCGGGCGCCGGATTCACGATGCACCGAATCCCGTACTTGCGGGCAAATCCAACCGTGTAATAAACCGTCTCGACCGGAATCTCGAACTGCAGGACGATACAGTCGGCGGTCTTCAGCGTCTCCGCTGCGGCGTCAACATCGGCGGGCTTGAGCGCGTCATTGGCGCCCTTCACCACCAGAATACGGTTCTGGCCGTTGGGTTCGACGAAGATCGGCGCGACGCCGCTCGATAGTCCCTCCACCTGCCTTACGTGGGTAGGATCAACTCCCTGCTTGCGGAAGTTCTCGATCGTCGCCGGACCGAACAGGTCGCTCCCCACACGCGCCACCATGAACACTTCCGCGCCGCACAGGCGCGCGGCCACGGCCTGGTTCGCTCCCTTGCCGCCGAAGCCGAGATCGAATTTCTGTCCGAAAATGGTCTCGCCCGGTTTCGGAAACTGATTCGTGAACGTGGTCAGATCAATGTTGGCGCTGCCAATCACCGCAATTCGAGGGCGCTTTGCCATGTTGAGTTCCTGCCGAGTCTATTGAGTGCAAGAGCAGGATGTCAACGATCGGGGACCGGTCGAGGAACCCTGCCTTTCGTCGAGTACCCCCGCTCGTGGAGCTCCGGACGCCCCGTCCGGGGTTGCGCCCAGCGCAACGTGAAGCGCACAGGCCAGCGATGGTCATCTCCGGCGACACTGCCTGTTTACTCCATCAAACGCGGAGTTTTGCCCCGCGGGGCGGACGAGGCGTCCGCCCCTTCACTCTGCTATAGTTTCCCTCCTCAGTTCTGGGAGGACCCATGCCCCGCAATGTCCGCTGTGCCTTGATTCAAGCCAGCAACGCGCTCAGCGCCGAGCGTCCCCTCGCGCAGATCAGGAAGGCGATGATCGACAAGCACCTGAAGCTGATCGAGCAGGCCGCACGCAAGAAGACGCAGATCCTCTGCCTACAGGAACTCTTCTACGGCCCCTACTTTTGTGCGGAGCAAAACGCCCGCTGGTACGAACTGACCGAGCGCGTGCCTGATGGCCCCACCACGCGTCTCATGCAAAAGATCGCGGCGAAGCACCGCATGGTCATCGTTGTTCCTGTCTACGAAGAGCAAATGCCCGGCGTTTATTTCAACACCGCCGCGGTGATCGACGCCGACGGCCGCTATCTTGGCAAGTACCGCAAGCATCACATCCCGCACTGTCATCCTGGATTCTGGGAGAAGTTTTACTTCACTCCCGGCGATCTTGGATATCCAGTGTTCGAGACCAAGTACGCGCGCGTCGGCGTGTACATCTGCTACGACCGCCACTTCCCCGAAGGTGCGCGCATTCTCGGATTGAACGGGGCCGAGATCGTGTTCAATCCGTCGGCCACTGTGGCCGGCCTGTCGGAATACTTATGGGAACTCGAACAGCCAGCCCACGCGGTCGCGAACGGCTACTTCGTTGGTGCGATTAATCGAGTAGGAACGGAGAAGCCATGGAGTATCGGCGAATTCTACGGGAAGAGTTATTTCTGCAATCCGCGCGGCAAGATTATCGCGCAGGCCAGCCGCGATAGAGACGAAGTCCTGGTCGCGGAGCTTGACCTCGACATGATCGCCGAAGTACGCAAGGTGTGGCAGTTCTTCCGTGACCGCCGACCCGAGAGCTACGGGCCGCTCACAACGCAGAGTGGAACATCCGCGGCCGCCGACTGAAATCCATGACAACTGCGGACCCAGCTCAACTTCGATCCCGGATCGAATCCAGCCCTCTCTACAACCGCGACCTTGCGCCCGCCAGTGCCGAGCGCCGGCACTGGGGAACGTACAACTTCGCCGCGTTGTGGATTTCGATGTCGGTCAACATCCTGACCTACATGCTGGCCGCCAGTTTGATTCAGGGAGGGATGAACTGGAAGCAGGCCGTCGCTACGATCTTTTTGGGCAACGTGATCGTGTTGGCCCCAATGCTGTTGAATTCGCATCCCGGCGCAAAGTACGGAATCCCGTTCCCAGTTCTGGCCCGCGCTTCCTTTGGAGTGTTAGGCGCAAACGTGGCCGCAGTCCTACGCGCGCTCGTCGCCTGCGGATGGTTCGGAATACAGGCATGGATCGGCGGCGAGGCCATTAGCACCTTGCTGGCAACTCTCACACCCAGTTGGAAAAACTTTCCCCACGGCACCGCAGTGTGCTTCTTTGTCTTCTGGCTGATCAACCTTGCTGTGGTTCTCAAGGGAATCGAATACATTCGCGTGCTGCAAGGTATCAGCGCGCCGATCCTTCTCGGCGTCGGACTGCTTCTCCTGGGATGGGCCTACCACACGGCCGGCGGCTTTGGTCCTATGTTCTCCGTGCCATCGCGCTTCAACAATTTTCCCGACTTCCTGAAGTTCCTGATTCCCGCTCTGAATGGTACCGTCGGTTTCTGGGCCACGGTTTCACTGAATATCCCCGACTTCACTCGCTTCGCGCGCAATCAGCGCGAGCAGATCATCGGGCAAGCTCTGGCCCTGCCCACCACGATGACGCTCTACGCCTTCGTCGGAATCGTTGTGACTTCGGCCACCGTCGTCATCTATGGCACAGCGATCTGGGATCCAGTCCAGTTGCTCAGCCGCTTTCATTCTCCTGTGGCCGTGGTGATCTCGCTGGTCGCGATTCTGCTGGCAACGCTGAACGTGAACATCGGCGCCAACGTCGTGTCTCCCGCTAACGATTTTTCGAATCTGTGGCCTCGGAAAATAAGTTTCCGCACCGGCGGGGTCATCACCTGTTTCATGGGCGTCGCACTCATGCCGTGGAAGCTGCTCTCGAACTACAGAACATTTATCCTCGGCTGGCTGGGCGGCTACGCGGCGTTTCTCGGGCCCGTCGCGGGCATCATGATCTGCGACTACTTCGTCATCCGGCGGCGCGTGCTGCAGGTGGAAGAACTTTATTTGCGAAATGGACCGTACGAATATTCGAGGGGTTTCAACTGGAGCGCCGTGATCGCGCTCGCACTGGGAGCGGGCACCGCTCTCGCCGGACTGGCCGTTCCGTCGGTCCGCGCTCTGTATGACTATTCCTGGTTCGTCGGCTTTGCCGTTTCGTTTGTGGTCTACTATCTTCTGATGATGAGTTCAACGCTTCGAGAGTAGTCGCGAATATGGAGAGCCGGACGCCTCGTCCGCTCCGCGGGAGCGAAAGCTCCGCGTATGTCGCCGTCGACCATCGTCCTCGAATCAGCGCGCGAATTCCATCTAGCGCTCCACATTGCGCTTCGCGCAACCCCGGACGAGGGCGTCCGGGGCTCCACACGACCGGGGTTGCCTTGGGGCTCTTAGGACCTTGCAGCGGCAAACTCCGGTAGCACATCGCGCTGATACTCCACTAGCGTCTGCTCTTCATCGCCGCACATCAGGTAGATGTTGAACTGTGTGACTCCCGCATCCGCGAGATCGCGCAATTTCTTGCGGTGAGCATCGACGTTTCCCACCAAGCAGAATCGGTCAACGACTTCATCTGAAACGAAATTCGCATTGTCACTCTCGACTTCGCAATGGTGTTGATAGTCATAGTGGCCGCGATCCTGCACAAACGAAGTCAACGCGGGAGGAAGATCTTCCGGCTTGTACTGCCGGATCAGATCCATCACATGGTTCGAGACCAACGCCGGGAACCACCGCACTCGTTCACGAGCGACGCTCAAGTCATCCGAAACCCACACAGGTGCAGCCGCCATCACCTCGATCCGGCTTGGATCGCGCCCCGCCGCCCGAGCACCCTCTTTCACGAATCCCATGCACCACGAAATCAACGCCGGATCGGCAAACTGCAGAATGATCACGTCGGCCACCCGCCCGGCCATGTGAAGAACCTTGGGACCGTAGCCTGCGATCCACACTCGCGGAGAATCCTTCGCCCAACTAAGACGCGTCGGTTGACCATCATGTTGAACTTCCTTGCCCGAAGTCAGAGCGCGGAACTCCGTTACCGCGGACTCCAGCTGCGACCAACTCACAGGCTTCTTTCCCATCACACGCCGCGAGCTGTCGCCGCGGCCGATGCCGAGTTCCATGCGACCGCCTGAGATCAGGTTGAGCGTCGCGAACAGGCTGGCGGTAACTGTGAGATCGCGCGTCGCGGGATTTGTCACGCATGTACCCAACCGCATCCGCTGCGTATTCGTGGCCATCAACGTCATCAGCGGATACGGCTCCATCCACAACACGTGGGAATCGAAGATCCAGCCGTACTCAAATCCGGCGCCCTCCGCTTGCCGCGTCAGGCCTACGATGCGTTCGATCGAAATGTCAGGTTTCAACGTGATGCCGAATTTCATGGCCCGGCCCCTCTGTGGAGAAATTCTGAGAAAACAATTTTGAACAATAGATCCTGAAGAACTAAAGTGCGGCAGTGTAGCATAGAATTCCTTTTCGCATCCCGGCCGGCGGCGCGGGGCCAAGGAACGGAGGACTCGATGGGATTCGACACAATCATCAGAAACGGTTCCGTGGTAACTGCAACGGACACCTACACGGCGGACGTTGCGATCACGAACGGAAAGATCTCCGCCGTTGGAACTGATCTTCCGCTTCAGAACACCAGCAAGGTGCTGGATGCGTCCGGTAAGCTCGTACTCCCGGGTGGCATCGACGTTCATACCCACCTCGACATGCCCTTCGGTGGCACGACCAGCGCCGACGACTTCGAGACGGGCACACGCGCCGCGGCATTCGGCGGCACGACTACGCTGATCGACTTCGCTATTCAATACAAGGGCCAACCGTTGCGCCAGGCGTTCGATACGTGGATGAGCAAGGCCTCAAGCAAAGCTGTGTGCGATTACGCATTTCACTGCATCGTCACCGACGTGTCAGGTGGACAACTTTCGGAAATGAATGATTTGGTGCACGAGGGCGTGACCAGCTTCAAGCTTTTCATGGCCTATCCCGGCGTCTTCATGCTCGACGACGGCAGCATTTTCAAGGCTCTGCAAACGACCTCGAAGAACGGTGGTCTCGTCTGCATGCATGCGGAAAACGGCAGCGCGATTGACGTCATCGTGCAGCAGGCCTTGGCGGAAGGAAAAAGAGCTCCGAAGTATCACGCCCTCACTCGTCCCACAACCGCAGAGGCCGAGGCCGTAGGCCGCGCCATTGCCTTAGCCGAGATGGCCGGAGCGCCCATCTACATCGTGCACTTGAGCTGCAACGATGCGCTCGAGAAAATTCGCGAGGCCCGCGACCGCGGACTTCCCGTCTACGCCGAAACCTGCCCCCAGTACCTGTATCTGTCCCTTGAGAACATGGATGCGCCCGGCTTTGAGGGTGCAAAGTACGTTTTCACTCCGCCGCTGCGCGAGAAATGGCATCAGGAAAAACTCTGGAGCGGACTGAAGCGCGATCATCTGCAGGTCGTTTCCACCGACCACTGCCCGTTCTGTTTCAAGGAACAAAAAGAAATGGGCCGAGACGACTTCACGAAGATTCCCAACGGAGGCCCGGGCGTGGAGCACCGCATGAGCCTGATCTACTCCGGCGGCGTTGCCAGCGGCCGCTTCAGCGCAAATCGTTTTGTGGAACTGGTGTCGACGACTCCCGCCAAGCTGTTCGGACTGTATCCGCGCAAAGGAACGATCGCCGTCGGCAGCGATGCCGACCTGGTCATCTTCGACCCCAACCGCAAACACACCATCAGCGCCAAGACGCATCACATGCGTGTCGACTACTCGATGTTCGAGGGCATCCAAGTCACGGGCATGCCTGACATAGTGCTTTCGCGTGGACGGGTTGTTGTGGAAGGAGAAAAATTTCTGGGACGCGCGGGACAGGGAGAATTCTTACGGCGCGCAACGTACGCGCAAGTGAGCGGCTAGAAACAATCTATCGCAGAGCTGCGTAGAGTGCTTCTTTCCAGCGCTGGTTATCGATGGTCCAGCAAATCTTGGCTTTCCGTCCGTGGAGCGCAGGTGCCCACAACTCGCGGTTGCGCTCATCTGCTGCGACGTTCAGGCGATCGACGACCGTCATCCCGCGCGTCAACTCGCTCTGCGTCTCGATATCCACGTAGTGCTCGCTCCAGCTCGTTCCCACCGTGGGGTCCAACGCGACGCACATCGCGACCGGATCGGGAAGACAAATCCCGTCCTCGCCGGTTTGAATCTTGTAGGCCGCACGCGCGTGGCTGTTGCACTCGATGGCAAAGTGAGCTCGCGTCGTGCCAGACTTTTCGACGTGCGCGATATCATTCTCACTCAGCACGGCACCTCCACGGCAGAGATGCCAGCCGATCAGTTCCACGGGAAGCCCGCCGAGCATCACGATGCGCGCAGCTTCTGGATCTACCCAGATGTTGTACTCTGCTGCCGCCGTCACGTTACCTTCGCAGCACGGCGCGCCTCCCATCACCACGCAACGGCTGACCTTGGCCGCGATGCCCGGCTCTCTCGACACAGCGAGTGCGACGTTGGTCAAGGGTCCCAAGGTGACAAGCACGAGTCCGGGATTCGCCTCTATGGTCTCGATGATGGCGTCGACCGCATGCTTCGGCTGCGCCGTTTGCCGCGGCGCCGGATAGTTGTGATCTCCAAGGCCATCGCGCCCGTGGAACCAGGTCGCGTTTTGATACGGGCGCAGCAACGGCCGAGCCGCGCCCGAGTAGACGGGAACGCTTGCCCCGCAGAGTTCGACTGTATACAGAGCATTGCGCGTCGCCTGTTGCACATCCACGTTGCCGGCAACAACAGTGATCGCAGCTACGCGAACATCCGGCGCGCGCAAAGCCATGATCAGCGCGACCGCGTCATCCGATGCCGTGTCGGTATCGATAAGAAACGTACGGGTCACGGGCGATAGCATAGCAGACCGTCGAAAATCCGCTTGCGTGGCAATCTTCACATCAGGCCGCCTCTCACTTGTGGCTCGCGGCGAAGATAGAGTACAGTTACTCGTTTTCCAAGGGAGAGCCCGATGTTCACGCCGCCGAGTCTGACGATCGCGCTGTTGATGATGATCACCAGTGCGGTTTGCTGGGGTTCCTGGGCCAACACCTACAAGGGCGTTAAGAACTATCGGTTCGAGCTTTTCTACTGGGATTACGCGATCGGCATTTTTCTGATTTCCTTAATCCTTGCCTTCACGATGGGGAGCAGCGGCCACGACTCCTTAAGCTTTCTGAACAACGTTCACTCTGCCGACACTTCGAATATCGTTTCCACGCTTATCGGCGGAGCGATTTTCAATCTCGCGAATCTTCTACTCGTCGCTGCCATCGACATGGCTGGGCTCGCGGTCGCCTTCCCAGTCTCAATTGGAATCGCACTTGTGGTGGGAGTCGTGCTCAATTACGTCATTCAGCCGAAGGGTAACGTGATATTTCTGGCCCTGGGGGTTGCCTGCGCTTTCCTCGCCGTGATTCTCGACGGAAAAGCTTACGGAAGCCTGGCCAGTTCCGGCCGCTCCGTTTCGAAAAAGAGCATCGTCACCTGCGTCGTTTCTGGAGTGCTTATGGGGCTGTGGAGTCCTTTCATGACCTACTCAATGACGCGCGGAAATACCCTGACGCCCTATAGCGCTGCGGTATTCCTCACGCTTGGTGCGCTGCTCTCCTGTTTTCTGTGGAATGTGTATTTCATGAAGCGCCCGCTGGTTGGCGAACCTGTGAGTTTTGGCGGATTCTTCAGCGGGCCACCCTCCGGACATTTGCTTGGCCTCTTCGGGGGATGTGTGTGGGGTCTCGGCACAGTCTTCAACCTCACGGCTGGGAAGCTTACGGGACAGGCCATCTCCTACGCCATCGGACAGTCCGCTCCCATGGTTGCGGCGCTATGGGGAGTTTTGGCGTGGAAGGAATTTGCCGGCTCGGGATCGCGCGCCAAGCTCTATCTAGCGCTCATGTTCGTCTTCTATGGGCTGGCAATTCTGCTGGTCGCACGCGCAAACGGGTAGCCCGCAAAGACTCACCGCCGAGCACGCAGCGAGCGTGGAGAAGAAGCTCATTTCCCTTTGATCCGGCTGATGAACAACTGCAAGAACCGGTCCGCATCCGAGGCGGTGCAGACCCGCGAGTTCGGTTTCAGATCGATCGCGCCCTCGATCTCGTAGTGATCGCCGTGCAGAACGTTGTTCTCGTTCGACCCCATCCGATTGGCCACGGTCTCCCCGCGAGTGAACTCGCCCTTTGTTTCCACGTCCACGTGCATGTCCTTGAGCGTCACCAGCGTCGGATCAATCACTGTTGCGACCGCAAGCGGATCGTACATCGCCGCACCTTGGTAGCCGCTCTTTTCCGAGCGTGTCAAGTAGAAGTCCGCCAGCTTCGCGATGAAGTCGCTCTCCGGTCCGTGAGTGGACTGCAGATCAGCCAAATACTTGCGCGTGATCAGCGTTCGCTCGCCCACGTCGGAGCCGACCATCGTGACCATCCATCCGGCGTTGAACACGATCGCCGCCGCTTCTGGATCGCCATAGATGTTCGCTTCGGCGGCCCCATTCACGTTTCCCCCAGTGATCGAGCCGCCCATGATTACGATGTCCTTCACCAAAAATGCAATCGACGGATCCTTGGAAACTGCCAGCGCAATATTCGTCAACGGCCCAACCGGAATCAAAGTGATCTCATGCGGATACTTGTGAACGAGTTCGATGATGAGGTCCGGACCAAAGCGTGAATCCGCCCTGCATTTTGATGCGGGCAACTCGACTCCGGCCAAGCCATTCTTTCCATGCCAGAATTGCGCCGTGATCAACTTCTGATTGAGCGGATGCTGCGCTCCGCCAGCCACCGGCAAGTCACATCGCCCGGCGAGCGAGACCAACTTCAACGCGTTCTCCAGACCTTGCCGCCCATCGACGTTTCCCGGCACAACAGTCAGCGCCTCGACCTTGAGTTCGGCAGAGTTCAAAGCCAGCAGGATGGCCATCGCGTCATCAACGCCCGGGTCGGTATCAATGATCACGCGCTTTGGCGCCTCCGCAACGGCGCAAGTGAGAAAGCGAAAAACAACGAACGAAATCACGGCAGTCGTAACGAAGAATCGTTTCACGGGAAATTCCTTCTTGGAAAGTAATGAACCAACCGAAGTTCAAAGCAGCATCCCGGCAATCGAGGCTGACATCAGGTTGGCCATGGTCCCCGCCAGCATTGCGCGGACGCCAAGCCGAGCCAGTTCGCCTCTCTTGTTCGGCGCCAGAGCGCCAATGCCGCCAATCTGAATTCCGATCGAGCTGAGATTGGCGAAGCCACACAGTGCAAACGTGGCGATCGTAACCGAACGCGGATCAAGTGCAGCCTTCTGTGCTCCCAGCATGGAGAAAGCCACCAATTCGTTTAGCACCATGCGCGTGCCGAGCAAGTTGCCGATGATTCCGCAGTCGTGTCGCGGGATACCGATCACCCAAGCCACAGGAGCGAAAATGAATCCAAATACCCTCTCGAGACTTTCGGGGAACCAGGCTACGTAGTGGTGAATACCGCCGAAGATACCGTTAACGAGCGCAATCAGCGCCAGAAACGAAATCAGCATTGCGGCGATGTTAAGCGCGAGATGCAAACCATCCGTCGTTCCTCGTGAAATTGCGCCTAACAGATTTTCTTCCTTTTCCGTCTTCTCTTCGTCAGCGCTCATCACAACCCGCCCAGCAGTTTTCGCCTGCTCGGTTTCCGGCACGAGCATTTTCGCCATCAGCAAGGTTCCCGGCGCCGTCATGATCACCGCACTCAGCAGGTGTTTCGGATCAATGCCGAACGAGATGTAGGCAGCCATAATTCCGCCCGAAACATGCGCCATGCCGCTGGTCATCACCGTCATCAGTTCCGAGCGTGTCAGATCCGGCAGAAACGGGCGGATCGTCAGCGGCGCTTCTGTTTGTCCCATGAAGATACTGGCCGCCACATTCAGCGATTCGGCGCCGCTCGCGCCCATCACGCGCGTCATGACCCAGGCGAAAATCTTGATGATGATCTGCATGATCCCGAAGTGATAGAGCACCGCAAAAAAAGCAGCGATGAAGATGACGGTCGGCAGCACTCCGAAGGCGAAGTATCCCAATTGCGATCCCGGCTTAGCCAGGTCACCAAAAACAAAATGCGATCCGGCGTAGGCGTAACTCAGGAGCCTGGTCACGCCGTCTCCCGCTTTCTGAAATACGATCCGCCCAGCGTCAATTCTCAGCACAAAAACCGCAAAGACGAACTGTAAGCCCAGGCCCCACGCTACAGTCTTCAACCGAATAGCGCGACGATTGGTGGAGAAAATGTAGGCGAACCCGAGCATGGTCAACAGGCCAAGAATTCCTGTGAAACGTCCCATTAGTTCTTCTCCCCGGACTTGCCGATGACTCTGTGAATGAGCCGCCTTTTCACCGCCGGTGCGGCAGGGCTGACCTCAAAACTCGCCTCAATCAGTTGCCGCGCCCGCACTGCTCGCGCCTCAGCATTGAAGTAAATCGTCGCAAGCGGCTCGCCGATCGCCACTCGATCTCCAACTTTCTTGTGCAGCACGATCCCCACCGCTGGATCGACCGAATCCTCCTTGCGCTCGCGTCCGCCCCCGAGAATCACGCAAGCAGTACCGACTTGCTCGCATTGGATGGACCCGACATACCCGGCCGTTGCGCTCACAACCTGCGTAGTGTGCCGCGCCTGGGGGAGGCACTTTGCATCGTCGATTACGCGGGCATCTCCGCCTTGCAGCTCTACCATCTGTCGGAATTTCTCCAGCGCCTGGCCCGACGAAATCAACTCTGCGCTTCGCTGTTTCCCTTCTGCAACTGTCTTGGAGACGCCGCCCAGATGCAGCATCCATCCCGCCAGTTCCAGGCAGAGTTCGCGCAAATCTCCCGGCCCGCCGCCGCGCAGAACCTCGACGACCTCGACCACTTCGAGCGCATTGCCGATCATATTTCCCAGCGGTTGATCCATATCCGTGATGAGCGCGACGACCTGCTTGCCCATCCGCTTTCCGGTCTCCACCATGAGTTCGGCGAGGAAAGCCGCGTCTTTCTCGCTCTTCATAAAAGCGCCGGACCCGGTTTTCACATCGAGCACGAGCGCATCGATGCCCTCCGCCAGCTTCTTGCTCATAATCGACGCGCAAATCAGATACGGGCTCTCTACCGTGCCCGTGACGTCACGCAGAGCATAGAGTTTTCGATCAGCGGGTGCGATCTCTGCCGTCTGCCCGATCATCGCGCAGCCACAGACTTCGAGCACGTGTCGGAACTCCGCCACGGGAAGATTCACATTGAAGCCGGGGATGGCCTCCAGCTTGTCGAGCGTTCCACCCGTGTGCCCCAAGCCGCGCCCGCTAATCATAGGAACCGCAACGCCAGCTGCCGCAGCCAGCGGTGCCAGCACGAGAGAAGTCTTGTCTCCGACGCCGCCGGTCGAGTGCTTGTCGACCTTCTTGGCTGGCAAAGAAGAGAGATCAAGCACTTCGCCTGAACGCAGCATCGCATCCGTCAGCGCCGCGGTCTCGTGGCGCGTCATGCCCTTCAGCACCACCGCCATCAGCCACGCCGACACTTGATAGTCGGGAATTTCACTGTTGGTGTAGGCGCTGACCAGGCCTTCGATTTCGGCTCGCGACAGTTCAATGCCATCCCGCTTCTTGCGGATCACATCAATCGCGCGGAATGTTTGCGGCACCGCTCTCGATTGACTCACTGGAGGCGGAATCCTTCCGGAAGTAGTTCGGTGATGTGCGCCTGCTTTGGTCCGTTGGCTCCCTGAAAAAAAATCGTCGCGTCGGGTCCGAACTCATAAATCACCTGGCGGCACGCCCCACAAGGGGAGCAAGCGACTCCATGATCGTTGGCGACAGCAACCGCGCGAATCTCAATCTTCGGGCCTAACTGCGCGACCGCAGAAAAAATCGCGGTTCGCTCGGCACAGTTCGTCATTCCGTAGGAGGCGTTCTCCACATTGCAACCGGAAAATACTTTGCCGTTCGTGAGTAGAATCGCTGCGCCTACGTGGAACTTCGAGTACGGAGCATGAGCGTTCTTCATGACCTTGATCGCCGATCGCTCCAGCTTTTTCCGCTGACCGGGGGAGACAGTCTTCTTGTGCATAGAGAGAATCAATGTACCGTGAAATAGCTCGCCGAAACCGTCGAATCGTGCGCCATTGTAAACCCTTGCTGATGATTCTGGTTCTTTTCTTGTCGGCGCAAACATGAAAGGCGGCTCGAATCGATCGAATTCGCGTTGTAAGATTGCCTGCCGTACAATTGCAACTCAAAGGATTCGCCCGTGTTCAGGCCTCACGGGCTCACATTCTCACTCGGACGATAGAAGGCAAAAGCTGCAATGTCGGTCGATCAGGACCATCCTAACGTCGCGCGCAAATCAGGAACCGAAGTCGCGTCCCGCGATCCGCAACCCTCGAACACCATCGCCACACTGGCCGGGCGTTCGCTTCTTTCGAACTCCGGCCTTCCCCTCGATCTGAAGTGGGTGCAGGACGTTCGAGTGAACACGAGCGCGGTGGAACGCCGCGCCCAGACGCAGGTGGCCCGGCGAACGGTAAAGAAGGAATGGCAGGCCGCGTGGCTTCTGCGTGCGATCTCCTGCATGGACCTCACCGCGCTCTCCGGCGACGACACCGATGAGCGTGTGCGCCGCCTGTGCGCAAAAGCGCGACAGCCCATCCAGCAAGATCTCGTACAGAAACTCGGCATCGAGGAACTCGGCGTTAAGGTGGGCGCGGTCTGCGTCTATCACACTTTCATCGAGACTGCGCTGAATGCTTTGGAGGGAAGCGGCGTTCACGTTGCGGCTGTCTCTACCGGGTTTCCCGCCGGCCTCTCGCCGCTCGCCGAGCGCGTCGCGGAAATTCGTCGCTCGGTGGAAGCGGGCGCCCACGAGATCGACGTCGTCATTACGCGCGGCCATGTTTTCGGCGGCCGTTGGCAAGCGCTCTACGACGAAGTCGCGGCTTTCAAGCAGGCGTGTGGTGCAGCTCATATGAAGGTCATCCTGGGCACGGGAGATCTGCTGACATTTCGCAACGTGACGCGTGCCAGCTTCGTCGCCATGATGGCGGGCGCCGACTTCATCAAAACCTCGACTGGCAAGGAGCCGACCAACGCCACGCTACCGGTCAGCCTGGTCATGGTTCGCGCCATTCGCGAATACGCGCAGCAAACCGGAATGGCCGTTGGCTTCAAGCCGGCCGGTGGAATCCGCACAGCGAAGCAGTCCATTGACTGGCTGGCCATGATGAAAGAAGAACTCGGTCTGTCGTGGACACGTGCGGAGCTGTTTCGCTTCGGCGCGAGTGGATTGTTAGGGGATATCGAGCGGCAACTGGAACACCAGGCAACCGGGCGTTATTCTGCGGAGTATCGTCATCCGATTGCGTAGCTGGAATATTGTGGCTGAATCGTAACCAGACGAGAGATAAGCGAGCCGAGGCCAATGAGCATTGCCGAGAAGTTCGTCAGCATGGAGTACGGACCCGCTCCGGAAGATCCCAAAGAGGCGGCAGCGTGGCTTGAGCGCCATAGCCGGCGCTTTGGACTCTTCATCGGCGGAGCGTGGCAGCCGCCCGCTGCTGGAGAATATTTCGATACGGTCGATCCCTCGAACGGCGAGAAATTGGCCGCGGTCGCCCAAGGCAGCGCTGCCGACATCAACGCTGCCGTCCGCGCTGCGCGCTCTGCTTCCCCGGAGTGGCGTGCGCTCACTCCGCATGCCCGCGCGCGTTATCTCTACGCTCTCGCGCGCCTGGTACAAAAACACTCGCGGCTCCTCGCAGTTCTCGAAACCATGGACAACGGTAAACCCATCCGTGAGAGCCGCGACATCGACATACCGCTCGTGGCGCGGCATTTCTATCACCACGCAGGATGGGCGCAATTGCTGGAACAGGAGTTTCCTGAGTACGAGCCGTGCGGTGTCGTGGGCCAGATCATTCCGTGGAATTTTCCGCTCCTGATGTTGGCGTGGAAGATTGCGCCCGCTCTGGCGACGGGAAACACTGTGGTCCTGAAGCCCGCAGAGTTTACTCCGCTTACTGCGCTCGCGTTTGCCGAAATCTGCCAGGAGTCTGGCCTGCCCGCCGGAGTGGTGAACATCGTAACCGGAGACGGCGCAACCGGCGAGGCGTTAGTGAAACATCCCGATGTCGACAAGATCGCGTTCACAGGTTCCACCGAAGTCGGACGCGCCATTCGCAGCGCGACTGCCCCCAGCCACAAGCGTCTTTCGCTCGAACTCGGAGGAAAGTCTCCGTTCATCATCTTCGAAGATGCAGACCTCGATAGCGCAGTGGAGGGCCTCGTTGACGGGATCTGGTTCAACCAGGGACAAGTATGCTGCGCGGGCTCGCGCCTGCTGATGCAGGAGAGCATTGCTGAAACTCTGATCTCGAAGATTCGCGATCGCATGAGCACCCTGCGCATTGGTCCGCCGCTCGAAAAGGCGATTGACATCGGCGCCATCGTGGCAAGTGTACAACTGGACCGCATTCAACGCATGGTGGCGCAGGGCATCGCGGAAGGTGCAACTTGCTGGCAGCCGCAAGTTACACTGCCGTCGCGCGGTTTCTACTACCCGCCGACCCTTCTCAGCAATGTGCATCCCACGTCGATCGTCGCGCAGCAGGAGATTTTCGGGCCCGTTCTCGCGGCCATGACTTTCCGCACTCCGAAAGAAGCCGTGGAGTTGGCTAACAACACGGTCTACGGCCTTGCGTCGTGCGTGTGGAGTGAGAACATCAACGTGGCGCTGCATGTGGCTGCGCAACTGAAGGCTGGCGTGGTGTGGGTGAATTGCACAAATCTGTTCGACGCTGCCTGCGGCTTCGGTGGATATCGCGAGAGCGGATACGGCCGCGAAGGCGGACGCGAAGGCCTGCTTGAATACATGGAACCCTCATGGTTCAAGCATGCTCCAAGGTTGCCCGCAGAAAACGCGCCCGCGCCTCCGCAGGCAGACGAGGCGCCGGAAGCCAGCACACCCGCCATCGACCGTACTGTCAAGCTTTACATCGGAGGAAAGCAGGCGCGTCCGGACTCGGGTTACAGCATGGAGGTGCGCTCGCCGGAAGGACGACTGTTGGGCGAGGCTCCTCTGGGCAATCGCAAAGATATTCGCAACGCCGTTGAAACCGCGCACAAGGCGGAAAGCTGGGCAAAAGCGACGGCGCACAATCGTGCCCAAGTACTGTATTACTGCGCGGAGAATCTGGCCCAGCGGCGCAACGAGATCATCCATCGCCTCGCGGAGGCCGTCGGTGAGAAGCAAGCCGGGGCCGAGGTCGATCTCGGCATTGAGCGCACCTTTTCGTATGCGGCCTGGGCCGACAAATTCGATGGCGCGGTGCACAGTCCGCCATTCCGCAATATCGCAATTGCGATGAACGAAGCGATTGGCACCGTCGGAGTTATCTGCCCCACGGAAGCGCCGCTGCTAGGTTTCCTGTCTCTCGTGATGCCGTTGCTCGCGGTGGGCAATACGGTGATTGCGGTTCCCTCGGAGAGATACCCGCTGATCACTGGAGACCTGTACCAGCTTTTCGACACCAGCAATCTACCGGCAGGTGCGGTGAACATTGTGACGGGCTATGCATCGCAGCTGCTGAAAACGCTGGCTGAGCACGACGACATCGATGCCATCTGGTGCCATGGAGACGACGCCACTGTCGCCGCTGCGAAAGCCATGTCCACCGGAAATCTGAAACAGGTCTGGACCAACGAAGGACGCATTATCGACTGGTTCGACCCCAGGGTGGCGGAAGGCCGCTGGTTCCTCGAGCATGCGACTCAGGTGAAGAACATCTGGGTTCCGTACGGCGAATAAGCAGCGTGGCAGGAGCTAGCTGCCGGAGAAACTGCTTTCGTGATTGCATCGCAGGAGATTGTCCGAGAGCCGTCCGAATCCGAGCCAGCCACACTGCCATTGCATTTGTCTCCGCCCGGCGCTAGCATACGTCGGTCCGCTTTCATACGTCCGGCATCTTTACTCTCTTAGCAAGCATCTGTTCGACCAAGGAGGACGTATGGGCATCGCAGTTTCCCCGCAAATCCATCCGCAAGTCGCGGAGTTCATCGACCAACCACGCAAAATGTTGATCAACGGCAGGTGGGTCAACGCCGCCTCGGGCAAGACTTTCCCTACGTACAATCCGGCCACAGGCGAAGTTCTCGCACAAGTCGCGGAAGGCGATCGTGAAGACATTGATGAAGCCGTAAGGGCTGCCCGCAAGGCTTTCGACAACGGTCCATGGCGCCGGATGACGGCATCCGAGCGCGGACGGCTGATCTGGAAACTGGCCGACCTGCTCGAGCAGCACACCGAAGAGTTCGGCTACATTGAGAGTCTCGACAACGGAAAACCTCTCAACATCGCCAAAGCCGCGGACGTCCCGCTCGCGGTGGATCTTTTCCGCTACATGGCCGGATGGGCGACCAAGATCGAAGGCAACACTATTCCACTCTCGGTTCCGTACACGCCCGGCGCAAAGTATCTCGCGTATACGCTGCGAGAACCTGTCGGAGTTGTTGGCCAAATCATCCCGTGGAATTTCCCGCTGCTCATGGCCGCGTGGAAACTTGGTCCCGCGCTGGCCACGGGCTGCACGGTCGTATTGAAACCTGCAGAGCAAACTCCGCTCTCCGCACTGCGTCTCGGCGATCTGATCATGGAAGCCGGATTCCCTGAGGGCGTGGTCAACATTGTCCCCGGTTATGGCGAGACGGCGGGAGCCGCGCTGGCCGCTCATCCCGATGTAGACAAAGTCGCCTTCACCGGATCCACCGAAGTCGGCAAACTGATCGTCCACGCTGCCGCCGGCAACCTGAAGAAAGTATCGCTGGAGTTAGGTGGAAAATCTCCGAACGTCGTCTTCAAAGACGCCGATCTCGAGACCGCCATTCCCGGCTCCGCCAGCGCTATCTTCTTCAACCACGGCCAATGCTGCTGCGCGGGTTCGCGGTTGTACGTCGAGAAATCGATTTACGACCAGGTCGTGGAAGGAGTGGCGGAGCATGCGCGGAAAATCAAGGTGGGATCGGGCCTTGAGCCCGACACACAAATGGGACCTTTGGTCTCACAAGAGCAACTGAATCGCGTTTGCGGATACCTTGAAGGCGGATTCGCCGAAGGAGCAAAAGCCATGGTCGGCGGCCATAGAGCCGGTGACCGAGGATACTTCGTTGAACCCACAGTGCTCGTGAATACGCAAGAGAACATGAAAGTCGTGCAGGAAGAAATCTTCGGACCGGTCGTGGCGGCAATGCCCTTTACCGACCCGGAGGAAATCATTCCCCGGGCTAACGACAGCGACTACGGCTTGGCCGCTGCTGTCTGGACGCGCGATATTGGCAAAGCGCATCGCATGGCGGAACAGCTTCACGCCGGCACCGTCTGGATCAACTGCTACAACATTTTCGACGCTGCGCTACCCTTCGGAGGCTACAAGCAATCCGGCTGGGGCCGCGAAATGGGACACGACGTCCTCAACCTCTACACCCAGACCAAAGCGGTCTGCACAAGAATTGCTTAGCGACGCTCGCTTGTCGACTTGCGATTCAAAGATAAGAGGACGGTGGCTCAGCCACCGTCCTTCCTTTTTCTTGCGATCTCGCTTGTGCATATCTCTACTTCTCCATCAGCAAGACTTTTTCCGCATCATCGATCTCCGTCAGCTTGACCTCAATGACTTCGTTAGTCGTGGTCTGCACGTTGCGACCTACGAAGGTGGCCTCGACCGGAATCTCCCTGTGTCCCCGGTCAATCAGCACGCAGAGTTGTACCCTCTGCGGCCTGCCATGCGAAAAGAGCGCGTCCAGCGCGGCTCGCGTTGTACGCCCTGTAAAGAGAACGTCGTCAACGAGCACGATGTTCTTATCCTCAATCTCAAATCCAATCTCTTTCTCCTGCACCACGGGCTTGGGTCCGAGTGTCGACAGATCATCGCGGTAAAACGTGATGTCCAAAGTCCCCACGGGCACCTTGGCGTTTTCGATGCGGGTGATGATCTTGCCCAGTCGCTCGGCGATCGGTACTCCGCGGCGGCGGATTCCGACCAGCCCCAGACCATCGACGCCACCGTTCTTTTCCACGATTTCGTACGCCAGCCGTACCAGGGTGCGCTCAATTTCAGACGCGGACATCAATTGCGCCTTCTGACGAAGGCCTGTCTTGCGCGAAGGATTCTTTGCATTCATTAGTAGTTGTGCCTCGCAGCCACGAGAACCGGCTTCTCAATGTAGTCAACACGCTGTCGCAGGTCAAGCGCTCGCCGGTTGGATGAGGACGAATTCAGATTGGATCGCTAATCAGGCGGAAAATCCACGCTCGGACTTGTCCACGGGTTGGGCAGTCTCAAAGTCCGCTCCCAGAGCGGTCTCCGGCCTCGGGCACTCCGTCCGAACCGTGCGAGCGAGCGGCGACTTGGGGTCCTGCACCGATACCAGATCAACCGCCTCAGGAGAAGTGATTGCACTATCAGCCGGCAGAATGCCTACACCCTGATTCCTGCCGAGCGCCTTGGCTCGATACAGGGCAGTGTCCGCCAGCACAATCGCCTCTTCCGCACAGATCGCTTCAAACGCCTTGCGGCTCCACGGATACGGCGCCCAGCCCACCGAGCAAGTTTTTCTTACCGAAATTCCGTGGCCAAGATCGAACGGTTCCGCCGACATCACCTCCAGAACGCGGCTGCAAAATGCCGGCGTCCCCGACGGATCCGTCGATCGGCTCATGATTAGAAACTCTTCTCCGCCCCAGCGCACGAGCACGTCGGATTTGCGCACCACGGTGGAGAGCCTCTGCGCAACCATTTGCAACAGCCTGTCTCCTGCCGGGTGCCCGTGCAGGTCGTTTACCTCTTTGAAGAAATCTACGTCGACCATGATGAATACCAGATCGCGGTGATCCAGTTTTCGTATGTCGCTACCACGCGCGCGCTGGTAGTTTCGCAGAACTTGCTGCGCTTCGGCCGTCAAGATCTCTTCCAAATAGCGCCGGTTCCACACTCCGGTCAGCACATCTGTAAACGAGATTTCCTGCAGTTCCAGATTCTTGCGCTGTAACTCCAAACTATGCCATCGCAGCGAGTGTTCTTTGTTCTCCAGTTCGTCCTTGAGCCGGCACATTTCATCCAAGTTGTGCCGGGACAGTCGCAGGAGGCTGAGTAATTCTCGATCCAGCAGATGCTGCTTGAAAAATACCAGCACACCCATCACGAGCATGACCGCCACGGTCAGACACAGCCGATAGGTGCGAACCCTCTGCGGCGCATCTCCGCCGAATTGTGCCCATGCCATCATTAGGGGAGTAATGAACACGGCGACCATCGCGAGACGCGCTTTCCATATCCCGTAACCCCGACTTGGGGCCTCCTCGACCGGATTCTGCACCGCGACCTCGCGCGGCAAGAAGCCAATTCGCACAAACCACGCCATTCCGGCCACAAGTGGCACATCGTACAAACTGCCGGTGTAATAGAGGTGTAGATCGATGGCCTCACTCGCCACCAGCGAAGCGACGCAATAGAACAACGTTGCTCCGAACAGATGGAAGTAGATGCTGCGCCACGTTCCCCGACTCCGCCGCCATACCAGCACCAATCCTGCCGCCAGCACCAGTTCTTCGCTAACGTAGAGCAGATCAAAACTCCTGCCGTAAACGGATTCAACGGGGCGCACATACTGCCACGGGATCACGACAAACAGATACAGAAACAACCACCACGTTAGCAGCAGCGCGAAATCGAGTGTTCCTGCTCGTATGCTGCGATCATCCTGCTGCACATGTGGTTGGAGTGCCACTGCCGCCATCATCGGAACAATGTGCAGGAAAAGGATTACGTCCCCAACGAACGGATTCGGCGCCTCATGCCTTAGGTAGACTTCCACATAAGTCCACATGACCTGCGACGCCAGCCACATCCCCAAGCCCAGACCCAAGAGCGCCCAGAATAACCGCGCTTTCGGGGACGCCTTTCTTACGTTGGCCAGAGCTGCGACGGTTGCACAAAACAGAATGGCGTTTTGCAGAATGTCGCCAAAAGCCGTGAGCGCAAATCCGCGTGGCACCAGAAGCGACAGCAAAACGTGAATGCACACGGCCGCGCACACGATGGCCGTCCACTTCCGGGCGTGCTGGAGCGGAGGTTTTCCCACGTTCCAAATTGTATGGTCGCTCGACCTCTCGTCATGTATTACCGAGGTAACCAATGCAGCTAGTCGAAAGTGGAATGTATTTACTTACTAAAGAGCGGCAGAAAAGCGCTGCACGAATCGATAGACGTCCTGGTATGAGTTGTACAGTGGCACCGCGGCAACGCGGAAAGTGTCGGGCTCGCGCCAGTCTCCGATCACGCCCTCTGCCGCGAGCCGGCCGCAGCGTGTGCGTCCATCGTGCGGGAGTCGGATCGAGAGCTGCGCGCCTCTGCGCTCTTCCTCTCGCGGCGTGATAATGGAGAACTTCGTCGAGGCTTGCTGGCCAAGCAGAAACTCCATGTATCCCGTGAGCAAAATGCTCTTGGCGCGCAAGCGTTCTAGGCCGACCTCGGCAAAAACCTCCATTGAGGCGCGCAGAGGGGCCAGCGCCAGAATCGGCTGATTGCTCACCTGCCAGCCCTCCGCTCCCGCCATCGGATGAAAATCCGGCCCCATCTGGAATCGAGTTCTTTCATCGTGTCCCCACCAACCCGCCAGGCGCGGCAGTTCCCGTGCACGTGCGTGGCGCTCGTGAACAAAACATCCGCCAACGCATCCTGGACCGCCATTCAAATATTTGTAGTTGCACCACACGGCGAAATCTGGTGCCCAGTCGTGCAATTCTAGCGGCACATTTCCAACGGCATGGGCAAGATCAAATCCCACGACGCATCCCTTCCTCTGTCCGGCCTTCGTGATTCCTGCCATGTCGAGGACTTGCCCTGTGACGTAGTTCACGCCACCCAGCAGCATCAGGGCGATCGAATCACCTTCCCGATCGATCAGCGATTCGATATCTTCATCGCGCAGGCAAAACTCGCCGTCGCGAGGTGTGAGTTCGAGAAGGGAGGTTGCTGGATCCAATCCGTGGAGCCGGATTTGCGACTTCACCGCATACTGATCCGAGGGAAAGGCTCCACGCTCGATCAGAATCTTGTGTCTCTGCGTTGTCGGACGATAGAACGACGCCATCATAAGGTGCAGGTTCACCGTGAGCGAATTCATCACCACGACTTCCGCTGGCTCCGCTCCGACCAGCGCCGCTGTCTCCCGGGTCAGCAGCCGGTGGAAAGAAATCCACGGGTTCTGAGAGTGGAAATGCCCTTCCACACCGCGCTGGGCCCAGTCCTGCAACACCTGCTCAAGGTAGGAGCTTGCGGTTTTCGGCTGCAACCCCAGCGAATGCCCACACAGATAAATGCAATCTTCCCCGCCTTTGGTCTTTGGAAAATAAAAGCGCTCACGAAAATGCGCCAACGGATCCTGCGCGTCCATTGCAGCCGCAAACTCTTCTCCAGCTTGAAAGGGAGTTGTGGTCAACGAAGCCAGCTCCAGCAAAGTGAGGTCTCTGCCGATCATTTGGTCAGTTTTGCTTCAGTCGAGAGTCTCCATGAGCTTAATCAGCCCGCTCCCGCAAGTATCGTTGCAAAGCGTCCTGCCATGCCGGCATAGCAATTCCCCACCGCTGCAAACTCGTCGCAGACAAGACGGAGTACGCCGGACGCGGCGCTGGACGCGCCATGTGCTGGCTGCTGACCCGCCGCACATCGGTCGTCATCCCCGCACCTTTAACGATCTCGCGCGCGAATTCGAACCATGTGCAATCCCCGGCGTTGGTCACATGCACAATTCCATTCGCGTCCTTGTGGCACAACTGGACAATCGCTCTCGCCAGATCGACAACATACGTCGGGCAGCCGCGCTGATCATTGACTACATCCAGCGACGGACGGCTCGCCGCGAGTTTCAGAATCGTATCCGGAAAACACTTCCCGCCCGTCCCAAACAGCCAGGACGTCCGCGCGATGCAACACGAAGGCAGCACTTCCAGCAGCCGGACTTCCGCCTCCGCTTTCGAGCGCCCATAAACGCTCTGCGGGTTCCGCGAATCTGCGGCCTCGTAGGGCGAAGTCTTCTTCCCATCAAACACATAGTCCGAACTGAGAAACAGCAGCTTCGCCCCACCTCGTTTCGCGGCCTCGGCAACATTCACCGCTCCGTCACGGTTCACCGCAAACGCGAGATCCTGATGACTCTCGCATCCGTCCACATCGGTATAGGCCGCGGCCAAAACGATCCACTCCGGACGAGCCCTCTCCACGACTTCCCTCACTTTGCCCGCGTCGCGTATGTCCACATCGCGAGAGCTGAGGCCGACAACCTCATCTCCGCTCCATTCCCGCATAAGCGCCTTGCCCAGAAGGCCCGAAGCGCCAAGAATCGCAACTCTCATTTGTGTGATTTTCCTTCGGCTACTCGAAGGTCTCGGCATCGCGAAGCGCAACGCCACGCTGATCTTTGGCGGATACGATGGGCTCGCCATCCAGCTCCCAGTCGACCTTCAAATTCGGATCATTCCATGCCAGTGTGCGCTCGTGTTCCGGAGCATAATAGTTCGTCGCCTTGTACAACACATGAGCTTTCTCTGAAGTCACGCGAAACCCGTGCGCTAGTCCCGCCGGAATCCAGAGCATGCGCTTGTTGTCGCCGGACAAGCGTACGCCTTGCCATCCGCCAAACGTTGGCGAACTCCGGCGCAAGTCTACGGCGACATCCAGAATCTCACCCTCTACCACCCGCACCAGTTTCCCCTGCGCATGCTTGATCTGGTAATGCAGCCCGCGCAGCACATTTCGGCACGAGCAGGAATGATTGTCTTGCACGAATCGCTCCGCGATGCCCGCCTCGGCCATCACCTGCTCGTTGTAGCTCTCCAAAAAGAATCCGCGTTCGTCGCCAAACACGCGCGGCTCCAGGATGAACATCCCGGGCAGTGAAGTCGAGACTTTCTTGATCGCATCCATCGCGTGACGCGTCGCCGGAACTGCCGTCATCTCAGAACACCCTTTCCCGCAAAAGCTGCAGGAGATACATACCGTAGCTGCTGTTCTTCATGGCGCTTCCTATCTTTTCAACCTGTTCGTCCGTGATGTAACCGGATCGGTACGCAATCTCCTCCGGGCACGCAACCATCAACCCCTGCCTCTTTTCAATCGCCTGAATGTAATTCGCAGCATCCATCAACGACTCATGCGTTCCCGTATCCAGCCAAGCCATACCGCGGCCCATCACCACCACTTCCAGTTGGCCACGATTCAAATAGGATCTGTTGACGTCGGTGATCTCGAGTTCGCCGCGCGCACTCGGTTTCAGCGACCGTGCGACCTCCACCACCTGATCGTCGTAGAAGTAGAGCCCGGTGACGGCATAGCGCGACTTCGGCTGTTTCGGCTTTTCTTCAATGCTGAGCGCTCGCCCGCCGGAATCAAACTCCACCACGCCATACCGCTCCGGATCATGCACCGGATACGCGAAAACGCGTGCCCCGTGAACTTTCGCCGCCGCCGCCCGCAGATCCTTCGCCAAGTCGTGTCCGTAAAAGATGTTGTCTCCCAGCACCAGAGCACACGGACTACCGCCAAGGAACTCTTCCGCCAGAAGAAATGCTTGCGCAATCCCCTCGGGCTTCGGTTGCGTCCGGTATTGGAGATGAATCCCGTACTGGCAGCCATCCTGCAGCAACGCCTGAAACTTGGGCACGTCCTCGGGAGTCGAAATTATGAGGATGTCGCGAATCCCCGCCAGCATCAGCGTGCACAGCGGGTAATAGACCATGGGCTTGTTGTAAACCGGAAGCAGGCTTTTCCCCATCGCCTGCGTCACCGGATAAAGACGCGTGCCCGATCCGCCCGCCAGTATGATCCCCTTGTAGCGCGTGTTATCTGTCATGATTTCGTGAGTCGTTTTGCGTTCGTCGGAAAATCCAGCCGATACCTAACCTGAATAGTGCGTCGCAATCCACTGCCGATAGCTGCCGCTGGTCACGTCCCGCACCCATTCTTCATTCTCAAGATACCAGCGAACCGTCTTGCGAATGCCGGTTTCGAGCGTCTCCTTCGGCTTCCATCCCAGTTCGCGTTCGATCTTGCGCGCGTCCATGGCGTAACGCCGGTCATGGCCGGGACGGTCCTTAACGAACGTGATCAGTTCGCGACGCGAGCCACCGCGCGGCGCAATCTCATCCACCAGGTCGCAGATCGTCTCCACAATCTCCAGGTTCGGCTTCTCGTTCCAACCGCCGATGTTGTAGGTCTCTCCTGGCCGCCCGCCCCGCAGTACGGTCGCGATCGCCGCGCAGTGATCCTCCACATAGAGCCAGTCGCGGACGTTCTTCCCATCTCCGTAGACCGGCAGCGGCTTTCCGTCGCGTGCGTTGAGGATCATCAGAGGAATCAGCTTTTCCGGAAATTGAAATCGCCCGTAATTATTCGAACAGTTCGTGGTGAGCGTCGGCAATCCGTAAGTGTGGTGATAGGCGCGCACCAGATGATCCGACGCGGCCTTCGACGCCGCATACGGACTGTTGGGAGCGTATGGCGTCGTCTCGCTGAACGGAGGATCGTCCGGCCCCAGAGACCCGTAAACCTCATCGGTGGACACATGCAGGAAGCGAAAACGGTTTCGCTCCTCCTCCGTGAGCCCACTCCAATACGCTCGCGTCTCTTCCAGCAAAGCGAATGTCCCGTCGATATTCGTGCGAATGAAATCATCCGGTCCCCGGATCGACCGGTCCACGTGGCTTTCAGCCGCGAAATGCACAATCGCATTCGGCCGGTGCTTCCCCAGCAACTTTCGGACGAGGTCGCGGTCGCCGATTTCGCCGTGCACAAACTCATATCGCCGGTCGCCTGCGATGCTCTCCAGATTCCGCAGGTTCCCCGCGTAGGTCAGCCTGTCGAGGTTGACGATCGACGCCGCATCCTCTCCCATCCTCTGCAAGATGAAGTTCGACCCGATAAATCCCGCGCCGCCGGTGACAAGAATCGTATCGCCCATGCAAAAAGTGTTGCCCGCTCAAGGCTGTTTGATTGTAATAAAAAAGGACGGGCTTGGCCCGTCCTCTGCTCAGACGTTGTGATTTTTCTGTTGTCGAAGACGGTGACTCTATGCGACGGTCGCCGCCGGCATCACGGCCTTCTCCGCTTCCAGCACGCTCGCGAGACCATGAATGACCGACGCGATGCGCACCGCCGCCAGAATTGATTCCTCCCGAACCCCCTTCTCCCGCAGTGTTTTCTCGTGGGAGTCCACACAAGCGCCGCAGCCGTTGATGGCCGACACCGCCGTGCACCACAACTCGAAGTCCACTGCATCGATTCCGTGCGACCGGAGGATGTTCATGCGCAGCCGAGCCGGAATCGTCTGGTACTTCTCGTTGCTCGAAAGGTGCAGGAACCGGTAATAAATATTGTTCATGCCCATGACCGCCGCCGCGCCCTTCGCCGCCTCCATCGCCTGTGCCGAAAGATGTCCAACCGCATCCCTGTGTGCCGCCTGGACGATGTCGACGTTGCGCGACGCAATCGCGCTTGCCACCACCGTTCCCCAGATTTGCTGCTCCGTGAGTTCCGTCTGCGACAAGAAGCTCGACAGGTTCAGTTTCAAGTCCCGCGCGTAGGCGGGCACAGTCTCCAACAATTCATTCATTGTCATGAGAGTCCCGATCTGATAGTGATGCTGCCCGAGGAGGATTCCGCGCGGCAGGGATGTATACAGTTGTATGCCAAACAACAGAAGAAAAAACGCTCTCGCCGCAAGCCGTTTAGCCGCTGGCAGCCTAAGCCAACGATTAACGGCCAACGACCGCTCTTAGGCAATCACCAGAGTTTGTTCGCCCTTGTGCCAGTTGCACGGGCAAAGCTCATCACTCTGCAGCGCGTCCAGTACGCGCAAGACTTCCTCTGGGTTGCGGCCCACTGATCCATCCGTCACATACACGAACCGGATCACACCGTCCGGATCCACGACGAACGTCGCCCGTTGGGCCACGCCGCCGACCGGGTCGATGATACCCAACTGTTCGCACAGGTCGTGCTTGATATCCGCAAGCATGGGGAACGGAAGATCCTTCAGGTCCTCGTGATGCGTGCGCCACGCATGATGCACCCACTCCGAGTCCGTGCTGCCGCCCAGAACCTGCGTATCGCGATCTTCGAACTGCTTGTTGAGTTTGGCGAAGCCCACGATCTCCGTCGGACACACGAATGTGAAGTCTTTGGGCCAGAAGAAATACACCTTCCACTTCCCGGTGTAATCGGTGTCAGCGATCGTCTTGAACGCTTTCTTGGGGTCTTTTTCCGTGCTTACCGTAGCCGTCACGGAGAACGAAGGGAACTTTTCTCCAATACTTAGCATAATTTCCTCTCTTTCAGTTATGAGTTAGTGTGAATGTGGGTGCGACTTGTTGCGGGAGCGCTCTGGGCGGCCAGCGCACTTCTTGCACACGCCCAGGATATCGACCGTCACTCGCTGCACGCGAAATCCCTGCGGCGGTTTGCGGCGGAAGCGAATGGGCCCCAATTCTTCTTCTAGCAGATCTACAATCGACTTGCAGTGAACGCACACCAGATGGTGGTGCGGCTCCGGATCGCTCTCCACCCGCAGCGACCCGTTGTGCAGGCTGACCTGTCCCAGCAACCCGCCGTCGATAAAGATCCGGAGATTCTTGTAAACGGTGGCGAGTGAAATCCCGGGGATCCTCTTTCGGACCTTCGCAGAAATCGCCTCCGCGCTCGAATGCCCCGGAGGAGCCGTCGCCGTCTCAAAGATCACCTGCCGCTGGTATGTCGCTGCCAGCCCGCGCAAGTGGCAAAGGCTTCTGAATGTGTCTGGATTGAACACTCACTAAACGATAATAATTATTATCTGATAGGAAAGGGCAATCTGGCAAGTGATTGAACGATAAATCTTTTCATTCGCGCGGATTTGTCTTCCCGATGGGCTGCAATGTCTCGCACATCGCCCAGCAGTGTTTTTGGTACGGCGGACTAGTCTCTTCGACTCCGGTGCTCGCCGGATGGCGGGTCTCGTCAAGGGTTGTCATGGGCACTGAAGCTTGATGAGCCGGCACCGCCCCGAGGAATCTCACAGCGCTTCGGACCGCCTTCTATCCTGCGCGCCTCTCCGCGGCTCCAGTCGCGCCAACCGCCGCCGCTTTGGCAGACGGCTTTTTCGCCGCGACTGGCGTCAGTTCCCATCCCATGATCTCGAAGTACGCCTTCTCAATGTCGGCGGCGATCTTCTGCCACTGATACTGCTCCTCGATCCGCCTTCTCGCCGTTCTCCCTGCGGCTTCGCGCACGGCCGGATTAGCAAGCAGAAAGCGCAGCCGGTCCGCCAGGTCCGCCGAACTCCCGCGCTGGAACATGAATCCCGCTCCGTCCACGACTTCACGGTTTTCCGGAACATCGCTCGTCAGCACACATAGGCCCGCCCCCATGGCATCCAGCAGCGCGAGCGATAGCCCCTCCATATCTGACGGCAGAACAAACACCATCGCATTCGTGAGCAACTCGTCGAGCGTGTCGCCCGAGACCCAATCGAGGATGCGGATCCGCTCGCTCGCATGCGTCCGCAGTTCCTGGCTGTAGTCATCGCAGTAACTCGACCCTCCTGCCATCACGAGCTTCACATCTGTTTCGATCTGCTCAAACGCCTCAACCAGTAGATGACACCCTTTCTCCGGCGAAAACCGTCCCAGGAACAGAACGTACTTCCCCGGATCGAGCCCCCACTCCAGGATCGCCCTCGGCTCACTCCGTTCCCTGAGCACGCCGCCATTAGGCACGTAGAACGCTTCAATTCCATGGGTTTCCCGGTAACGTTGTTGCAGAGCCTGCGACACCACCATGGTTCCGTTAGGAAGCTTCACCGACGCGCGTTCTCCCAGCCGCAGCACTGCCGACGCCAGGCCTCCCCATTTCTTTCGTTGCCAGTCCAGTCCCTGCACGGTCACCGCCGTCTTCTGTCGCACCAACCTCGGAAGAAAAGAAAACAGCGCCGGCCCTAGCGCGTGGTAGTTCACAATGTCATATCTCTGTGTCAGCGCATGGGCAGTACTCAACAGGGTGTGCACCAGAGTCTCCAGATGCTTGGACCGAAACGTTGGCAGCCGCACTAGTCGCATGCCGTTGTATTCCTTCTGCGAGGGAGTGAAGTACGTGCGGCAGTACACGGTGACTTCATGTCCCATCTCGACCAGCCGCTTCCCGACCTCTTCGTAGTACGCCTCGATTCCGCTGTATTTCGATATGACTCCTCTTCCGCCGATGAACGCCACCCGCAGCTTTTGCTCTGGCGCCGCGATCGCCGGCGGACCCTGCGTCGCGGACGTCTGCCTATGTGATTTCCATGGTGCCGGTTCCTCTGTTGCCACCAGTCCCCGATTCCGCCGCGCCTTCGCGCGAACCACGCTCTCGTACAAGTTCAGCAGCTTCCGATAATGTTCCTCCGGCGCGTGACGCCGGCGCACGAATTCTCGTCCCGCCCGCCCCATCTTGTCCGCCAGCTCCGGGAGCAAGCTTAGCGCCTCAATCGCCATCGCCAGTTCGTTCACGTCTCCGGTGCGATACAGAATCCCGGTCCGGCCTTCGCGGACGAACTCTCGCCGCGACCCCAGGTCCGACGCCACCACCGCCCGGCCTCCTGCGTACGACTCCAGGATCGTCTTACCCAGCGTCTCGTAGGCGTGGGACGGCAGTACAGTGAACCGTGACTGCGCGATCAGCAAATCTCGCTCCGCTCGCCCTATGTGCCCCCTGAACTCCACATTGGACAACTTCAACGAAGCCACCAACTGCTGTAACTCCCCTCGCTGAGGTCCATCCCCGGCAACGATCAGCCGCATCTGCGGGATCTTCTGCATTGCCAACAACAGATCGCCCACTCCCTTCTCCGCCGACAGCCTTCCGAAATACAAAACCGGCCCACCCTTGGCCGCGTCCGCCAGCTCGTAAATCTTCTGAAAATGCGGAAGGATTTCGAACTTCGCGCCATCCCACCCATGCTCCACAAACTTGTCACGCACAAACTGGCTGGGCGCGAGAAACAGATCCACGCACTTTCGGTAAGTGCCGAGCCAATGATGAACGTAGGCCTCCATCGTCAAAGTCATGCGCGCGCCCACCCCCGGATAGCAGCGCGGCCTCAGTGCATGAAAGAACGCACCTCCTTTGCAGGCCTCGCAGACTTCCCCGCGCGACACCAGGTTGTAACTCGGGCAAAGCAGCTTGAAATCGTTCAGGTGATACACGACGGGAACGTTCTGCGCCTTCAATTCCCACAAGATCGACGGCGACAAATGGTGATAGATATTCCGGACGTGCGCCACATCCGGACGAAACTCCTCGATCATGGCCCGGACGCGCCGACGCGCCTCCCGCGAATAGATTGCGTGCCCTGCTCGCCGCGCCTTTCGCCACAATCCCGCCTCCGCTTTGAAGTCGATGTGCGGTACGAAATTGTGGTCGTACGCGGTTGGCTCGCCGCGCGGATCAGTCATCGAAAACAGCGCTACTTCGTGCCCCTGCGAGCGCATCAACTCCATCAGTTCGAACAGGTAAACTTCGGTGCCGCTGAACGGATAGTTGTATTTGTTGCAATACAGAATCCTCATGACGAGTGCTCGCTGTCTGCGGGGTGATCCGCTGAACAAAGACGTCCGCGAATGATTTCAGGTTTTTCGTGCGGTTGAAGTTCTGGCGAACCTGCACCTGGGCTGCATGCCGTACCCAGTCCAGTTGCCGGGCCGCCGAAAGGATGTAGGGATGAAGATCAGGATGCTCCGGTGCCCGCAGCAATGAATGAATAAAGAGCAGCCGGGCCACAAAGTCATCCAGCGATCCTGCTTGGTACAGGAACCCAGTCTTTCCGGCAATCACAAGCTCGGGGATCCCGGTAATGGCAGGGGCCAGCACGAGTTTGCCGCGCGCCATCGCTTCCATCAGCACCAGCGGAATCCCTTCACTGCGGCTGGTCAGCACAACCAGGTCGGCTCGGTCGTACAGGGAGTCCATCTGCTCCCGAGGCACATGTCCAAGGAGCGTTACTCGCTCTTCTAGACCGCGCTTCCGTACCAGCGATTCCAGCTTGCGCCGCTCCGGTCCGCCGCCGGCGATCGAGCATTCGAAGCGCACACCGCACCGGTGCAGCTCAGCACAAGCGCGTACCAGAAATGCATGATCCTTCACTTGATGCAGTCGCCCCACGGCCAGCAGCGTGAACTCCGCACCACGAGTCTCACGCTCGGGGTGGAGGGAGACCGCACGCTCGCTCACCTCCACCCCCAACCGCGACACCACAACTTTCCCTGCCTCAACGCAGGGGTAGTGCTCCAGAATGTGGCGCCGGTTGTATTCCGACACTGTCAGGCAGAACGTGCAGCCCTCGAGCTTGGCATCGAGATACATTCCGTGCAGCAGCAGGTCCGACCCGTGCAGCGTCATGCTGAAACCCACATCCAACAAGCGCGCCGCCACCATCGCGATCCACGAACCAAAATACCCATGGTGCACGTGGATGTGGTTGACTCCCTTATCCTCCAGCATCACCGCATAACAAGCCCCCAGCCAAGTGTGCAGCAGAGCCTTTACGCGCTGCACCGGACCCTCGTTCCCGCGGAAAGCCACTCGCCTGATCAGGTCCGAAATCCGGTCCCACCTCCGCAAACAGAGCAGCGCAGCCCGCAATAGAACCATCACTTTCAGCTGTTGCAGCACGACTTCCGGCTCGTACTCGCTCCCGACAATCTCCGTCGCTCTCGTCTTGCGCACGCTCCCGGCAACGACCCGAACTCCGCGCGCGCGCAGTTCCTCGATCTCCTCGACCACATACGGCTCAACAGCAGAAGGAAACTGATTCGCGAGATAGGCAACTGTCAGCACGAATGGGAGACCTCCGCCCTCCGACGCTGCGCCGCCAGCATTCCCGCCATCGTGAACAGCAAGCCGTTCACGAATTGGTAGCTCATCACCACCATGGCGGCATTCACCCAGTACACGCCCAGCAGAATTGGCCACAACCTATGAAAATGCTGATCGAGAAACCCGCCTTGCTCTTTTGCCGGAATCGCCCCGCGCGCCAGTCGCCAGAGTTCCCACATCAGCCACAGGTACAAACCCAGTCCCACTACCCCGTGCTCCACCAGCAATTCCAGATACGTGTTGTGCGGATACAGTTCCTTCTCGGTGTATCCGCTGACGTATCGCGGCAGTTCGGCCGGCATCTCGTGGAAACCCCAGCCCGTCAGCGGACGCTCCAGAAACATCTGCCAGCCGCCCGCATAGACGGCTTCGCGATAGTTCACGGGGGCGCGTTCCTCCAAGCGATCAGCGAGCACACCGCCTAACTCGGTCGAGGTCAGAGCCACCGCCAGTCCCACTCCCGCCACCAGGACCAGCCCCACGCAAGCCCTGCGCAACGCGCGATTCTTCGAGGCAAAGATCAGCACCAGCACCGTCGCAGCAAACGACAGCCAGACCGCACGCGTCATTGTGGCCAGGACGGCGACCGGCAGAGACGCCAGCAGCACGGCGATCTTCACCCCGCGCACGCTCCGCCGCCGGTACGCATGCAGCGCCAGTAGTCCCAGCATGTTGAGAGATACACCATTAGCCACCGCTTGCAGAAAAGGTCCCCGCGCCCGGTCGGCGTGGTGCCCCAGGCTTTCATCCAGAATGAAGTGGGGAAAGATCAGAGAATTCGCGCCCGCCAGAAAAGCGATCGCAGTAAAACTCAAATACGCCAGGACAATCAGCGCGAATATCTCAAATTGCCGGAATCTCCCCTCGTCCTGAAAAACCAGCCGCGCCAGATGAAACAACGTGAACGGCACAATGAACTTCGACGCTAGCAAGCACCAGGTCTCATTGTCGAACGGCTGCCCGATCACGCTCCCAACTGCCAGCAGCGTCAACCCGACCATCGGCCACGTGGCCCGTTCCACCAGGAACAGCTGCTGCCGCCGGACGACCGCCAGCCCGACCACGCCCGCCACCAAAAGTCCGAACGCCACGCGGTCGATTTCATAGAAGTCCACATCCGGAGGCCGCAGCAGCATCGCCGTCAGCGCCGCCAGAAACAATACGCTGGGCACAGCCAACAGCGCCCGCACTGGATGCAGCAGAGCCTGCGCCGCTCGCAGAATGAACTCTTCCGCAAGTCCGCCGCGTCTTGCCTCGCCGCCCAGTGCAATCGCCTGCATCAGTCCCCGCTCCCCCGTACGACGGCCAGAAACGTCTTCAGCAGGATTCGCATATCCGTCCCCAAACTCCATGTCCGGATATACTCGCGGTCCAGTTCCATTCCCCGTTGAAACGACGGATCGCGACGCGCCGTCACCTGCCACAGCCCCGTGATTCCCGGAGTCACGTCCAGCCGCGCCAGGTGCTCGATTTCGTACGCAGCAAAATCGTCCACCGGATGCGGCCTCGGCCCCACCAGGCTCATCTCCCCTTTCACCACGTTCCAAAGCTGCGGAAGTTCGTCCAGGCTGTACTGCCGCAAAACATGCCCCAGCCGGGTAATCCGCGGATCCTCCGCGATCTTGAAAAACGGTCCTGACCTCTGGTTGTTTTGCCGCAGACGACCCTTCATCTCATCCGCATTGCTCACCATCGTTCGGAACTTGTAGCAGCGAAACAGCCGGCCCTTTCGCCCCGCGCGTTGCGCACGGTACAGGACGGGTCCGGACGAATCCAGCTTGATCAGCGCCGCGATCCCTGCCAGCAGCGGCGACAACGCAGTCAACGCCAGGCCGGCTCCCAGCACGTCCACGATTCGCTTGAATACCAGCCCGGCGGCCGGCAATCGCTCCGCGTGCAGGCAGATCACCGGCAAGTCCCCGACCCGCTCGACTTCTCTCCCCGCCAGTTTGCACCCGAACAACTCCGGAACTATTTCCAGGTCCAAATGCAAACGCCGCGCCTCGCGCAGCACTTCCAGCGTCAGGCTTCGGTCGTGTGGCGCCGCCAGAATCACCTCGTCTACAAATCCTGTACGCGCCAGCCGGGCCAAGTCGCTCACCCGCCCAATCACCCCGTTGCCGAGCGGCCTCTCGTTGTCCAGGATCCCGTACACCGCTCGCCCTGCCTCGGGATGTCCCTACACGTACGAGGCCACGCGCCGCCCCACTCCGCCCGCACCCACGATCAGCACGTTGCGCAAATCGCCGGGATCATCCGCGCCGTGCTCTTGCCGTTCGTTTTGCCAGCGCCACATCAGCAGTGCGCCGCAGTGCAGAAATCCCGAAATACAGATCAACGCACTCGTCGCCCACGGAGCGCCCTGCAAGTCGTAGGCGAAGCAAAGCACGATCGTAGCTAACAGAACGGACTTGCAAAGAGTTCGCACCTGCCGCCGCAGATCGCTCGTCCCGGCATAAAGTCCCTCGGTGTAGCCCATCAGTGTGATCAAGGCACCGTGCAGCACGGCAATGCCAAGCAAATAGACCGGCGCTCCTTCTGCGTACCTGAACAACCGCACCTGAGGAAACAGCCGGTGCAGCGGAACCAGCACCGCCCCGAGCAGTAGCCAATTCACCCCCACCAGGGCAAAATCCGCCGCCACCGACCGCACCCACCTCCACGCCATCTGGCTTTGCAGCGGAGCCGGTACGAGTAGCGCGAGCGCTTTTTCCCCTGGACTCGCCGCGTCCGCCGAGACCTCCACCACTTCTGGCGCAAAGGGCATCACCGACTGCACCGGCTTCTTTCCTCCCCCCCGAAAAGCGGGAGATTCCCCCGGAATCAACCGTGCCCAGTCGACTTCCTGCGGTTTCTGCTGCCTGGGATTCAGAAAAGAAGAGGACACGTCAGATCAATTCCACTTCGTAACCTTGAATCTCGAGTGCCAGCGAGCGCTGGATGGACTCAATCGAGATCACCAACTTGCCTTTCTCACGTTGTGTCAGCAGGCCCTCCACTCCGTCGAGGCACCCGCCGCGAATCCGCACACTCTGCCCCACTTGTAGAAACGGATACAGCGAAAACGGAACGCCCTCCGCTAACAGCAACTGCAAGTCCTCAATCTGTTTCTCCGGCACCGTAGCCGCAGTCCCGGCGAAACTGACGAACCCCATCACGCCTGCAGTCTGCAAAACCAGCAATCGCAGCGCCACCGACTTGGCGGAGCGCACGAATGCATACCCCGGAAACAGCGGGACCGTCACGACCTTGTTGCGATCGCTCCATTCCCGACTCTCTTTTCGTAGCGGCAGGAAGACTTCCATGCCCTTGCTCGACAACTGGCCCGCCACCTTCTTTTCAAACCGGTATCTCGTCTGCAGCGCGAACCACACTTCCGGTTCCGGCTGCGTCACCAGTCGGGCCACGCTCACTTGGATCCCCTGATTCCCGAGCCCATAGCTCCGCTCATTGAGTCCCGTCTCCGTTCTTGCCAGCTTTTCCACAGAAATTCCGGTCGCAACATGTTGCCGCGAACATGTTCCGCCGCGCCCTACAGCCTCCGATAAATCCCCTCCGGAATCGGAAACATCCTGTCGCACAGCACGGTTCCCAGCAGGCGCGCATCCGCTCCATCCAGCATTTCCTTGATCTTGCGCGCCGTAACCCGCCGCGTGCGCTGCGCCGACAACACCAGAATGATTCCGTCGGCGAACTGTGCCATGGCCGTCGTTTCGTTCGATTCTCCGGCAGCCGCACCCTCCACGATCGAGTACTCAAACTCCCGCCGCACCTCGGCCAGATACGAATGCAACGATGCGGTCGTGCCTTGATTTTCATCCCGTGCTGCACCTGGGACCAGCCACAAATTGCGGCGCACTCGCGTTGCGATCCGCCGTAGCGGGGGAATGCTTTCCGGTCTGATCCTTCCCTCCGACCCTTGTTGCGGCTGTGTCTCCGCGTCCTGCAACAGTCGTGGAGACCCGCCGCCCATGACCGCAACCGTCCCCAAAGTCTCCAGTGCCAGGGCATATCCCACCCGCCGGCAAATGCTGCGCACATCCGTCTCCGGTTCGATCGCACTGAACACGACCTGCCGAAACGGCCGCGCCGAGTTCGCGAAGAAGACTTTTCGGACCAGCCCCTGGATTTGCTCCCCCGCGAAGCTCTCGGGATTCCATTCTCCTGCCTGCGGCTGATTCCCCTCCGGGCGTACTTCCTCCTGCTCCTCCGTCCACGATAGTTCTGGAGACTGAAACAAGCTCGCGCTCATAACTCCTCTTCCTCTTAGGCCAACAGCCTTCCCCGCGCACTGCGCGGCAGAGATGCCAGGACCGGCGCATTCAAGTACGCCAGCACATCGTCCGGCGTACGAAACGCCGGGTCCATGTAGTCGGCGGCAAAGGCGGCTCCTGTGCCCGCCGCTCCGGCCGCGGCCAATCCAACCGCCAGCAGGGTCCACGTCGACCACAACGGCAGGGCCGGAGCCACCGGCTGTTCCGCAATCGCCACATTGACGATGCCGCGCTGGTCGAGCGCATCCGCCATCCGCGCTTCTTCCTGTTTCTTCACGTAAAGCAGATAGTTCTCCTGCGCCGCTTTCTCGGCGTTCAGCAGATCATCCTGCGTGATCGCGTCGTCTCCCAGTTGCCGCGCCGTCGTTCGGTATGCAGCCTCCTGCGCGCCCGTCGCCGCCGCCCGGGCCTGCAGCGCCTTCAACTGCACTTGTGCGTGCTGCAACTCCGACTTCGCCCACTCATAGTGCGCATTTTTGTCGGTGGTCTCGTCCCGTAGCGGGGACGTATTCTCGGCCGCGATGGCCGCCTCCGCCTGGGCAATCTGCTGATCCACCTCCTGCACCAGGCGGTGGGTCCGCTCAAATTTGGTCAGCAACTGCGTCCGCTTCTGCTGCAGATCGAGCAGATTCGACTTCAGCGCCTGCATCAATTGCGGATTGTCTGTAATTCGAACCTGGGTGGTGGTCCTCTCCGGCTGCTTCGCCAACTGGGCTTCGAGTTCCCACACTCGCTGCTGCGTCTCCGTCAGATCAATTCGCGTCTGTCGGTAGCTCGCATCCATCTCGCTCAACTTCGTCAGCGCCAGATCGCGCTCTTGCGCCGCAGCCACCACACCATGTCCGGCGCTGAATTGCAGCAGGTTGCGCTCCGCGTCTTCCAGCTGCCGCCGCGACTCTCGCGTCTGCTGTTCAAAGAAATAGACCTCCCCTCCCGGCCGGTGCACTACGGCATGTTTGTCTAAGTAGGAATTCGCCACGGACTGCAATACCTTCGCCGCCTCCTGTGGATCATCCGACGCATAACTGACCGTAATCAGGTTTGTTTTCTTCACCGGTTCCACTTTCAGCTTCTTGGCGAGCCGTCGTGCGGCCCTCTCCACGCGCTCCGCATGCCCTTCACCCAGCCTCAGAAAGTGGAACCAATCGCGCCCGTGCACGCCGTTCTCCTCTATCACTCTGTGCAGGACATCGTCATCCCGCAACAACTCCACCTCCGAATTCAGTTCTTCCTCCGTCATCGCCACCCGCGTCAGGTCTAGCGGAGCATTCTCACCCGCGCTCACCGGAGCATCCGCCCTACCTCGCCGCACCAGGATCTTCATTTCTGCTTCATATCTCGCTCCGGCGAAGACATACAGCAACACCACGGACAACACCAACACTGAGGCGCAGACGAAGACCCCTCGTTGGCGAAACAGCACCGCCGCCAGCTCCCGCAAAGTTGGCGTCGGAGACTGTATTCGCCCACGAGTTGGGTCTTCGTCTGGCATGCGAACGGGGGGATCCCTTCCTAAAATTGAGAGGAGTTCATGTACATGCTTACGGCAGGTTTGCTCAAGAAGCGGGCAATCTTCGAGATCGCATTCTGCGGGACAAACACCAAGTCTCCCGGCCGGAGATGCGCATCCTCTCTCAGGCTGCTCTCCTTTAGCATCTTTTTCAAATTGAGCAGGCGCGTCTCCACCAGATCGTCATTCACGCGCCGGAACAGTACCACCTGGGAGTGCTTCGCCTGTTGCGTCAGCCCGCCGGCGATCTGCACCGCCTCGGCCACGGTCGTATCCGATCTCAGCTCGTACTTGCCCGGCCGCCCAACTTCTCCTCCCACGATGAAGTAGGGCCGCTCGAACTCCTTCAGTGCCACCGCTGCCTGCGGATCGTGCAAATATCCCCGATACGCCTTCTGCACTGCTTCGCCGAACTGCTCCAGGTTCAGCCCTTGAACCTCCACCATGCCAGCGTCCTTCAACATCACATAGCCGTCGGGCTGCACGGTCAGTGTCTGGTTAAACTCCGGTGCGACGGTAAAACTGATCTCCACCACGTCGCTAGGTCTTAACCGGTAGAGCGGACGGCGCTCCCCTCCGAGTAATGGGTTTCCCAGGCCATCCGCTCCCCCGGGTTTTGCGGCCGTTGTACCACTGCCTCCCGCTCCTGCCCCGGTAAAGCCGGATCGGGAAGTCTCTTTGCTTTCGCCCAGGTCCTTTCTGGTGTCACTCTGCGCGAAAGCGGCCGAACAACACTGCAAAACCATCAACGCGATTGCTATGAATCGAACGAATATGAAAAGGCGCTTCATTTCTCCTTGCGCTGTACTTCTGGCTTCAAGCGTCACCCGCTTTCGTGACTCTACTGCGCACGTTAAACTCACTCCTCTTTACGAGCAAGACATGCTTCGTTCCCTGCACAAAAGTGGAGTACCCTCCGCGCCCGTGCAAATGCTCGTTTGCGCGAATGGTCGTATCAACTCAACGGCTTGTGAATATTCGTTCCTGGCGAAGCCTGTTGAAACAACTCCGCGGCACGTCCCTCGCGGAAGTACCCACAAAAGTGGACTTGCATGTTTGCGATGTCACACGAATGGCCAAAGGATTTTCGCGGTCTTCCCGTCCTGAAACCGATGCCGGTGACCACAATCACGATCTGCCCCGACGTCTCGCCCCTAAACCCCAGCCTTCCACAGCCCAGCCGGGCCCACACTGAAAATCCCGCCGCACCAAAATTTCAATTCCCGATTTGAGAGCAGCACTCAGATTTTATGACCAGTTTCCTTGAAGGCAGCACTTGCTCTCCCTACAATCACAACATCGTTTCTCTTTTAGTTTTCGGGAGACTTGCTTCATGGGTCCGTCGTCCGCCGCCACTTCCGATGCGATAGGTGTCCTCGTCGCGGACTCCAATCGTATGCAGTCTCAGTTGCTCACCAGTGCTCTGCGCCGCCGCCCGGAGTTTCACATCACCACTTGCCAAATGGACACTATTTCGATTCTGCAGGCCGTCACCTCCAAGCCTCCTCGCGTTGCCATTCTTTCGCTGAATGCGCTCTCGGACGCGGCCGAAACCGTCATGACGTTGCGCCGCTTTCATCTTTCCCACCCGGAGATCCGCAAGATCCTGCTCGTCGACTCCTGCGACCGCGAGCTCGCGGTAAACGCGTTTCGCTCCGGCGCCCGCGGCATCTTTGCCATTACCGAGGCCAACCTCCGCTTGCTGTGCAAGTGTCTGCTACGCGTAGCTGCGGGACAGATTTGGGCGAATACGGAGCAACTCAGTTACCTCATCGACCTGATCTCCGAAGTTCCGTCGCTGCGCGTTCTCAACGCCCGCGGCGGCCGCATCCTTACCCCGCGCGAGGAGCAGGTCGTCGCCCTGGTCGCCGAAGGCCTGGGCAATCGCCAGATCGCTCGTGAGCTCAACCTCAGTGAGCACACGATCAAGAAATATCTCTTCCGGATTTTCGAGAAGCTCGGCATCTCCACCCGCGTCGAACTCGTCCTCTACGCGGTCAACAACGGAGAACCGCGCCCCGCTGAATGGTTGGCCGGGCCCGCTCGCGTCCTGCCTAGCGCCTGAGTGACAGCCGCAAAGCGGCGACATGTGAAAGCCCGGCACGGCAGTGCCGGATGTGCCGGTAGAGGCCACGAGAGCCCTGGAGACAGCCACGAAACTGGCGGAAAGCCAGCTGCAGAAGAAGTAGGCATCCAAAATCCCACGAACCAGAACCGCTCTCGTAGTAGCTCTTGCGACAAACCCGCCCCCCAGCGCACCGCTCAACAGTAACGCGGGCCTTGAGTACCAAGGTGTCTGCCCGAGAACCAAGTTTCGTGGGCAAGATGGCAACCAACTCGCCCAAAGATCCAGCTGAGTCGCAAATACAAATGCGGACACGTTCGTAATCTAGCTTGCCGGATGTGCCGATGTAACTATTGTCTCCGTGGGACCATCTGTCACCTGACATCCCATCGAAGGAGTTGGCGCAATGAGATCATTGGCGACAATCGCTCTTCTGTCATTCGTGTCGGTGTCGGCTTTCTCGCAAGCGGCAAAGCCCTGCGAAGATCTGAAAGCTGAAATCGCAAAGAAGGTGGAAGCGAACAACGTAAAGTCGTACACGCTCGAAATCGTGGCGAAGGACCAGCAAGTGGAAGGTAAAGTTGTCGGTACTTGTGAGGGCGGTACGAAAAAGATTGTGTACCGCAGAACGTCGACCACGCCTCAAGCTCCGGCGACCAAACCGAGCAAGCCCTAGTTTCCTCTGCTGCTCTTTGGTAGCATCTCGGCCGCGTCCGCGGACAGTCCGCGCCAAAGCGCCCGTTCCGCGGGCCAAATCTTCCTTGCAGGCATCCCCTTGCCTCTGACGTACGCATTCGACGGCGTCCGCCGTACGATGCAGTTCACCGCACGACGCCAGTAGGCCGACCGTCACGTTCCATTTGAAAACCCCGCACCCACCCTGTATAACTTTGGAACGGAATTCATTGTCCGACGCGCATTCCAACCCGCCCCCGCCTCCCCAGCCCCGCGGTTGGACCGTCGTCGCCGCCGGATTCCTTCTCCTGGCGCTTGCTCTGGTGGTCATCTACACCAGCAACCGCGCTTTCTCCAGTCCCCTGGCTCTGGTCGTCGTAGCGGCCATCGGACTCGCCGCTCTTCTGCTGCAACTCCGGCTCCGCAAAGATCTCAGCACTCCAGTACACGCCCCGCTCTGGCTCAACGTGATTGGACTCGTCTTCGCGATCGCCGCCGTCGCAGCCGACATCTTCCACCTCAGCGCCAACCTCACATTGGTCGCCGCTCTCGGAGCCGTAGTCTGCTTCGCCATCAGCGGTACCGCGGTCCTCCACGCCCTCCGCAGTCCTCGTCGCTAGGCGCAAGCATCATTGCGTCCGACGAGAAGGTAGCGAATCGCGGCGGACTCAAACGCGACCGCGACCATGGGCAGTTGTTACCTACGCGCATTGACGCACCCCTTCCCCGCAAATTAACGTCGCGTGCACACGGACCATCTTGTCTTCCAGAGAGGCTCGGCCTATCCCCCCTCGGCACAAGTCGAAATCGGTCAATCGCGATTCTGGCGCTCCTGTTGCTACGCGCGCCTTTGAGGTAGTAGCTGACCGTCAATTCGTCAAAACTGCCGATTGGGATTGCGCTCGGAATGCGGAATCTCAGCGTCTGGGTGGTGGCTGTGCCGCTGCCCATCGAGGACGCCGGCGCAGAAACTCCCTCCATGCCGAGCGACAGGATGGGTTTGCCGGGAATCGTCGTATTTCGAACTTTCAGCAAAATACTCACCGTATTCGGAAAAGGGTCGGCGTTTTCGATAGAGATTTCGATTGCGCCATACCGTTTCGGATCGACCATGAATCCCAAGTTCTGCCGCGCTTCCATCGACATTCCATCGCCGTCGGTGGAACGGAAGAATCGCGCCGACGGACTTCCGTGCATGACCACCGAATTCGATGGCGGCTGATCCGATGGACCGCGCCAGAACCAGTAAACGCCGTCGAAAGGAATGCTGAGCGGATCGGAGCGAGTCGTGCCGAAACCTCTGGTTCCCGTTAAAGGAGGAGCCACCAGCCTTGGATGAGGCTCGACTTCAGGGTAAAGTTCTACGCCCGCAAAAACAGGACCCGCCACGACGACAGCGGCGGCTACCTTGGTGTTCTGGCTGCTCTTCAAACGAGCGCTCGTTCCATCCGATGGCTGGGCGAGCGTTGAGTCGAGAATACGCTTCGCAACTGCAAAGGAGTTCCCGCGAGACTCCGAGCCGCGAGGGACGAAGAGAGCCCGGAGCCGGGCCATCGCAGTCGCGGTGCCTTGCTCGATATGCTTGTCTTTGCCAGCACCGGATCCATTTGCCTGCCACCCTTCGGTTGATCGGCGACCGTTCGCAGCGGTTCCCTTGGAGTCTCCGCCAACACCCGCACGCCCCGGCACAACGATATGTGGTAGCCATGCAAACACGATCAGGAACGTCGCAGAAATGAATACAGCCGGAATCCGCTGCCTCCAGGTACGGTTGTTGAGCGCTGGCAGAGCTTGAAACATCTGCAAGGTGCGGTATGCGATCGCCGCAGTACCGGCGAGATAGAGCAGACCCGCCAGAATAGCGTGGCCACCGACAGCACTGAAGATGGCTCCTTGGATCATAAGGGCGCCGAGAATGCTGATTCCGGACGGGAAATCCTGCTTCAGAACTGAGAACGGTTTGCCATCGAGCGGCGGTTGGGGCAACGACACCGCGTTGTCGTGCGACGTCGCTCTAAGAAATGCGACCAAACGGGCCACTTCGACGACCAGGAGCGCCCAGATGACCAATACGAACCATGACCTCTGATCGGAGAACATCAGCAACGGTGGCAGCCACAGAGTGGCTGCCGCGGTGCGACCTGCAACCTGCTTGGCGCGAATCGCTCGCCCTTCGCCCCTGACCAGGAGTCCCAAGTATGTTGTCGTCGCTGCTGTAGCGAAAACCACCAATATGTACGCGGCTGCCCGTGCAAACACGCTGATTGCGGTTTGCGGGATTTCTGGCGAGACTGCGGCGCCGAGGATCGTCGCCACAACCGCGCCAACGAAACCCAACGCGACGGAACGGTGGGTAGGGGGAGTGGACACCTTCATCCATCCTTTGCTGGTTGGACACCGGCCAGCTCGCACAAGTTCCGAGAAAAACCCGGATTAGGATACTCACATCGAGGAAATTGTTACTGGGTGTCGATATCCCGATGACGCTAGCAAGTTCGGAGTTTGTGAGGTGTTTAGGCCATTACCTACGTGCCTTGACTCGTAGCTTCACTGACAATTAACTTCGCTGTACCTAGAATTTTGTCTTCCAGCGAGGAAAAGTTGGCATATCGTCCGGTTATCACTCTCACTACCGATTTTGGAACCAACGATCATTTTGTGGGCGCGTTGAAGGGAGTCATCGTCGACATCGTGCCTGAAGCCCAGATTGTGGACATCTCGCACGCCGTGCAGGCCTTCGACGTGCTCGACGGAGCGCTGGCCATTGCGCAGGCATATTCCTACTTCCCGAACGGCACGATTCACATGGTTGTGGTGGACCCGGGCGTGGGCACTACGCGGCGTCCGATTCTGGCTTCGAGCGACGGCTATCATTTCGTCGCGCCCGACAACGGCGTGCTCTCGATGGTTTATGCCAAGGAAGAACGCATTCACGTGCGGCACATCACGTCTGAACATTACTTCCGGCAGCCGGTGAGCAATACATTTCACGGACGCGACGTGTTCGCTCCAGTGGCCGCGTATCTGGCCAAGCAGGTGGACTCGCACAAGTTCGGCGATGAGATTGAAGACTACGTGAAGTTCGCAGCGCCCCGGCCCAAGCCTGCCGGCGAAAACCGCTTACGCGGCGTGGTATTGAAAGTCGACCGCTTCGGCAACCTGGTCACCAACGTGACTCCAGCAGACGCTCCTGCGCTGTTTGCAGCGCAACCGGCTGCATTCAAGATTGTGGTGGGGAGCCGTGAGATTACTGACATCCGCACGGCTTACGCTGAGGGTGCGCCGGGGGAAGTCTTTGGCATTCTCGGGAGCATGGGATATCTCGAGATCGTGGCCAACCGCGCCGCCGCGGCGCAGATCACCGGAGCCGGCAAGGGCAGCGAGCTTAGCATCATTCTTGGGGAGAGGTCGGCGGCGGGTAAAGGCGCGTAGCAGTTCTCAGTTCTCAGTCAAAAGCGAAGAACATCAGCGGTGAACGATTCATGAAATCTTCGCTCTCCTGCGGCGGTGTTTACCCGGTGGTCGCCCGCATTTAACTGAGAACTGAGAACTGGGAACTGGGAACTGAGAACTTGCTCACGAACTCTTTGGTCTCGGGTGGACGTAGCGCTCCATCTCTCCGGTCCATTTCAGAAAGCGCCAGAGGTCACCGCGTTCGCGCCACATGAATTCCCAGAATTCCAGGAAGCCGATCTGCGTCATCTTCACGCCGGTGTAGGTCTCGATGCGCCACAGAAGATAGGGGCTCCGCCATGGAGCCAGGCGATGGCCCTTGGTGGCATTCCACAGAAAGCGGAGTTTGTAGAGCACGTTGCCATCATACCTACATGGTCAAGGTTTATGGGTCTAGTTTGACTCTGCAAAAGGAAACCCTGCACCACGAAGTATCCCCAAGGACTTTTCTGTAAGCGTTTTCCTTAGTGTGACTTCGTGTCCTACGTGGTAGAAGGTTTCAGATTTAGGCCCTACCGCCCAAGGAGTGCGCAGGGAAATGCGGCACCGGCGCATGTTAGAATCCAGGCTCCGCTGGGGAATTCCACGAATGCCTGACGCCCACGCCCGCGAAAAGGCCGAAGACCACTATTACACTGCGCTCGACTTGATGGCAGACGGACAACTGGAGAAGGCCGTTGCCGCCTATCAGGAATCTCTGACCGCCGATCCATCGTTCACTGAGGCGATGCACGGACTAGCGCGGGCTCTGCAGGACCTGCAGCGCTATGACGAGGCCATCGCGGTAGCGCAGCGGCTGGCAGAGATCGATCCCGACGACGTACTGGCGCACACAAGTTTGTCGGTGCTGTATCAAAAGAAAGGGATGATTCCGGAGGCCGAGGCGGAGGGCGCGAAGGCACGAGTACTGGGGTGGAAGCAGCAGTTGAAGAAGGGCAGCTCTTAGCTCTTAGCTCTTAGCTCTTAGCTCTTAGCTCTTAGCTCTTAGCTCTTAGCTCTTAGCTCTTAATAGCGAACGGCAATGAAACTGGGATTGATGATCCAATGGGAACTGAACCAAACTCGAAGAGGGGAGTCCGCGGGTCCAAAACCCGATCCGAGCAGCATCCCTACTCGGCCTACGAAGCCTCGCCTTTGTGGAAGGTGTAAGCAAAGCGATCAAAGAACTGGTGGAGAATCGCGACCTGTCGGAAACCGCCGCACACCCTTACATCGTTGGATACATCTGCAAGAAGGTGAGTGGAGCGAAAAAGCTAAAAGCAAAGAGCCAATAGCCAAGAGCTTCCCTACAAACCGTACTTCTTCATCAAATGCCGAAATGACCGGTACGAGATGCCGAGGACGTCGGCGGCTTTAGTCTGCACGCCGCCGCTCTGGTTGAGGGCGTTCTGCAGCAGAGAGCGCTCGATGCCAGCCACATAGTTCTCCATGCCCAGGCCTTCGGGAAGAGTCAAGTCGCTGCCGATTTCCGGCAGGGTGCCTCCGCCGGCGGAGGCGGCCGCGGCGCGCGCTTTCGGGCGCTCTGCGGGAAGCTCGACGTGCAGTTCGTCTGTGGTTTCTAGGGCAACGGCGCGCTCGACGGTGTTCTCCAACTGGCGAACGTTGCCCGGCCACTCGTAGCCGCACAAGGAATCGAGTGATGGCGCATGTACGCGCAGGATGCTGCGGCCTGCAGCGCTGGCATATTTCTTCAGAAAGTGGTTGACCAGCAGCGGAATGTCTTCCCGGCGTTCACTAAGACGGGGCACACGGATCGGGATCACGTTCAGCCGGTAGTAAAGATCCTCACGAAACAGATTTTCGGCGACGGCCTTGTCGAGGTCGCGGTTCGTGGCGGCGATCACCCGTACGTCGATCGCGATTTCGCTGGTGCTGCCGACTGGGCGCACGGTGCGCTCCTGCAATACGCGAAGCAGCTTGACCTGCATGGCGAGAGTCATCTCGCTGATTTCGTCGAGGAAGATGGTGCCGCCGTCGGCGACCTCGAACAGCCCGCGCTTGTTCTGGTTGGCTCCGGTAAACGCACCTTTGAGATAGCCGAACAGTTCGCTTTCGAGCAGCGTCTCAGGGAAGGCTCCACAGTTAACGGAAACAAAGGCGTCGGTGGCGCGCGGCGAACATACGTGGACGGCGCGGGCGACCAACTCTTTACCCGTGCCGCTCTCGCCGTGGATCAGAACCGTGCTGGCGGTGGAAGCGACGATGCGAACCGTCTGCTTAAGCTTTTCCATCGCGGCGCTCGATCCGATGATGTTGTCGAGCGAGTTCCGGGTGGCGGCGTCGCGGCGCAGTGCGAAGTTCTGCTTGCTAAGATTTAACTTCTCGACGGCGCGGTTGATCGCGAGCTTGATTTCGTCGACGAGCCCGGGGCTCTTGCGAATGTAGTCGGTAGCGCCTCCGGCTTTTACGGCCTCGACGGCGGCCTCGTAGTCGTCAACCGCAGTGATCAGAATGACGGCAGAATCCGGCGAAACGCGGTGGGCGTGGCGCAGCACTTCGATGCCGTCGATATTCGGCATCTTGATGTCGGTAATGATGACGTCGTACAGGGCTCCGTCGATTTTGTTTTTTGCCGTCTGCCCTGCCTGAACCGTTTCGACGCGGTGACCCTCGCGGCGCAGGGAGATGTCGAGCATTTCGCAGATGGAACGCTCGTCGTCGCAGACCAGAATATTAGCCATGCAACCTCCCTCCAGCCGCGGCAGCCAGCGACGGCGCGGAGCCTAGCGCCTCAACCTTAACGGATGCAGCGGGAGCAACCATCGAGGCCGAGCGCTCCGCATCGAGGCGGCGCAACCGGAGCACGAACGTAGTTCCCTGCCCTGGCTTGGATCGCGCCCAGACCTTCCCTTCATGCGCCTGCACGATCTGGTAGACGATGGCCAGTCCCAGCCCGGTGCCGCCTTCAAAGTTCGACTGGAAGGGCTCGAAGATTTTTTCGATTTGCTGCGGACTCATGCCCGCTCCGGTGTCGGTGAATCCCACCTGCCAATCGTCGCCCAGGGACTCGAGCGTGACGGTCAGAGCTCCGCCGCCTTTCATGGCGCGAACCGCATTCTCACAAAAATTCCAGAACACCTGCTTGATCTTGTCGCCGTCGGCAACGGCGTAGGCCTCATGGACCCCAAACCGGCGCTGAATCTTGATGCCAGTATTCTCAGCGGTCATGCGGTGATCCATGAGCGTCAGAGTATCCTCGACGAGTTGGATCAGGTCGACCTTGTCGAAGCGATACTGCTTGGTGCGCGAGTAGGCCAGGAAGTCGGTAATGATACTGTTCAGCCGCTGCGACTCGCGAGTCACGATGTCCAGCAGGCGCCGGTGTTCCTCGTTCATCTCGGGGACACCGGAAAGCATGCTCACCGATCCGGCAATGGAAGTCAGCGGATTGCGGATTTCATGAGCGATGGCCGCGGCCATACGCCCCACAGCCGCGAGGCGATCCTGCATTCGCACTTCCCGCTCCAGCCGCCGGATCTCGGTGAGATCGTCAAGAACATAGACGTAGCCGAGATCGCCGCGCTCCGGGACCGTCAGAGCTGCCGTGCGTACGCGAACCGTCTTGCGGAATTTCGAGGGAGCATCGAAGCGCACTTCGCCGTGAGCATGCTCTGATTCCACACCAGGCAGCGGATCGAGAAACAGCTGGTGCACTGGTGAGCCGATCAGTTCGGCGGGCGGGCGTTCCAGTAGCCGCAGGGCGGCGGCGTTGACCAGCGTGATCCGCCCATCGAGGCCGGTGGTGATCAAGCCGCTGCTGATGGAGTGAATAATGTTTTCGTGCAGCGCCTGCAGGCTTTCGAGCGCGCCGCTGGTGTCCTTCAGCTGAACGCCCACCTGCCGCAGCTTCGCGGTGAGCAGGCCCGCCAGATACGCCACGGCGAGAAACGCAAACAGATTGACGAAGATGATCGCCTGCAAGGCCTTCAGGCCGGGATGCGTGCTGCAGTAGGAAGGCACGACCCCGTAGTAGTTCAGCTCCAACACCGTTCCGTAGAGAATGAAAGCGAGAGCGGCCACCAACTGCGCCCACACTCGCGGCAGCAGCACGCTGGCGACAATGATGACCAAGGGATAAAGAAAGTTGAGCGAGCTGTCCCAGCCGCCAGTTTCGTGGATGACCAGGCTGACCAGGATGAGATCCGTCAGAACCTGCAGCGAGGCCTGCAACCGGTGTTCCTGCCAGAAGGAGAGCAGCAGCACGTAGAACAAAGAGAGGCTATACCAAAGCAGAATGGTACTGAGGAAAAACCGCATGGGCAGCGGCGAAGGAGTGAACTGGGCCACTGCCAGTTCAATGGCCAGCAGCAAGGTGAGGATGAAGATGCGGACCTTAACCAGCCATACCAGCCAATTGCGCTCGTCGAACGTCGATTGCATTGCGATCCCGGTGATCTCGAAACAACAAACGTGCCGCGGATCCTATCCGCGCCGCTTTCTGCCTGCCCGGCGAAGCGCGGGCTGTGGTGCTGAGAAGGCCGGGCACCGATGGCGGCGAGTCCGGCCTCTCCAGAGTTCGATTTTGCTAGCCAGCCAGCTTGGCGATCATGGCGAACAGCGGCATGTAGAGCGAAATAACGATGCCGCCGACGCTGACGCCCAGCAAGGCGATGATCATCGGCTCCAACAGGGCCAACATGTCTTTGGTGGCCGCGTCGACTTCCTCTTCGTAAAAATCGGCGATCTTCTGCAGCATCGAATCCATGGCGCCCGTGGCTTCGCCGACGCCAATCATCTGTGTCACCATGCTGGGAAACACGCCGCACTCGCGCAACGGGTCGACGATTGTCCGGCCTTCTTCGATCGCTTTGCGCACTTTCATCAACGCTTCTTCCAGCACGGCGTTGCCGGACGTCTTCGCAGTAATGGTCAAACCTTCCAGAATCGGCACGCCCGACGTGATCAGCGTACCCAGAGTGCGGGTGAAGCGTCCCACGGCAATCTTGCGCAGCAGGCCTCCGAGCACGGGCAGGTAGAGCAAGCCCTTGTCGAAGTAGTAGCGGCCGCGCGGATGCTTACGCATCTGCTTAACGCCGAAGTACAAGCCGAACGCGGCCACAAAGAACATCCACCAGAAGGTTTGCACGAACGCGCTGAGCCCCATGACGATGCGAGTCGGAAGAGGCAGGGCAACGCCCAGTCCCGCGAACAGGTTGGCGAAGATGGGCACCACCCACTTGAGCAGCGCGCCGACAATCAACACCGCGATGCTGACGACGGCGACGGGGTAGATCAGAGCCGACTTGACCGCAGATCTGAGGCGCACAGCTTTTTCCACGTAAGTGGCCAGGCGCTGCAGAATGATGTCAAGAATACCGCCGGTTTCACCGGCCTCAATCATGTTGGTGGTGAGGTCGTCGAAGGCCGCAGGATACTGGCGCATGGCATTGGCCAGTGTGGCGCCGCCTTCCACCGTGGTACGCACGCCGGTCAGCGTTTTCTGGAAGGTCTGGTTTTCCTGGTTTGCCGCCAGAATTTCCAGACACTGCACCAGCGGCAGACCGGCATCGATCATGACCGAGAACTGGCGGAAGAAGACCGCAATGTCCTTGACCGCGACCTTGCCCGAACCGAAGGTGGGCAACGAGAATTCTTTGCCTTTTTCGCGAATCGCGCCGGGCGTGATGCGCTCGCGTCGCAACGCCTGCGCCAACGACTGCTTGTTGGGCGCCATCCGCTCGCCGGAAATCTTCTGTCCGTTGGCATCCTTGCCGGAAAATGTAAAGACTGGCATGGTTTTAGCTTCTCCTCACTGATGTGCCTGTTCCATAAACCTGCGTTTCGTTCAAATCGTCCGTCCACTCGGGCTAGTGCTTCCCAGCCGCTCCCCTGGCCAAAGTGGTTCCTGCCGTGGTCGGCCGGTTCAACAGACTGGCGCCACGGTTGATCATTTCCTGCAATTCGTCTGTGTTGCTGGAGCGCGCCATGGCGGTTTCCATTGAAATCAGTTTCTGGAAGTAGGCGGTCGCCAGCGCCTGGTTAAACGTCTGCATCCCAAATTTCTCCTGTCCGGACTGCATGGAGGAGTAGATCTGATGGATTTTGTCTTCGCGAATCAGGTTGCGAACAGCTGCATTGGGTATCAGAATTTCCATGATCATGGCGCGGCCCTTGCCGTTGATGTTCGGCAACAAGCTTTGGCACATGATGCCTTCCAGAACCAGCGAGAGCTGAGCCCGAATCTGCGGCTGCTGGTGCGCCGGGAATACGTCGATGATGCGGTTGATGGTCGAGGTCGCAGAGTTAGTGTGCAGCGTCCCAAAGGTCAAGTGGCCGGTTTCCGCGATGCGCAGGGCCGACTCGATGGTTTCCAGGTCGCGCATTTCGCCGATGAGCACCACGTCCGGGTCTTCACGAAGCGCGGCGCGCAGCGCGTCGGTGAAACTCTTGGTATCGGCGTGAAGTTCGCGCTGGTTGACGACGCAGTTCTTGTTCATGTGCACGAACTCGATCGGGTCTTCGATAGTCAGAATGTGATCGTGACGCTCGCTGTTGATCTTGTCGATCATGGAGGCGAGTGTGGTCGACTTGCCCGATCCAGTTGGCCCTGTCACCAGCACCAGTCCGCGAGGCTTGTCGCAAAGCTTGCTCACCACCGGCGCCAGGCCCAACTGGTTGAACGACTTGATCTCGAACGGAATCAAGCGGAACACAGCGGCTGTGGCTCCGCGCTGATTGAACACGTTGGCACGGAACCGGGCTAGGCCTTTCAAACCAAAGGAGAAGTCCAGCTCGAGGCTTTCTTCGAAGCGGTGCTTCTGGGAATCGGTCATGACGCTGTAAGCCAGCTGCTTGGTCTCGGCTGGAGTCATCTGCGGCAGATCGAGCGGCACCAGGTGGCCATGCACCCGAATCTGGGGCGGCGAGTTGGTGGTAATGTGCAGGTCGCTGCCGTTCATCTCCAGCATTCTTTTGAGCAGATCGCTTAACGACAAACCCATAAGTAGTTCCTTCCTCGTGTCTTGCTATTTCAATCTCGAATCAATGAATGGTTTCGCGGGCGACTTCCTCAAGCGTGGTCATCCCCGCCGCAACCTTGATCAATCCGCTCCGGCGCAGCGTGATCATGCCGCGCTCGATGGCTTTCTTTTTCAACTCAACGGCCGAGGCGCCGACCAGAACCAGTTCCCGGATCTCGTCGTCGACTTCCATGACCTCGTACAGACCGCAGCGGCCCTTGTATCCGGTGTTGTTGCAAACGCCGCATCCCTTGCCCTTCTGGATCTTCACCGTCTTGGCTTCCTCGGGCGCATAGCCTTCTTCGATCAGGGTCTGCACCGGCACTTCCACGGGCTCGATGCAGTCTTTGCAGATGCGCCGTACCAGGCGTTGAGCGCAGATCAGATGGACCGAAGTCGCCACCAGGAATGGTTCAATACCCATATTCATCAAGCGGGTGATGGTTTCTGGCGCGCCGTTGGTATGCAGCGTCGAGAGCACAAGGTGGCCCGTCAGCGCGGCCTTGATGGCGATTTCCGCGGTTTCAAAGTCGCGGATCTCGCCGACGAGAATGATGTTGGGATCCTGGCGCAGAAACGATCGCAGAGCAGCGGCAAAGTTCAAGCCGATCTGCTCCTTCATCTGCACCTGGTTCACACCAGCCAGTTGGAATTCGACCGGATCTTCTGCCGTCATGATGTTGGTGTCGGGCTGGTTGAGGCGGGAAATCGAAGAGTACAGCGTGTTGGTTTTGCCCGACCCGGTGGGTCCGGTGACCAGCACCATGCCGTAGGGTTTCAGAATCGCTTTCTCAAACTTCACCAGCGACTCGGGCTCGAAACCGAGCTTGGTCATATCGAGGCGCAGGTTCTCTTTATCGAGCAACCGGAGCACGATTTTCTCGCCCCACAGCGTGGGCAGGGTGCTGACGCGGAAGTCGAGCTGCTTCTTGCGGCCGCCGATGTTCATCTTCAGCATGATGCGGCCGTCCTGCGGCAGACGCTTTTCGCTGATGTCGAGCTTTGCCATGATCTTCAGGCGTGAGGTGATTGCATCCTTCAGCTTCATGGGCGGAGACATGATCGACTGCAGCACACCGTCGATGCGGAACCGGACCCGGAACTCTTTTTCGTAGGGCTCGATGTGGATGTCGCTGGCGCCTCGCTTGACGGCATCGCCCAGCACAACGTTGACGAGTTTCACCACGGGAGCTTCGTCGGCAGCTTTTTCCAGTTCCGACAGCTCCATTTGCTGCGCTTCCGTTTGCAGCTCGACGTCGTCGTCGCCCATCTCCGACATCGACTGCATCACGGTCTCAAGATCTTCTTCCTTCGTCCCACCGTACGCTTTGTCGATCCCTGCCAGAATCGAGCTTTCCGAAGCCACAACGGGCTCGATATTGAAGCCAGTCATGAACTTGATGTCGTCCATGGCGAAGACGTTTGTGGGATCGACCATCGCGATGGTGAGCGACGCGCCCACGCGGCTCAATGGGAGAATCTGGTAGCGCTTGGCGGTCTCGAAAGGAATCAGCTTGACGACGGCAGGGTCAATTTCAAAGTAGGAAAGGTTGATGGCCGGAACGCCATACTGGCGGGAAAGAAAATTCGTAACGTCTTCGTCCGTGAGGAAGCCGAGCTTCACCAGGGCGGACCCCAGGCGACAGCTCTGCTCCTTCTGAACCTTATTCGCTTGTTCCAACTGCTCTGTGGTGATGATCTTCTCTTTGACGAGAAGGTCACCCAGCCGTTGAGACATACGTCGATCTCCTATCCACGTGGGTGGAACGACGCCTGACACTTGTGCGCAGGCACTGGCGCAAATGGCTGTCAATCATTGGGAGAGAAACGCAGCTCATTCGCGTTGACATAAATTGTCAACGCAAGCGCATTACCGTACCACTTACTTTGGTACTTGGACCTGACGGGCAGATCGGGTGGAAACAAGGGACTTGGCCTGAAGTCCACGCCAAACACCTGTTTTTGAGCAATCTATCGAAGGTCTGACAGCCCAAGTACATGCACTTCAGTAAGGCGCAGCCAGCATCCAAGGCGCGAATACGCAGCTGCTCGCCCTCGATTAGACTCGACACTAAGGAATTCTTAACTTGTCGCGAGTCCGCAAAGAGAGCAAAGAGAAGGAAGTCCGCCGGTATTACCGCGCTCTCTATCAGGCGTGGGGAGCGCAGCACTGGTGGCCGGCGGAGACGCGCTTCGAGGTCATCGTTGGCGCCTACTTGACGCAGAACACTGCGTGGACCAACGTGGAACGTGCCGTGGCGCACCTTCGAGCCGCCGAGTTGTTGAGCGTCGAGGGAATCCGGCGCGTGAGGCTTGCGAAGCTTGAACGCTCGATTCGCTCTTCCGGTTATTTCCGCCAAAAGGCGAGGCGGCTCAAGACGTTCGTCGCCTTCGTTGATAAGGAATACGGCGGGTCGTTGGATCGGCTCTTTTCTGAACCGACCGACAAGCTCCGCGAGAAGTTACTCGGCCTGAACGGCGTGGGCCCGGAGACTGCGGACTCAATTCTCCTCTATGCGGGAAATCATCCCGTCTTCGTCGTGGACGCGTACACCCGCCGCATCCTCGATCGCCACAACATTCTGTCAGCGAAGACGGATTACGAGGACATTCGAGAACTGTTCCAGCGCGCGTTGGCGCCCGTGGCTCGCGAGGAAGAGCAAACACCTGCGAACTCGGTGGTGCGGCTTGAATCAGACATCCGCGGGGCCGGCCACTCTCCGTCAGCCATGAGCACAACTGCGCGCACTGCGCTGGTGCAGGTCTACAACGAGATGCACGGCCTGATTGTGGGAGTAGGCAAACATTTCTGCAAGAAAGCTGCTCCTCTGTGTGAAGCGTGCCCCCTGCGGCCTTTCCTTCCCACAGAAAAGCACGATCAGGCGATATCCTAAAGTACTCGCCAGCACGGTGCATACGCTCCCGCCACCCAGGGGGCCTACGTCTTTAGTCTTCTTTACCTCACGTTCCCTCTTTCCTAGAATGACGTTGTCTTCCCCCTTCAGGAGAACAACGTGAAGATTCAAGGCATTGAGGGAATGTCAGTAGATCAGGTCCGCTTCGAAGTGCAGCGAGGCGCGAAGTTCGTTTTCTTTCAGTACTGCGTCTCGATCGTGGTTCTAACCTTCCGGCGCACGTCGCCCATCTACTTCATTCCAGCGGGACAAAGCGCCCTAAGCAAGGGCTTGCCGTGGACCTTTCTTACGCTGATCATGGGCTGGTGGGGAATTCCCTGGGGACCAATTTTCAGCATACAATCGCTGGTCACGAATTTTCAGGGTGGCAAAGATGTGACCGCGGAGATTGCGGCGAAGTTGCAGCCTGCCCAGGCCGCAGCGGCCGCCGTTGCCGGGAAGCTCTGAATCTAAGGATTACGATGCGGTTGTGCGACTTCCTCCGTGTGGCATTAGTCTTGTTCGCTCCCCTGGTCGCACACTGCCCCGCACAATCCCTGCGCCAAGCCGCCGACCATGCCGGCGTTCTCGTGGGTACAGCGGTTCGTCCCGGCCTGTTTACGGAGGCAGCCTACTCCGCCACCCTGGCTCGCGAATTCAACATGGTCGAGCCTGAGGATGCGATGAAGTGGTGGGCCATAAGGCAGGACGCGGGTGCTTTCGATTTTCGCAAGGGCGATGAAGTCGTCCGCTTCGCGCAGGCTCACGGGATGAAAATCCGCGGGCACTGCCTGGTTTGGGATCACAACAACCCAGAATGGCTAGAGCAAGGCCACTTCACGCCCGCTCAGTTGTCTCAGTTGCTGCAAGAGCACATCGCGACGGTGATGAAACACTACGCGGGGCAGGTCTTCGCCTGGGATGTCGTGAACGAAGCGCTGGACGACAATGGCCATCTGAAGGATTCCCCCTGGTACAACCAGCCTGGCATTGGGCTGGCCGGAAAGGGGACGGCTTACATCCAGCAGGCTTTTCGCTGGGCGCGCGAGGCTGATCCACACGCGCTACTTTTTTACAACGACAACCGAGGCGAGGGGATCAACGTCAAGTCGGACGCCATCTACGCGATGGTGAAGGATTTCAGGCATCGCGGCGTCCCCATCGACGGAGTCGGGCTGCAAATGCACATTTCGCGGCTCGACCTCGACACCGCATCCATTGCCGCGAATATCGCGCGCCTGACCGCGTTGGGCGTTCAAGTCCACATCACGGAACTCGACGTTTCCTTGCCCGTGGACCCGAGCGGCATGGCCGGCAAAGATGACTTGCTTCGCCAGGCTGAGGTTTATCGCGGCATCGTCCGGGCGTGTTTGCAAAGCCCCGGCTGCACGGCGATTCAGAGTTGGGGATTCACCGACAAATACTCGTGGATCGGTTCCCACTCCCACGGCACTCGCGGCGCGGCCCTGCCTTTCGACCGCGCCTACAAGCCCAAGCCCGCTTACGATGCGATGGTCGAGGAACTCTCGCGCAAGCCAGTTCGTGTGGGGCCGGGTCTTTGACCCGGCCGCGGCCCGAAGGGCCGCGCTTCTCTCGCTGCCCCTCATCTTCCAACAACGAACCCACGACGCAACCGGCTCGGTCGCCTGTGCTCAGGGTCGACCCGGTCCCACACACTGCCGATGCAGCTTGCACCCGTGATTGTGCATCTATAATGACTTGCACATCCGGGCTGCTAGAAACTTGCGTGCCCCCGGATGTCGAATCCCAGTGGCACAACCGGGCCCAATCCGGCCTAAGAAGAGCTATCGCAAGCAGGTCATCATCCTGCTTGCGATTGCTGTATTTCTTTTGCTCGCGATTCTGGTTTCTCAAACCGCGTTTGACCTGACCTTCCTGCGTCCCGGAAACAATCAAGACATTGCGGTTTTTGCGGCGCTTTCGGCGCTGATCTTCCTGCTCTTTGTCGCGCTCACGTTTGTCCTGATGCGCAACCTCCTGAAGCTCTTTGCCGAGCGGCGCCTGGGAGTACTGGGTTCAAAATTTCGTACGCGCATGGTGGCCGGTGCACTTCTTCTATCGTTCGTGCCAGTGATGGTGATGTACTGGTTCTCCTACGGCTTGATGAACCGCTCGATCGATAAGTGGTTCTCGACTCCCGTGGAAGAGGTACGTGCCGACACGCACGCCATGGCTTCGCTGTTGGCTGGTTATGCAATGCAGAACGCGCGGGCCGAGGCGGTTGCCATCGCGGCGTCTCCCGAGATCGAGCGCGCCTTTTCCGGGCATGGCTTCTCGGGCGTGGTAAGCGAGTTTCAGCACCACGAACTGACGTTGCAGGGCGGATTTGCCCTTGCGATTCAGGACGGTAACGCGGAAGCCAGCTTCAACGCTCCGGCACCGTGGCCTGTTCTGAAACCCCGGCTGCCGCTGGACGATGCGACCGCCGGCCACCCCGCACAATTCACGTGGCAGCAGACGGATTACACGCTGGGCAGCGTTCCGGTCGCGCCGGGAGGCCTGATTCTGGTCGCGATTCCGCTTCCCAGCGGATTTTCGCAGACAGTGCGCCAGGTTGAGGCCAGCCAGAAGCGCTATTACGATCTGGCCCGCGAGCGGCGGGTCGTGCGCCGTACTTACATGGGTCTGCTCCTGCTGCTCACGATGCTGGTGCTGTTCGTCACCACGTGGCTTGCACTCTTTCTTTCGAAGATTGTGACGCGCCCGCTGTCAGCCCTTGCTGAAGCCACTCAGGAAATCTCGCGCGGACGCCTCGACTATCGCGTCGACGTTAGCGCCGCCGACGAAATTGGGGATCTGGTGCGCTCCTTCAACCGCATGGCCGAGGATCTGGAAGCGAGCCGGCGCCAGATTGAAGCCTCCAGCCGCGACTTGAGCGCGGCCAATGCGGAACTCGATCAGCGCCGCCGCCAGATGGAAACCATCCTCGAGAGTATTCCCACCGGCGTGCTCTCGCTCGATGCCAGCCGCCGCGTGTCCCACGTGAATCAGGCATTGCTTCGAATGTTTCATCCTGACGCCGGACACGACAGCGCGAGTCAGACTCTTCTGGGAGCGTCGTTGCCGGAGGTTTTCCCCGCCGAGGTTTTGGAGGATTTTGAGCCGCTGCTCCGGCGTGCGGACCGCATGGGCATGACAACCAGCCCGATGGAGATGCAGTTGCCGCGCGTGTCCTTGAACGTCGCGGTCACGGTGGCAACCCTGAGACATCAGGGCGAGCGTTCCGGGTACGTCGTCGTGTTCGAAGATCTTTCCGATCTGCTGAAAGCTCAAAAGCAGGCGGCATGGCGGGAAGTGGCACGGCGGGTCGCTCACGAAATCAAGAATCCCCTCACTCCGATCGCGCTCTCGGCAGAGCGCATCCAGCGGCATCTGGATCGCGCCACTCCAGATGATCCGGCATCTCTCAGCGTGGTGCGGACCTGCGCCGAAACAATTGCCGGGGCAGTGGAGACCGTGCGCCGTCTGGTGGACGAGTTCGCCACGCTCGCCCGTTTCCCCGTGGCGAAGCCGCAGAAGGCCGATATTAATGAGATCATCGAGAATGCACTTTCGATGTTCAACGGCAGGCTGGATGGAATCCGCCTTCACAAATCGCTGGCGTCCGATTTGCCCAAGGTAATGGCGGACAGCGAATCGATTAAACGCGCGGTGGCCAACCTGGTGGACAATGCTGCGGAGTCGCTGCAGGATTCCATGGTGCGCGAGATTGAGATTTCGACGGCTCTGGTAGCGAGCCGCGACGCCGTGGAGATCACGGTCGCCGACACCGGCCACGGAGTGACTCGCGAACTCAAGGAAAAACTTTTCCTGCCGTACTTCTCCACCAAGAAGCGCGGAACCGGTCTTGGCTTGGCCATCGTGAGCCGTGTAGTCGAGGACCATCGCGGTTCCATTCGCGTGGAGGAGAACCATCCCGTGGGCACACGGTTTATTGTGGAACTGCCGGTCGTCCCAGAACCGACACCGGCAGATGCTACCGTCCAACATGCATAAAATCCTCGTTGTTGACGACGAAGCGGGAATCCGCGAGTCCCTGACCGGAGTGCTCGCCGACGAAGGCTATTCCGCCTCGTCGGTGGAGAGTGGAGAGGCGTGCCTCGACCTGCTGCGCAAGACCGCGGTTGACGTGGTTCTGCTCGACATCTGGTTGCCGGGCGTCGACGGCCTTGAGACGTTGGAGAGAGTTCGCGAACTCGACAACCCGCCCGAAGTCATCATGATCTCGGGCCACGGAACTATCGAGACCGCGGTGCGTGCCACGAAGCTCGGCGCCTACGATTTCCTTGAAAAGCCACTCTCGCTCGACAAGACTCTGATCCTGGTCAAGAACGCCATCGAGTCGAAAAAACTGCGCCGCGAGAACGTCGACCTGAAGAAACAACTTGTCGCGAAGAGCGTGATCGTGGGCGACAGCATCCCGATGAAGGCTCTGCGCCAGCAGATTGGCTTGATGGCTCCCACCAACGGCCGCGTGCTAATTTACGGCGAGTCCGGCTCGGGCAAGGAACTCGTGGCCCACGCCATCCACGCGCAGAGCCTGCGCAAGGATGAAACCTTCGTCGAGGTCAACTGCGCCGCCATCCCGGAAGACCTGATTGAGAGCGAGTTGTTCGGACATTACAAGGGCTCGTTCCCGGGAGCAGCGGCCGACAAGGAAGGCAAGTTTCAGAAAGCGCACGGGGGAACACTTTTCCTGGACGAAGTCGGCGACATGAGCCTCAAGACGCAGTCCAAGGTCCTGCGCACGCTGGAAGAGCAGCGCTTCACTCCGGTTGGAAGTAACGAAACCATCACCGTCGACGTGCGAGTGATTGCCTCGACCAACAAAGATCTGGAAGAGGAGATTTCGCGGGGCAACTTTCGGGAAGATCTTTTCTACCGGCTCAATGTGATTCCATTTTTTGTCCCGCCGTTGCGCGAGCGCAAGGAGGACATTCCTCTGTTTGCGCGGCATTTCCTGAAAGAACTGGCGGGGACCTACGGACGCCGGCCGCGCGAAATTACCGACGACGCCATTGACGTTCTCATGCGCTACTCCTGGCCGGGCAACGTGCGCGAATTGCGCAACGTGATTGAGCGCATTGTCATCATGAACCCCACCACCACCCGCTTCGACAGCAAACACCTGCCGCCTCTGGTCTACCGCGACGGCAGCCGCCGCGCGCCCAAGAGCGAATTCTCCACGCTGCACCAGGCGCGCGACGCCTACGAGCGCGACTACATCCTCAAGACGTTAGACCAGAACCACGGCAATGTAACCCGCACCGCCGAAGTGCTGGGCTTGGAGCGCAGCCATCTTTACCGGAAGATGAAGGCGCTGGGGATTGCGGCGAAGGAGTAGAAGTCGATCGGGCTCCTAGTAGTTAACCTCGTTCTTCCTTCTTAACGCTGCGCCTACTGGTTGAGAGGCAGCAAGGCCTCGCAAGCGGGCTCGCTGCCGATTCCAGCGCCGGTAGGCTGGACCCGAATCACGGCATCTTCAAACGAGCAGAAGCTGCGGATGCCGGTTTGGTTGAGAGTGACCGGAACCGCCGTCGCATAGTATTGCGAAGCCGGAGGACCACCGGCGCCCGTGGCTAGGAATGTGTATCCGCTCTTGGTACCGGCAGCCAGCACGCTGTCGATGACGCAGGCGGAGGTTGAACTGGGAGTACAAGGAGCGAGGCCGCCCAGAGCCGATAGGGATGCGGCATAGCCAACGGTCGGGTAAGCGGAGTTGTAGGTGATCTCCCCAGTATTGATGGTGCGGATGGAAGCGACCGCGGACGACTCGTTTGCGGCCATACGAGCGCGCAGCAAGTTAGGGATGGCGATGGCTGCAATGATCAGAATGATAGCGACCACAATCAACAACTCGATCAGCGAGAAACCTTTCTGTTTTCGCATGGACAATTGCCCTCCGACCAAGAAATTCGCGCAACAGGCCCGGCGCGGCCCGGAGAAAATTTGGCGCTCGCCAACTAGCGCTTGCCGTTCAACGGCTGACCATCCAAACGCTTGACCATGTGGATCTCGGTGCCGTTCTTGCGGAAGGTCACTTCGTCCATCAATTGGTTGATCAGAAAAATTCCCCGGCCGTGATTGGAGTAGAGGTTCTCTCCCACCGTGCAGCTGGGAATCGCGTTGGGATCAAACCCTGGCCCGGGATCGCGCACGATGATGAGTATGCCGCGCTGCTCGTCGCAAGCCACCAAGCACTCGACGATTTTGCTAGGATCTTCCTTCGCGCCGTGAACCACGGCGTTGGCCAGCGCCTCCTGCAGGGCAAGCTCGATGGCGTCTTCCTTGCCATCGACGCATTTCATCTGGCGGACCGCCTCCATCACCTGCTCCACGACGGGGTCCACGGCCGTGCGATCGGCCGCGAGCGTGACCCGCACTCGCAGGTTCAGCTTGTCTGGATCGAAGTCGTACTCCGGGAGGTGTTCCTCGGAAGAAGCTCCAGATTCCATGGTGGGTCGTGTGTCCTGTCCGCCGTGGGGATCGGCCTGCTGCGATTCTAGTCGCAAGCGCCAAATCCGGCAATGGCCGCCTGTTTTCAGGGCATGAGCCCAAACAGAACTCTAGCCTCCCGTATCGTTTCGGCCGTCGGCAGGGGAGTCCTTCGCCAGGTTGACGGCCGCTGAGCCCTGATCCTGCATGCGATGCTCAAGTTGCCGGCGCCAATCGAGTTCTTCCACGAAGCGCCGAGAATCACGCCATCCCGGTTCTGCCTTGACGTAGAGCTCGAGGAAGACTTTAGTCCCTAGCATGCGTTCGATCTGAAATCGGGCAGACGTACCGATCTTCTTGAGCATCTGGCCGCCCTTGCCGACAAGAATTCCCTTCTGCCCTTCGCGTTCACAATAGATGGTTGCCGCGATCCGCGTGAGCCTTGCGCCTTCCTCAAAGTTGTCCACAATCACCGTGGTCGCGTAGGGAATCTCTTCGCTGGTATTCAGCAGCACCTGCTCACGAATGATTTCCGCTGCCATGAACCGCGCGGGTTGGTCGGTGACTTGATCCTCTGGAAAGTAAGCCGGGCCCGCCGGAAGAGCTGCGGTCACCATCTCCAGAAGCGCGTCGAGGCCGCTGCGCTTGAGCGCTGAAATCGGGATCACTTCGCTGAAGTTGTAGAGCTTGCGGTACTCCTCGATGAGGGGCAGCAGCTTGGATTTCTCGCGGATCAAATCGACTTTGTTGAGGATCAGGAACGCCTTCGTCTTCGGCCGCCGCAGCAGATCGAGCGCGAACTGGTCGCGCGGATCGAACTTGCGCGTGACGTCCATGATGACCAGCACCAGGTCGCAGCCCTCCAGTGCTTCACGCACTTCGACCATCATCTTGCGACCCAGGGAACTGTCGGGCTTGTGCACGCCGGGAGTGTCGACGAGCACGATCTGCCCTCCACCCTTGCCCTTGCGTTTTGGAACGTGAACAACGCCCTGAATACGGTTGCGCGTGGTCTGAGGCTTAGGCGAGATGATTGCCAACTTCTCGCCGACCAGCGCATTGAGCAGGGTGGACTTGCCAGCGTTAGGCCGGCCGAGAATGCACACGAAACCAGAGCGGAAGGGCATGAAGAGAAAGACCTCAGACGTCGGACCTCAGACCTCAGGCGTCAGACTTTAGTTCCGATTCTTGCTACTTGTCCGGGAAGGCTGAGGGCTGCGGTCCGAAGTCTGAGGTCCGCTCTTCGACTATATCAGTTTCAGCTGCTGCGGCTGCACCGCACTCACTCTGACGCGCTCCACCTTACGGTCAGTGGACTCCAGGACTTCAAAGCGTAGGCCGTCTTCTTCCACTGCCTCGCCTTTGCGCGGAATGCGTCCGGCAAGTTCGCTGACCAGGCCGGCTATGGTCGCGGACTCTTTTCCCTCCGGCTTAGTGCCGAAGAGTTCGTCGAGACGGTCCACGTCCATGCCGCCGGAAACGATGAACGAGCGATCGCCATCCCGAACAATCTCTGGCTTATCTCGCTCGTCGCGGATCTCACCTACGATCTCTTCCACCAGATCCTCGATCGTGACGAGGCCCGCGACGCCGCCGTATTCGTCAACCACAATGGCCATGCGGATGTTCTGCTTCTGCATCTCGCGCAGCAGGTCGCTGCCCAGCTTGCTCTCGGGAACGAAGTAAACATCGCGCCGCATCAGCGTATCCAGCCGGCGCACATGCGCTTCGCTGTCGGGCACCTGCAGCACGTCCTGCGCGTAAACGATCCCCTTGATGTTGTGGATGGTGCCTTCATACACCGGCACGCGCGAGTAATGCTTAGTGCGCAACATTTCAATGAAACGCTCGACCGTCGTGTCGATTGGAACGGCAAACATTACCGGGCGTGGCTTCATCGCCTCGCGTACCGTTTTGCCGCTTAATTCGACCACGGACTGAATTAGGTCGCGATCTCCCTCTTGAATAATGCCTTCTTCTTGCCCGGCCTCGATGAGAGCGTCCACCGCCTCCGCTGAGGTTTCCGGTTGTTCATTTGTATTCTGGTTGGTGAGCGCAGCTACCGACTGCAGAAAACCGAGCACGATCGTTACCGGCATGACCAAGTAGATGAGAATCTTCAGAACCAGTATCCAACGAATTAACCATTCACCTTTCGTGCGCGAGAAGAATACGAAGGGCAGAAAGCGGTTACAAACGATGATTGCCAGGATCAAGCTGATCGTCGCCTGCAGGATTTCGTAGATGCTCCAGAGTTGGTCGCTGAAAACAACAAAACCAACGAGCAGGGCGATCGCCGCCATGGTCAACTGCGTAAGCACGGCCATGGAAAGCGAAGCCCGGGGACGCCTGACTCCCAGTTCCGGTTCAACCTTCTGTTCGAAGACATCGATGTTGTCCTGGAACTCGCGCGAGAGAAATTTTCCGGCCTCCTGATAGACGCGATCCACGTAAGAGACCAGCGTTAGTAGTCCCAGCAGCAGAAACAGTACGGCGGCGACAGTTAGACTCATGTCGTCCCCCGCCGTGCCGTCGAGTGCTTCATGCCGCGCCGTCCCTTCGAGGATTCTCTTTTGGCGGGCTGGGCCCGCTCAATCTGCACTCGCTCGATCTGCACTCGTTCGATCAGGGCAGGGGGCAGCCTGAGCGCCCGGCACAACTTCAGTTCCTTGCGCGCCATTCGACCATTATCGCGCTCGTGGTCAAAGCCTGCCAGATGAAGGATGCCGTGCAGCGTCAGAACCTTGATTTCCTCGGCAACAGAATGTCCGAACCGGACGGCATTTTGCGCGGCAATGTCGGCAGAGATGGCGATTTCGCCCGCGGGAGTGGTTTTTGTGCGCGATCCGCCGATGGGCGAGGGAAACGACAACACATCGGTAGCCTTGTTTTGCTTCCGAAACTCGCGGTTCAGCGAGCGGACAGCTGCGCTACTCGTCACCAGGACGTTCACGGTGCCTCGCAGTCCTGCGGCCCGCCGCGCACGCAGGACGAAACGCTCAAGTGAATTCTCGCTCAGCTCCGCGACTTTCTTTTGCAGAATCACCAAGTGCGTCTCCGCGGCCTCGTTTCGCTAGTTCTGTATTGGGACCATCGCCGCCGGTCCCGTGGTGCATAAAAGCAAACAGGAGGGCCCGAGTCGCAGCCCTCCCGCTTCATGTTTACGGATTTATCCTTTGGCGTCCACGGACGCCCCGTTCTCACCGTTTGCCGCCGCTGCCGCCTGCTTTTCGTTTGTGCTCGCAGCCTCTGTACTCCTCGCCTCGGAACTTCTGGGTTCGGCCAGCAAGAGCATCTGCTGCTCGGCGACACGCGTTTTGTGTTCGTCATAGGCGCGCACGATGCGCTGCACCAGATGATGGCGCACGACGTCGGCCTCGTCGAAATGCACAAACGCCAACCCGTTGACGTTCTTCAGTACATCGATCGCTTCGAGCAATCCGCTGCGGCGCGCATTAGGCAGGTCGATCTGCGTGATGTCGCCGGTGATGACTGCCTTCGAGTTGAACCCGAGGCGCGTAACGAACATCTTCATCTGCTCTGAAGTTGTGTTCTGCGCTTCGTCGAGAATGACGAACGAATCATTCAGGGTGCGCCCGCGCATGAAGGCAATCGGCGCGATCTCGATGACATTCTTCTCCAGGTAGCGATCCACCTTCTCGGGATCGAGCATGTCATACAGCGCGTCGTACAACGGACGGAGGTAAGGGTCAATCTTGTCCTGCAGCGTGCCCGGAAGGAACCCCAGGCGCTCGCCCGCTTCCACCGCCGGACGCGCCAGAATAATGCGGTTCACGCGCTTGGCCAGCAACGCGGAGATGGCCATCGCCACGGCGAGGTAAGTCTTTCCAGTGCCGGCCGGGCCAATGCCAAACACCATGTCGTGCTTTTCGATGGTTTCGAGATAACGGCGCTGGTTGATGCTTTTCGGCTGCACGGTACGCTGTCCGAACGAGCGCTTGCGCCCAGCGTCGACCAACCCGCGCAGCGTCGCGTTCGGATCGGACGTCAGCACGCGCAGCATGCTGTTGAGGTCGCCGTTGTTAAAGGTGTGGCCGGAGCGCTGCAGGCTTTCGTAGTCGGTGAATACCTGCTCCGCGCGAGCCACGTCCCGCGCTGCGCCCTCCAGTTCGACCGCGTTCGAGCGCAGATTGATGGTGATGTTGAGACCGTCTTCCAGCAGGCGAACATTCTCGTCCCGCGTGCCGAACAAGGTCTCGATGTTGGGACTAATCCCGATGCTCTTCTTCATGCTTGTGTGTTCATGCTCGTGTGGGTCCAGGTCTCAGACCCGGACGGGCCGAGCAAAGCTCGGCAGTTGCGGGACATTGAGGTGCACCTGTGCCTGCTCCACTCACGGGCAAAGCAGGGTTTCGCTTGTAGACGGGGCCATCCGGAATGCGCATGCCCAGAGGGCAAGTTACTACCATTGAGTAAAGCGTACCCCCGGAACGAATACTGAGTCAATGGCTTGCAAATATCGACAGTAGATATGAGTGGCGAGGATCAGGTTGTAGTATGGCTTGCGTCGGGCGCCGTCGCGGGCACCGCCCGGGTTCTGGCCATTCGCGCAGGGTCGCGATCTCTTCCGCTCGCGTGGTCGAAAGCGGGACGGTCTGCGCCAGCGCGTCGATGAGCGACTGCGTGGTCAGTTGCTTCTTTTCGCAATAGGCTGCGTACAGCGCGCCTTGGACGGCCGCATCGATTTCGGCGCCCGAGTATCCCTGCGCCGCGGTCGCGACTTTCTCCAGATCAAACTCCGCGGGATTGCGCTTCCGTTTCGCCAGCTGGATGGAGAATATTTGCTTGCGCTCGGCCTGATTGGGCAGATCGACGAAGAACAGTTCATCGAAGCGGCCCTTGCGGATCAACTCCGGCGGCAGCACCGTCACGTTGTTGCACGTAGCGGCCACGAAGACCGGGGACTTCCGGTCTTGCATCCATGACAGAAACGATGCCAGCAGCCGAGAGGAGACACCTGCATCGACCGACGCGGAGTCGGGGCCACTGCCGGCGAATACTTTCTCCAGTTCATCGATCCAGAGCACGCAGGGGGCGAGTCCCTCGGCGACTTGAAAGACTTTGCGGATACGCTTCTCTGTCTCGCCAATGTACTTGTCGTAGACCGCCGACGTGTCGAACTTCACCAGCGGGAGTTTCCATTCGCCGGCCACAGCACGGGCACAAAGCGACTTGCCGCATCCCTGTACGCCGAGAATAATCATGCCGCGCGGAGGCTCCAAGCCAAACTCGCGCGCCGAGTCTTCCGACGCTCCGCTACGCTGCTGGAGCCAGTGCTTCAGATTCTCCAGTCCGCCGACACTGGCCATGTTGTCGGAGGCTTCCACGAACTCCAGCATCTCAGAGCGCTTGAGCAAAGATTTCTTCACCTCAAGCACGTCGGTTGCAATCTCCGGGCACAGGGCGTAGCGGGTAACCAGGGCCTGCGAAATAGCTCGCTCGGCCTCCTCTTCCGTGAGGCCACGCAAGTTCTCGGCTACGGTATCGAGGCCGCCAGCATCGAGTTTGCGTTGCAGGGTATGCGTCTTGGAGATGCGGACCAGGGTTTCGTCGATGATCTGGCGCAGCCGTTGACGGTCTGGCAACGGAAGTTCGAAGAACTCCACCAGTCCGCGCAGCTCAGCAGGAATGTCGATCTTTGGAGAAGTCAGGACAATGGTCTTGCGGTTGGTGGAAAAGCGCTGACCCACATCGCGGAGTCGACGCACCACGACTGGATCGTCCATGTGGCGATGGAGATCTTTCAAAATGAAGGCCGCTTCTACCGTGATGCCTTCCAGGTTCGCGAGCATCTGGGCTGGCTCGCGGCTGTTGTAAAGAGCTTTGGCGTTTTGTTCGATCGAACCCATGTCGGCATGCGGGGGCGCGTAATGCGCCCCGGCATCGACGCCCATTACTACGTCGCCTACAGTTGTTCCACAGCGCATGAGTCCGCTGGCCACGCTCCATTCAAAAGTTGCGAGATTAAGCGCGGCACATGCGCTTCGCACCATTCGAACGGCGCGCATTTCCTCGACTGTCTCCATCACAATGATGGGCGTTGAGGAATCGATCAGCGTTTTGAGGCGCTGCAACGCGTCCGCGATGGAAGGAACCGCCATGTGGGTTTGACCGGTCGAGAGTTGCTCCCCTATAATAAGTAATTCGGACCCACCCGAATATCTCGCTGTACACACGAAGGTAACGAACCAGACATGGCAAATCATCTTTCGGCGCTGAAACGCGCCCGCCAAACCGAACGCCGCACCGTGCGCAATCGCGCCAACACTTCCACCCTGCGCACTCAGTTGCGCGACCTGCGCGAGACCATCGCAAAAGGCGACAAGGCAGCCGCCGAGCAGATGTATCGCAAGACGGTATCTGCCCTCGACAAGGCCATTCAGAAGGGCACGCTGCTCGAAAACACCGCTTCGCGCTACAAGTCCCGGCTGGGCGTACGCGTCAATGCGATGAAGTAGGCTGTCGGCTCTCAGCGATCAGCTATCGGAAAAATCAGGGACAGACTCTTCATGGGGTCTGTCCTTATTGTTTTGGCATCCATCCGCTAACGGGGCACCCTCGGGAGCAGAGATACGGGTTAGGGCGGACCACCGGCCCAGAGTGACCTCGCATCCAGAGATTACTGCTCGGAGTGTCGTCGATGCCTGCGCAACTGGACATCGATCCCAAACATTGGTCCGTAAACGTTGATGCCATAGTTCGAATACTGTGGCGCGGACAAATTGTTGTTCGAGATGTGCATCCAGTTCAGACCCGCGGAAATTGCGTAGCGGGGATTGAAGTTATATCGCACTCCGCTGCCCATGTTGAGAGTAAAAGTGAGATTCTGTCCCTGCGCAAAATAAACACCCAGAGGTCCTTTCGCGTCAACGAGTCCCATACCGACGCGTATATCAACGTAGGGGGCGACCCTCGAATTACGCGGTACAAAATTACGCCGGATGCCCATGTCGTAAGAAAAATAGTGCGTCTCGGCACCTCTCGGAATCGCCGTAGCGGACACACTGGCCGTAAGATCCCAATTGCCGCGTAGAATCCAGGGACTTCCTACGTCGTCTATATGCCACCGGAGAGAGGCGACCACGGGTACCAGCGTGTATCGAAGAGGGTACAGTTCATAGGGATCGCCTTCGAAAACGTCGAAAGGAAAAGGGATATTGATGGGAAGCCATCCCACGTCCAGAGAAAATTCGAGCTTGTGTCTGTAATAGATCTCTCGGTTGAAGTCAGCCGGTTTTGAGCCCTGTAGCCTTTTCTCCGTCGGTTGGTTCTTAGAATCTTCTCCAGGATTATTGCCCAGCGCTGCCGGCGACTCCTGTGCGCAGTCAGGGTTTCCTTCCTTCGCGCAAGCCTCGGCATCGCCAGGAGGAAGACAAGCATTGGGGCCAGCGCTGTAGCAATCGCGATCCGGCGTGCCCGCGCCGATGTTGTCTTGGCTGAACTCCACCCGATCGCAGTCGATTGAATTCTGATTGGAATAGGTAGGCCGATCCTGGCGGCTGTGTATCGCACCGACGGTGAGGTCCGCCGGGTTGTACCTGCAGTCCTGGGCGCTCGCAAGAGGAGCGAGAATTGCGAACCCAGCAAAAAGCAGGGCTGAGGAGAGGATGATCTTGCGGGAGTGTTTGTTTATGAGCGTAGCCGCATAGTAGGTTTTTCCATCCACAAGCGGCGTCATTCGCGTTTTCGTTCTTCCAGTGTGATCTGAAACGGAACTTACGGCTAGACAGATTCGCAGGAATTTTTTCATAGGCGCGCTGAAGTGTCAACGCGCCCAGCCCTGGGAACTTTGCGATGCCGTCCCAACTTCATGTAGTGGGCCGAATGGCCGCCGTCTCCGAACTGGTGCGATGGACTGTCCCGGCGTGGTCGGTGACTACACTTTCGTTGGCGTCTTGCGCAGAAGCTGTCGTTCTGAAAGCTGAACCCACGGTCGCGTTGGGGACTCTACGTTGAATTACCTGTCCCCGGGCGCGGCAGAGACCATGATGTTCACGGTTCCGGCGATCGGCGTCGCGTCGTAATCCGCCACCGTCATGGTTTGATTGCCGGGAGTCACCAACGTGAGACCGGTAAAGGTGTGGGAGCCGGCGTCAGCCGTGGTAAACACGTAAAGAGTTGGAAGTTGAGCAGCTTTGTCGGAGGTGGTGAAGTGTATGGGACCGTCGATAATCGTGTCCCGTTTCCCGTTGTACATTGCGGTGACCGTAGCGGTAAAGGGGACACCTGCTACTACGGTGGAGGGAGCGCTGATCTCAAGAATTGCGTGCCCCGCGGTGCCGCAACTGAACGACACTAATCCCACCAACGCGACGCTCAAGGCGTGTACCAGCCGCAGGGCCGACACATTCCCTAGACCAAAACGGGCAGACTTACCCGAAAATCTCGCATAGAAAAGTACGAAGCCTGAGTGTGCGTTGGACACTCGATCCTCCCTTGTTAGCATGGCGGTAGGACACCGCCATAGCAGTCAGTCACAGCGTGCTCTGCCCATGATACGCGGTGTTCGCGCAGGAATCTCTGAATTGAAAATGGAAACGACAGGTCCTCACGACTTGCCGTTCGTTTTGTCGCGTGTTTCAGGCAGCGGTAAGATAGCCCCGTCTCGGTGTGTGCATAGTTTAAGGGGACTTCCCGCAAGAGGACGCATTTCAAATGGCTGACGACTGCACCATCTCCTTTCGCATAAACCGGCGAGCTCCGTTGATCCTGGTTGACGGAACAATCAATGACACGGTCCCCATCCATTTTGTTGTCGATACTGGGGCCTCTATCACGGTGATATCACCTGAGGTGGCAAAGCGAGCCGGAGTGCGGTTACGAGGAGGCAAGGCCAAGGCGGTAGGAGCGGACGGATCGCAGAACACGAGGATGGCCACTCTGGGGTCTCTGGATATCGGAAAGATGCGGGTAAAAAACCTCGGGGCAGCGGTGATGGACCTGGAGAATCTGAACCATGCCGCTCAGATGAACGTAGGCGGAATCCTGGGCTTCAATTTTCTGAGGCGGTACCAGTGCACCATCAATTACGTGTGTAAGACCATACGGTTTACAACCGTCAATCGGCGAAAGCCTGCGGGCTCGCGACGGCTTCGCCCTACGCGAGATTAACCGGCGCAGAATGAATGACGATCAGATGCTGCTGCCGCAGCAATTCAAGCCCCAGCCGGCAAGCCTTGTGTGCAGGCACACCTTCGATTTCCTGTTCATCAACACTAAATTGGGAAGTGATGTCTTTCGTAGTCCGCTTGCCGTCGCATAAGCTGAGAAGCTGCGCGGAAAAATCGCTGAGCTGCAGGATTTCCGTGCGCTGAGCTGCAGAGGGGCGCGTGAGCAGAGTGACCTTGCGCACCGGTACGCGCGCCAGTCGTTCTCTGCGCCGCAGGCGTTGCACAATCTTGCGATAGTCAACGTCCAGGGTGGTAAGCGTAGCGCCTTTGGCTAATACGGGAATGGCGTCGGGAGCGATGGGTCCGGCCACAGGCGCGCCAGCCTCCGCGGTACAGGTGCTCGGGGTTTGGCTCTGCAAGTGGCCAGCATCAAAGGCGGCCTGGTACTTCGCCAGGGCTGAAAGAACAATCGGCGCCCGGCTCTCTTCCGGAATGTAGCGCGATTGCACAAACTGTAGAAAATCCTCGCGGAATGAAACACTCGCGTAATACCGGGTGACATTCCCGTCGGGAAAGGCATCCTTATTTTGCTCGCGCCACGCGCGCCAACTCTCAAACACTCGCAGCAGGTCCCCGCTATCCTGGTGTAGCCCGACCAGCAACCATCGGCAATTCGGCATTGCGTTGAGGATGAACTCCCTTAGCTCTTTTAGGTAGGGACGGTCCAGGTAAGGAGTTGGCACAGAATAGAAGTTAGGGAAAATATCGGGATGCTCCTCAATCATTTTCCGGTCGAGAGCGTCCTGTTTCCACCCCTGGAACGACATGTCCGATATGATGTCGTCGAAGATCAGATCTGCACGATGGCGGGTCTGAATGGGAGTTTCGGCAAGGGGAGCCAGGAGACAGAGCTGAGGATCGGCATAGTCGTAGCGCATGGAGCTCACAAAAAAGTCCACGGTGCCACGCAGATCATCCATGTTCTCTTCCGGAAACCCGGTGATCAAAGACACGGCGGTTTTGATCTTGTACTTGTCGGTGCATCTGATTCTCCGAGTGGCTTCGGCAAGATCCAATCGTTTCGCGATAATTTTCTGCATGCGAGCGGAACCGGTCTCGATGCCAAAAAAGATACCGCGGCAGCCAGCCTTGGCCATGAGCGCCGTCAGTTCGTCATCGATGCAATCGGTACGCGCACTGCAACCCCAATAGAACTTCTCTCCTGACTTCAGAAGCTCTTCACAAAAGCTGACCACCTTCTTGCGGTCCACGGTGAACATGTCGTGCACAAGATCGAAATGCGCAATCCCATAGGTCTGCTGAATTCTCCTCATTTCTTCGATCATGTGCGTTGGAGTCTTGAGGCGAAACCGGCGGCGGAAGAAGTCGTTAGTCGAGCAGAACGTGCAGCCGAAGGGACAACCTCGCCCTAGTTCCAAGGGAATGTACTGACAGGCTCGGATGTGAGGGTAGAGATGGAACGCGGGAAACGGCAGACAGTCGAGGTCCGGAATAATCTCTGGGCTGGGACTCCGAACGATCTCGTTTCCGCGCCGGAAGGTGATGCCCGGAATCTCGGTGAGGGCGCCGCCGGCCGAGAGCGAATCCAACAACATGGGCAGAGTTCTTTCCGCCTCCCCTCGCACAATGAAGTCGATGAACGGGAAGGCTTGCATGGTCTGAGCGTCCACTACGGAAGCTTGGGGGCCGCCCAGCACGATCGAGGCATCCGGATGCCTCCGTTTGACCTCGCGCGCAACTCTTATCGTTAGCGGATAGCTGCTGCAGATAGTGCTGAACCCCCAAACATCAAACGACTTGGCTTCGAAGAAGCGGCCCGCATAGGTGCAGAAATCCACCCTTCCTTCGCGGTACTCCTCCGAGCGCAAACACTCGTAGTAGAGGCGGTTGAGGTCAACGACTTCTAGTTCAATCCGCTCCTGTTCGAGAACGGCCGCCAGACTCAGGATGCCCAGAGGTGCATGTTCCGCGATCATGCGCACGGCATCGGATTCAGCAATTTCGATCTTGTCGAAATCGTTAGCGGTGGGCGCGCTGACTAGGCACACCTTCATATAGATTCCTCCTGCCCTAGATCGGCAAGAAACACTTCTGGCAATTAATCTCCCGTCACCGCTCCGTGTCCATCCCGGAGCGCCTGAGCGGCCGGAAGATTCCGCTAACTCTCGCGGTCGACTTGCTACACTTCAGCGCGCACTACGATAATCCTGATGCGAACGATCACGATTATCACATCGGCTTTGTCGCCCAGCGAACTTACAAACTGGTTCTTGAAAGCCTTCTTTAATGACGCGAGCTGCGGTTTGGAAAGACCAAGATCAGGAACCTGAACCACAACTTCGTGACGTTGTTTGGTTTTAGGGGCCATGTTTCTTCCTCCACAGGTGATGTGTCGGTCAGTGAGGGCGTTGCGCTGAATGAGCTCGAAGGTGCAACGCCGCGGGGGGCCCGTCTTACAGGGAAGGTGGTGATTATATCGCGGGATCGGGGCTCGTCAAGAAAAATCTTGAAAAAAACGGTTATCCGGAATTTGCAGGCGGGCTTCTTACAGGTTCACGTCGGAATGTCGTCGGCTGCTTTGAAGGCCGATGTCGCTACACCGGCAACTGCTCTTGCATCCACCCCGGCGTTTCCAGCTTGGGCTCGGTGGTCAGATCCATCACCAGGCGCTCCAGAACCATGCGCTTGCTTACGGGATTGGAGCGCAGAGCCAGGTCAGCCTTCGCCACCAGCCGGATCGCCCGGGTCAGTTCGCGGCGGGATTTGTACCGGCGGGCCTGCTTGATGATGTCGTCCGCCGCAAACGGAGGCACGCGGAAGCCTTGCCACAGCGCGGCCCACAGCATGCGCTGGTCCCGGACGTTGCGCTCGAGGATCACCAGCATCTGGCGGAAGGTTTTCGCCAGCATGTAAATGTGTCCGATGGCGGCCTCCTCGCCTTCGCCGGAGGCCAGAATCGCATCCAGAACTTCCAGCGAGCGCACGCGGTCTTTAGCGGAGATCGCGTCGGTCAATTCATAGAGCGAGCGCTGCTTGGCGGCGAGCACCATGGTCTCGACGTCGCCCAGCGTGATGCGCTTCTTTTCGCCAACGTAGAGAATCAGCTTCTCCAGTTCGTTGGAGATCATCATCATGTCGCCGCCCAGGGCGTCGACTAACTCGCGGGCGCCGTCCAGTTCGATCTTCACGTCCCGGCTGGCACAGTAGTCCGTGATCCAGCGGACGGCCTCGCCTTCCTCCACGCGCGCCAGTTCGACGATGCCGCAGTATTGGCCCATGGTTTCGCGGATGCGCTGGTAGCGTTCCTTGTCCTGCATCTCCATGCGGCGGACATCGGCGGGAATGCTGATATGGTCGGCGACGAAAACCACGAGCGCGTCGGGATTCGGATTCTTGCAGTAGTCTTCGATCGCGGCGAGTTTTTCGTCGTTCGATCCGCGTCCGAAAAGACTCTTCACGCCGCGTACGAAAAAAACCTGAAACGGGGCCATCAGGGAGGGAGTGCGAGCGCGGTCGAGAACCTCCGCCAAGTCGTTTTCCGCGAGGTCGAATTCAAAGAGACTAAAATCTCGCAGGTCAACGGGAACCAAATGTTCAAGGATGGCGTCGCGAAAACGCTTGCGGAAGAATGCCTCATCACCCACGAACACGTAAGCCGCGCGCAGCTTGCGCGATTCCAGTTCGCTGACAAAGCGCTCGGCCTGGGCGAAAGCTCGCATTCAGATACTCTCCGTAGAAACGACGGCCCTTCTAGCAGCGTCGTTGGTCGTTGGTCCTTGGTCGTTGGCTGAAGACGATTTGGCCAACGACAAACGACCAACGACGAACGACTTCTTGCACTCTAGCATCTAGAATCCCTCCAGAATGTTAGACACCAGGGTGCGGGCGAAATCCTGCGAGAGGCGGCGGAAGGCGGGCGAATCTTCCTCGAAAAAGCTGGTCAGATCCTGAGAGACTTCGTATTGCTCGCGAAACAGATACGCGGGATTCTGATAAAGCACCTTGCCGTTCTTGTCGGACAGCGAAACCTTGAGACTCACCACCACCAGTACGCTAGCCGCACGTCCAGTGGCCGTGTCGTATGCAAGCGGAGTCGCGGAAGTCGAGAGCACGGTGCCACGCAACGTGGCGTCAGCAGCCTCGCTGGGGTCATTGAGGATGCGGTAATGAGTGCGGGTAGTAAACTCGCGCACCACCGAGGCGGTTAGCATCTGCTCGAGGCGATACGTGGTGGTTTCGTTCTTGAAAGCCGGGACCGCAATGGTCTTCACGTTCTCGGGAAGTTGCACGGCGTGTCCGGCAGTGTGATACCCGCATCCCGAAATCAGCAAGAGCAACACGACGGGCAGGAAAAACCGCGGAGCCCGTAAGCACGACGCCCGAGCCCTCATTGAATCTTCCCCGTCGGGCGGGTGGCGGCCATACTTTCAGCGCATTCCACGGCAGTCAAGGCAGAGATACGGAGATTGTCCGCAGCCGCCCACAACCAAACGCCATTCGGCTGCACGGGATCGCTCTTTAGAGACAGCAGAATGTCCGCCTGCCCCGCCGAACTGACGTTGCTGGGAGAATCCTCCTCCGCACCGGGGATCGTCACGTGATCCCCCGCCAGCGCCAGCGACAAGGCCTGAACATCCGCAGGGCTCCCCATCTCCAGGAACACGGCTAGCGCGTAGCCGTGAAAGATCGGGGCTTGCAGCAGCAGGAGCGAAGGCTGCGGAGCATCATCGCCAGCAATCTTCCGATAGTGGCGGAGCACGCGTGCCTCCACCGAATGCAGCGCGGGCTGCGACTTCTGCCCGTAACGCGCCACCATGTTGAAGGCCACCTGAGCATCGTAAACATCTTTCGGTAGGGGCTGAAACGACAGCAGGTTCACGGTCTGCTGGTGCAATTCATCCATGCCGCGCTGTCCGTGCTCGGAGGCCGGTTCGAAAATCGTAGCCACCACGCGCCGGATGGCCCCCGCCTTCGTCGCCCGCAACAGCAGCAGCGCAAGAGTCACGGCGACCGGGTGCGCCGTTACGCACGGCCCCGGCTGCAGTTCCGGAGGCGCAACTTGTCCCCGCTCTCGCTCAACCCATAACGACCGCACATTGGCGCCGGGTTCATTTTCCAGCACCGCCGAGAGATCAATGATGGCGCTGCCGGCGTCGCGAGCGTCTTTCCAGTTCTTGCGAGTGCACTCCTCATCGGAGGCAAAGAAGGTGAAATCGACGTGCTCAAACTGCTCGGCGCGCACCCTCTGGATGAAGCTGATCTCATCGCCCATCGCCTCTAACTGTCCGAGGGACTCGTCGTCATCCAGCAAGCGAATATCGGCAGCCGGAAAATTGCGCTCGTTCAGCATCTCTGCGACTTCCTTCCCCTTGAGCGAGGCGGCGCCGACGATTGCAGCCCGATAAAGATTCCCGCGGACTGCGACTGGATGTGAAGCAGACGTTGCTTTGACGGGCTCGCTCATGACGTCTGCGAAGCCTCCTTATAGGGAGGCGGCGGTGGGCCAGTCCGCGGGCGGAACATCCACTGCAGCCGCCAGAAAACACCAGAAACCATGTAGAGCAGAGCGACACCGAAAAGCACCTGACGCGAAAAGAACCAGATGGAGGCAAACAGCGCGCCCAGAAAAAGAAACAGGCGGAAAGGATGACGCGAGCGGAAATCAATATCCTTGAAGCTGTAAAAGCGCCACGTGCTCACCATCAAATAGCCGACGGTGGTCACCATCGCCAGCCAAGTCAGCGCCGTGTACCACGAGATGAGGGGATCTCCCGCGGCGAAGTGCACTACGGCAGCAATCACGCCCGCGCCCGCGGGAATCGGCATACCAACAAAATATTTCTTCCCCGGATGCCCAGGATTCGAAGGCTGAGGATTGCTGGTGATGTTGAACCGCGCCAGGCGACTTGCCCCGGCCATCAGGAACAAGAAGCTGGCAATCGCCCCCAGCTGCGTAAGCTTGATATGCCATTCGGTCAACAGGACCGTGGGCATCAGATTGAATCCCCAGGTAAAGGCCAGCATGGCCGGAGCCACACCAAAAGTGATCGCGTCGGCCAGAGAATCCAGTTCTTTACCGAAGTCGCTGCTGGTACCAGTCATGCGCGCGATCCGGCCATCGAGACCGTCGAACAACACCGCGAATCCAATCGCCTTGGCTGCGTTGTCGAGGTGCCAGAATTCGCTGGCAGTAGCATGCATCACCTGCAGAATGGCGTAGTAGCCCAACGCCATGTTGGCAGTGGTAAACAGCGACGGGAGAATGTACATCCCCTTGCTGAGGCGACGCCGTGGTCTGGGGAGAGTTTGATCCATCAGCGCGCCCTCTCGGCAGCAGAAACGCTCCCGACCCCCACCAATGCCCCTTGCGGCTGCACGTAGGCGAGCACGCTGGCACCGCCCTTCACGCGGTCGCCAACCTTGACGTTCACACGGGCGGAGCCATCGAGCAAAACATCCACGCGCGAACCGAACTTGATCAGGCCCACGCGCTGGCCGCGCTCCAGGCGGTCTCCAACCTTGGGATAGAACACGATTCGGCGAGCCAGCAGGCCCGCAATCTGCTTGAAGACCACGGTCTGGCCATCGCCTTCCACCGTGACGATATTCTGTTCGTTCAACTCGGCGGAAGCTTTGTTCATCGCGTTCAGATACTGGCCGCGCTGGTAGCGGACGTCGCGCACCACGCCCGCGATCGGCGAGCGATTCACGTGCACGTTAAACACGCTGAGGAAAATGCTGATGCGCGTCTGCTGTTGACTTCCGACTGTGACCGTCGAAGCGTCCGTAACCTTGCCATCGCCGGGAGAGACGACCGCGCCCGCCTCCTGCGGGATGGCCCGCTCGGGATCACGGAAGAACCATAGAAAAAAGAACGCGAGCAGGCAGGGGATGATAGCCCATGCGGGATTCGTCAGCCAGCCGAGCAGAATAGCGGCGGCAATCAGAGGCGCGGCGTAAAGGTAGCCATCACGAACCATGAGAGCTTTCAATTATAGAGCAGGCTGCCCAGGCTCGGGACGATGGGTTGGTCGTTGAGGGTGAGTTTCAAGACGACGCGAACCATTACTCCTGCATTGCCGACTACTCATCCGGAATGGAAGCCTAGTTTAGCTGACGCAGTTTTTTCGTCTCATCAGAGACGAAGGACACCTTCGATCCTGACTCGATCAATGGATCATCCGGTGCAAGATCAATAGCGCGCTGGAGCGCCTTTTTCGCGCTCTCTTTGTCGCCCGCGGCAAGGTAACCGTCGGCGAGACTATCCTGCGCATTTGCCGATGTTGGATGTGCCCAAGCTGCTATTTCAAATACAGCAAGAGCCTCCTTCGGACGGCGTTGTCCAAACAGGTTGTATCCCCACGTGTTGAACCGATCCCCGTCGACGCAATCTCCTACGCCCTGCTCACCGCAAATCTTGCTGAACAGGGCTTTCACGGCTGACAGGCCTTCCTCGCCGACCAACGAAGCAGACTCCAAAGGCGACGGCGGTAGAAGAACGGCTCCCTCGTGCCGTAAAACGCCACCATCGGCACGCCGAACCGTCTCTGCTAGAGCGGTCGTAGCTTGAGAATCGTTCCTGACTTTTGCATCGAGAAAGGAGAGGATGATCCGGCACGCATGTTCGTAGCCGGACTTACCCGTTTTTCTATCCCATCCATTCAATGGATACTTGGAGGTAATCGGAGTGTGAAATGTTTCTCCGACCATGGCAAACGATGTGAAATCGCTGTGGTGCATCTTGCTGATCGTGACGAAGGTTCGATCCGAGTATCGAAAAGACTCGATGGCTGTGAGGTCTAGTGGTTCGTCTCCTTGCGCCCCTTGCGCTCTCCTCAAATCGAGAAATGCAGCCCGCATCTTTCCTGGTGCGTAGCCATAGGAATTGGTAAGGACCGTCGATAAACCTGGAAAGGCGTAGGTTCCGTCCAGGGCGATGACCGCCGATACGTTTGCGTTGCGCATCCCAAGAAGCACGGCTTCGATCGCACCTACACTGTGTCCCATGGCCGCGAGCTTCGCTTTGTCTGTGCTTGGTTCCTCCGAGAGGATCGACCAGGCAAACTCCATGTCTCGTACCGTAGCCTCAATATCACCGGGTGTCCGCGATTGGAAAGTCTGTTCGTCTGTCGGTCCCAACAACGAAACGCTCGCAACGACGTACCCCTGGCTTGCCAAGTACTCTGCCAGGATGACGTTCGAGTTTATTTCTGCATCGAGACCGCCAAAGTACAGGATGGCAGGAAAGCGACCCTCCGCATGCGGGGCGTCTTCATAGGCGTTCATCGGGGTTGCCTGAAGCGCAGCGAGCTGATCGGAAGGGACAGAGTCCGCTGCGTTTCGCCGGCTGCGTTCTTTCATGACTGCGTTGAATATCGAGAATGCTTCCGGCGAAGTCTGATCAACATAGTCTCCGAAGCGCATATGTCTCTTTGATCCAGCGGCGGCTACGGGATACCAAACGTTGACTTGGACGGGTCTTCCGTTCGGATCGGGAGAAAATGTACGTCTATAGTCGCGAGTTCCTCGCCAAGTACGGGAGGCATCGAACCTGAACAACGTGCGGAAACCCACGCGATACTGTCCCGGAGCCAGATCTCCCCAGAGTGGAGACAAAGATGAGGCCTCTTGCGTTGTGGAGGCAACTGAAGTCTGGCCGTGGACGCGAATTGCTACCGCCAGAGCCAACAACACAACGCACGAGGATGTCCTACGTGTGCGCATGCGATTGATACGCAGCATGCGGGAACTTTGTTCCGTCGGTTGGAGAACGGCGAGAATAAGCAACGGATTACGGGCCAACCGGAAGCAATCGCATCTGCGGTGTCAACGGTTCCACCGGCAATGGCATCCACGGCGGCGATCTCAGAGGGAAGACGGTGTAAGTACAAACAAAAAAAGGCGCTTCATCGCGCCTTGTAAAAGATGAGTTACTCCCTTTGCGGCGAAGCCGCATGGAGGTTGGCCAGAGATTACGCTACGTTGACGCCGTACTGCTGCCGGTACTCGCGCTCGATGGACTCCATCTGGTCCTTCAGGCGTAGTTTCAGCTTCTTAAGACGGACCTCTTCCAGCTTCTCGTCTTCGCTGAGATAACGTTTTTGGGTGAGTGAATCGAGGCGTTTCGAGTACTGCGTGTGCTCCTGAGCCAATCTGCGGAATTCCTCGTGATTGGTCAGGAGTTGGTCTCTCGAAGTCAGCATCCAGCAGACCTCCAACCGGGATTTATACGGTCAACGTAGCACAGCCCTAAAACCGGGGCAATGCCCAAAAGTGGTGCAGTCTCAATATGAGAACGATTTAGCGCAGACTTTTGCGGTAGAGGATCGCGTCCTCCTGGGGATTTGCGTAGTAGGACCTGCGGCGGGCGGTCGGCTCAAATCCCGCCTTTCCATACAGAGCTCGCGCCGCCGCGTTCGACTCGCGGACCTCCAGAAACACCGCTTCACTGTTTGTTTCGCGGGCGGCGGCGAAGAGTGCGTCTAGAAGCCGATTCCCGAGCCCCATCCGTCGCGCGGTAGGAGCAACCACGATGTTCTCCAACTCCCAGTCGAGAGCGAGGTGCCGAGCAACGAGAAACCCACAGACACAGGCGCCTGCGTCTGAGTGTGCACGCCCACCCGGCTTCGAAAGCACTTCCGGCACACCCTCAGCAACGAGGACGAGTCTCTGTGGATCGCCCCTCCCAGGCTGGAGCATCTGGCGGTACTGCTGCTCCGTCCAATGGGCCGCGGTCGCGCACACACGCTCCAGATCCATGATGGAGGGAATGTCGGCGGTCGTGGCAGTGCGGATCAAGTTGGTTCTGCGTTTCCGTCACCGGACTCTCGGCCAAGTCAGCGAACAGCCAAGAGCTAACGGCTAAGAGCTGCTCTTCACAAACAACTCGGCGTCCGCGCGGCGCATGTAGTTCGCTTCCAACTGCTCGGGCGAGACCGTTTCACCGACTTGCATCTTCTTCCATCCGAACCGGGCGATCATCTCAGCACCTGGAGGCTCGACCGCAAGCACAGAAAAGCCGGCGTCCCGCGCCACGGCGGCCAGGGCCATGTCCGGCGTGGCGACAGTCGACTCTCGCGCGTGCGATAAGAAGTCAGCTCGCGACAACAGTTCCTCCCGCAGAACCTGCACCGATTCGCCCGTAATCTCATACGCGCCGAAAAACACTTCGCCGCGTCCGCCATCCAGTACAGCCACAATCTGGCCTTGGGTACGACTGGCGGTTGCCACCAACTCCAGCAATGATACGGGAACGATTGGCTTCTTCAGAATCTCCGCCAGGGCCTTGATTGCCGCCAGTCCCACGCGCAGCCCTGTGAACGATCCCGGCCCCGACACGACAACGAAGGCGTCTATGTCCGTCTTGCTGAACTCGTGCTTCGCCAGCAAAGCCGCAATCTGCGGCACCAGTTGCGCAGAAAAAGTTCCGCCCGCGAGCGGGACTGCTTCGATCACCTCGACCTCGTTTGGCTTGGAACCCTCGCCCGCGCGTGCGAGTGCGACGCTGCCGTTTCTGCCGGATGTATCGGTAACGAGAAGAATCATTTCCTTGTTTTCTGCTCTATTCGTGGCAATCCGTGAAGATCCGCGGCCAGTATGGGTTTTTATCCCTGCACCAACTCCAGCAGCACCCCGCCCGTGCTCGCTGGATGGACAAACACATACTTGTGCCCGCCCGCGCCCGTCTTGATCTCGTCAGACACCAGTCGCACGCCGTCTTTTTTCAGCCGCGCGACCGCCGCCGCCAGGTCGGGCACTTTAAGACACACGTGGTGGAGTCCCTCGCCGCGCTTGGCGATAAACTTCGCGATCGTCGAATTCTCTGACGTCGCCTCGAGCAGTTCCAGACGGCTCTCGCCTACCGGAACCATCACCAGTCGCACTTGTTCCTGCTCCACCGTCTCTTCCGGCGAAACGCTGAGGCCCAGCTTTTCGTAAATCGCCTTCGCCGCCGCCAGCGACTTAACCGCAATGCCGAGATGATCAATGCTGAAGTCCACGTCTCCTCTGTTGTGTTGCGTTTGGCATTCGGAAAAGCATTGCAGATTACAGATTGGACCTCTCGCCCGATGTAAATCTGCAATCTTCAATCTTCAATCTGAAATTGCCTTGTCATCCCGACCGTTCCGCATTTGCAGCAGACAATGTGGTTAAGCGACCGCTTGCTTTTCCGTCAACTCTTCCCCACCTTCGCCGCGATCTCCTCCACCAGCGTGTACGGATCGCGCTTATGCTCGGCGACTTCTGCCGCCAGCCTTGCCACGTTCCCATCGCCGAGTTGAGCGCGGGCTTTCTCCAGCATGACATCGCGGAGCATTTCCACCAGCCTCTCCTGCCAGTTTTCCGTGCTCTTTTTCAGCGCCAGGTTCTCCTTCTGCAAATAAACTTCATATCCGGAGATCGCCTCGGCCAGTTCCTCCACGCCCGTTCCTTCACTCGCAATCGTCTTCACGATCGGAGGCGTCCATCCATCGTGCCGCACGGCGAGCGACTGCAAGGCGCGAATTTCGCGCTCCACGCGCTCAGCCCCCTCGTGATCGCTCTTGTTGATCACAAAGATGTCGGCGATCTCCATGATGCCCGCCTTGATCGTCTGCACGTCATCACCCATGCCGGGAACGAGAATCACAATCGTGATGTCAGCCAACCGCACGATGTCGACTTCGTCTTGCCCCACACCGACGGTCTCAATCAAGATCACGTCGCGTCCCGAGGCATCGAGCACCGTCGTGACGTCGGCTGTGGTGCGCGCCAAGCCGCCCAGAGAACCGCGCGTGGCCATACTGCGAATGTAGATCCCGGGATCGGAGAAGTGCTCCTGCATGCGAATCCGGTCGCCCAGAATCGCGCCGCCGGTGTAAGGACTGGTCGGATCGACCGCGACAATTCCCACCGTGCGGTTCTGCTTCCGGTAGAGCCGCGCCAGATGATCGACCAGCGTGCTCTTCCCCGCTCCCGGCGCTCCTGTCAACCCGATCACGCGAGCCCGCCCACTGTGCGGGAACAATGCCTTCAACAGATCGGACGAGCCCGGCACGCGATTCTCGACCGCAGAAATAGCGCGAGCGAGCGCGCGGACGTCGCCCGCGCGTAGCGACGTAATCCAAGACTGAATGTCGTGATTGGAATCAGCGGTGCCCAAACGAACAGTGTAAAGCAGGGCGCGGGTCTGCGAAACTGTACACCCTTCCAACCCAGTCAGTCTTCAATACCTCACAGTCTGACAGGCGGGACAGGTCCACGGACCCGCGCTGCTGGCAACGAGAGGTGTTGCACAGAACGGGCAGATCACGTCTGCGGCAGGCAGGATCGCCGCAAGTCGCTCCTTCAAGGATGGATCTTTCGGATTCTTCAAGAGATGAATCAGCAGCGCAGTTGCGCCCGCCAACGGTGCGATCCGGAAAACCCAGACGGCATCATTGTTCGCCTCAAGAGGAAACCAGAAGATCGACGAGAAAAAGATCAGGCAAGCGAAACCTAACCACTTGAACGGCCGGCGAGTCTTGACATTGACATGCGGATCGCGGCGACACTCGCTGCATTTCCAGTGCTTCCAGAATCCAAAGGGCAGGAATGGAATCCAGAAGATGTGACCGACATCGAACGTACGCACGGCATACGACCGGCGCGGCCTGTCGCACCCGAGGCAGTAGTCATTGCGGAACCCAACCCGCTTCGGCCAGAAATGGTAGACACCATAAACGATGAGCATGGTGAGTTCTCAAGACAAGACCCGCATCCGGTACTGAATGTACGGACAGACATTGTAGAGCAAGCAAACTGAAACTTTCGTCGGCACCGAAACCGCCAGCCCGAACGAATTACCTGCGTTCATTGCCCGCCCATCCGCTACAGGATAGATTGAACCCGGAGTGGGTATCGGGGAATTGCACGCCATTTCACAAGACGCTCTTGCGAGGTCCAACAAGGCCAACGGCTGGCAGGGGTGGCCGCCTCTCATCGCTCTTCCAATCGCTACAATTGCATTTCGAAGCCGGACACCACCATGGCTATTCATGTGGGCATTGTCGTTCTCCATTTTTGCCGGGCTCAAATGGGTGACATGGTGGAACGCCTACACCAGTGTCAATCACACCTTCGGACGCTCGGTCGCCTATTTACTGGCGTGGCCGGGAATGGATGCCGCGACCTTTCTAAATCCTAATCAGCGCGCTGCTCGGCCTGCCTTCCGGGAATGGCTGTGGGCCTTCGGCAAGACTGCTCTGGGAGTTCTGCTGCTCTGGACCGTCGCGAGGCAGATTCCTTCTGAACAACTCCTGCTGCGCGGTTGGATCGGGCTCTTGGGGCTGGTTCTCCTTTTGCACTTTGGGAGCTTTCACCTCATCGCTCTGTTTTGGCAGTCGACGGGCATCTGTGCCGATCCAATCATGTCGAAACCGATCCTATCAAGGAGCCTGAGCGAGTTCTGGGGCAAGCGTTGGAATCTTGGCTTTCGCCAGCTTGCACACGAGTTCGTCTTTCGACCTCTGCATAAGCGCACCGGCCCGGCTGTGGCGGGCCTGCTGGTATTTGTCGTGTCAGGCCTGATTCACGATTTGGTCATCTCACTGCCAGCGCACGGAGGATACGGTCTGCCCACTGGATACTTCGTTCTGCAAGGTGCTGGTGTCCTCTTCGAGCGATCCTTAGGCCATCAGTTCGGATTGCAAAGAGCGCTACCTGGCCGCATTTTTGCGATTGTCGTGACCGCAGCCCCGGCCTTCTGGCTCTTTCATCCGCCGTTTATTCTGCGGGTGATTATTCCGTTCATGCACGTCATCCGCGCCCTATGACAAACTCTTTGGCATTGCGATGCTTCGATCTCATCCTTTGGCTTGCGGGCGCCGGTCACTTCGTAATTCTGTTCGCCAGCTTTCAGGTTCCATCCCGTCTGCGTTGGAAGCAAGATCTAGCTCAGCTGATGCCATTCAACCGGAAATTGCTGTGGGTGCAGGGCGGATTCACTGTGCTGACCATCATTGCATTCGGCACGCTGACTCTCGCGCTGCACGTGGAGTTGCTTCGCGGTGACCGCTCCGCTGTAGGGCTGGCCTGCTTTATTGCGAGCTATTGGACCGCACGCATTCTTGTGGATGCATTCTATTTCTCGCACGAAGACTGGCCGCAGGGGAAGGAGTTCGTCATCGGCCACGTTCTGCTGACGGCCTTGTTCGTAACACTGGCTGCCAGCTACTGGTCATTGGTTGTCTGGCAGGTGTGGCTAAGAGCTAGAGGCTAAGAGCCAAGAGCTAATCTTTCAGCAACTGACGCGCAATCACCAACCGCTGGATCTCACTGGTGCCCTCGCCGATGGTGCACAGCTTCACGTCGCGATAAAACTTCTCTGCGGGATAGTCTTTGATAAACCCGTAGCCACCGTGAATCTGCACGCCCTCGTTCGCGCACCTAACTGCGACTTCGCTGGCATAGAGCTTGGCCATTGACGATTCCTGCGTGGTCTTCATGCCCGCGTCTTTCATCGACGCCGCACGCATGGTGAGCAGCATCGCTGCATCGATCTCAGTCGCCATGTCGGCCAGCTTCCACTGGATCGCCTGAAAATCGCTGATCGCCTTGCCGAACTGCTTGCGTTGTTTCGAATACTTCAGGGCCGCCTCGTAAGCGCCCTCGGCCATGCCCAGCGACAACGCGGCAATGGAAATGCGTCCGCCATCGAGCACGCGCATGGCGTCGGGGAATCCCTGCCCTTCGCCGCCCAGCAGATTCTCCGCCGGAATCACGCAGTCTTCGAAGATCAGCTCTGCCGTATCGCTGGCGCGCAGACCAAGCTTGTTCTCTTTCTTGCCCGGACGAAATCCTTTGGTATCTTTCTCCACAATGAATGCAGAGAGCCCGTGCGTATGCGCCGTGCGATCGGTCACGGCGAGCACGACGATTACATCGGCGTAATGCCCGTTCGTACAGAAAGTCTTGGTGCCATTCAGCACCCAGTTGTTGCCCCTGCGGACGGCAGTCATGCGCGCGCTGCCCGCGTCCGACCCCGACGATGGTTCGGTCAGCCCCCACGCACCGATGAATTCGCCGGTCGCCAGCTTGCTGACGTACTTCTTCTTCTGCGCCTCGTTGCCGGCAAGAAAAATATGATTCGAGCACAACGACGTGTGCGCCGCGACGATGATTCCAACCGAGCCGTCGACCCGCGAGAGTTCCTCGATGGCCGTGACGTATTCCACGTAGCCCATTCCTGCGCCGCCGTATTCGGGAGGGAAAATTGTTCCCAGTAGCCCAAGCTTGCCCAGTTCCTTGATCGTCGCGAGCGGGAACTCACCGGCCTCGTCCCACTTCATGACCTGCGGCTTGATCTCGCGTTCGGCAAACTCGCGGACGCTTTTCTTCAAATGTAATTGCTCTTCGTTCAGTAGGAAATCCAAGGTTCCTCCGGCACGCTCGGGCACTGCGACTTCAGCAGCCCGCATAAGGGGCAGTTCGACCACCCCGGATTTTGATTAGAACATAGCGCTGGAAGAGGAAGAAGTTACCGCCGGCAGGGAAAGGAAGGGATGGTACGACCCGCATGAACACTGGCAATTCTGCGCGTTTCGGTCTGCCACCCAACCGACCGGATGGTTTGCTAATTGGGCCTGCGCCGCTCTTCTGCGGCGTTCTTCTGGAGCCAGCGCGGAAGATCCGCGGATATTATACGCCTCGTTTTCAGCCTTAGGTTTTCGTGGAAAGGCCCGGCGTAAGGAAGGCCTGGAAGACCTCATTGGAAAGCAATCGCCCGCGCGGCGTCAGGCGAATGAAATCGCCGTCCTGCTGCATCAGACCGCCTTGCACCAACTCCGCCATCGCGGGAAGCAAGTTCTCAAGGGCCTGCTGACCGAAGCCCGCGGCAATTTGTTGCAGATCCACGCCCCGATTCAAACGCAATCCAAGAAAGAAGACTTCCTCCAAAGCGGCTCCGCGCGAAACCACGGTCCTCTGCAAGAGCGAGCCGGAAACATATTTCTCTAGCACATCCAGGGTGGCAAAGCGCACCGCCTCAGCTCCCAGCGAGGCGGAAGGCAGCATCGAATGCGCATCCACGCCGAAGCCGAGATACGGCTGCCGCGTCCAGTATTTGAGATTGTGCCGGGATTCGAACCCCGCACGAGCGAAGTTGGAAATTTCGTATTGCGCGACGCCATCCGACGCCAGACGATCGCACGCCGCGACGTAGAAATCCGCCGTGGCCTCTTCATCCGGCACAAAGTGCGCGTGATAGCGCGTGCCGCCCGCGATCAACTCGCGTCCCAGGCGCGAATCTTCGTCCACTTCAAGCATGTAGACGCTCACGTGCGGAGCGCCGGTCGCCAGCGTCTCCGCCAGGGACTCATGCCAGCTTTCTTCCGTCTGGTGCGGCAAACCCGCGATCAAATCGATATTGACGTTCGCGATCCCAGCCGCGCGCAGGCGGGAAATGTCGTCCAACACGGTAGCGCGCTTGTGTAACCGCCCAACTGCCGCCGCCTCGCCGTCCACAAACGACTGGACTCCTAGACTCACGCGATTCACGCCACAGCGCAGCAGTCCATCGATCACGTTCGGAGCCAGTGTTCCGGGTGCGCACTCGACGGTGACTTCCGCGTCGACCTGCACGTCAAACTGCGTTCGCACAGCAGAAAACATTCGCTCCAGTTGCCCAGCTTCGAGCACTGTGGGCGTTCCACCGCCAAGGTAAATCGAGTCCACTTCATCGTCGATTTGCCCGCCCATCTCCTGAGCAGTCTGCCGTGCATTCCCGACGTCCGCGCACACACGATCCACATAGCGTTCGAACACGACCCGCGAAAACACGTCAGACGCGAAGTTGCAGTAGCTGCACTTGGTGCGGCAGAACGGCACCGAAATGTAAATTCCCAAAGGCACTGTCCTTGATTATCCCACCCGCAAACCTTTTCCATCCTGGCGGCGGCCTCGGCCATCTATTTGAGGTACCCTGATAAGGCGCTCTCAACGCCGCTCGCACTGTAGTTTCACGAGACGCAGTCCAAAAATGGCCCAGGAAGAGGAAGTACTAGGCAAAGCATATGACGGCCGCCTGATGCGGCGACTGCTCACCTACCTGCGTCCCTACCGCTGGCAGGTGACGATTGCTATCGTCTCGATCGTCCTAAAATCTTTCGCCGATGTGCTTGGGCCTTACCTGGTGAAAGTTGCCGTGGACCGCTACCTCGCGCCGGTCAAGGACTCGACCTCGGGCTTATGGAGTTGGCTTAGCCCCAGCCCGCTCCATGGGATCGCGCAGATTTCGGCCATCTACTTCAGCTTGCTGGTCTTTACTTTTCTGCTCGAGTTTCTGCAGACCTACTTCATGCAGTGGACGGGCCAGAAGGTAATGTTCGACCTGCGCAGCCAGATTTTTCGCCACCTGCAGCGCATGCACGTTGCGTTCTACGACAAGAATCCGGTTGGCCGCCTGGTCACGCGCGTCACCACCGACGTTGACGCCTTGAACGAAATGTTCACCTCCGGCGTCGTCTCGATCTTCGAAGACCTCTTCGTGTTGATGGGCATTCTGGGCATCATGCTGTGCATGAACTGGAAGCTGGCGCTGATCACGTTCGCTGTGCTGCCGCTGATCGTGGTCGCGACCAAGATTTTCCGTGACAAGGTTCGCGACTCTTACCGGCGCATTCGCACCGCCATCGCGCGCATTAACTCCTATCTGCAGGAGCACGTCAGCGGCATGGTCGTGCTGCAGCTTTTCAACCGCGAGCGCAAGGCCTACAACCGCTTCTCGGAGATCAACCGAAGCCACATGGACGCGTTCAAAGACGCGATCATGGCCTACTCCGTCTACTATCCCGCGGTCGACTTTTTTTCGGCGATCGCGATCGCCTGCGTCATCTGGTTCGGCGGACAGGATGTGATGCGCGGCATCGTGACCAAAAGCGTGTCCATCGAGTTCAGCGGCCCATCGCTCATATCTTTCCACCTGGTCGCGACGGCAGCTTCCCTCGGCGTGCTGATCGCATTCACTCAGTACGCTCTGCGCTTCTTCCGCCCTATCATGGACTTCAGCGAGAAGTACAACATTCTCCAGTCGGCGATGGCAGCCAGCGAACGCATTTTCAAGCTGCTGGATACTCCAGTCGACATCGTTTCGCCAGGCGTGACAAAGAAGCCCGAAGGCCCCGGCCGCATCGAATTCGACCACGTCTGGTTCGCGTATCGCGATGTGCCAGTCGAATCCGATGCTCATGGAGGGGCGGGCGCCTCGCCCGCCCCAGCCGAGCAACGCTCGGCTGTGTCGTCAGCCGGCAATGGCAATGCCCCCACTCCCGACTGGGTCCTCCGCGACGTCACATTCGCCATCGAGCCCGGAGAGACCGTCGCCGTAGTCGGCCATACCGGCGCCGGCAAGACCACGCTCATTTCCCTGCTGCTGCGCTTCTACGATGTTCAGAAAGGCACCGTCCGCATCGACGGCGTCGATGTCAAAGATATGGACCTCGCTGGCCTGCGCAGCCGCTTCGGCGTTGTGCTGCAGGACCCATTCCTGTTCACTGGGACGATCGGCGGCAACATTCGTCTGGGCACCGACCGCATTCAAGACGAGCACGTCGCTAAGGCCGCCGAAGACGTCAATCTCGGCGACTTCATCCGCGCCCTGCCGAATGGTTTCAACGAAGAAGTCCGTGAGCGCGGCTCAACTTTGTCCACCGGTCAGAAGCAACTCATCTCGTTCGCGCGCGCCCTGGCCCACGAGCCGAAGATTCTGATTCTCGACGAAGCCACTTCGAGCGTCGATACGGAAACCGAATTCAAAGTGCGGGACGCGCTGGGCCGCATGGTCGAAGGACGCACGTCGCTGATCATCGCGCACCGCCTCTCGACGATCCAGCGCGCCGACAAGATTATCGTCATGCACAAGGGCCAGGTGCGGGAGATGGGCACACACCAGGAACTGCTGACCAACCGCGGGATTTACTACAAGCTGTATCAACTGCAGTACAAGGATCAGGAGATTCCAGTGGGAAGCTCGCAGGCGCCTGAGTCGGCGGTCAGCGCGGATGACTAGTATGTGGCGCCGGCGCCCGCGAGTGCGGAAGTCACCGCCAGGGAGACTGAATTCGAGCCTTTTGAGCGGGGCAGGTTCCGCCAAAGATTTAGGGTGCGGTGGATATGACTTTCGCTCCCTTACCATCGGACCAGGTTCCGGCTCCTTCAAGTGCAACGATTCGGTTCGTCAGTGCGCGTTTGGCCTTCTCGAAATCTTCATACAGGATGTGGTTGAATTGACGTGTGTCAAAATGAAGATCGTTCGCCTCGGATTCCCGGCACATCCAAATCACGTTACGGCCCAGGCCTAGTGCGAGACCCGCTTCGAAATAGACCCCTTTTTTTTGCTCGGTGAAATCGGCCACTAAGAAACGACAACGGCGAATCTGCGCAATGATTTCATCGTCGATCCGCCTATTGTGCTCATACCGATCGACCCGGATCGGCTTGTACCCTGCATCTGCGATGGCCGGCTCGATAACTTGGCCCCACACCGCTAGCTGCCCCGTTGAAAAAAACATGGCAACAAACCCAGCCTGTGAGTTCCGGCCCGATGATTGTATCTGCTGAAGTCTTTCATACGCCTTCCAAGTCGGCGTCACCGGAATTTCGGGATTTATCCCGTTGGCACAGCGCAGGTAGCCAGCAGCAGCTAGCTCGAAAACAATATACAGTGCCGTTTTTGCAGACTTGGCCGTCAGCAAAGGCCAATCATCCGGGTAGTTGAATTGTGAGGGCTGGCCCGCGACGGGGCACATCTCGCAGATTACCTTCAATGCCAGATCAAATTGATTAATGACACTCCGCTCTGTTACTGAGGAGATGAGCCTCTCCAACTCTCCGACCGCTATCATTCCTACCTCTTTATCCCAATCGTCAGAAGGTAGACTGCGGAGATACGCCGACAGAAGATGGGAATCTCCTCTCGTCAAGGCGGCGTCAACAGCGTCGCTTGTTATCCAAACGTTTGTGCACGCAGGGCACCAGCCCTGTAGCAGTCGCTGGGTGCCATAGTTTCGGAATGCAAAATCCGCATTCGATGTGCCGCAGATTGGACAGTTTGGACTCGGACATCGACTCAGATCTGGAGCCTGGGTGGAAAAAATCCGACGCTTGTTACTGGACATCTAGGCACTCCGTTAGTGGTCGCATGGCTAACGCACTTCTCTCATACTAACCCTGTTCCTACACCACAGCCCTACGTCAGGGGCCTTACAATGCTCCCGTGCTCATTCTGATCTCAGCGGGCGAAGCCTCTGGCGAAATGTATGGCGCGCAGCTTATCGAGGCGCTGCGCCGCGCCGACCAGCAAAAGCCAGCGGAGCTTCGCTCCGCCGGACAGCCGGGGGCGGCTGTCCCCACACAAGCATCTGACTCCGCCGCATCCAGCTCCACACAAAGGTCGCTCACACCTGCTTATGTGGGGACAGCCGCCCCCGGCTGTCCGGCCGACTTGAAAAGTCGGCTCGCTTTCTTCGGCGTTGGCGGCTACCGCATGCGCGCCGCCGGATGCGACACCGTGGTCGACGCTAAAGACCTCGCCGTGGTCGGCATCACCGAGATTCTCAGCCACCTGCCCAAGATCCTCGGCCTCTACCGGCATTTGATCGCGGAAGCGGACAAGCGCAGGCCCGACCTCGCCATCGTCATCGACTCGCCGGCTTTCAACTGGCGGGTTGCGCGGCAGATGAAAAGGCGCGGCATTCCCACCGTGTACTACGTCGCTCCGCAGTTCTGGGCTTGGCGGCAGGGACGCGTGCGCCTCCTTCGCGACTATATCGACAAGGCCCTGGTCATCTTTCCTTTCGAAGAAAAGTTCTACCGCGACCGCGGCGTGGACGCGACTTTCGTCGGCCATCCGCTCGCCGAATTGCCGCACCCGACTGTCGAGCGCGCCGACTATGCTGCGCAGTTCCATCTCGATCCGCAAAAGCAATGGATTACCCTCATGCCCGGCAGTCGCGTGAAAGAAGTGCGCATGAATCTGCCGACAATCCTCGAATCCGCCGCGCAACTCGCCCCCGCCTACGAATATCTGCTTCCCGTTGCTCCAACGCTCGACCGCAGCTTCCTGCTCAGCTTGACGGGCTCGCAGAAGATCACTCTCGTTCCTGACGCACTCCCCGCGCTCTGGCACTCACGCGCGGGCATCGTCGCCAGCGGCACAGCCACCGTCGAGGCTGCGATGATGAACACGCCGTTCGTCATGGTCTACCGCGTCTCGCCGCTGACCTACCTGCTGGGCAAGCCGCGAGTGAAGGTCCCCAGATTTGCCATGGTCAACCTGATCGCCGGGGAGGAGGTCGTCCCCGAACTGGTGCAACACGATTTCACCGCCGCCAACGTCGTCGCCCGGCTGAAGGAAATCCTGCCCGACGGCCCTCCTCGCGACCGCATGCTGAACGGCCTAGCAGGGGTAAAAGCCCGTCTCCGCGCTCCGCAGGCCGCTCCCGGGGCCGCTCAGCACCCGGCCGATCGCGCCGCCGAAATCATCCTTGCGATGCTGCAAAGGTAGCGCAAATGGAGGGGCGGACGCCCCCGTCCGCCCCGCGGAGCGAAGCTCCGCGTGCGATCGTCTCGATCTGCCTTGTAGGGGAAGATCAAAACCGCGCAGGAGTTCGCGGTGAACCGCATGGCGCTAAAGCGCCACCCCGGACGAAGGCGTCCGGGGATCCACCGGTAGCGAATAGCTCGCTTCTCTTGTGCTCCCAGCATCTTTTGCGTCAGAATCTTCATCATAGGAAATGGGTTATCATTTCCGGGAGACTCTCCTTAATGTTGATTCACCTGCGGCGCGGCTTGAGCGTCCTTACGAGTTCCCTGACTCTGGCATTGGTAGTTGTGCTCGCGATCCCATCGTGGGCCGCGGAAAAGGCGCGCCTGCGCGTCGACGACTACCAGATCGACGCCGTACTCGAGCCCCATCTCCACCAGATCACGGCTCGCGCCAAGGTCAAGTTCACGGCCCTGCAGGATCTGAGCGTCGCTGTCTTCGAGTTACACAACGACCTGCGCGTCACCAAGGTCCTGGACGAGAAGAACCAGCTGCTTTCCGCCGAGCGCGTCACCCAGGATTCCACGGTGCGGGTGCCGCTACCCGCCGGGCTTTCCAAAGACGCTTCGATGACCCTGACCTTCGAATATGAAGGCCAACTCGAAAGCGGCGACAATAGCCCCGTCCCCGGCCTCAAGCTGGCTTACATCGGCGACGATACGAGCTTCCTCTTTTACTCTGGGCGGTGGTTCCCGGTCAGCGGTTTCGGCCTGAATCGCTTTACCTCCACCATCAGCGTCACCGTGCCCGCGCACATGCTCGTCATCGGCAGCGGCGCAGTCAAAGTCGCAGACATTCAGGCATCGAAGAAGCCGAACGACAGCGTCCTGCCCACTAAAACTTTTACTTTCGTCTCAGCCAAGCCCAGTTTCCCGGGAACCATCGTTGCCGGAGTCTTTCAGGAGTACAAGAGCGACGAAGCCGGCCTGGACTTGCACGTCTTCTTCAAGCCTACGCATCAGAGTCTCGCCCCCACTTACACCACGACCGCGGTTCAGGAGTTCACCTACTACATCACGCTCTACGGCCTGCCGCCTTCGCAGAAGCTCAACGTCGTGGAATTGCCGGGCGACACGCTTCCCTACGCCTGGGCGCCGGAAATCGCTGGGCTGGCCGGGCCTTCGATTACCGAGAAAACGAACTACCGCCTGCTGGCCGACGCCATCGCGCACCAGTGGTGGGGCGTGTCGGTGAGTCCTGCCACCAAAGACGACTGGTGGCTGAGCGACGGCTTCTCCCGCTACTCGGAAGCGATGTATGTCGAGAATGCTGCCGGAGCCGCCGGCTTGGAAGAAGCAGTGAAAGATATGTCGGTGGGCGCTCTGGCATACGACACTGTGCCGCTGTCGAGCGCCAGCAAGCTCGACATTTTCTCCACGGAATTTCAGTCGCTCGCTACGGACAAGGGCGCGATGATTCTGCATATGCTGCGCTGGGTTCTGGGCGAGGACAAATACAACAAAGCCATGCGTGAGTTTGCCACACAGTTCGCTGGCAAATCGGCGAGCATGGACGACTTCCGCGCCATCGCCGAGAAGAATTACGGCGACCAACTCACCTGGTTCTTCTCCCAGTGGCTCGATTCGACGGGCGCACCCGAATTCAAAGTGAAATACACCACCTACCGCTTGGGCGGCAGCGCGGCCAAGGAACCCGCGTCCAAAGAGGACAAGTCTCCGGGATTCCGCGTCACCGGCGAGATTTCGCAGGATCTAGATTTATTCCGCATGCCCGTCGACATCAGAATTGATACCGACGGAAAAACCGAGAACAAGCGCATCGAAGTGGTGGGCACCACTTCGCCCTTCTCCATCGAGACCTTCGGCCGTCCACGACGTATCTCGGTCGATCCTGACCACCACGTCCTGACAAACTCCAGCGACGTGAAGCTGCGCGCCGCCATTCTGCGCGGACAAGCCCTGCAGCAACAGGCGGATCTGTCGGGCGCACTCACGGAATTCAACAAAGCTCTCGATCTCAACAAGAACAGTTCGCTGGCCCACTACCGTATTGCCGAGGTTTTCTTCCTGCAGCGGAACTATCAGTCCTCCGCGAATGCCTACCGCGAATCCATCAACGGAGACGGCGAGCCGCGCTGGGCTGAAGTCTGGAGCCGGTTGCAACTGGGCAAGATCTTCGACATCACGGGCCAGCGCGAACGCGCCATCAACGAATACCGCCAGGCTCTGCAAACCAACGACAATACTTTCGGCGCCCTCGAAGAAGCTCGCAAATATCTGCAGAAGGCCTACGAGCGACCCAAGGAAAAGCAGTAAAGGGGCTCGAACAGAGACTTACCTTAGTATCCATCGTTCGGCTTCTTCAAAACTGCTGAAGATCTCGATATTCCTCAGCGCCCGCAAGGCCTTATGCATGCGGGCGGCATGGTTCTGGACTGAGGTTCGAGCGATGAACGCGCGCTTGGCCTCCGGCGAAAAGGGATCGATCTCGTCGGCTAGCCTTAAGAACTCGTCCGCTTGCAGGTCAAGTTCTACGACTTCGGTCATATCCGCGATCTCGGAAAAACTTGGCTGGAACGACGGATTCGCCCGCAGCAGGTTCGCATACCGCTCGAAGTCCCCGACAGTCACCTTCCTCGCGAACCTGACTACGACCAGTCGCCTGCGGGCGTCGACGATATGCTCGGCGGACAGGCTCAGGTGATGAACACCGGGCCGACCGGGAATCGCACTTCCAGGTGCACCTTCGTCGCGAGACACACTGAACCTCCCGCTTCCGTCGAGCGATCTTGCTTATAGATGCTATCGGCAAGTTGACTCCGAACTTCATTCGTGCGAGCTGGCGAACGATGCAGGAAATCCAGTCTTCCGAGCTAACCTTTTTCCCATGTACGGGGTCTAATTGACTACGTACCAGCAGGGAACTTTACGGAGCCCGGCTGCGTATCTCTGATCAGATGTTGGGCGGGATTGAGACCCCTCGCCTGAACGTTACCCGGGTGCCCCCACGCTCCTCCCCGGAGGCGTGGGGGCATGATTCTGTATATCCGCCATGCGAATGCTTCTGGACATCGTTCGACAGTCCCTGTCGACTCTGTGGGCGCACAAGCTGCGCTCGTTCCTCACCATGTTCGGAATCGCCTGGGGCGTGGGCTCGCTTCTGCTCCTGGTGGGATTGGGAGAAGGATTTCGCAGCGGCCAGGAGAAGCAGCTCGCCACTCTCGGACAAAACATTATGTTCATGTTTCCCGGACGCATTCCGGCCGTGGAGGGCAGCACTCAATCCGGGCAGCTTTATTACTTCACTTATAAAGATTATCTGGCGGTCCGCAACGAGGCTCAGTTTGTGGGCGCGCTGTCTCCGGTGCTGAATCGCGAGGATATCCGCGCCGTCAGCGACTATGGCTCAACCAACGGCCAGGTTTTCGGCGTGGCCTCCGATTACAACCAGATTCGCAATGTCCCCGTGGATCCGGGCCGCTGGTTCAACAACCAGGACAATTCCGAGCGCCGCCGCGTGGCGGTGGTGGGATGGGAACTACTGAAAAACATGTTTCCGGGGAGACCGGCCGTCGGCTCTACGATTCTGTTGAACGGAATCAATTTCGACGTGGTCGGTGTAGTCGCGAAAGTCGGGCGCGACGGCAATAACGGTACGAACTCGCGCATCTTCATCCCCATTGAAACCATGCGGGATCTGTTTCCCATGACCAAGGCGAATTCCGAAGACGCGATTTCGTTTCTCAACTATCAGCCCATCACAAAAAATCTGCACGCCGAGGCAAAAGACGAGATTCACCGCATCCTCGCCCGCCGCCACGGTTTCAATCCCAAGTTGCAGGACGCCTTCGAAGACTGGGACACGATTGAAAACATGAAGCGCGTCGGCCGGATTTTCGACGCCATGGATTGGTTCCTGGGAGTGGTCGGCGTCGTGACGTTGGGTCTTGGCGCGATCGGCATCATCAACATCATGCTGGTATCGGTGACGGAGCGAACCAAGGAGATCGGCCTGCGTAAGGCACTGGGCGCAACGTACCGCGCCATCCTGACGCAGTTTTTCATCGAGGGAGCGTTTCTCACCGCCTTCAGCGGAGGCATCGGATTAGCCATCGCAACCGGCTTCGTGACCCTGCTGGCCATGCTGCCGTCGCCCGAGGGCTTTGACACACCCAGAATCATCCCGGCATCAGCCTTAGCAGCAATCGGCTCGCTGGCGATCGCAGGCATAGCCGCGGGCTTGTATCCCGCGCGCAAAGCGGCATTGCTGCCGCCAGTGGAAGCATTGAGGCAGGAATGAGGAGATTGCAGATTTTTGATTTCAGATTGCAGATCGCGTGCTCGTGATTGAAGATTGATGACTGAAAGATGACTTGCAGGTTCTTAATCTTCAATCTGAAATCTGAAATTCTTGATATGTACAGAAGGTTCACGCTAAGAGCCAAGAGCTAACAGCTAAGAGCTGATTTCATGATCATCGATCTCGCAACCCAGGCCTACAACGCGCTCCGTCACAACCGGCGCCGCAGCGTGCTCACCATGCTCGGAATGGCGTGGGGAATTGCGACCGTAGTGCTTCTCCTGGCTTACGGCACGGGCTTCGAGCGCGGACTGTGGGCTGCCTTCCGCTCCTTCGGCACCAATCTCGTCTTCATTTTTCCCGGTCGCACCGAGTTGCAGGCGGGTGGAACCAAGGCCGGGACTCAAGTCCGCCTCACCATCAACGATCTCGACTCCATCCGCGCTGAAGTCCCCTTGCTGAAGCGCGTTTCTCCCGAGGCTTTCAAGAACTGTCTCGTTGCCTACGGCACGCGCAGCTCGAACTACGGCGTCAGCGGCGTCTACGCGTCGTACGGCCGCATGCGCAAGATGGATGTCGCTGAAGGCAGCTTCTTCAGCGAGGCCGACGACTACACTCACACTCGCGTCGCCGTGATCGGCTCCGACGCAAAGAAGAAGCTGTTTTCTGGCCAGAACGCGCTCGGCGAGAACGTCCGGCTCGACGGCATCTCCTACCAGATCGTCGGCGTGCTGAAGCATCAAGTGCAGAATGGGGACGACAACATCAACGAGCACGTCTACGTTCCCTTTAGCGCCATGAGTGACCTGACTAACACGTACTACCTGAGCGCGGTCATCATGGAATACGAAGGCGATCACGCCAAGGTCGTCAAAGGCGTCCGCGATTCCATGGCCTTCCACCACAGTTTCGACCCCAAGGATCACCGCGCCATCTTCGTGTTCGACGTCTTCGCCGACCTGATGGATTTGCAGGTCATCTCGACCGGCATCAAGATTCTGCTGGGCTTCATCGGCCTGCTCACGCTGGGCATCGGCGGCGTTGGACTGATGAACATCATGCTGGTATCGGTCACGCAACGCACCCGTGAGATCGGCGTGGAAAAGGCTTTGGGCGCGCATCGCTGGCACATCCTGTTCCAGTTCCTGGCCGAAGCTCTCGTGATCACGGCGCTGGGCGGCCTGTTGGGCGTGATCCTCGCGTATGTCGTCTCATGGTCGGTCGGGTCGCTTACATTGTGGAGCGCGTTTGAAGAAAACGCCAGCGAAGGCGACATCCACCTCTACATCGACTCCGCGACGCTAATCTGGTCGACGGCAATTCTGAGCTTCGTCGGCATCATCAGCGGTATGCTGCCTGCGATCAAAGCGGCGCGCCTCAATCCGATCGAAGCCCTGCGCTACGAGTGAATTCTAATTCCCATGAATGTCATCCTGAGCGGAGTGGATGCTTCGCAAGGCGAAGCATCCACTCCGCCGAAGGATCCCTAACCGACCGATACAAGCGTGGCCTAAAAGACTTTCACCGTCCCACTGCGGGGCTCGCCCTCGCTTCCTCAGAAGACGCCGGTTTCCTTTACAATCCGTCCTGTGTCCGAAACGCTTCATCCGCGCCTCGACCGCGTCCTTGCGCAACTCCGGTTGTATGAGCACCCGCTGCTTAACTTTTCCGCACGCGCCAAGCGTGATGGCGCCGAGGTAATCATCGAGTTCAAGGACAAGAGCATTCCTGTTCACACCTACTATTTCGATCTGCACCCTCGCGACCTCGATGACCCGCAGTTCGAGTGGGCGTTTCAGCGGCAACTTTTCGACGCGCTGCACGACTACTTCGTCGAGATGTTCATCCGCACACCGCAGGACCGCGCCGATCGCCAGCGGAAGGGATTGTAGCAGTGCCATGTCGGGACAGCCGCCCTCGGCTGTCCTGCGGCCCAGACGTATCGGGCCGCAATGATCACGGCTAGAATGTGACGACGCACCATGCTCCTCCGGCAAAAAATCGAACAGGATATCCACGATCGCGGACCGATTCCCTTCTCGCGTTACATGGAGTGGTGCCTTTACGACCCCGAACTCGGCTACTACTCGCGTAACGCGGGGCAGTTCGGCAAGGCCGGAGACTTTTACACCTCGAGCGATGTTCACGCTGTCTTCGGGCGTTTGCTCGCACGACAGTTTGACGAGATGTGGCGCGTTCTGGGATCGCCCGGGCAGATCACGCTGAAGGAACTTGGTCCGGGGCGCGGACTCTTCGCGCAGGACGTGCTCGGCTGGTCGGAAAAGAAGTTCCCAGACTTCTTTCAGACGCTGCATTACGTTCTGGTCGAGAGTTCGCCGGCGTTGCGGCAGCGAATCAAGCAGGTTCTCAGCCGACATTTCGAATCGGGCAAGGCGGCATTTCTATCTGCCGAGGAACACCTCACGACACCGACGATCGTCTTCGCCAACGAGTTCTTCGATGCGTTGCCAGTCGAAGTTGTGAGTGCGGAGGGATCGCTGCGCATCGACTGCCGCGATCGGCGCTTTGTCGAGACCTGGACCGCACCTTCATCCGAGGAGCTCGAGTTCCTCGACCGCTATTCGATTCATCCCGAAGCAGGAGAGCGAGTTGAGGTTCCTCTTCGATCGCAGATGCACATGAGAGCGGCAGCTTCGCTGGACCGCGGATTCGTGGTCGTCGTCGACTACGGTTACACACGCGAAGAGCAACTTGCGGGACGGCATCGCGGAACACTGAAGGCGATTCGCCAGCACTCGGTAAGCGACAACCCGTATGAAGCTCCCGGAGAACAGGACATCACCGCAGACGTGAACTTCACGGCCCTGGCAGCGGTCGCAGGAAAACATGGCATGCAGACGCAGAAGGTCGTCACCCAATCGCAGTTCTTGTTGGGGATCGGGGAGGCGAATCAATTCGCCGACGCTTTCGAAGATTGCCGCTTGCCGCAGGAGCGGGCCAAAGTAGCTTTGCAGCTCAAGCACCTCGTCACGCCCGCAGGCATGGGCGAGATCTTCCACGTGCTAATTGCCAGTAACGGAATCGAGCAGGAAAAGGTCTCACGTCTCGCCGGCATGAGTTTCGGCCGCAAGGCCCGCATCACCTAGAACCATGTGGCGACAGCCGCCTCGGCTGTCCCGCCAAGGCAAAGCCCGGCGGAATCGCGCTTCAGACTTTAGCAGATGTCTCCACTTTGCCGGCTTCCGGATATTCATACACGCCGCGCCCTGACTTCCTTCCCAGGCGTCCGGCCTTCACATACTGCACCAGCAGCGGCGCGGGACGGTACTTCTCTCCCAACGATTTGTGCAGGTATTCCAAAATGCTCAGCCTCGTGTCGAGCCCGACTAGATCGACCAACTCGAACGGGCCCATGGGATGGTTCAGGCCAAGCTTCAGGGCCTTGTCGATATCGGCCGCGGAAGCAATTCCCTCCTGCAGCATGTAGAACGCTTCGTTGCCGATCATGGCGTTGATGCGGCTGGTGATGAAGCCGGGCGACTCCTTGATCACCACAACTTCTTTGCCCATGCGCTTGCCGACTTCAGCCGCGGTGGCTAACGTGTCTTCGTCAGTCTCGAGCGCCCGCACGATTTCGAGCAGGTTCATCTTGTGGACGGGATTGAAGAAATGCATGCCCACGCATTTCTTCGCACGATAGGTGACACTGGCAATCTCGGTGACGCTCAGCGACGACGTATTCGAGGCCAGCACCGTCGTGGGCCGGCAAATTTTGTCGAGCAGAGTGAAGATTTCGATCTTCGACTCCATCTCTTCGGGAACGGCTTCAATGACGAGGTCGGCTTCGCGCGCGGCCTCCTCGACCGAGCCCGCGTACTCCAGCCGACGTAAAGCCGAATCCGCATCGGGTGCCGTGATCTTGCCCAGTTCCACGGCCTTGTCGAGATTGGCGCGAATTTCGGTCTCGGCCTTGCGCAGAGTTCCAGGAAGTAAGTCTTCAAGGATGGTGCGATAGCCGCCCAACGCTGCCGCGTGTGCTATGCCTCGACCCATGGTGCCGGCGCCGATCACAGCAATCGTGTTGACGCCGCTCACCTATTTGTCCGCCTTTTCCAAGTCGGCGATCGCCGCATCGACGGCGCCGCCCGCCGCGCGCAAATACTCCGCCAGGCGCTTCCGTTCTTCCGCGTTCATGCTGGGAATGTAGATACAAATCCGGCGCAAGGTCGCCGTGATGTCGTCCACGTAATTCATCGCCCGGATCAGTTCACCAGTTGCTACCACCATGAGGCTCCTCTTTCTCGTCTCGACTGCCGGAAAAATCCGGTTGCAGCTAGCTCGACCTTACACGATGGCCATCACGAGCCGGACTCGTATAGCCGAACCTTCTATTCTGGACGTGCCCACGGATTTAGTAAAGGCGCGCCCCAACACCTTGTTTTCCCTTCGTGAAACTTCGTGTCCTTCGTGGTTCTCGTCGTTCTAATCCCTCGAATCGAAATCTCAAAGTGAAAATAGTCTCAGTCTTTATTCACAACGAGTTAACCAGGCGAGCATATAATCGCAATCAATTCTTTTAATGGCTCGTTGCATCACAACGCGAATCGAATAGCTATATGGCAGACAAACCTTTGAGACGCTACATTTTCGCGAGCGACTTTGATCAGACGCTCACCTTCAACGATTCCGGCTACGTGCTGGCCGAACTCGTGGGCATTCCGACCGAGGAATTCGAGCGTAAAGCTAAGGGAATGGCCAAGATCAACCTCGTGCAGCAAGGAGCGGAGCTCGCCTACCTGTTGCTGCACGATCCGGAATTCAAAGCGAAGGTTCGAAAGGAACATCTCCACGAGGTGGGCAAGCGCATCCGCCTGAAAGGCGAGATCAAGCTGCTGTATCAGATTCTCAAGGGCGGCATTGACGGGCACGAGTTCGATTTCTATGTTCTCTCAGCTGCTCCGGTCGAGGTCATCCTCTCTGCCCTTGAGGACATCGTTCCGCCCGATCATATCTTCGGCACGGAGTTTCGCTACAAGCCGTCGGGCGAGATTGACACCATCGTGCGCGCCACCGCGGGCTATGGCAAAGTCGCGGTGCTCGACCATCTGCTGGAGCAGCAGGTTTCCGGTCCCGACCACGTCATCTACACCGGTGACGGCAGCTCCGACATTCACGTGATGTTGCACATCAACGCGCGCGACGGGCTGACGATTGCCGTCTCCGAGTCGCCGGGAGTCTCACAGATCGCGAAGCGCACTGTGCTCAGCAGCAGCGCTCTCGCCGTGCTGGCGCCGATTCTCGAGGAAGTCGCCGGATGGGAGCGCTACCGCATTCGCAGTTTCTTCGAGACGAATGGCATGCTGATTCAGGAATGGGAGCGCGTGCGCACCGACTGGCTCACGCTGCGCGCCGCTGGCGAACCGTCGGAGACGGTAGGAGCTGTCTGAGTCGCCGCAACTGGCGCCTGTTGCAAGTCACGACCAATGCTACGTGATCGAAATCTTATCCCGCTATCTCATCAGCACCAGCACGCTCTCGCGCTGTGCGTGCGGATTGATCGGGCGTTGCCGATCAGCGAATCCGATCTCGCCGCATGGCAGACGGAGATCACGCGGCTTTTCCAAACGGAGATCGGAATTCATTTTGCCGCGGAAGAGCAGGTGCTATTTCCGGCAGCGCATCGGTTTGAGGAGTTGGTCCCGCTAGTAGAGGAACTGCTGGCCGATCATGTCGATCTGCGCGACGGGTTCTCCAAGGCCGAAGCCGCCCACATGTCCGCACCGGATTTGTCCGCGCTCGCGCAGCGTCTTTCCGCCCATATCCGAAAAGAAGAGCGCCAACTGTTTGAGCGCTTGCAGGAACTGATGAATCAGGAAGAACTAGCGCTTCTGGGAAAACAGCTCGATCACGCGCTCAAAGACGCGGCGCAAGCCTGCTTTCTGCCCACCGAAGCAACCAGATTGCGGTCAGCGAAATAGCCCGTCGAATCTCAGTGAGCCCTGGCCGCCGCATGTACCTGCCGGAATCGAGCTGCGCCTTCCCGCCCCATGTAGCGCTCCAGCACCGCCGGTTCCGTCTGTCGCAGATCCACGACGACCAACCCGTCCAGCACATTGGAGAAGTTTCTGTCCACGTTGAAGCCCAGCAGTTTGCCGCCGATCTTGGCATACTGCCGCAGAAGGATCGGCAGACCTTTGCCGTCGGCTTCCACGTCAGTAATCGGCTGAGAAAGCTCGTCCAGGTCGCGCAGAGCCTGGCACATTCCGCGGCAGTCCCAGCGCCGCAGAAGCGCTGGGCGAAACGGACGCCGCGGCTCGATCAGTCCGGCCAGTTCGTCCCCTCGCATGCGCGATTCAAAGAACTGACAAATCATTTCGCGCGACGCCTGGTTGTAATCGTTGCTGATGCTAACCGCACCAAATAGCACGGGAATTTCCGGCCGCATCGTGACCCACCGGGCGATGCCCTTCCACAACAGCAGCAGCGGAGCGTATTGCCGCTGGTATTCCGGCCTGACGAACGAACGCCCCAGTTCCAGCGCCGGTCCCAGCTTTTGAAAGATTCTCTCGTCGTAGCGGAAAAGCGTACTGGTGTAGAGCCCGCCGACTCCGTGTTGCGCCAGAATCTCCGCCGTGTTCCCCGCACGGTAGGCGCCTACCAACTCACGATTTGTCTTATGCCACAGCAACACGTGCCAGTAATAGTCGTCGAAGCGATCAAGATCCAGGGTTTTGCCCGTTCCCTCGCCAGCCTGCCGAAATGTCACCTCGCGCAAGCGCCCCACTTCCCGCAACATGTGCGGCATTTCGCCGGCCGCACCGAGGTAGACCGCAAGATCGCCATTCCCTGCCAGGCAGCGATCTTCAGGAAGTCTCGCCACTTCTTCCGCCAGCAACTCTCGCGGCACTGCGGCTGCCACCGGTTCCTGAACTCTCAGCGCAAACCGGGACCGTACCGACAATGAGCGCAGAGCGTCCGGCTTGCTCCGCCGCGCCAGCAAATAAGTCCGCCCCCGCAAGTACTCCGTCGCCTCACGATCGCTGGGGATGGCGGCTACCGCGTCGCCCGAAATCTCGCTGCCCACGCGGACTTCTACCGACTTCCCTTCCTGCTGCAGGAATTCCTGCAACAGAAACGCCGTGCGTAGCTTGGGATGAATCATGCTCAGGAGTTGAAAACCAACGCCGTTGTGCCCACAGAAATACACCGGCAGGGCCGACGCTCCGCTCCGGCGAATCAGCCGCGCCGCCGTGTCATTCCACTCCGGATCGGCAACCTGCGCCGCCGGCATCTGCCAGTGCGATACCTCGCCTGCCGGAAATATCGCGAGCATGCCGCCCTGCCGCAACCATGCGAGAGCCTGCCGCAGCGCGCGTCGATTCGATTCCACCGAGTGGTCGGTCTGAAACGGATCCACAAAAATGCAATGCTGCTGCAACTCCGGCACGTCCCCCAGCAGGAAGTTGGTCAACACCTTCACGTCTGGCCGGACGCGTGTCAGCAGCACAGTGAGAATCGCGCCATCCAGCATGCCGTAGGGATGATTGGCCACAACGACAACCGGACCACTGGTGGGAATGCGCGCTTGATCGGCCGCCTCCACGCGCAGCCCGACTCGCATCTGAGCAAGCAGATTTTCCAGCCGAAATCCTTCCGGCGATTGCTGCACCCGCCAGTAGAGATCGCGCACTTTGCCAACCGGAGCGAACTTCGCTGCAAGGCCCGGAAACTCCGTAACCCGCGACAGAACTTCGGCGGGCACTCGCTCCGTACGAACCTGATTCGATGGCATACCACACCAATAGCGAAACTGCTTTGCAGCAGAATGAAGGGCAGGTTAATAGCTGATGAAATGTGGGGTTCGAGGAATCGCGAGAGTAACCAGTAGTAACCAGTCGGATCGCAGCGAGGAGAGACTTGCGGGCTAAGTGTCGAAACGGAATCGCGTCTCGGCAAGGGCATACAGCCTGCGCCATACCAGACGATTGATCGTTACGACCGTCGCAGCCATCATCATCGTGGCAGCCAGCAGCAGGTCGAAATTGCCGGCGTCGGTTGCCTGGGAGATCGTCGCTCCAAGACCGACCGTGGTGTAGATGTGACCCTTGAAGTGAAAGTACTCCGCGACGATGCTCGCATTCCACGCGCCGCCCGACGCCGTCACCATGCCCGTCACGAGATATGGGAAAATTCCAGGCAGAATCAACTTTTTCCAGCGCTCGATGCCCTGCATCCGGAAGACCGAGCAGCATTCTTTCAAATCCGTCGGGATTGCAATCGCCCCCGCGATCACGTTGAACAGGATGTACCACTGCGTACCGAGCAGCAGAAGCACGATCGAACCCACGCCCAACCCGCCGCCTACGCGAATCAGCAAGAGCAACACCACTGGGAACAGGGCCGTCGCAGGAACGGAAGCGGCGATTTGCGCCAGCGGCTGCGCGATGCGCGCCAGCCGCGGATTGAAGCCGATGGCCACGCCCGCTGGGATCGTCCATAGCGCACCAAGCAGCAACGCGAGATTCACGCGCAAAAATGTCGCGGCCAAGCCGATTCCGGCCTCTTGCAACTCGACTTTCTGCAGGCCTGTCAGAATCATGACCACGCGAACCACTCCATAACCCATCCCAGCGAGCAGCGCCACGGCCAGCAGGCGGGTGAGCCAGGTCTTCCACGCGCTGCGCTGCTCCGCTTCGGCGGCGGCACGAACCTGAGCGAAATAGAGCATCAGTCGCTCGCTCAAAGGGCGCACCGTCTTCTTACGAATCTGCGCCAAGCTGCGCGAATGACGAATCAAGTCGAGCACCCACGAGCGCGGAGCATCGGTGCTCTCGACCTGCTCCACCTTGAACTTCTCCGCCCACGCGATCACCGGACGCCAGATGAACTGGTCGAGAAGAACGATCACCGCAATCATGGTGGCGACTCCCCATAAGATTGACCGCGTATCGCCCGCACTGGCCGCGGTCTGCAAGTACGACCCCAGCCCGGGCAGCCGGAAGTCGCGCGACCCGAGCACGAACATTTCGCAGGCCATCAGAAAAAACCAACCCCCGGCCACCGACATCATCGAGTTCCACACCAGTCCGATCGCCGAGAACGGCAGTTCCATCTCGATAAACCGCTGCCACCAGCTGAACCCATAGATCTTCGCCGCTTCGCGCATCTCCTTCGGAATGCTCTTTAGCGACGCGTAAAAGCTGAAAGCCATGTTCCACACCTGGCCGGTAAAGATCAGCAGGATCGCGCCCGCTTCCACGCCAAGCTGCCTCCCCGGGAACAGCGCGACCATGGCCAGCATCACGCCCGGAAGAAAACTGAGCACCGGTATCGATTGCAATACGTCAAGCAGCGGGATCATGAAGCGCTCTGCCCGCGGGTTGTACGCAGCCACATATCCGTAGACCAGCGTGAACGCAAGGCTCAGCACATACGCAATCGTGATACGCAGCAACGAGTAGCCAGCGTACGCCGCCAGCGCCAGCGGACTTCGCGAGATTTCGACCTCGGGCGTAAACGGGCCCAACCATGTACGCCCGACTACAAGCACGCCGTAGAACAACGCAATCCCTGCGCCGAACATGAGCAGATCGGGCAGGTACGAAATCTCGATGCTGGGCAATTGGGTCCAGATGCGATAGGCCGAGAATCCTCGCAGGCTGAGTGATTTCTTCATGTGCGTCATGGTTCGAATCCCATGGCCTAGGGTTTAGGGTGCGCGGCGGAGTTTTGACTCTCGACGGCTGGGGCATCCGCCGGCGCCGGGGGCTCAGTCTGAACCAACCTGCCGTTCTCGCGGTCATAGTCGAAGATCTCGGCGTAGCGGCCCCAGTTCATCGCGGTCTCAAACTGGCGCTGTACTTCGTCTTCGGCAAAATGCTCATCGAGGATGTCGTGGAAGAATTCGTCCGCGATCGAGTGATCCGACTTTCGCTTCAGGATGCTGTCAATCTGTTTCAGGATAGTCACGTGCTCCAGCGCGGCCTGCCGGAACAGAATCTTACGCTGCTGAATGTCGGCGTCGGCAAAGATCACTCCTTGCGGTGTAATCTGCACGTCGCCTTCCTTCAGCCACGCGAACCCCAGCAGCACACAAGCCTCAAGAATCGGCAGCAGATCCTCCACGTCCATCACCAGTTCCTCGGCCAGACGGAACAGATCCTCGCGGCCACCGCGATCGTGCAGCAGTTCCATCAGGCCTGCGACTCCGCCCACGCGCGCGTGTGGCAGCATCTGGTATCGCGCCGTGCGGACCGGCGCTTCTTGCTTCTTCAGCGTATCCTTAGTCAGCCCACCCTTAGGCAGAATGATTTCTGCCGTGGTATTGGCGTCGGGCAACGCGTGCTCGACCTCCGGTTCGGTCATGACTTTGTAGATGTAGTCGACCAACTCGACAAAGCGTGCAGACTTGCGGTCGCGCGGGTGTTTCAGCCGCACATTGAAGTCCGAGCGAATGCGCGCTGGATTTCTCCCCAGCACCATCACGCGATCGGCCAGCATGACCGCCTCTTCAATATTGTGCGTGACGATGAAAATCGCGCTGGTGGGCATCTTCTTGCTCAGCCAGAGCTCCAGCAGTTCACTGCGCAGGTTCTCGGCCGTGAGGACATCGAGCGCCGAGAATGGCTCGTCCATGAACAGCACTTCCGGTTCGACGACGAGAGCCCGCGCGAATCCCACGCGCTGCTTCATGCCGCCGGAAAGTTCTTTGGGATACGCCGTTTCAAAGCCGTCGAGACCGACCGTGTCGAGAGTTCGCAGGGCGCGTTTGTGTCGCTCCACAGCTGGTACGCCACGCGCTTCCAGCGGAGCCTCTACGTTCTCCAGCACCGTGAGCCAGGGGAACAGGGCAAAGCTCTGAAAGACGATGGCGACGTTGGGCATTTGACCATCGAGTGGCTTGCCGTGCCAGACGAGGGATCCCGACGACGGCTGCGAGAGTCCGGTCAGCATGCGCAGCAGCGTGGACTTCCCGCAGCCCGACGGGCCCAGCAGTGCAACGATCTTCCCGGGCTCGATCGCGAGATTGGTCAACCCCACGACCTGAATGCGCGTGCCATCCGGCTGCGGATACGACTTCTCAACCCCCACGGCTTCGATGATCGGTTCGACGACGGCTTCGCTCACGCCCATGCTCCCGTACTTTCTATACACGATCTGCGCGGAAGCGCAAAGCGCGTTCCCTGTAACACTGCATTCACAAATGAATCAGCGGGTGCCCATGTCTCGCGCTCGTTGCGAGACGTGGGGTTTTTGACTTCTGACGACGATGCGAAAGCGCCTGCTTCGGAAACGACTCCCACACGAATCGTCAGGGAGCTAGTTCAGCAGTTCACGCGGCGAAGCTCTCTGGCGCCGGCATGCCCGACGGTTTGGGCAAGCGGTCGCTCAGTTCGGCGAGATGAGCCAGTTTCGCCGTGAGTTCGCTCGTGAGCCGGCCCTGGTCGAAACGCCATCTCCAGTTGCCGCCGTGCAGACTTGGAGTATTCATCCGAGCCTCACTGCCCAGGCCCAGAACGTCCTGCAGCGGAATGATGCTCAGGCTTGCGGGCGAACATGTTGCTGCGCGGATGAATGCCCAATGGATGCCATCTTCGCAGCGCCCCACATAGGCCTCAGCGTTGCGGCGTTCGTGTTCAGCCGCGCCGGAATGCCACCAACCCGCAACCGTGTCGTTGTCGTGTGTGCCGGTGTAAATAACTTTGCCCTCGGCGCGATGGGGCAGGTAGATGTGCGCTCCTTCGTCTCCGAAGCCGAATTGCAGGACGGCCATGCCGGGAATCTGCAGCCTGTCCCTCAGCGCGTGCACTTCCGGAGTAATGTATCCAAGATCCTCGGCAAAGAACGGCAATCCGCCCAGCGCTTCGCGCAGTTTCAGAAACAGATCGTCCCTGGGTCCATCGACCCAGCGGCCATTCACGGCCGTCTCGTCGGCCGCGGGAATCTCCCAGAACTGGTCGAATCCACGGAAGTGATCGAGGCGGATGTAGTCGCAGTTTTGCGTGGCCCAGCGCAGCCGATGAATCCACCATTCATAACCGCGTTCCTTCATCACATCCCAGCGGTAGAGTGGATTCCCCCAGCGCTGTCCGGTCTTGCTGAAAAAATCCGGAGGCACCCCGGCCACGACGTCCGGCTCCAGATTCTCATTCAGCCGAAACAATTCCCGCCGCGCCCACACTTCGGCGCTGTCGTGGTTCATGAAGATCGCGACATCGCCTACGATCCGAACCGCGCGCTCTGCGCAATAGCGTCGCAGCGCTCGCCACTGCTCGTAGAAAGCGAACTGTAATGCGCTGCGAATCTGGATGTCGGACGCCAGTTCCGCACGGGCCTTCTCTAACGCGAGCGGCTCACGATATGCGAGGTCGTGCGGCCACTGATTCCAGCTTTCAAGCTTCTGCTTGGCCCGGAGCGCGTCGAACAGGACGAAATCATCCAGCCACCACGCATTTTCCGTATGGAACGCTTCAAAGCGCCGCAGCGCGTCAGTGGACCCCGAGCGCAGGAAGTTCCGCGCCGCCTCGAACAACAGCGGCATTTTCTGCGCAAAAACATGGTCGTATTCGACTGGCTCCGAACCGCTTGCTAGTCCGTCAAGTTTGGCTGAATCAATCCAGCCGCGCTCAGCCAGACGCTCCAGGCTGATCAGCAGCGGATTTCCGGCAAACGCGGAAGTTGAAGAATAAGGCGAGTTGCCGTAGCCGAGCGGGCCCAGCGGCAGAACCTGCCATAGACCCTGGCGGGCCGTGGCGAGAAAGTCTACAAACTGATAAGCGGCCGGGCCAAAATCGCCGATGCCGCCGCGGGAAGGCAACGACGTGGGATGCAACAGAATGCCTGCGGCGCGCGGAAAAGACATGTCACCGCCGTTACATTCCCTGCTCGCTTCCCGTGCGGGTCAGAGCTTTCATTTCTTCCTGGTTGATCTTGATCTTGCCCGACTTCTCCATCTGATCGCGCAGGCTGGAAATGAAAAGGCCGAAGAGTTCCTGCTGTTTGCCCTGCAACAACTGGTCGCGAATCTGGTCGCGCTTGGCGGCGAAGTCGGCATCCGAGGGCTTCTGATTCTCCAGCACCGCAATCACCACGCCGCTCGAGCCGCTGTTGATCGGACCACTGATCTCCCCTGGCTTCATGGAAAAAGCCACGGACGCCTGGCCTGCCATTGAACCCACGTCGGGAACCTGACCATCCGGTAGAACGAAGTCGCTGGCCTTTACCGTCGCGCCCAGTTCTTTCGCCGCGCGCTTGAGATCGTGCTCTGCCTTGGCCCGGTCCGACAGTTCCTGGACCTTCTGTGACAGCAGAAGATTCGAACGCTCGTTCTTGAATTCTTCCTCGACGCGACTTCGAATCTCTTCAAACGTCGGAGTCGCAGCCGGCTTGACCGCGAGCAACTGAAACACCGCGATTCCCTGCGATGCGGGAGCCACATCCGGCGGCGACTTCTCCACTGCGGTGAACACGGCATCCATGAACTGCGTCGCCGGCCCAAGTCCAGGCAGCATATCCTTGCGGGCGAAGAAGTCTGTCGTGATGACCGGAACATGCAGCGCCGCCGCAGCCGCATCCAGCCCCTGTGGAGCCCGAGCCTGCTTCAGCAATTCTTCCGCCTGCTTCTGCGCGACTTGCTGCCCCTTCTGATGCTTCAGGATCGGCTCGATCTCGGCCTTAACCTCGTCGAGCGTCTTCATGTGCGCGTCCTGCTTGTCGTCCACGCGAATAATGTGGAACCCGTAGCTGCTCTTCACGAGATCGCTGATCTGACCCTTAGGAAGCGAGAACGCCGTTTTCTCAAACTCTGGAACTGTCTGGCCCTTACCGATCCAGCCGAGGGATCCGCCCTCTTTCGCGCTGCCCGGGTCCTCCGAGTATTTCTTCGCCAGATCTTCCAGCTTGGCTCCGATCTTCAGCTGCTTCAGCAGATCTTCGGCCCGGTGCTGAGCCTCGGCCACGCCCTTTTCATCGACCTTTCCATCGGGCCCCGGAAGCGGCGTTTTGATCAGAATGTGGCTCACTTTCACTTGTTCTGGTGTGCGGTACTGCTCACGATGCTGATCGTAGTAGGCTCGCAGATCGTCCTGTGTGACCTGGACAGCAGCCTCAGCCTTGCCGGTTTCGACCAATGCGTACTTGACCTTGCGCTTTTCCGGAACCGAGTTGGCGTAGGTGCCCTTGTGGCTCTCGTAAAAAGCTTTCAGTTCTTCATCCGTGGGGTGCAGCCCCTTGCGCAGGTCGTCCTGCTTCAACACCGCATAGTCGAATTTGACCTTCGAGTTCTGCTTGCCGAACTGCTCGCGAATCTCCGCCTCGCTCACGTTTGCGCTGCCGGAGATGAGTGCTTGGAGCTTGCTCAGCACAATCTCATTGCCCACTTCCGCTTCGAACTTTACGGGCGTCAGATTCGCCCGCTGCAGCATGTCTTCATATTCCGTCTGTCCGATGAAGTTGCCGCCCGGAAAGAACGTCGCCGCATAGCGCCCATGCTGCAAGTCGTCCTGTATTTCCTGCGGAGTGACGCGCAGGCCCATATGCTCGGCCTCCGACAGCAGAGCCTGCCGAGTGATCAACTGGTCGGCCGCCCGTTGCGCAAAGAAAGGCAGCAGCATCCCCATGTTGGGACCGCCCTGCGGCATCTGCTGTTGCAGCATCTGCCGGGCCGTCTGGCGAACCTCGTCGGCGGTAATGTCTCCGCCATCGACTTGGGCGACAACTCCTTTGGTGGGCCCGCCGAAGCTGTAGCCGGAGTTTCCGCTGCTCGGCACCAGGTACCACACCATGGAAACGCTGATGAGCAGGAGCATGCCGCCGAGGAGATACTTCTTCACGGGGCCGGGGGTTTGCAGAAATCGAATCATCTTCTTGTCACTCCAGAGTGGAAAGCCGAATTTTTAATTATAAACCAGCCGGGGCCAGCCTCATGGCAAGCCTCGATTAGGTTCTTCAAACTGCGCTATTGAAACGAATTAATAGAAGTGTTATCCATTCTGGCGGGGCATTTCTGCGGAACCCCCGATGCACAACCCGCACCCCCGCAATGGACAGGAGCACAATGAACTCAGGCAAGCGATGGACAGTCACTCTCTTCGTTCTGGCTCAATTCCTTCTGGCTTCATCCCTTCTCGCGCAAGACATTTCGCAGACCCAAGGCATTTCGCAAGCCAATGACGCGGCTCAGGCGAAGGCCACGAAAGCAGCCAAGCACGCAACGGAAACAAAGCCCGCCGCCGCGGCTAAAGCTGCAGAAGTGAAGCCCGAGGAGGAAATTAGGCTGGCCTTGCGCGACGGCTGGTCTCTGCAAACCTCGGCCAAGGTCACCGCCAAGGGAGAAGCCATCTCGACGCCCAAGTTCGCCCCCAAGGGCTGGCACGCCGCCACCGTGCCCACTACGGTCGTGGCTGCCCTGGTCAAGGACAAGACATTCCCCGACCCGCTGTTTGGCATGAACCTGCGCGATTTTCCAGGCATGAATTACCCCGTCGGCGGCAATTTCTCGAACATCGCCATGGCGCCCGACAGCCCTTACGCCGTTTCCTGGTGGTACCGCAAACAGTTCGATGTGCCGGCGTCCTACAAGGGCAAGACGATCTGGCTGAAGTTCAATGGCATCAACTACAGCGCCAACATCTTTCTCAACGGAAAACAGATCGCAAAATCGGACGACGTCGCCGGTGCCTGGCGGACTTACGAATTCAATGTGACCGACGCCGCCAAGCCCGGCCTGGAGAACGTCCTCGCCGTGCAGGCCTTCGCCCCCACCGATCACGATCTCGCCATCACTTTCGTTGACTGGAACCCCGCCCCTCCCGACAAGAATATGGGGCTGTGGCGTGAAGTCTACCTCACTACGAGTGGCCCTGTGGCATTGCGCTATCCCACGGTCGTGTCGAAACTGAATCCGCCGACGAACGATAGCGCGCAGCTCACCGTGACAGCTCAAATAAAGAACGGAACGAACCAGCCGGTGAAGGGCACGCTCAAGGGCGAGATTGGGGAAGTCAAGTTCGAGCAGGAGGTAGAACTCGCGCCGAATGAGACGAAAGACGTCACCTTCACTCCCGACAAGTTCTCGCAACTCGTCTTCTCGAGTCCGCGCCTGTGGTGGCCGGCACAAATGGGCAAGCCGGATCTCTATTCGCTCACCATGGAGTTCGAGGCTAACGGTGCAATCAGCGATCATTCGAAGACCGAATTCGGCATCCGCGAAATCACGTCCGACCTCAACGCGATCGGCGGCCGGGCCTTCCACATCAACGGCAAGAACATCCTGATTCGCGGTGGCGGCTGGACGCCTGATCTGATGCTCCGCGAAAATTCGCAGCGCCTGCAGGACGAACTTCGCTACGTCCGCGACATGGGACTCAACACCATCCGCCTCGAAGGCAAGCTCGAAACGCAGGAGTTCTTCGACCTCGCTGACCACCAAGGAATTCTCGTGATGGCCGGATGGTGCTGCTGCGACTTCTGGGAGCGCTGGCCGCGCTGGCAGCCGAAGGATTTTGAAATTGCCAAGCAGTCGCTGCGCGATCAGATCTACCGCATGCGCAGCCATCCCAGCCTCGTCATGTGGCTGAATGGCAGCGACAATGCTCCGCCGCCGGATGTCGAGCAGATGTATCTCGATGTTGAGAAAGATTTGTTCTGGCCCAATCCCGTCGTTTCGTCAGCGACAGGAAAGAAAACCAGCGTCACCGGCGACAGCGGCGTCAAGATGACCGGCCCCTATGAATACGTCGCGCCCGCGTATTGGGAGCAGGACACTCCCGACGGTCAGCCCGGACGCAAGCAGTGCAATCCCGGAGGCTGCGGCGGCGCCTACGGCTTCAACACCGAAACCAGCATGGGACCGGCCGTCCCGCCGGTCGAGAGCATCCGAGCCATGGTGGGCAAAGATCACATGTGGCCGATCGACGACGTTTGGAATTATCACGCGGGCGGTGGCGAGTTCAAGACCATTGGCGTCTTCACCGAGGCTCTCACCAATCGCTACGGCAAGTCCGACAACGTCGAAGACTTCGCCATGAAGTCGCAGATGCAGACCTACGAAGGCGTGCGCGCCATGTACGAGGCCTACAGCCGCAACAAGTATCAATCCACCGGCGTGATTCAGTGGATGCTCAACAACGCCTGGCCCTCGATGATCTGGCATCTCTACGACTATTACCTGCGTCCCGGAGGCGGTTACTTCGGCGCCAAGCGCGCTATGGAGGCCCTGCATCCGGTGTACGGCTACGACGATCATTCGATCTGGGTGGTCAGCAGCCAGTACGAAGACGCTGCTGGCTTGAAACTCACCACCAAGATTTACAACCTGGACTGGACCGAGAAGTTCAACCAAGAGAACGCTGTCGACGCAGCCGCCGACAGCACCACGAAAATGTTCGCGATGCCCGACGTTCCCGGCCTGAGCCCTACGTATTTTCTCGTGCTGCGCTTGGAGGATTCCGCCGGGAAACTGGTCGGCTCGAATCTCTACTGGCTCTCGACCAAGCCTGAGACCCTTGATTGGGCGAAAACAAATTGGTGGATGACCCCGACCGCTTCCTTCGCGGACTACACGGCACTATCGCAGTTGCCCAAAGTGAAGCTAAAAGTCCGGGATTACAGCGATTCAAACGGCGTTGACGAAGTCACGCACGTTATTCTCGAAAATCCCAGCCAGAGTCTCGCCTTCTTTATTCGACTGAAAGTCGACAAGGGATTGAAGGGCGACGAAATTCTGCCGGTGGTCTGGGAGGACAACTACATTTCGTTGCTGCCCGGCGAAAGGCGCGAAATCACGGCAACGTATCGCGTGAGCGAATTAGGCACAGCCAAACCAGCCGTCGAAGTCAGCGGCTGGAACGTGGAGTGAGGTAATTGGGCAATTGAGTGATTGGGTAATGGGTAATTGAACTAGTTGAGATATTGAGTAGTTCGAGACGACGCGGGTCCCCGGAGGGACCACCGACCATAGCCCGCCAGTTCCACTGGCGGGTACGCTGGCGCGCAGGCGATCCCGTGTCGTAGGCACGGCTGAAACGCCCCCACGCACATGCGGGGACACGCCCAATAAGCGCTAACTTAAGCAAAGTTCTTTCTGGATTGCTGACAATCCATCCAGAACCGACGCCGTGCGTGCATTCGAATGTCAAAGGAAAACGGATCGATGACGCAATATCTTAGCGCAATTTCGCATATTTGGAGAGGGCGTTGAATATAGGCTGTTGAATATAGGCTGTGCAAACTTAGTTATACTCTTCTGCTATCACATCCTGACAACATGAAGTAGCACGGGAAAAGTGCACGATGAATTGGGTTCGCCTGGTCCTGCTGGTTCTCTCTCTCTCGGCCGCTGCCGTTGCTCAGCAGTATGCAATCCATGCCGCCACGCTGCTCGACGGCACCGGTGTTTCTGCGCGCCACGATCTCTACCTCACCGTGCGGGACGGGCGCATAAGCGCGATCTCCACGATTCGTCCTCAAAACATCGTGGTCAAGGAGTTCCCCTCGGACACCGTCATGCCCGGATTCGTGGACGCGCACGGCCACATTGGGGGTTTCATCGGGCTTGGTGAAGATACGGATAAGCGGCTGCTGAACGCAACCAACCGAGAACAATGGGCATTGTGCAATGCGCGCGATGCGTTGGCTAGCGGGGTCACAACCCTGCGCGATCCGGGCACCTATCTGTGGACACTCGCGATGCGGCCGCGCATTGAAGCCACCGGCCTGCGCTGGATTACAGCCGGACGGCAACTGGTAAAGAAAGCGCCTGACGCTTACCTGGACGAGATGTTTGTCGAGTTCGACGGTGTCGACGACGCCAAGGCGCAGGTAAGGGCACGCAATCAGGAAGGCTCCGAGTTCATCAAGCTGCGCCTGACCAAGCAGCGCCCGTTACCGACACTGGACGAGGCACGGGCAATCGTGGACGAGGCGCACCGGATCGGAATAAAAGTTGCCGTGCACACCGATGTGCCGTTCGACGAAGCGGTGCACCTGGCAGTGGCGGCCGGCGCCGACTCGATCGAGCACAATGCGCCGCTGCGGGTCGCCGATGCCGACAAGACATTTCCCGAGATCGTGCGCCGCCAAATCATTGTCGTGCCTGGGATCGGCAGCTGGGTTGCGCACTTCGAGCCGCTTTGGCTTGACCCAAAACAAATTCCCGAAGAGCCGCTTCGTTCCAAGCTGCCCCCCGTGTTGCTGAGCGCTATGCAGTCGGACGCAGAAGAACTGCGCCAGCAGGCGCTGGATTCCGAGAAAAATGGCTTCGATGCGCAGAAGCGTCGCACGGAGCTGCGGGCGGAAACGCTGCGCGCATACAAAGCCGGAGTGCTGCTAGCTGCCGGGCCCGATACTGGCGTGGATCTGATGCCTCACGGGCGCCTGTACAAGGACATCGAGTGGTATGTGGAAGCGGGAATTCCGATCGAGAAGGTCGCGCAGATCGCGACGCTGAACGGCGCGCGCGCAGCCGGAATTGAAAAAGAAACCGGTTCGCTCGAGGTCGGCAAGGATGCGGATATCGTCGTGCTTGACGGTGATCTGACCAAAGACGCGACGGTGTTTCAGCGCGTCGCACTTGTCATCCGCGCCGGCCGGGTGGCCTTCGATGCGAGCCAGAAATGGGATCCATGCACCATCACCGGCACGGCCCCGACGAAGTGACGGACTGCTGAAACGGGCTTACCGGCAACAATAGCTCCTCAAGTTAGCGCTTGTGGGGACACGCCCCGGGCTGGCCGCCGGGCACAGCCCGGCCGCTCTCCATGGACTTTTCCACAGCTTAATTTTCCACATGTGACGAACGACCTTCACTGAGAATTCCACTCTGTTTAGAGTGGACATCGTAGGTGCCGGATGCAAAGCCGCGCTAAGTCCTAGGAAACTCGCGGCCCCCGCAACCTTCCCATGCGAGCAAGGGACAGAGGGGCATCTGACCAGGGCGCTTCAGATAGGCTACCTCGGATAGCCCGAGGCTGGCGCCCAGTGTGGGAGTGATCACTTCCTCTAGATTTTAGAAGAAGGAAAGACGGAAGGAACGAGCAGTAGCGCCAAACAAAACAGTAAGAAGCGGAGCAACAACAGACGAACCGCCTGAGAACAAAGGCTTCCCGATAGGCCTGAATCAGGGCACGCCTTCAGGCTTGCCCCAGAGTCCGTGTGATCTGATCGCCTTCAGACCCTGCATCTGAGTCTGCGTTGCAGCGCGCTTGCCTTTACACGTGCTGGGACACCGAGAGGATGTTCTCATCGGGGTCCTTGAACCACGCCACTTTGTCTCCGGTCGGCGCAGTCCAGATGCCGAGTTCGTCCTGTTTGAAAAATCCGAAGATCTCGAAGTGGACTCCCTTCTTCTGGAGCTCCCGCACTGTGTTTTCGATCCCGGAAACCTGCCAGCCGAGAATGGTGAACGGCAACGGCTTGAATTCTGGCGCTTTCGCTACCCGCACCGTGATTCCATTGGCGTCGAGCACGAGCGCGAAACCGTCATCTTTGATGAAGCGCAGGCCAAGCACGCCTTCGTAGAAGGCCCGCGCCTTCTGGGCATCTCGGGTAGGTACAAAGGCAATAATGTTGGTAGACCCCAGCATACAGTCCTCCTTGCAGACACTCGCCCGCAACCAGTGCGGGCCTGAGTTGCTCGGAGATTACCCGATTGATCGAATTGCTATCTTTCGCTATTGTGACAATAAATGTTGACAACACGACAAAGCGCGATGGCGTGCCCCCGCCTACCTTCTCCGGTAACGGCGCTCACGTACGACTTCGTCCACGGCCACACGATTCCTGAGCACTTTCACCCGGAGGACCAACTGGTGTACGCGTGCCGGGGAGTCATGACGGTGCGGACCAGCGAGGGCGCGTGGGTCGTTCCGGCGCAACGGGCCGTCTGGATTCCCGCAAGAATTCCCCACAGCATTGTTATGTCCGGCGCGGTATCCATGCGGACGATCTACTTCCGAGCCCGCCTCGTGCAGCGCCTTCCCCGAACCTGCTGCGTGGTCAACGTCGCACCGGTACTGGAAGAGCTGATTTTGCATGCGTGCACATATCCGCGCCTGAACCGGCGATCGAAGGTGCAGTCTCGACTCGTCGCGGTCATCGTCGATCAGCTGGGGATGGTGCGGGCAGTCCCGCTGCAACTCCCCAGTCCGTCGGATCCCAGAGCCACCCGGGTGGCCGAGGCGTTGCAACGCGACCCAAGCGAACAGCGTTCGTTGGAGGCGGTCTGCAAAAAGGCGGGAGCGAGCAAGCGGACCATCGAGAGGCTATTCCAGCAGGAAACGCATCTATCGCTCGGGAAGTGGCGGCAGCAACTCCGATTGTTGCGGTCGGTGCAACTGCTAGCGGCCGGAGCAAAGATCACACATGCCGCACTGGAATCAGGCTACAGCACGCCGAGCGCATTCATCGCCATGTTCCGCAAGGCGCTCGGAACCACACCGCGACAGTACTTCACAAGCCGGACGAACGGCGCCGCGTAAAGAACCGGCTAAGAATCGCTGAAGTCGATCATGACCGGCGCGGAGCGGAACCAGTTCGTCTTGTATCCGACGTATAGGATTCCGATCGCAAACCAGATTCCGCCGACCGTCTTGGCGATGATGTTCAGGTTCAACCAGATCAGGCCGCAGAAGGCGAATCCGATCAGCGGAAGAATTGCATCGCGCACGAGCCGCCGCCGAGCGCCAGTCTTTTTCGCGATCACCGAGAACTGCCAGAAACAGGCCAGGTTGACTCCCATGAATGCCAGAAACGCGCCGAAGTTCAGCAACTCTCCCGCATGCTCGTAAGCGCTGCCGATGTAGTTGAGCATCACGGCACCCGCAAACGATAGTCCGCCGATCAGCAGGATATTGTTGGTCGGAGTGCTGGTACCGGGTTTGAGCTGGCCAAAGAATTTTTGGGGCAGCACGTTGTCCCGACCCATCCCAAAGAGCAAGCGAGCCGCGCCGAGTGTTCCGGTCAGCCCGCTGCCAAAGGCGGCCACGATCAGGATGAAACCCATCGAATTGAACAGGACCTTGCCGCCCACGCGGCTGCAGATATCCATGAACGCGGTTTCGAGATTCGGAAACGAGCGCCAGTCTGGCCAAATGCGCGCGCCGAGATACGCCTCCACGCCGCTGCACACGCCGGCAAAGATACAGGTCAGCACGACCGCGAGCAGGACGTTGCGTTTCGGATTCTCCACGTCCTCAGCCAGCGTCGTGACACCATCGAACCCGATGTAGGTGAGCGCCGCGAACGAAGTCGCCGTCAGAATCTTGTGCGAATCGAAAGTTTTCGGATCATAAAGCGGCTGCAACGAAAACAGCCCGGCCCAGCCTTGGCCGCCGTACAGGAACTTGAGCGCCAGCACAATGAAAGCCGCCACCACCACGGACATGATTGCCAGCAGCACTTTGTTTGCTCTCGCTGAGGCCTTCACCCCAATCAGGTTCAGCAACGTCATGATTCCCGCGATCAGCAACGCCCAGACCACAAACGGCACCTGGTGCACATAGCGTTCATGCAGGGCGGTTGAAATCCATACCGTGTTGATCAGCGGCTGCAGCAGGTAGTCGAGGATCATGGCCCAGCCCGCCAGGAATCCCAGATGCGGGTTGAGCCCCTTGCCGACGTACGTGTAGGCCGAGCCCGCTGTCGGATAGAGCGCGCCCATGCGCCCATAGCTGACGGCGGTGATCAGCATCGCAAAGAGAGCGATCAGGATGATGGTGACGAAGTGGCCGTCGGAAAGCTTCTGAGCGACGCCATACAACGGCACTGGCGCGATGGGCTGTATGAGAACGATTCCGTAAAAGATCAGATCCCAAAGCGTGAGCGTGCGGCGGAGCCGGGGCGCGGCAGAGGAAGACGCGGAAGTGTTTTCCATGAGAACGGCTATTGGATTATGGAAGGGGCAAAATTGTCAATATTAAAACGTTTCCGTAAAAGTCGAAGGGGGCCGAGTGTTCAAGCGACCAGACCGAACTCTTCCCGCCACTCGCGGTAGAGGCGAATTTCAACCGGCAGACCACTCGCGGACGTTACTTCGCGAAATGCTCTGACCTGCTTCTCGTCGTGTGAGATGAACTGAACACAGTACGGGAGGTAGACCGACATAAAGAGATCGTAACGGCCCGCCCTAAATGAAGGGCCTGTCTTTAGATCTCGAATACAGCGGTCATAGTATGCGACAAAAACCCCAAGTAGCGCAGCATGAAAGGGAGGGCATGCCGCAACGAAGTCACGCACGGCTTTTTCCCCTGGCGGAACCCCTGTGATCCGCTTACACATCTCGGCGCCAGCAGTCCAGAAAGCACCGCCGGGCTCTTGCAGCACAGCAATGAACTCCGAATAGGTACTAGGCCGTCGAGTTCCTGACGCAAACAACTGCTGAAACTTGTTGCGCTGTTCATTGAGATGTCCGAACAACTCTTCCTCGTGTTGCCGAAGATGCTCTCGTTCCTCCTTCGCCGTGGCGTCGTTGACGAGGTCCTGCCGCGCAACCTCGATCTCTCCCTCACGAAACCTCACGTCTACGGACTTCCAATTGAATGCCTGTGCCTTGTAGTACTGCGCTACCATTCGCTCAATGATCCAGTGATGCGGTACAAGGCACAGACCTTCGCCTAAAAACAGGCGGCAGAGATCCAGCAATTGTTCTCTTCGATCGGCATCTTGGTTGGCAAGAATCTCGCTGATATTCAGCCCAGTCAGGCAAACCACGTATCCCGCTCTCAGGCCGGCGACCAGCGATGCCCCGTCTCCATCGTCCGCCAGGGCATTGAAGACGCTCGTATCGAAAATCAGAACAGGCTTCCTACTCATGAGGCTCACTTCGGTGCATCATAGTCGAACCAATACCCGCGCTGCTCGTTGCCGGACATGTGCCGCGTGTTGTATTCCAGAAGATAGTTCACGTGCGCGTCGTCGAGCGGGAATGATTTCTTCGGCGCGTAGGGATACTCGCCCATGCTGAGGAACGGAAGAGGCGCGACGAAGTTGCCTTCGGCTGCATAGAAATCCATGTCCTTTTCGTAGCCGTTCGCCGCAAAGAAATAATCGCGCACCCAGCCCTTGGGCAACGCGGGCAGATTCGAGGGATCGAAGTCGAGCCGCACTTCATCGCCCGATCCGAATACGGCGAGTTTGTCGTCGGTGGCGGTTAGCAGCGGAAGCACATCACCGTAGCGCGTGTAGGTGCCGAAGGGGCGCGTGTACGGACCGGTTGCGCTCGTCTTCTCGTAGACGTACTGCACATTGCCAGCGGGCTTGCCCTCGATCTTCAGCGGATACCCGTGGAACTCGAGGTCGGCGTGCACCAGCGGAACCGGCGTCAGACGCGAAACCTCCCGACCGGCGTCATCCCGAAGGCCCGCGTCTTTCCCAGCGGGGCGAGGGATCTCGCCCACAGCGTATTGCTGCGTGCGGTCAATCAGAATGTTGTCCCAATAAACCTGCAGATTGGTCGTGAGACGAATCTTCCGCGTGCCCGGCGGCAGTTTCCCGGTGAGATCAGCGGTCATGGTACGCGGACCGCCAGCGGGAAATCCCATGTCGTCGATCACGCGCTTCCATTTCCCTTGCGCGTCTTTTCCGCTCGGAAGCAGCGCCTCCACGTAAGGGGCGAAGGCCTGCACTCCCGCTTGCGACGCGGCATACATGCTGTTCGCGGAGAAATACTCGACCTCGCCATGTAGAAGCAGCCACAGTGCCCCGCCGTCGTAGGGCTCACCTAGATCGAGCGTGAGGCTGTGCGGCTGCGCGAATCCCTGAAACTGCGTCAGCGCGAAATCGCCGAAGTAACGGTGCGCCAGCAACTCGGGGAGCACGTTGTGTCCGTGCTCGTCCCACGCACCAGCCGGAAGCTTAGCGTCGCGACTCACTACGACCTTGAATTCCGGATACGGCGGATTCGAGGCGAAGTATTCGTTGGGATAGACGTCGAGGCCGCCGGGATGATCGACAGCAAGCAACCGCACCTGATCGAGGTAGACGGCTTCCTCCAGCGGCTCCATGAAGCGGAAGCTGAGAGTCTTGCTCGTGTTCCCAAAGCCTTTGTCATCCTGAGCCGCGGCTTTTTGCGGCGAAGGATCTGTGCAACTGGCCGGGGAGTACATAGATCCTTCGCTTCGCTCAGGATGACAAGCTGTTTTCGCGAGGTGAAGACTATCTTTTTCCCGAATCATGTTGCGGTCGATCTTGATGTACTCGACTGGCCGCGGAATGTCGCGCTGGCCGGGCCCAATCCAGTGTCCAACAACGCCCGCGCCCAGCATGTCGGCGACGAATTCGTAGCGTTCGCCATTCCACACGAACAGCGTGGGGCACGAACTGCCGCGGCGGTCGATCTCGAGAATATCCTGCTGCTTATCGCCCGCCACCTGAATTTCGTCTTGCAACACGCCAGTCGGCCACAGCATGCGCACGATGTCGGCGTCTTTGGAATCGCCTAGGCCGACCACAATGTCGGTCGAATTCTGCCCCAGGTAACCGTTGGAACCGTAGATCTCAAACTTCTGGCGGTTGCCGCCGGAGAAAACTTCAACCTTGGTGCCGATGGCAGATTTGTTGTCGTTCAGTCCCTTGAGTGCGAGCCGCATCCAGTGATTCTGATTGCCGCCTTCATTGCGCAACAGCACGGCAGGCCCGTGATTCTGCGTGATGAGCAGGTCAGTGGCGCCGTCGTTGTCGTAGTCGCCGGTGATGATGGCGCGCGGATCTTTGAGCTGAATCTTGTCGAGGCCCACATCGGCGGTGACGTCTTTGAATCCGTCAGGCCCGAGATTGCGGAACAGGCGTACTTCGCCCTTGCCTTCTTTCGTTTCGCCGACGGCGACGAGGTCGACCCAGCCGTCGTTGTCGTAGTCGAAGGCGGCCACGCCATAGGCACGGGCCCAGTTGGTTTCGGGCAACTTCACGTGCTCGAAGGTCTTGCCGTGGTTGTTACGCCAGAGCGCGATGCCGGGAGGCCCGTCATGCGTAAATGCCAGATCCATCCAGCCGTCATGGTCGAAATCAAGGACCGCGACACCCCGCGTGGGCGCCGGTGATGCCACGAATGCGCGAGGTACAAACTTTCCCTCGCGTTGATTCTCAAAACTCACAGGCGAACGTAGCGAATCGCCGCTATGGGTATCACCGTTCAATCCGCCAGTTACGACCACGTCCACCGCGCGGTCATTGTTGTAATCGGTACCGACGGCATTTGCGCTATCCGCGGGACCCGCAAGTCCTCTCGCATCGGTGTCGTCGGTGAATGTACCATTGCCATTGTTGCGCCACATCTGATTCGTGCCGCGCACTTCCGCCACACGCGTAGGGGTCAGTTTCGTCGGATCTCTCACTTCTCCCGCATGGACCGCGTACAGATCGACGTCGCCGTCGTGGTCGTAATCGACAAAGGTTAGTCCTTCGATCGCGTTCGAGGTGGGCTGAATTCCCGCAGCCGCGGACTGGTCTCGAAACGTGCCATTTTTCTCGTTGTGCAGCAAAAGCACGCGAGTATCCGCGCCTACCGCCAGGTCGGTGAACCCATCGTTGTCGTAGTCACCAGCTGTGCAACTGGTGGCAGACAGATTGGGATCAAGTCCCGCTTGCTTCGTTACATCCTTGAACTTGCCGCTGCCCAGATTGTGATAGAGGACGAGCCCGCCTTGAGGTCCGTTGGAGGCTATAAAGAGGTCGGGTTTGCCGTCGGAGTCGTAATCGAAGAAACACGCCCCCGGTCCGGGCTCGAAATCCTTAATCGTGTTGATCACAGGTCGCGACCTCGAAACGATTCCCGCCTCCTTCGTCACATCCACAAACCGCACCTTGATCTGCGCAGGCGCTTTCAACACCGCGCTCGGCGACTCAACGGCGCGTGAATACTGGCCCTGTTCGCCATACGCCAGGCTCATGGGCGCGCCGATTTTGTTCTGCGTGATGTACTGGAACTTCTTCAGGTGATCGCGAGCATGTTCGACGTCGGCGGATTGCTGGTACGCCCGCGACAGTCCGAACTCGGCCGAGGCGTGCAGCGGATTGAGTTTCAGCGCGCGCTCGAACACCTCAATGGCCTGCGGAAACTGTTTGGCCTGCACGTACGCGGTGCCCAGAAAATACCAGGTGTCGGCGTCGTTCGCATCGATCTCGGTTACGCGCTTGAACGCATCGATCGCCGCCTGCGCGTCGCCGGTATTCTTGGCCAGCAATCCGAGGCTGTACCAGGCGTTTGGATTCTTCGGATCCTGCTTGAGCGCCTCTTCCAACGCGGCCTTGGCCTCATCGACCTTTTGCAGGTTCAGGTAGGCAACGCCCTCATTCAGCCGCGCGATCGCCAGCTTGGGATCGGCTTCCGCCGCCTGCTGGAAATGCTTCAGCCCCTTCTCAAAAAGCTGCTGGTTCATGTAGGCCACGCCAAGATTGTTCAGGCGCGCGGCTTCGACGGGGTTCGCAGTTTTGGGTTGGGACTGCGGGGTGGAAGAGAACAGGCCAAAAGCGGCCACGAGCATGCCTGCGAGAGCGACTGAGATTCGGGGAGTCATTCGCTTAAGATTTAACCACAGAGGACACAGAGAACACAGAGGGAATCGACACCTGTCATCCTTCTATGACAACGAAGTGGATCATTTCGACGCAGCGTACGCGTGGGTCGTGGCGTAGGCTCGGTTGCCCACAACGCCCTTCCCTTCCTGTACTGTCACGGTTTGTCCAGCATTAATGTTTGAGAGCTTCTCCATCTGCCCGCTCGGCCACTGAATTTCAACCGTGTCGGCTTTCGTTTGCGCGCCCAAGCCAAAGGTCAGCACCAGTTCGCTCTGGGCCAGATAACTCGACCCGGAGCGCAACATCTTCCACTGCTTGTCGCTGCCCGAAGTCACGCGGACGACCGCGCCGATGCCGTCGCGATTCGATTTCGTACCCACCAACTTGATGCGCAGGCTGTGATTCGAGCCACCTTCATTGTGGAACAAGTACGCGGGGCCGGCGTTGGTGGTGAGCAACACATCCAAGAATCCGTCATTGTCGATGTCGGCGTAAGCCGTGCCTCGCGCCACTTTCGGCGTGGCAAAGGCGCTTCCCATCTGCGCGGTCACCTCAGTGAATTTGCCGCCGCCCAGATTGCGGAATAGATGCGGAGGCTCGGCATAGCTCACGCGTTTCTGCACGCGCTCGATCTCATTTTCGATGTGGCCATCGGCCACGAAAATATCCTGCCAGCCATCGTTGTCGTAGTCGAAGAAGAAGCAGCCAAAGCCGAGTGTGACCGAGGTCGCCCGTCCGACTTCGGATTGCGGAGCTTCGTCGACAAACAAACCGTTGCCCTCATTGTGATAGAGCGAGACCATCTGATTGGCAAAGTTACTGATGAGCACGCTGGCGTGACCGCTGCGGTCATAGTCGGCGGCGTCGGCCCCCATGCCGGCGCGCGCCACGCCATCCTCGCTGAAACCGATGCCCGCCGCGACGCCGCGCTCCTCGAACGTTCCATCTTTCTTGTTGAGGTAGAGCTTATTGGGCTGTGTGTCGTTGGCGATGAGGATGTCGGGCCAGCCGTCGCCGTTGTAGTCGAGGACCGCAATGCCGAGACTTTTCGAGGTTGGATCGCCGAGCCCAGCCTTCTGCGTGGCGTCTTCAAACTTGCCGCCACCCAAGTTGTGCCACAGGCGCACTGACGTGCCTTTGTAAGACTCCGGCGTGCAGTAAGACTTATGCGCACCGTCGAGCGTGCAGTAGAGATCGGTCTGCTCGGTCCACTGCACGTAGTTCGCGATCACGAGATCGAGTTTGCCGTCGCGGTCGTAGTCCACCCAAGCGGCGCTGGTCGAGAACTCGCTCGGTCCCCACATTCCGGCCGATTTTGTGACGTCGGTAAACGTGCCGTTGCCGTTGTTGTGGAAGAGATGACTCTGCCCCAGCGCGGTGACGAAGAGATCGTCGAAACCGTCGTTGTCGTAGTCGCCCACGGCCACGCCAAACCCGAACATGGGCACAGCCAGCCCCGCCTTGCGCGTGACGTCGGTGAAGGTGCCGTCGTGATTGTTGTGGTAGAGCTTGAGCGTGGTCGCGCCGCCGTGCGGGTGTCCCGGAAAATCATCGCCGTTGATCAGCAGGATGTCGGGATATCCATCGTTGTCGTAGTCGATGAAGCCGCAGCCAGGCCCCATGGTTTCCGGCAGCCACTTCTTCCCGAACGCTCCATTGTTGTGGGTGAAGTGGATGCCTGCCTGGGCGGTGATGTCGCGGAAATGAATCTGCTGGGCAATCGAGCATGGGGAGAATGCAACCGCCAGCACAAGAATGAAATGAAGTCGATTCATTATCTGGAAGCCTCGGCGGCGACAGCAGGCCCGGGCCGGGCTTTGCCCGACCGGACGGACGAGGCGTCCGTCCCTCCACGTGCATTGCCGACGACCGGCAACGGCACCGAGACATGTTCATGCACCTGCTGCCGCTCGTTGTTGTCTTCGGGATGAAGCTGGCGGTAAGGCCCGGTGATCGCTTGCGAAGACTCGTCGGCTTTGAACCGCATATAACGTGCCTGATGCTCTTTCGCCAGCTTCTCGTTGCCCAAGCCGTTGTAGCATAGCATTAAGTTATAGTGAGCCTGCAGGTCTTCGGGATCAATGGCCAGTACCGACTGCAGAACCTTCACCGCCTCATCATATTTGCGCTGCAGGAAGAGCACGCGCCCCAGGTCATTGAGCACGACCCGATCCCGCGGATACTGCGCCAGCACCTTCCGCAGGCGATCGCCTGCGCCGTCATAGTTGCCGTCGGAGCGCAGCACCTTGGCATAGAAGAAATTCGTGCGCGCAAGATTGGGGTTTAGCGACAACGCCTTTTCCAGCACCACGCGGGCACGCGCCATGTCGCCTTCCTGCACCGCGCACCGGCCGATGTTCACCCAGCCGTCGGGATTATTTGGGTCCGCCTCGGTCACTTTCTCGAACGCAGCCGCTGCACCTTTCAGGTCCCCTTGCAGGAACAACCCGATTCCATAATCGTTCCAGCGCTGCCACTCTTCCTTGCCAACGATGGTCTTTGGCTCAGCCGCGGGCGCGTTGCGCGCAACCACGGGAAGCGTGATTTCGTCCTCGGCGATGGCGACGATGGGTAGGTCAGGAATCTTCTCTTCCTTCGCAGACACTCCGCTGAGCGACGCCGTGAGAACTGTCGGACGGTCATCGTAGTCCGGCGCAACGGCGTTCGGCACGGTCGGGTCGGGCAGCCCGGCGAAAGCCTCCTGCGTTCCATACCACGCGAACTTGCGGTAGCACAGCCGCGCATGCAGCGTGATCTTGCTACCTAAGTTCTCCGGGATGACCATGCGGTAATGCACCGTGTCGGCCGCGCCTGGCGGGATCAGCCGCACATAGACAACCGCGCGCGTAGCCCAGGCATTCCGCTTGTTGATGGGATTGCCGTGCGCGTCGATCTGGAGCGAACGGTAGAAGTGGGCTCCTTTTTCGACCGGGCCATGCCCGTCGTCTTCAACCTTGCCACTCCAAAAGATGGTCTGGCCCTTGTCGTCGGTGCCTTTGAGTTCGAGCCATGTGTCGTAGGCGTCGACCGTGCCGCCGGGGAAAAAGTGGCCGACTTTCTTTGTACGCACGACCACGTCCACGCGTACGGTATCGCCGCGGCGCAGAGCGGGCTGTACGCGGTTCAACGGAGCTGTTACGGGAGCGGCCTCGCCACTGGTCTCGGACGTCATCTTGCTCTCCGCTTCTTCGCCAACGGCGAACGTCGTGGATAGTTCCGACTGCGCAGTAGCGCCGGGCTTGAGCGGAGCTTGCGCCGGAGACAAGGCGAAGATATCGACGGTGAGCGCGCCGTTTTTCAGGAAGTCTTCGGTCAGCTTAAGCTGCGGTGCATCTTCATTCGCGGTCGGGAGCGCGGTATTGGCCGCAGGAAAACGATGCGAGTGTACGAAGCCGTTGATGTTCCCCTGGTCCTTCGACGCTTCCGTCGGCATGTGGCAATCGGCGCACTGCTGCGGCTTTGGAGGATAGTAGAACGACCGCGCACCCTGGCCCGAAACTCCGCTGGCTTGCCAGTTGTCGTATTCGTTGAAGCCGCGGAACCAGCGATAGTTATTCACCGGAACATCGAGATGCACCTTGTGACACGACGAGCAAAACTCCGCAGTCTGGTCGCGCATGAAAGGCTTGAGGAACACACGCCGGTGGGGCTCGGGATTCAGCTTGATCAGAAAATCATGCAGCGCGCGCGCCACCGGATTCTGGGTGGCCGCCAGTTCGTGCAGCTTGGGATACTCCAGATAGAAATCGCCCTGGCCCATCGTGCTCTTCACGTTGGCGATGGAGTGGCACATCATGCAGCCCAGCCCCGCCTGCGACTCCGGCCGGTGCACGATCTGCTTGATCGGTGTGTCCATCAACCCGCTGTAGAGCACCGCGGGATCGTGGCAGCCGCCGCACCATTTCGAGGGCTTGGTGCCGATCGTATCTTGCATGTACTCGATCGACTTGCGGTACCACTGGTTGTTAAACGAAGAGAAATGGTGCGCCGAACTGAACCATTGGTTGTAAATATCTTCATGGCAGCGCTTGCAGGAATCGGACTCCATGAAGAACTTGCTGGGAATTTTCTGCTTGCCGTAAACCTGCGCCGAACTGGGGAAGAACGAGCCCTCGGGACCGTCACCTTCGCCGTTCATGTTGTCGGGCGGCATGGTTGGGTTCTCGATGCGATTGCGCGTCTGCCAGCTCTCGCGCACGTGGCGTGCACCGTAGCCGAGGCCGGAAAGCACAGCCAAACACAGGACAACTCGCACAGCAGCCGTTCTTGCGCTCGATTCTGGGGAACCGCGCCTGCCGAGCCAGCCAGCGATCAGCAGGCCGACACCTGCCAATGAAATCACTATGTGGAAATAGAGCTTGTTCCATTCCGTGCGAGGAGTGCCGGTCTTGATGAGGACTAACCCCAGGACTGCTCCTGCAGCTATCAGCAGCCAGGCGGCGCGGGAGGCGAAGCTTCCTGTGCGAACCAGTCGAAAGAAAGCAGGGATCAGGAGGATCGCCGCTAATACGCCTCCGGCCGCGTGCAGCAGGACCACGCCCGCGTAGAAGATGTTTGGCTGAGGAAAGGTGTAAAGGTAGGCGGCGGAGATGACCAGGAAAGTCACCAGCCACGACAGAGCCCGACCGACAAATCCCCCAGATGTTGGCATTCCCCGCATGATCAACGGCGTCCGACCTGCTAGAAAGAGAAGTCAGCCCCACAGTGGCTGAAGTCCCGCGCAGATAAAGTTATACAGGCACGCAGGTGGGCGGAATAATACAAAAATACTAGTGTGGACCAAGAGGAACGCTAGCTGATCGGCGGGATTCTCCATGCACCGCGTTCCCTCTCCAGCACTGCCGCGACGGCCAATACTTGTTCCTCTTCCCAGGGCCGGCCGACGATCTGCACGCCGATGGGCAGGCCTTCCGAGTCACCAGAGACGCAATGGCTCACGGGCACTACGGCTGCGGGGTTGCCGAGCAGGTTGAACCATTCGGTATAGCTCCAAGCATTGAGGTACTCGACGGTCTTGTCGTCAATCGTCCAACTGCGCTCCCCGTGGCGAAAGGCGGGGATCGCCGCTGCCGGGCACAGGAGGATGGGATACTTCCGCATCTGCTTCAGAAAATCGGCGCGGGCTGCGTCGCGGCGGATCCAGGCGTCGAGTAGCGAGTCGCCGGTGAAAGCTGGTTCGGCTTCCGACCATTCGAGGAACTGCCTCAGGATCGGGCTGAGGTCACGCTCGCGCCCGCGAAACATCGGACGGATCAGCATTCCACCCGCGCTGACGAAGAACTTCTTCCACAGCACTCGCGCTTCTTCCAGGCCTCGAGGCCGGAACCGCTCGACTTGAAATCCCGCACGCTGCAGAGCTTCTGCCGCAGTTCTCACCGCGGCGCGAGTCTCCGGAGTCACGGGCGTGCGACCGTCATCCTCGAAATAGCCGATGCGCAGATTCTTGGCTTCATCTTCGCTTGGCCATCGCAGCGGCACGGGCGCAGCGCAGGTGTCACCGTCGTCCGGACCTTGCATGACTTCGAACAACGCTCTCACATCGGCGACCGTGCGCGCCATGGGGCCGACAACGCCAATCAGCGCAAACGGCCCACCGGACGCGGGAAAGTGGCCGGTCGATGGAATACGACCCGGCGTCGGCTTTAGCCCGCAGATGCCGCTGAAATGTGCAGGCACTCGAATTGAGCCGCCGCCATCGCTACCGACTCCACCCGCCGACATCCCTGCGGCGATCGCCGCAGCCTCGCCGCCGCTGGAGCCGCCCGGAGTACGTTCCAGATCCCACGGGCTGTTGGTGCGGCCATAGAGCAGGTTGTCGGTTTCCCACGCCATCAGGAGTTCGGGAGTGTTAGTGACGCCCAGCACGATCGCTCCCGCGTTGCGCAGGCGCGCCACGAGCGGAGCGTCTTGTGTAGCGACGAATCCGGCCCGCAGGCGCGTGCCCGCTTCGGATCGCAGGGTCGCGACGTCCAGAGAACTCTTGATGCTGATGGGAACGCCGTGCAGCGGGCCCAGAGTCTTGCCACTCGTCACGGCCGCCTCTGCGGCGCGGGCTTCGCGGCGCACGCGGTCGGCATCGACGTGTACGAACGCGTTCAACTTCGGATTCAATCGTTCGATCTTCGCCAGATGCGCGTCGGCGAGTTCGACCGGAGAGAGCCGTCTCCCGCGGATTTGTGCGGCCATGGTTACAGCGGGAAGGAAAGTGAGATCACGCATGCAGCTCTCGCATCTCCGGAAGAAGGCCGAGTGTAGCACGCACCACGGGGCTCTTGCGGGACTGACAAAGTCAAACCCGGCAACCACGAAGGGCACGGAGGAACCAAAGGAAACCGGAACAGTTCTCCTTCTTGTTGTTGGTAGAGGGTTTACTTCTCCGCCATCGCGCAATCCAGCGCGAGCTTCTCTTCCGCGGTCAGCGGACGATGCGCTCCCTTCGCTAACTTACCGAGTTGCAATGGCCCTATCGCCACTCGCACCAGCCTGAGCACTTCAACCTCGAGTGCCGCCAGCATGCGGCGAATCTGGCGATTCTTGCCTTCGTCGAGGACAATCTCGAGCCAGCAGTTCTTCTGCCCTGAGCGCAGCAGGCGAACTCGCGCGGCGCGCAGGAAATCATCTTCACTTCTCACTCCGTTCAGCATCGCCTGCATGAACTTCTCATCGGCCACGATGCCGACTTGTACGTGATAAGTCTTCTCCAGATGCGTTTCCGGCGCAGCGACTCGCGCTCCCCATTCGGAATCATTCGTCAGAAGCAGCAAGCCCTCGCTGGCCTTGTCCAGTCGGCCAACGGGAGCGACCCACGGCAGCGATGCTTTCTCTAACACCGCGTAGACCGTCTCGCGACCTTGATCATCGGAGGCCGTTGTGACGACACCGCGCGGCTTGTTCATAATGAGATAGATCTTGTGTTGCGGTTCGATGGCACGGCCATCCACCGCGATGCGGTCACGCTCCAGGCGGACCGGCGTCTCGGGATCGCGCCGGACGCTTCCGTTCAAGCGCACGCGGCTCGCGCGAATCAGTTCGGCCGCCTGCGAGCGTGGGCAGTATCCCAGTTTGGAGAGAGCGCGCGCCAGGCCGATTCGCCGCGTAGGTTTCTCCACCTTCACGGGTTCATGCTAACTGAAGTTCAATGAACTACGAAGGGCGCGGAGTTCCTGAAAGCACTTGTCATCCCGAGCGAAGCGAGGGACCTCGGTGTTTGCCTGTGTGCGCCCATCTGTCAGGGCGCAAGCCAAAACCCGGGTCCCTCGCTTCGCTCGGGATGACAGGGCGCGCGCCGGTGATGCACAAAGTAGCGGCACTTGATAGGATGTTCATCGCCAACTTATAAGGAGTTCTCGTGGCCCACCAACATCCTCCCCGTTTTCTGAAGATTGTGGACGACGCCAAGACGCGCGTGCGCGAGACCAATGTCGAAGCCGTGAAAGCCAGAATGGATCGCGGCGAGAGGCTCCTGATCGTGGATGTCCGCGAGGAGAGCGAATATGCCAAGGACCATCTTCCCGGCGCGATTCATCTGGGCAAGGGCATCATCGAACGCGACATCGAGGCGCGCGTGCCCGAACTCAACACGGAGATGATTCTGTATTGCGGCGGTGGTTTCCGCTCGGCGCTGGCCGCCGACAACCTGCAGAAGATGGGCTATACCAACGTGATTTCGATGGACGGCGGCATCCGCGACTGGCGCGAGAAGAGTTATCCCCTGACCAAGGGGTGAGAGCAGCTCTCAGCTCTCAGTTCTCATGAATCGCACAGATCTTTGGCAGCACCGATTTACCCACTTATGAATGGTCGCATTTTCTTCTGGTCGCTCACCTCGGCACTCGCCGGATTTCTTTTCGGTTTCGACACAGTCGTTATTTCCGGAGCCGAAAAAACGATTCAATCGCTTTGGGGTCTGAGTCCCGGACTGCACGGCATTGCCATGGCCTCTGCCCTTTACGGCACCGTCGTTGGTTCCCTGCTCGGCGGCTGGCCCGCGGACCGATTCGGGCGCAAAGCTACGCTCCTATGGATCGGCATTCTTTACTTTGTCGGCGCCGTGGGCTCAGGTTTGGCGCCAAACGTCACAACTTTCATCATAGCGCGCGTCATAGGCGGGTTGGGCATTGGTATCTCTACCGTAGTTGCTCCCATGTACATCTCTGAGATCGCACCGCCCAAGCATCGCGGACGCCTGGCCGGCATGTTCCAGTTCAACATTGTCTTTGGCATTCTGATCGCGTTCGTCTCGAACGCGCTGCTGGCGGGCATCGGCGAAAATGCCTGGCGCTGGATGCTCGGTGTCGCCGCGTTTCCGTCGGTGCTCTACGCGGTGTTCTGCATCAGTCTTCCCGAGAGCCCACGATGGCTGTTAAGCCGGAGGGGCGACCGCGAGGCCGGTCTGCAAGTCCTGCAACGGATTGAACCTGACGTTTCGAAAGCCGAAATCGCAGCCCAGGCGGACGAGATCATAGCGGCTTCTTCCGAACAAGTATCGTCGGGACATTTCTGGACGAGGCGTCTGAGCAAACCGATCCTGCTCGCCATCCTGATTGCCTTCTTCAACCAGCTTTCCGGGATCAATGCGATTCTGTACTTCGCGCCCCGCATTTTTGAACTTACTGGCCTCGCTGCAAAGGCGGCACTGCTGCAATCCATCGGGATTGGCGTTACGAATCTGGTATTCACCTTTGTCGGACTCTGGCTGATTGACCGCCTGGGCCGGCGTACCCTGCTCTATATTGGCTCGTTCGGCTACATCACTTCGCTCGGCCTCGTCGCATGGGCCTTCTTTACCGCACACTATTCGATCGTGCCGGTCTGCATTTTCGCCTTCATTGCTGCCCACGCGATCGGCCAGGGGGCGGTCATTTGGGTGTTTATCTCCGAGATATTCCCCAATCGTCATCGCGCGGAAGGTCAGACTCTCGGCAGTTTCACGCACTGGATCTTCGCCGCGCTGCTCACAACGTTCTTCCCCAGGATGGTCGCCTCCTTCCCGCCGGGTTACGTTTTTTCATTTTTTGCCGGGATGATGGTTCTGCAACTGGTTTGGGTGAAGACGATGGTTCCGGAGACGAAGGGTGTGCCGCTGGAGCAAATTCAGAGGCAACTGGGGATCGAATAGGGGCACGAGTCAATGCGTTGTCATCCTGAGTGTAGCGAAGGATCTATGCACTCTGCCAGCAGCCTCGGTATTGCCGAAGACTCCATAGGTCCTTCGCTGTGCTCAGGATGACAGTGCATGAATTGAAGTGGGTCTCAGTGTTGCGGCAATGCGGGCAGCGCCACTTTTTGCTGAATTCCTGAGCCCTCGACGATCGTGTAAATGAAGTCGGCTGCGACGTCCCGCAAGGTTTCGGTTTCGCCGTTCGGCCAGCGGACGTCGACTTCGCTCATCTTCTCATTCGCGCCCAGCCCAAAATGTAGCCGTAAGTCGTTCTGCGAAATGTAACTTGCCCCGCCGCGCACTTCGTCCATTTGCACCAGCGTTCCGGCCTTCACCGTGACGCGCGCGCCGATCGCCGCCTTGTTACTTTTCATCCCAACCAGTTTGAACAGGACACGATGATTCGGGCTGTCATTGTGGTTGAGCAAGAGTGATGGCGGCTCGCCCACGTTCAACACCACAATATCGACGTTGCCGTCATTGTTGATGTCGCCGAAAGCCGCGCCCCGCCTCGATTCCAAGGGCAGCTTTGCCAGAGTCGAGGAAACATCTTCAAACGTTCCGTCACGACGGTTGCGAAACAGCACCAGTGGCTCCCGGTACGCCGTACCTCCGGAGATGTTGTCAACCTGCGGGTAGACATGGCCGCTGTCAATGAAAACATCGAGCCACCCGTCGTTGTCCATATCAAAGAAGGATGTTCCCCAACTCACCAGCGGATACGTGCGTTTGTTTATCTTGGCGCGTACGCTCACGTCGGCGAAACTGTCTCCGCCAAGGTTGTGATAAAGAGTGGAGCCCTGCTCGGTAAAATTCGTGACAAGCATCGACAAGCGCCCTTCGTGCAAATAGTCTCCCCAGGCCACGCCCATCGAACCCTGTTGCATGCCGTCGCCGCTCAGGGCCACACCTGAGAGCAGACCAATGTCCTCAAACGTGCCGTCGTGCTTGTTGTGGTAGAGAAAATTTGGGCCCGCATCATTGGCGACGTAGAGATCGGGCCATCCATCATTGTCGTAGTCGCCCCAGGTCGCGCCCAAACCATAATAATGATGCGGGTCGTCGACTCCGGCCTTCTTGGAGACCTCTTCGAATGTGCCGTCGCCCTTGTTGTGGAAGAGAAAATCGGACTCACCGGGCATACCCCACGGACCGCACTGCACCAGGACTCCCTTGAATCGACAGAATCGCGGATCGTTGCCGAACTCGGGAAGCTTGTCGATGTCGACGTGGACGTAGCGCGAAACGAAGAGGTCGACCTTGCCATCGCGATCGTAGTCGGCCCAGGCGGCGCCCGTGCTGAAGCCGCCGCCGCCGACTCCGGCCTTCTCGGTCACGTCTGCGAACTTGCAATTGCCGAGATTGTGGTAGAGCGCGTTGCCGCCAAATCCCGTGACGTATATATCCTGCAGGCCATCATTGTCGTAGTCCGCGACGGCGACGCCCATGCCCCAGCCCTTGCGCGTGAGGCCCGCCGCTTTCGTGATGTCAGTGAACTTGAGGTCCGCATCCTGATGGTAGAGCGTGATCATCGGATCTCCGCCCTGCCGGTAACGCTCGACCGTAGACCCGTTGACGGTAATGATGTCGAGTTTGCCGTCGTTGTCGCAATCGATCAGGCCGACACCGCCGCTCATAGATTCGACAACATATTTCTTGTCGGGAGAAGAAATGTGCGAGACGGTGAGACCTGCCTTCTGGGCGATGTCTTCAAACTGAGGAACCTGCGCTTGCGGGATTTGGGTCTGCGCGGCTTGAGGCTGGGGACTTGCGGTCTGGGCAGGCGCGATCGTCACCAGAGATAGCGCCATCCACAGGCCGAGGCGGGTTCGCATGGGCGGGAGAATTTATTGATTATATCTGAGCAGTCCCAGCCGGAAGGGAAGTGTGAGTTTGCGCAGTCTCGGTGTGAGCAGGATAGAGTCTTTCATCGGCGCCCGTTCTCGAACGACGATTTGACTATGTCTCCGTGTGCCACGCCGCGCGGGAGAACCCACGGCCATGGACGGTAGGCCCAGACTTCTCCGGATCGCTGGATTGTTGAGCGCTCGCCGCGGCACCCGCTGCGGCGCTGCGCCGCAGTTCTGGACGCGGAAGTGGAAGTTCGAAAGAGCGATCCAGCTTGATGGCTACGGCAAAATCACCCGTGGCTTGCGGTTGCACTCGCAGAACCTTGCCGCGCGCGTTCAGAAGTATGCCGGGGTCGGGCGTGTGGTCGACTCCCACCGCAACCTCGACCATGGTTCCCTCCGGGATCAGAAAGGCGCTCGACAGCAGAATGCCACCGAGACTGATGTTCTCGGATCGGGCGTGCACTTCCTTGCGCGCCATTTTGATTAGAACAGGAAGGTGCAACGGGTAGCGAAATTCTCGTCGTTCTTGCCGCTGAGGGAGGGTCATAAGGCGTCTCATCTGATGATCGAGAATACGCCGGGGCTCGTTAGGGCAGGCAGGTCACGGAGGTGCATTGCGCATGGCGCAGAAGGCCAAGCGTGAGCCGGTAACATTACCAGTAATGTGTTACTGTACCAAAATCACGTTCGCTCCCAAAACGCTGCAGAACGAGTGCAACCATTTGTAGTACGGACGTGGTTTGCGACACGATGTACCCTGCCGAATGTCGCACGGGCAACTACAAGTTATCTCCGTTGGAATCAAATCCAGCCAGCATCGATCACATAGCTTTGACTTGTGATGGCGCTGCTGTCGTCTGCAGCCAGGAAAAGCGCGAGTCGAGCAACTTCTTCGGGCCTGATCATTCTCTTAAGCGCCTGGCCGCGCAGAATCTCGGCTTTGTAGTCGTCCGTAAACCACAATTCCTTTTGGCGGTCAGTCAGGATTGCGCCCGGCAGGACGCAGTTCACTCGAATATTGTCCGCTCCAAGTTCGTGAGCCAGTGTGCGCGTGAGTCCGACGATCGCTGCCTTCGCCGTCACATATGCCGGCAGCCCAGTCGATGGGATGACCCAACTGATTGAACTCATGTTGATGATCGAGCCTCGACCGGCCCGCTTCATTACTGGAATCACAGCCTGACTCGCGAAGAACTGATGCTTGAGATTAACGGCCATCGACCGATCCCAATACTCCGGCGTTACTTCTTCGACGGAATGGCGAGCATCGTTTCCGGCGTTGTTGACCAGCACGTCGACCGTCCTAAGTTTCGCAATGATCCTTTGAATGCACTCCCGAAGGGCCTCTGTGTCGGTGAGATCACACTGTAAAAAGTAAGGCTCTGTGTCACCGTTCGCGCTGATCTTTCTGACCAGTTGCAATGCCGCTTCATTTTGGATGTCGAGAAAAGCTACCTTCGCGCCTTGTTTGGCGAACTGCACTACGATCTTCTCCCCGATACCGCTAGCCCCACCTGTCACGACCACGACCCGGTCACGCAGGCTGGGGTAGGATCCGTATTCCGTTTGAGCTTCTGCGGCTGCTTGTCGGTCTTCTCTCACCCGAAGCCCCTCAACCTTTAGGTAGGTGGGTCAGCTATGGCAACGCGTGTCCGCGTCGTTCTGGATTGCTTGCTGCTGTACGATTCACTAAGCGCTAGACGGTTTCCGCGGCACTGGCGACAATTTCGATTTCCACCTGCTGCGTTCCCAACCAAGGATGGACCGCTTTGAGCCGCACTTTGCCGGGCTGTTCCTGGGCGCGAATCCAAACGGCGCCTGTTCCACCGATCAGAGAAAATGGATTGTCGCCAACGATCTCGGCGGGGCCTTCGACCTCAAACTTGATCGCGTCGTTCGCAAAGGGCTGAACCGCGCCGAATTCGTCGGTGACGCGCAGAACCACCCGGGTAGAATCCGCGCCATCGGCGATCAGCTCGACGTCGTCGGGAAGAAGCAGGAACTTGGCATCGACACCCGCTCCTGACAGACGCTTCGAGATCACCTGCTTGCCCTGGATGTAGCCATCGAGGCGTAAGTCGCCCCATTTGTGGAACAACTCTCCCATTTCAAGGACGAAGGGCGCGTAGCGCAGGTGTGCAAATTGCTTCCGGTCTGGGTCTACTTCCGCAACCAACTTGTCGTCGATGTAGAACTTGATGTGGTCGCAGTTGGAACAGACAACCGCCTTCGAGAATCCGACCGATGCGTCCCCCCGCGCCCAATGAAACGCGGGCTCCAGTACGATCCCCTCTGCCGGGTCACACTGCGATTTGTAGAATCCTGCGGCCGGCTTGGGTTCGCGGAAGATGTCCGTCACGCCGTGATAACAAATGCGATCGCCCGAGCCGAAATCGCCGTGCGTGTTGTAATCGAACGCGCACCAGCCAATGCCACCGGCATATTGCGGATTGGACGCAAGCTGGTCGTGGATGCGTGCATGCCGCAGCGTGTGCTCAGTGAGGCGCTCCACCTGGTCGATAGTCTTCGTGGGATAGGTGTGCCCAACGAATTCCGTGTTCAAGTACCGGGGACGGCTTGGCGGTTTCAGCGGGAAGCCGAAATCGTTCATGGTAAAAACGTCTTCCAGAAATTCAGATTCCTGGAAATAGCGGATGCCGCCCGTTTGGCGGGTCGGGTCGAGCTGATGGGCCAGCGCGTTGGTGCGTGTATAGAAATCGTGGTCGTCTCTGGATTCGTTGATGCGCACACCCCACAAGATTACGGACGGATGATTCCAGTCGCGACGGATCATCCGCCGGACATTGTCGACGGAGATCTGCTTCCAGGCTTCGTCTCCAATGTGCTGCCAGCCAGGGATCTCTTCCAGAACGAGAAGGCCGACTTCGTCACATGCATCCAGAAAATGACGCGACTGAGGATAGTGCGATGTGCGGACGATGTTGCACTTGAGCTGGTTACGCAGAATCTGCGCATCGCGGCGCTGAGCGCGGCCAGGCATCGCCTGCCCAACAAAGGGGAACGTCTGGTGACGGTCAAGCCCGCGCAACTTGATTACCTTGCCGTTCAGCTCGAAGCCATGATCGGTGAACTGCGCTTCGCGGAAACCGAAACGGCGGAAGTCTTCGTCCAGCAGTTGCGCACCGCGGCGCAAGCGCACACGCGTCGAGTAAAGATTCCGCTCTTCCATGCTCCACAATCGGATTCCGGTTAGGCCTTCCATGTGTACCGTGTGCGCAACCGGCTCGGTGGCTGCACCCGAAGATGGCAGTGCTTGCGAAGCCTTCGCAACGACACGCTCGCCGTCGAGCAGTTCGACCTCAACGGTCAAAGCCTCTGGCGATGCCTCCAAATGCTGCACGAAACAATGCACGTCGAGCCCCGGACTCGTCGTAAGCACATTCTTCGGTCGCGCGAAGATGTTCTCGATGAATGTCATCGGCACGACACGCAAAGAAACCTCGCGATAAATGCCGCCGAAAGTGAGATAGTCAATTTCGTATCCGAACGGTGGAATATCTGGGCGCTCGCTGGAATCGACATCGACGGCGAGCACGTTGTCTCCGTCAAAGTCGAGGTGGGGTGTCAGATCAAATGAGAACGGTGTGTATCCGCCTTTGTATTCCCCGAGCCGCACTCCGTTGATCCAGACCGTGGAGGCGGTCATCACGCCCTCAAAATCGACGAAGACACGCTTCCCCCGCGCGTCCGGCGGAAGCTTGAAGCGGCGGCGGTAAAGGGACACAAACTCGTAAGTTTTTTCATCAAAGCCATGCCATGGGAGGCGGGCGTTGGTGTGCGGAATCACGACTCGCTCAAATCCGGAGTCGTCGAAATCTTTGGCGTGGCCGCCTTCGACAACGCTTCGACTATAACGCCACTTTCGATTCATCGGGAAGATGAGACGTCCGGTGGCCGTTGAGACGCCAGGTTGCGCGCCCGATTCCGGGAGCGCGTAGGGTGCGAGAGCGGCTCCTGCGATGAGTGTCCCTGTTTGTTTTAGAAACCTGCGTCGATCCATCTGTCTGCTCTCTCCCTTGGTTTTTGATTGCAAAAAGAACCGAAAACCACCTGCGATCACACTGTCCAGGCCAGTAACTGCTCCAGATCGGCTGCTGACGTGGATTCGGTTCCGCGAGGCGTGGACGGGCCAATCACCAACGCCTGACCGTGCCCTTCAAACCAAACTAGAAATGAAGACTGCTCAGCTCCCGGAAGGCGCTGCTGATTCAGCCAGTTGTAATACGCACCCAGGTCGGCATCGACGAGCGAACCAACGAAGTCAAACTCTGGACGAGCGGTGACTGCGGAGAGCAGTTCATTCATCGGCTTCTGCCGCTGCCGCGGCGCAAATCGCACCAGCAGCGTGAGGGGTTGGGCCCGCCGTAGAGCTTCTCGCGCAGCCCACTGGGCAAAACTAGTGCTGAAAACTTGAGTTCCCGAACCCTCAGTCAGCAGGCTGACCTCGAAGCGCTCCAGCACTTCGTCTTTTGGTTTATCTCCGCGCACTGCGTCCACAGCAAGATCCGCCGGACGCATCTGGGCGAGAAGCGAGCGTAGCACCTCGGGGCCCATGCCTGGCCGATCGAGCTCCGTTTGCATCCTGCGTAGCAATGCAGCACGGACAGGTTCGAGAGCTCTGTACGAAACACAAGTGAGCGCCGGAGCGTGTTCCGCAGCCTCGCCGCCATCAATATACCAGTGGGCGTAGGGAGCGGGATGCGCCTTCGCTCTGCCAGCAACCGCGTCAAGCAGCCGCCGCAATCCATCCTCGGGCTTGACGCGGCTGAAATATGCGCCATGAGGCCGCAGCTTTCGAAACAGGGGCTCGTCATACGAGGCCACTCCCTGGCCGATGACTGCAATTCCGAGCCTGGGAACCGGAGGCGGCTCCGCCGGCATCGCCGAGCGTAAACGATCCGCGTAATCGTTCGAGGCCTTGCGAAACGCGTCGAGTTGGTGCGTGCTCCAGAGATGCGCAGACAACTGTTCGACGAACTTAGCGGGGGCTTTGACCCAGTCGAACTCTTCGAGCCGCGGGGAAAGCTGGATTTGAGCGAACCCTTGAAACCACTCTTTCACCTGGCCAGAGGAAAGTGAACTGAGGCTCGCCAGTTCTCGCTCGCGCGCTTTGCGCTCCTCGGGAAACTTGAAATCGTAATCGATGAGTTCCCGAAGCAGACCTGGCACAAAACTGAGGGGCAATTGCTGCAATATCCCCAAGTAGTTGGCGGCCAGTTTCCGCGCCTCCGGCGGATAGCCAGCGAATTGCTCCGGTTTGAGATCGCGTGGAAGCATGAAAGTTACAACAGCTCGCCGATTGGTTTGCCCTGAGCCAAGGACGCAGAGAATCCAAGCATCGATCCCAGCGTGGGCACCAGATCTGTCGAATCTATCGCCCGGTCGAAAACCACACCCTCGCGAATGCCCGGACCGGCAACCAGCATCCATGTGGTCCGAGAGAGAGCGTCGCCGGTGCGATGATGCTGGAACCCGTTTCCTCCGGCATCATCGTCGGAGTCTCGACCGAAGTCGGGCAGGATGAAAAGAGTTGTCTTGCCCGCATATTCCGGCTCGCTCTGGATGGTCTTCCATAAATCGGAGCAGAGCCGGTCCGTGCGGCGGATTCCGTCGATATAGAGCGAGTACGCTCCGGCGTGCGCGATGTCGATGTCATGCATGGTGATCCACAACAGACTTGGCGCAACCTGCTGCATCAATTGGCGAGCAATGTACACGGAAAGCTCATCCGGACTCGACAAGGTTTGTGCATGGTCCTTGAAGTCATCGACCGAGAGTTTCAGGATCATTTCCAAGTGTTGCAATTGGAACTCGCTGCCTGCCAGTTCCGGTGCGTAAAAAGGAGTTTCGTAGTTGTCGCGCAGTAAATGTTGATAGTCGTTGCTGCGGCCAGACGTCGCCGCGGTTAGCAGATGCTTCGGCAGAATCACTTGTGCCCCCAGCCCGGAGCCGTAAGACCGATGACTGCTTTCGCCAATCCGGTTGAAACCGTTGCTGGGAGCGACAACCCACGCATCTGAGGCCGGACGCTTCAAGTCCTTGCGAAAGTACTCGAATACCGTTGGAGATTGGGGAGGCAGTGAAGCAAAGTTATTGATCGTTTCGTACACACCGGTCGCAAGACTCGCGGTGGCAACGTAGTGACCCAGAATTCCTCGATTCACGACCTGCGTGAAAAAAGTTGCTTGGGGGATGAGTTCGCGCATCAGGTGCGGGATATTTTCCTGGCCTTCCAGCGCAAATGTCTCCTGATCGCGCGCCCCGCCGCCAAAGGTGACGACCACAACTTTTCTTTTTGGGCGAGCGGCCGCAGCTCGAGCCCATGAGGAGTGCAGCAAGGTGCTCCCCAGTGCCACTCCCGCGGCGTTGCGCAGAAAATCGCGGCGAGTGCGGGCAAGAAGGCGGCTAATCTCGTGAGGGTTACGTGCGCTCTGCACAGCCGCCGCTCGGCCTTCGCGATTTTGTGGCGAAACTATCATCAATGATCCGTTATGCGATGCCGACCCTCAGCGGTGGCATCAGTTACGGCTTTGCTGCCGCGTCATCTTTCTCCGAGTAGACGAACTGTCGAATCTCGGCTCTCTGCTTGTCAAGATCGGCCAAATGTTGCGCGCGCAGCTTCTGATAAACGTCGAATTGCTCCTGCGCTTTGTCCTTCTCGCCGGTATGCACATAGGCCTGGCCCAGCCGGTAACGAGCGTCGGCAAGATCGGGATTGTTTTCCAAAGCGTTCCTGTACTCGGGAATGGACTCGGCGTACTGACTCTGGTCCGAGTAAAGATTTCCCAGCTGCAAATGGGCCTCGGCGAATTTGGGATCGAGCGTGACCGCTTTCTTGAGTAACGACTCGATCTGATGGAGATCCAGGCCGGGGTCCTGGGCTCTTCTTCCCTTCCACAGGCTCATCGCGTAGTAATAAGGGGCTCGCGCGTCGTTCGGCTGCAACTCGGAGAAACGAGCGAACCGCTGGATGACCTCATCCGCGTGGGTCGGCGAACTGTCGTACGCCCTGGACAGAAAGAAATAGCAACGTGGGTCAGAGGGGCTTAGATCGGCCGCCCGGAGCAGGGACTTGACCGCGTCGTCATAATTGCCGCGCGAATACAGCGCAATGCCAAGACCGATCGACAGCCGCCCCGAGTTCGGATAGCGCTCGGCCGCCTCGCGGAAGACTTCAATGGCCGGCTCCAGGGTGCGATGCAGAAGAAGTTCACTGGCCCAGTCGAAAAGATTGCTCTCGCTCGGCTCCTGGTGAGCTGCGATTTCAAACTCGTTGACCGCAGTCAGGTACTTGCCATCTTTCTCTTCGATCTGGGCTAACAGGTTGTGCAGTTCCGCGGTGCTCTTTTTTTGCAGAAGGCTTTGGACAAGCTGCCGCGCCGGTGCCGGCTTGCCCGTCAGAAGATAGGCCAAGGCTAAGTCGTAGCCGTTGTCGTAAGAGGAAGGTGTGACTTGCTGGGCCGCCTTCAGAAACGGCACCGCTTCCGGAAGTTTCCCCATCCGAACGTAGAGTTCGCCCAGATTATGATTAGCATCAAAGTTCCGCGGCTCGAGCACGACCGCTTTCTTCAGCTGCTCTTGCGCACCTTCCAGCTTGCCCATGCGGATGAAGTTGGAAGCCAGGTTGGTTCTGGCGGCTGCCGAGCCGGGCTTCAAGCGCACGGCGGTCTGGAGGTGCTGATTCGCCAAGGCGTCCTGCGATTCCTCCGAATAGACCAATCCCAAGAGTTCGTGAACTTCGAAACTTTCGGGAACATCGCGCAGCAGATTCTCCAGCTGGGCAGCGGCTTCCGGGAGGTGGCCCGACTCATACTCGGCGGATGCCGCCTGAAACTTGCGATCAAGCTGCTGATGATTCAGGGCGGGATTCTGGCTTTGGCCGGCAGCGAGCGCAAGCACCGGCGACCACACGAGGATAGCGGCGGAAACAGAGCACATGAGCCCACATCGGAAGATCACGGCGTTCGTATGGTAGCACTGCAGTCGAGCACACTAAAGCGCTGGCACAGAAAACATCGGAAGGCGTTCTGCTCGAACGCCTTCCGTGTGAACACGAACATGGCTCAGTAATAAAGTTTCAAAGCGAACTGGATCTGTCTCGGATCGTAGGGAGCATCGCGCGTTGAGCCAATCGCGCCAAAGTTGTTCGTGTTGGTGAAATCAGTCGCCCCGGAAATCGAGACGACGCCGTTTCCTCCAAATCCAGGGGCGTTAAAGTTGGGGTGGTTGAAAATGTTAAAGAACTCAGCACGGAACTCCAGAGAGAATCGCTCGCCAAGCGGGATAGCCTTGAAGGTCGAGAAATCCATGCGCTTGAAGGTTGGCCCGGCAAGCTGGTCCGGCGGACCTCCCAAGGTGGACAGTGGGCAGGGCAAAGCCGTACAAGCCGCCGGCTGGGCAAATGCCGCTGGGTTTCCAAAGAAACTCAACTGTCCGCTGGGGGTGAAGTGCAGTCCTCTCTTCTGGCTCTGGCCGGGGACAATGAGGTCATAACACCCACTCCCTGAACTGGTGCCCGAAGGGCACGGCAGCGTGATTGGCTGGCCGCCCTGAAGTACGGCGCTCGCGTTGACGCTCCAACCTCCAAACACCTTGCTGGCAAACCCGTTGTCGGCCAGAAACCGTTTGCCCTTGCCGAACGGCAATTCATAGCCGCCGCTCAAGTGGAAGACGTTTCGAATATCAAAGTCAGCCAAGCCGTAGTCATAATGGATTCCAAGCCCCGCAACATCCGGAGCGCGGAAGCTTTGATTGCTTCCTCCGTTCAGCAGATCACCGGCGTCGGTTCGCGTCTTGGACCATGTGTACGTGGCCAGGAAGTTCAGCCCGGCCGCAAAGTGCTTTTCCACCTTGGTCTGAAGGCCATGGTAGAAACTGTTGCCGTTCGTGGTGGCGTAGCTGGCATTGTTGCCGAAATCCGGAAACGGAATTCCACCTTGCGCAGCGGGGAATGCCCCAGAACCGGCGGTACCATTGGGTCCGGCGTTATTCGTGAGCGTAGTGTTGGTGGGCAAGATTTGCGTGGGGTTGTTGGATCCGGGGAACGACTCCAAGTGGCGCGCTAACGAAGTCACGTAGCCAGCCTGCACGGTTAACGTAGGTGTTAGCTGATATTGCAAAGTGAAGTTGCCGCTCATAGTGTAGGGAGTCTGGTAACTAAACTGGATTCCGCGCAAAGCCAAGCCGTTGGCCAGGACTTGAGTCGGACTGAGCGGATTGCAGGAGAACCCTGTCTCGAAAGTTGCGGTGCCGCCGACGGTTGTGCAGCCGGGGGTGGTGTTGCCGGCAAATGTAGAAATCGGGTGACCGTCATCCGGACTGCCGTAGCTGAAATTGAACTGGAAGGGGTAGTTTTCGCCCAGGTTCGGAGAAAAACCGCGATTCTCGAAGCCGTTGTAGAACATGCCGAACCCTCCGCGGGCCACCAATTTTGGAGAAGCTTGGTAGGCGAAGCCCACGCGAGGCGCAAAATTAGATTTTTGCGAATTGCCCAGTCCTTTGCCGTACTTATTTGTGATGCCGAGGCCGATGCCGTCGGCTGCCAGTAAGTTGGTGAAGCTTGTGGAAAGGTTAGAGGCGCTGTTCGAGCCAGGCATCAGGTAAATGGCGCTACCGGTGGGGGCGCCGCTTGGCACGAAGTTGGCCTGGTTGCTGTGGTGTTCGAAGACCAGCCCGAAGAAGTCCCAGCGCAAGCCCAGGTTGACGGTGAGCTTGGGAGTAACCTTCCAGTCGTCGTTGATGTAACTGCCCCAGTAGTTCTTTCCGTTGTCGGTTAACGAGATGTTGGAGACGAACATCTCGCTGGTTCCGCCGACATAATTGATTGTGCCACCGTTTTGCGCAGCGACGGGCGTCAGCAGAAAATCGGCCCGCCCCGTGCTGCCCTTGTCAACGTTGGGTATCTCCGTGTAATTGCCGTTGTAGTCGAATTCGCCGCGTGACCACGGTGGCTGGAGCGTGGAGAACTTAACGTGCTGCCACTCGATACCCATCTTAAACGTGTGCTTGCCGTAAATCTTGGTGAGGTCATCGGTGAACTGGAAGGTGGAGGTCACTTCGTCGGAAGGCAGGAAGGCGTTGCTGCCCAAAGTCTGTAGTCCGTTGATCCCGAACGCGGGGAGCCCACCGTTTTCCTTCAGTTGAGGGATGCCCTGGATGCCATATTTCGCGGGAATGCCACTCAGATCGGTGGCGCTGGGCGAAACGCGTGTCGTGTGGAGGTAATTCAACCCGGCGCGGGCGACGTTCACCAAGTTGGGAGAAAAGACATGGGTATAGGCCAATGCACTTTGTTGCGCGAGCGCCGTCTGGTTGCCCTGTTGGAAACCGCCGCCGTCCGCCACGCCGCCGAAAATCCCGGGGATGAAATTCGGATCGTCTACGTAGCTGAAGCGATAGAACAACTGGTTCTTGTCGTTGAGGTTAAGATCCAACCGAGTGTCAAAAGAGTTGCGGTGTTCAAACAGTTTGGGCGAATTAGCGTAATTGGAGAAAAGCGAAGAATTGGTTGGCGTGGGATACAGGTTCAGAAGCGCAATGGCGTTGGCGTCCAACCTACCGGCGGGGAGGCTGGCGAGGTTGTTCAGGCCGCAACCCGCTAGAGTAAAGGCGGCGGTAGAGGCCGCGCATGTACCGAAAGGATCGCGTGCATAGCCCAACTGCGTTCCGGTCGTCTGGGTTCCGGTGCAGGGAAGCGTTACGCCGCTGGGGTCAGCCACGCCGCAGAGAACGGGCCGCGTGGTCGAGGGATCCAGAATGGTTCCGAGGGGCATCGTTCGACCCAGGAGATCGGTGAGTGAGCCGGACTGCCCGGTGATCAGGTCGGAGAGGTCGGTGTAGCCGCTGCTTCGCTCTGCCACAGTCGGCACGGACCCGGTCAAGATCGTTCCCTGCGCCCTACGCAGTCCTTCATAGTCCCCGAAAAAGAAGACCTTGTTCTTAATCACTGGGCCGCCGCCAGAAAATCCGAACTGGTTCTGGCGAAGCTCGCCCTTTTTGATGTGACCGGCATCTTCAAAATAGTCCGGCGCATCGAACTTGTCGTTGCGGAAAAACTCCCAGGCAGCGCCGTGGAATTGATTCGTGCCCGATTTGATCGTGGCATTGAGGACGGCGGCACCCGAGCGCCCGTACTCCGCGCTGAAGTCCGAGGTCTGGACCTTGAATTCTTGAATAGCGTCGACCGGGGGAAGAACCACGTAGTTCGTGCCGTTCAGGAAGTCCACGGTATCGGAATTGTTGTCAATTCCGTCGAGCATGTAATTGTTTTGCGCGGGCCGATTGCCGTTGGCCGTGAAAGCGCCGCTGGCGGCGTTGCCGCGAGTGTCCGCCTGGGGCGTGTTTACGCCTGCGGCAAGTTGAGCGAGGAAGGTGAAGTTACGGCCATTCAACGGAAGATTATTCACGTTGCGCTGGTCGACCACCTGGCCCACCGATGCGTCCTCAGCTTGGAGCACGGGAGCGGCCGATGTGACTTCGACCGTTTCAGTCGCAGCTCCGGGCTGTAGCTTGAAATTAACCAGGACCCTCGCGCTCACGTCGACGACGACATGAGTTTGGACTTCGGTCTTGAAGCCTTGCGAGGAAGCTTCAAGCTTGTAGCTCCCAATTCTCACCGGGCTAAACACGTAGATCCCGTCGGCTCCGGCGGCAGTTGACAGGGTAATCCCCGTACCTTCGTTGATCAGGGTGACTTTTGCGCCGCTGACAACGGCTCCCGAGGAGTCCGTGATGGTCCCCGTGACAGAACCGGTATCCACTTGAGCTTGGAGGGGCCTGACGCTGAGTGTGGTGAGGACTGCGATTGCCAACATGGTGCGCAGGATCCAGGCAAATGCGTATCGGTTCATGAGCTCTCCTTTGAGCCTCTATGGCTTGCGACCCGGCAAGCCTTGCTACAGCTTCCACTGCCACAACAACGTGAAGACCCCACGCAAGCAAGAAGTTTGCTCGATAGAGATTTGAATTGTGCCGATCCCCTGAAAACGGTTACTCGCGAAATGCTACTTTCGTCGAATTAACCGCTTAACCTAAATAGACGTAATAGAAAAGTATTATTTCGTTGTTGATGGGGAATATCATGGCGTCCTCAACGTTGTCAAGAATTTTCTTGTGATCTATACTCTGCGCTGTCTCCGCGCAACGCTGCGGCCGCCTCGCTACGACTGGGAATTCCAACCATGACTGTAACCATCCGCGATGTTGCGAAGGCGGCCGAGGTCTCGACGGCCACTGTTTCCAATGTCCTGAACAAGACTGGCAAAGTCGGGCGCGAGACTCGCCGCCTCGTGCTCTCCGCAGTCAGGCAATTGGGATACATTCGCGACGTTCATGCGCGTCACCTGGCGTCGCGCGATCGGCGTACCCTCGGAATCATCGTGTCCGACATCGAGAACCCTTTTTTTCCGGAAGTGATCAAGAGTTTCGAGATTCGGGCCCGTCAACTTGGTTACGACGCAATTCTCAGCGACACGAACTACGATCCGCGCAGAACGCGAGAGGCCGCCGAGAGAATGATGGAACATAAAGTTCGCGGCGTCGCGATCATGACATCGGAGATCAGCCTGCGCCTGGTCCATGAACTTGCCCGGAGGATGATCGCGGTAACCTTCCTCGACCTCGCGCCTGTCCGCGGCTACACCAGCAACCTGTGTATTGATTATTTGTCCGGAATCGAACAAATCGTGAAGTACCTCTACGGGAATGGCCACCGGCGTATTGCCTTCGTCGCAGGGAGGCCTGGTCTTAAGTCCAATCTCGTGCGCCTGGAGGCTTACGAGCAATCGATGCGACTCCTGGGACTGGAGCCGGGGCCGGTGCTGCCCGGTAATTTGCGATTCGAAGGTGGGCTCGCTGCGGGCGCGGCCATCGCGAAGCTGTCTGCGCGACCCACCGCCGTGATGGCCGTGAATGACCTAACGGCCGTCGGCGTCATTAAAGGCTTGCTGAATGGGGGCTGCCGAGTGCCCCTAGATATCTCAGTTACGGGCTTCGATAAGACGCGCCTCGCCGAGTACAGCAACCCATCGATCACCACCGTGGATATTCATCGCGAGACTCTGGGCCGGCTGGCAGCCGACGCATTACACGAGCTCTCCAGCACTGCCAGTCCTCAGGGCAAGGAGTATCGGATCGGGTCCGAGTTGGTAATTGGGGACTCCTCGGGGCCCGCGCCCAATTGACGGACCTCTTCGTTGGCACACTCGTCAGAAGTGCTAGCATGCGAACGCGGGGCTCTGGTTAACCGGACACCTTGGGGATGCTTGGTCCAAAAGACGGAAATCACATCGCGTCACGCAGATCCTTCCTGAGACAGATGCGGTGGGCACCCGTGCTTTTCCTTCCTGCGCCGATTAGCGGTCTCGTCAATCGCGCAGGACTGCCGCAAAACGCCGCTGCCCAGGCTTCTCAATTCCCCTTCGCTGACGTTCGCTTAACGCCGCACTATCCGGCGAGATCTCCGCTCGACGATATTCTTCGCCTGGCCGCTCCCGGAACAGATGAGTACGTGATCGAAGGATACGCATTCGAACTCATGGCGTTGCTTGAGGAATGGAGTCAGCATTTGAAAGTGGAACCTCCGGCAGCGGGAACCATGAGCAAGTTCGTTGACCTTTCGATTCAAGCGACTGCGCTCAATTCAATTCGCGAATCCGCGGTGCGCTCTGGCGATGGCATCGAAGTGCTTCGGAGGGAATTCGCGTCCAAGTTGCTTCCCGGCCGCGAGCGATTCTTTGAGGAGATCAAGACTTATCTGGCTCCGCTGACGCGAGTGGAAATTGCCGACTTCGAGATCTATGAGTGCGCGCAGGTAGGTGAATCGCCGCTGATACTCGAGGCCAGTATTCGATACGACTTTGTGGGCACGCGAGGCGGCCATGTGCGGGAAGAGCGAATCGGTTCCTGGCGCACTCGATGGTCGCGCCAAGAGTCCGGTACGTGGCGAGCTCTGAAGTGGAGCGCGGCCGAGGAAACCCTGAGTCGCGCTGCCGGTCCGATCTTTGTTGACATCACTTCCCGGGCTCTCGGGCAAACCGAATCCTATAACGAACAGCTGCTTCGGGGGGCAGACTATTGGCGGACGGTTCTCGACGGAGCAGTCGGAGTCGATGTGTACGGAAACAACGGCTTGGCGGTCGGTGATTTCGACAACGATGGTTTAGATGACTTGTACATCTGCCAACCCGCCGGCCTTCCCAACAGGCTCTATCGCAATCGCGGTGATGGGACATTCGAAGATGTAACCGAAAAAGCAGGTGTCGGCGTCCTTGATTTCACGGCCTGCACGCTGTTCGCAGATTTCGAGAACCGGGGATTTCAGGATCTGCTGGTGGTCTGCGCGACTGGACCTCTGCTTTTCCGGAACGATGGCAACGGGAAGTTCTCTCTCAAACAGGATGCGTTCCGTTTCGCACGTCCGCCCCAAGGCGCGTTCACGCATGCCGCCGCAGCCGACTACGACCGTGACGGGCGCCTCGATGTCTATTTTTGCCTCTACAGCTACTATCAGGGACTGGACCAGTATCGCTATCCCGTTCCGTATTTCGACGCGCGAAATGGGCCTCCAAACTATCTCTTCCACAATGAAGGGAATGGAGTCTTTCAAGACCGGACGGAAGCTGCCGGCCTGAATGTCGAGAATGACCGATACAGTTTCGCTTGTTCATGGGGCGACTGCAATGCAGACGGATGGCCGGATTTGTACGTGGTCAATGACTTTGGCCGTAACAATCTCTACCGGAACAAAGGCAACGGAACTTTTGCCGCCGCATCCTCCGAAGCCCACGTGGATGAGGCCGGCGCCGGCATGAGCGCATGCTGGCTCGACTTCGACAACGACGGAAAGCAGGACATCTATGCCGCGGGCATGTGGGTTGCGGCGGGCATGCGAGTTTTTGGAGACTCGCATTTTCACGGTGGAGAGCCGGACAAGATTCGTTCCCTTTACCGACGGCACATGGCAGGCAATTCGTTGTACCGGAACCAAGGCGACGGCAAGTTTCAAAATGTGGCCATCAAAGCCGGGGTTGAAATGGGCCGCTGGTCGTGGTCGACCGATGCGTGGGACTTTGACCACGATGGCTTTCCGGACCTGTACGTCGCGAATGGCTATATTTCGGGCATCGATGAGCGGGATGTCTCTAGCTTTTTTTGGCGCCAGGTCGTCGCGAAATCGCCGCAGGATTCCAGTCCTTCGCCGAGTTACGAGCGCGGATGGGGCGCCATGAATGAACTCATTCGTTCCGACTCGACTTGGAACGGTCACGAGAGGAACGTTTTTTTTGCCAACAATCGCGACGGCACCTTTTCCGATGTCTCCGGCGTGGTTGGGCTGGATTTTCGCGACGACAGCCGGGCCTTTGCGCTCGCCGATTTCGATGGCGACGGCCGGCTGGAGATCGTGCTTAAAAATCGAAATGCGCCACAAATCCGGGTCTTGCATCTCGCGATGGAGGAAATCGGCAATTCGATCACGTTCCGTTTGCGCGGACGCGAGAGCAACCGCGACGCAATCGGCGCCGCGGTAACGGTTGAAGCGGGAGCACTTCGGCAGACGAAGTATCTCCAAGCCGGCTCCGGATTTTTGTCTCAACATACCAAGGAGCTTTTCTTCGGCGTCGGAAGGAATGAGGGCACGGTGCAGGCGACGATCCGATGGCCGAGCGGCCTTACGCAGACGTTCAATGGTTTGCCAATCAACCGTCGCATCGAAATCCAGGAAGGTGCACGGGACTTCCTCGCCAAGCCCTTCGCGACATCTCCGCAGTCATGGGTTCAACAGTCATTGGTCCAACCCGGCAATCCTCCAAGTGGGGAGATTGTGCCATCATCCGTGGGGACTTGGCTGATCGAGCCCGTGAAGGCCCCGGATTTCTCGTTGCCTGATTTCGCCGGTAACCTGCGCGATCTTCGCTCGTTCCAAGGCAGTTCCCTCTTGCTCAATTTCTGGACCACGGCGTCGCCCGCTTGCCGCGATCAGCTGCAGCGTCTGCGCAAATCTCAGTCGGCCCTCGACTCCCGCGGCCTTCGCGTCGTTGCCATCAATGTCGATGACCCAGTCGATGACCCATCCGACCCTCGCACGATTCAGTCATTCGCCGCCAAAGAAGGCCTGCCGTTTCCGATCCTGCTGGCCACGCAGGACGTGGCGGGCATTTACAACATCGTGTATCGATATTTGTTCGACCGTCACCGGGATCTCTCGCTCCCAGCGTCTTTCCTGATCGACAAAGCTGGGGATATGGTCAAGCTATATCAGGGAACTTTCGCACCCGAGCACTTGTTGCAAGATCTGGCATCAATCCCCAACACTCCGGCGGACCGCGTCCGCAAAGCACTTCCCTTTGCAGGGACTCTCCACCAGGACGCGTTCCAACGCAACGCTTTCACCTACGGTGTGGCTTTCTTTCAGCACGGATTTCTCGACCAGGCCGCACAATCGTTCAAGCAAGTCATCGCAGCGAAGCCCGACGATCCCGAAGCTTATTACAATCTCGGGACGTCGTATCTCCGCCGCAACTCTCTGAAGGAGGCACAAGAGTATCTCAAGCAAGCGGTGAAGCTACGTCCCAACTATCCCGAGGCGTGGAACAATCTGGGCATGCTTGCTGCGCAGGAAGGTAATACCGAGGAGGCAATTCGAAACTTCCAACGATCGCTGCAATTGCGGCCTTCCTACGCAACCGCTCTTCTGAATCTCGGAAACGTTTATCGGCGTCAGGGGAATCTTGATGAATCGGAAACGCTTTTGAAACGCGCCTTCGACAGCGAACCCAAGAATCCCGAGGTCAACTACAGCCTGGGAATGCTCTACGCCCGCCGTGATCAAGCCGAGCGCGCTGCCCAATACTTGGAAGACGCGATAAACCTTCGACCGGAGTACTCCGATGCGCTCAACAACCTGGGCGTATTGTTTGTTCAACAACAGCGCTACGTTGAAGCGGAAGAGAGATTCAAGGCGTGCATCCAGGAAGCTCCGAACTTTGATCAGGCGTACCTCAATCTCGCACGTCTGTACCTCGTCCTGAAGGACAACGAAAAAGCGCGAGTCGTCTTGCAGGCGCTGCTGCAAAAACAGCCGCAACATAAGATGGCTCTGCAGATGCTCCAGATGCTATATTGAGGCCTTCGGAGAGGCATCGGCAGATGTTTGATTGCGTTTCGCTTCAAGTCCAGAAAGCCAATCGCAGTCCGGCATTGGTCGGCGTGCTTTCTCTGGCCATGCTTGCGATTCCCAGCCTGAGGGTCGCAGCTCAACAGTCCCCGCTCAAGAGCCACAATGCCAGCCAATCAGCTAAAGTCATTTCACCTCTTCACGAAGCCGAGGAACTGATTCAGCAAGGTCTTTTCGAGCAGGCGAGAAAAATCGTCGACGATCAACTGAAGCTGAATCCCTCCAGCGTGGAAGCATACAACTTGCTGGGCATCGTCTACACCGGCGAAAAGGATTACGACAACGCGATCGATGCATTTCAGCACGCGCTGAAACTTGCTCCTGACTCTACGAAGACTCACAACAACCTGGGCAATCTATATGTGGCTCAACAAAAGCTCGACCTCGCGGAAAAAGAGTTCGCAAAGGTCCTGAGCGCAGCTCCCTCGAATCGCGATGCAAACTACAACCTAGGCCTGCTTCTCATGTCGAAGGGAGCGCCAGTCGCGGCCATTCAACACTTTCAGCGCGTCCGTCCTCTGACCGTCGAAACTCGATTCAACTTGGTGCGCGCTTTCTTCCAGGCAGGAAAAACTGCCGACGCACTGAAGACGGCCCACGAACTCTCGGCGGAGCATAAGCGCGATGTTCAATTACACTTCACACTCGGCGTGGTGCTCGCTTCCGCGAAGCAATACAGGTCGGCACAACTCGAACTTGAACAAGCGAACGCGTTGCAGCCTGAAACTTTCGAGACTCTCCATAACCTGGGGCAGACATATCTCCGAGCGCACGAGTACGCAAAAGCCGCGCTCACTCTCAATCGCGCGCTCAAGTTGAAGCCGGATTCTCCTGAGACGCTCTATCTGTTGGCGCAGGTTTATTCCGAGCAGGCACGGCCGGTGGACGCTCTCGATCTGTTGGTACACGCCCATAAGGTGGCACCGCAGGATACGGACGTAATTTTCCTGATGGCTCGCGTCAGCATGACGCAGAATTATTTTGAAGACGCAATTCCGCTGCTCGAATCCGGCTTGAAACTCGCGCCGCAACGCACCGATCTCCATGCCGCACTGGGCGAAAGCTACTTCATGTCGGGCAAAACGGAAAAGGCCATCGACGAATTCAAGACCCTTATCGCGTTAGACCCGTCAGCGCGCTCTTACACTTTTATGGGACTCTCTTACCGGCATTTGGGACGATTCGATGAGGCCCTCAAATATTTCGAGGAAGGACTGAAACAGGATCCGCATAATGCCTCGTGCCTGTTCAATATCGGCTATATCCAGGAGCGGCAAGGGAATTACGCGGGAGCGGAAGATTTATTTCAGCAGGCGCTCCATTCAAATCCGGATTTTTCCGAGGCGCTCCTGGAGTTGGCGAATCTCCGTGTGAAAGACAAGAAATTCGCCGAGGCGACTGAGCTTCTTCGGCGATACGTAACGGTAAGCCGTGATCCCGCTCCTGGCTACTACAAGCTTGCCATGGCAGAGAGGAGTCTTCATCAGACTGCTGCTGCGCAGCGAGATTTGAATGTTTTTCAGACGCTCTCGAAAAATTCAGCCACCGGGCCTTATCCGTATCAGCACCTCTTTGACTACCTCGACAGCCGTTCGAAACTTTCTCAGCAAGCGCGCAGCCAGTTGGATGTCGCCGAACTGAATGAGCAGATCCAGAAACATCCCGGTCAGCCCCAAGACCTTTACCTGCTCGCCGAAGCCTACTTGAAACTCGGCAAACTGGGTGAGGCGCGGGAAACGATTGCGCAGCTTGATCAAGTGAGTACGGATGACTATCGCACACAGACCGGAGTCGGCGTGTTGCTCGCACGCTACCGTTTATACGATGACGCCATTCAGCATTTCCAGACCGCACTGCGCACGAATTCCGACTCCGACGACGTGAAATTCGATTTAGCCGACGCTTATTTCCGTAGGGGTCTGTACGCGGACGCGCTCGCTGCGGCACAGACGGTTTCAGCAGCGGGCCAGCAGGATGATGCCTACCTGGCATTGCTGGGAGACATCGAAGCCCACATCGGCGAAACGGCCAAAGCGATCGATATTTTCCGCAACGCCATCATCCGGAATCCCGACAACGACCAGTACTACCTCTCCCTGACCCTGATCCAGCTTCGCGAAAATGATCTCAACAGCGCCGAGCAGACTCTACAAAGAGGACGCGCGCGCATTCCCGGCTCGGGGAAGATTGTGTGGGGCTTGGGACTCGTCTCAGTACTTCGAGGTAATACCGCACAGGCCGCCGAGCGCTTGGAACAAGCCGTGGATTTGCTGCCGGAGTGGGTCGGCAGTTATTCCACTCTGGGCGTCTTCTATTATCAGACAGGACAAATCGAGAAGGCACGCGAAGTGCTCAACCGTTTCAAGGGAAGCAACGCCGGTGGTTTGGATGTAGGCCGAATCGAAGAAACTCTCTCCAAGGCCCCCGCGAACGCTTCCGCGGCAGACCAGCCGATCCCAATGGTCGCCCGCCAACAACTGCTTCAATTAGCGCTGCTGATTGCGGATCGCAGTTTGTGACAAGCAGGAGATCCCTTCGGAGAGTGTTAAGATTCTCACGCAGGGTCCGAAACGACTGAAGTAGTCGAATCTCGGTAATCCAGCGCAGCGCCACATTTCACCGAATTGAGAATGGAAAAGAAAACGGCGAAGACCAACAGGCGCCTTGCTCTCGCCATTCGGTGTGGCGCAATCCTGGTGCTCGGCATTGCGATCGGCGCGCACATCCGTTCCAGGGTTCTCGCCGCTCCGGCTTCGACAACGTCGGAATCAACCATTCCCGTCCGCTACACCGATGTTCGCGAAAGCGCCAAAATCACTTTTCAGCAAGTCTCCACGCAAACCGATGAAAAGTACTACCTCGAAACCATGGGCACGGGTGTGGGTTGGATCGACTACGACCAGGACGGCCTCATGGATCTATTCTTTGTCCAATCCGCGGCTACCGACATTTACAAACCACCGCATCCCTTGCGTTGCGCGCTCTACCACAACAACGGCGACGGGACGTTCACCGATGTCACCGAGAAGGCCGGAGTGGGCGGCGAAGGCCACTACGGTCAAGGTGTTGCGGTCGGTGATTTCGACAACGACGGCTATCCTGATTTGTACGTGACCGGCTACGGCCGCGCCATTCTCTATCACAACAACGGCAACGGCACTTTTACCGACGTTACAGCGAAGGCTGGCGTCGCCGACGAGGGCGGATGGTCGACCAGCGCAGGATGGCTCGATTACGACAAGGACGGCTGGCTCGATCTGGTCGTCACCAACTACATCGAGTGGACTCCGAAAAATAATGCCTGGTGTGGCGAACGCCGGCCGGGGTACCGTTCCTACTGTCATCCTGGAAACTACAAAGGCCAGCGTATTAAGCTTTACCACAACAATCACGACGGAACCTTTACCGACGTGAGCGATGCGTCAGGAGTTGGAAAGCCCGAGGCCAAGGGCATGGGCGTGGTTCTGGCCGACTTCAACAACGACGGCTGGCCCGACATTGCTATCGCAAACGACTCGTGGCCGAACTTTTTGTTCATCAACAAGCACAACGGAACGTTTGAAGACGTTTCGCTAGTCTCCGGACTGGCCGCCAGCGAAGATGGACGCTACGAGGCCGGCATGGGCATCGATGCCTCCGACGTAGACGGCGACGGATGGCAGGATGTTTACATTACTCATCTCGACTTCGAGTTGAATCGTCTATACCACAACAACCAGGATGGCACGTTCACCGACGATACGTTTCGCTCGCGGATCGGAAACAAAGCGGTTTTGATGAGTGGCGTAGCCATGAAGTTTCTGGATTACGATAACGACGGCTGGAACGACATCCTACAGCTCAACGGCGCTATGCTCGACAATGTTTCGCTCTATCACGGCGAGGTGTCATACAAAGAGCCGTTGCTTATGTATCGCAATCTAGGTAAGGGCGAGTTCGAAAAGGTATCCGAATCGCTCGGTCCGGATTTCATGCGTCCGATCGTCGGTCGCGGCCTCGCGACAGCTGACTACGATAACGACGGCGATATCGACATCGTCACCAACAATCGCGGCGATTATCCATCTCTGCTGCGTAACGACGGTGGAAATGCCAATCACTGGCTGACGGTTCAGTTGATCGGAACAAAATCGAATCGCGACGGCACCGGCGCCTCGCTCAAATTGACCTCGGAGGGCTTCGTCCACGTCGAACAGGCCAAGGGCGGCGGGAGTTACATGTCGGCGAGCGATCCTCGGATTCACTTCGGTTTGGGGAAGCGCACGAAGATCGAATCTCTGGAGATTACATGGCCTAGCGGGCAGGTAGATCGACTGACCAAGTTGCCTATCGACCAGATCATCGCAGTGAAAGAAGGCGCGGGCGTTATCCCACGCCAGTTTCCAAAAATCCCGAGCCCGAAATGACTTTCCCCCGGCGACATTTTCTTGGCTCCTCCCTTGTGGTTCTCGGCAGCACGCTGCTCGACGCACTGACCACACCGCTTTGGAAATGGAAACGCAGCGTCGTTCTTCAGTCGGCCCCTGCCGCGACCTCCACGTCGCCCGTGCAGTTCGTCGATGTAGCCCACGAAGCCGGCCTCAACATTCCCAACGTTTGGGGCGCCGCCGATCACAAGCGTTACATCATCGAAGCGAAAGGCAGTGGACTCGCGTTTTTCGATTACGACCAGGACGGCTGGCTGGATATCTATTTGACGAATGGAACGCGCCTCGGCGAGTCATGGCCCCCCGGACAAGCGCCCACTTCCCATCTGTACAAGAATAATCGCGACGGAACGTTCGCCGACGTCACCGAGAAGTCCGGATTGGCGCGCACCGGCTGGCAGACCGGTGTCTGCATCGGCGACTACGACAACGATGGCTGGGACGATCTTTTCTGCTGCTTCTGGGGACACAACATTCTTTTTCACAACAACAGCGACGGCACGTTCACGGATGTCACTAGCAAGTCCGGCCTTCACGATGATCGTGTCCGCTGGGGCGCGGGCTGCACGTTCCTCGATTATGACCGCGACGGACACCTCGATCTCTTCATCTGCAATTACATCCAGCTCGATCCGGCGAAGATCCCATCGGCGGGCGACCCCGCGGCCTGCCAATGGAAAGGGATTCCGGTAATGTGCGGGCCGCGCGGCCTTACCGGCGATACCAACGTTCTGTATCACAACAATGGCGACGGCACGTTTACGGACGTCTCGGCGAAATCCGGAATCTTAAAACCGGGCCCACGATATTCCATTACCGCGGTCTCTTGTGATTTCGACAACGACGGCTGGCCGGACATTTATGTGGCCGTGGACTCCGAGCCCAGTATGCTTTTCCGCAACAATCACGACGGTACTTTTACTGACGTGGCGGTGATGGCGGGGTGCGCCTACAGCGAGAACGGGCACGAGCAGGCAGGCATGGGAGTCGCGGTCGGTGATTACGATTGCGACGGCTGGTTCGATATCTTCAAGACAAATTTTGCCGACGATACCTGCAACCTCTACCACAACAATGGAGACGGCACGTTCAGTGATGTAACATTTGCCTCCGGAATAGGAATTAACAACCAGTACGTCGCGTGGGGCTGTGGATTTGTTGATTATGACAACGATGGTTGGACGGACATCCTCCAGGTCAACGGGCACGTCTATCCGGAGATCGGCGGCCACGAGATTGGCCAGACTTTCAAGAATCCGCGACTCGTTTACAAGAATATGGGCAACGGGCAATTCAAAGATGTGTCCTCCACGATGGGTCCGGGCATTAACGAGCGCTTTTCGAGCCGCGGCGCTGCCTTTGGTGACTACGATAACGATGGCGATATCGACGTATTGGTTTTGAACATGAACGATGTGCCCTCGCTGCTGCGCAACGATGGCGGGAACAAGCAGAACTGGATCAAAATCAAATTGATTGGAACCAAGTGTAATCGCACCGCAATCGGCGCTCGGGTGCGCGTGGTCGCGGGCAATCACGCCCAGATCGACGAGGTCCGCAGTGGATCAAGCGTCATGTCGCAAAGCGATTTGCGCCTGCATTTCGGGTTGGGCAAAGCGCAAACCGTCGACCTGATCGAAGTGAGATGGCCGACTACACAGAAGATTGAACGATTTCCGCAGGTGAAGGCAAATCAGATTCTGACCATCCGCGAGGACACGGGGATTGTCGAGCCTGCTGCGCCGCAAACAAAACCGGCAAAATGAAAGCACTGCTGCTGTCGCAATATCGTCATCTGGAACTAACCGATCTCGCTGTTCCTGAGCCCGGACGAGATGAGGTTCTGATTCGCGTTGCAGCTTGCGGAATCTGCGGCAGCGATGTCCACGGCTACGATGGCTCCTCGGGACGCCGCATTCCGCCGATCGTGATGGGACACGAAGCGGCGGGAACTGTCGCAGCTGCCGGCAAAGACGTGACCGCCTTGTCGGAACGTGATCGGGTTACGTTTGACTCGACGATATATTGTGGCGAATGTGATCCCTGCCTCCGCGGAAATATCAATCTGTGCGATCACCGTCAGGTCTTGGGCGTTTCGTGTGGTGACTACCGTCGCGCTGGAGCGTTTGCCGAGTTTGTCGTGGTCCCAGCACGCATCATCCATCGTCTACCGGAGAATCTTTCTTTCGCCGAAGCTGCGCTGCTGGAAGCCGTTGCGGTGGCAATTCATGCCGCTTCGCTTGTTCCCGTCCCTTCCGGCAGCACTGCTCTTGTCGTTGGCGCTGGCACGATCGGACTCCTGCTGCAGCAAGCTCTGCGTGTTGCGGGTTGTGCGCGCGTTTTTGTCGCTGACGTAGAAGCTACGCGGCTTAAACTCAGCCGAGAACTTGGAGCTACTGCCACATTAACTGGACCGGATGTCGCGCAGCAGATATCGCAGCTCACTAACGGAAGTGGCGTCGACATTGCGGTTGAAGCCGTGGGCAAGACCGAAACTGTAAACGCCGCGATCGAGAGCGTTGGTAAAGGCGGAAGTGTCATCCTCGTGGGAAACATTTCCCCCCAAGTCACGCTGCCGCTTCAGAGGGTGGTTACGCGCCAGATTCGCCTGCAGGGCTCGTGCGCATCTGCCGGCGAATATCCGAGAGCAATCGAACTTGTGTCGAGCGGGATGATTCGGGTGAAGCCTCTCATCACTGCCGTTGCGCCGCTCAGCGACGGCCCGCAGTGGTTCGAACGTCTATATGCGCGCGAGCCTAATTTGATGAAAGTTGTTCTCACGCCGGGGTCCAACTTGTGAGCGAGACCGCAAATCAAGGACTCTTCGATCTGAGCGGGCGAGTGGCGATCGTCACGGGAACGAGCCGCGGGCTGGGCCAGGGTTTCGCGCGAGCACTCGCGAGGGCTGGCGCAGATCTTGTTCTCACCAGCCGCAATCGCGATTCCCTTTCGGCATTTGAAGCGGAGATCAGCGCGCTCGGCCGCCGTGCGATATCGCTCGAACTCGATGTGCGCGATCAGAAGAGCATTGAACGGATGGCATCGTCAGCAGAAGATGCATTCGGTCATCTCGACATTCTCGTGAACAACGCTGGATGCAACGTCCGCAAGCTTGCACTAGATGTGACCTGGGACGACTGGAATCAGATCCTCGACACCAATCTGCGTGGCAGTTTTTTTGTTGCCCAAGCGGTTGCGCGCCGCATGATCCCGCTGCGCTACGGGCGCATCATCAACATCGGTTCAGTCACGAGTGTTGCCGGCTATGCCGGCCTCGCCCCCTACGGAGCAAGCCGCGGCGGCATTCGCCAGCTCACGATGAGCTTAGCCGACGACTGGGGTCAACACGGAATCACTGTCAACTGTCTTGCTCCGGGCTGGTTCCGTACGGAGCAGAACAAGATTCTCTACGAAGACAAAGAGTGGGTTGAATATCTTTGCGATCGCATCCCGCTCAAGCGGCCGGGTGAGCCGCGTGATCTGGATGCGTCGGTCGTCTTCCTGGCGGCAGAGTCGAGCCGCTATGTCACCGGCCAGACTCTGCTTGTGGATGGCGGAATCTCGACCGGCGCGACCCGTGCGCTACCGAAAGCTCGCTGACCTTACGGCTGTTTGCCCTACTGCCGCTTGCCTACTGATGAATTCTTGCCGCCCACCCACCGCCACCGGCAAGGGAAAGCTTCAGCTTGGTGGTTCGGTTCACCTGGGTCGTTGTCTTCTTGTAGTCGCTTGCGTTGCGATCAGCGTTGACCCCGTCCTGGTAGGCTTCCATCGTGAAGTTTCCATCAGGCAAGAACGACAGATCGATTTCGAGATTACGCGGCGTCCAATCGGTCATGGCTCCCACGTACCAGTCGCGCCCGTTTCTTCTGGCGACAACCACGTATTCCGCGATGCGCGCATCGAGCACTTTCGTTTCGTCCCACTCGGTTGGTACCGGAGCGAGAAACTCCATAATTTCCGGTTCCCGCAGGTAGTTTGACGGGCTGTCGGACAACATTTGCAGTGGACTCTCGAAAACCACATACATTGCCAGTTGGTGGCAGCGCGTTCCCAGCGCCATCGGCTGGCCAAAAATAGGGGCAAAGGTGGCCTTGGTGGCGTTCCGCATCGCGCCCGGCGTGTAATCCATGGGGCCAAGAAACATTCGCGTAAACGGGAGCGTCACGTTGTGTTTCGGTTCGGAGTCTGCGCTCCACTTACTCCACTCCATGCCACGCACTCCCTCGGTGCTGATCAGATTGGGCCACGTGCGCGTCATGACCGCAGATTTCTGGCCACCATGAAAATCAACCAACATCTTGCGCTTGGCGCATTCTCGGCTGACTCTGTAGTAGTAGTCGATCAGGATCTGGTCGCTGCGCTGCATGAAATCGACTTTGATTCCCTTCACGCCCCATTTTTCGAATTGATCGAGAGCTGGAATCAGTTGATCGTCCAACGTCTTCCAAACAACCCACAGAATGATTCCGACATTCTTTTCTTTCGCGTAGGCCGTTAGTTCCGGCACGTTGATTTCGGGGACGACTTCCAAAACATTGCCCAGCTTGTACCAGCCTTCATCGAGAATGATGTAAGGAATGCCATATTTCGAGGCAAAGTCGATGTAGTACTTGTAGGTTTCGGTGTTCACTCCTGCTTTGAAGTCCACTCCGTAAACATTGTTCGCGTTCCACCAGTCCCACGCCACTTTCCCCGGCTTGATCCACGACGTGTCCTGCACCAGCGACGGCTTTTCGAGAAGGTAGACGATTTGATTGGTGAGCAGGTCGCCATCTCGGTCGGAAATGCCGATTACGCGCCAGGGGAAAGTGCGCGTCCCGGCGGTAACTGCGATGTAGTCGGCACTTTCAACTACTCTGTAATCCCGATCTCTGGTCAAACTCTCCTTCAATGGATACGCAGGGAACGTCGCCGCCAGCCCATTTCCGCCAGTGCCTCGCAGCCAAAGTCCGGGATAGCTGTCCAAGTCTGACTCCGCGATCGCGACCTTTGCGCCTTCTCCCACGTCCACTACCGCGGGCAGCGTGGCGAGAAACTCCAGCGCAATCTCACTCAAGTGCTGGGGAAGATATTTGCGCTCATTGTGTGAGAAAAAGCTGTCTTCCTGCGGATAGTACACAAGGGAATTCGAAGGGAAATTGAACGCCGATTCTTCCCCGTAGATCTTCACCTGTGCCTGCGGCAGCGAGGTTTCGAAACGGTAGGCCGCGCCTTCGTTGTACGCGCGGAAGACAACTGCATATCCGCCGTCCATGCTCAGCCGCAGTTCGTTGTAATGATCTCGAATTTTCGCGAACTTCTGGCGGACCACAGGTTCGACAATCTGATCGGCAGAACGCTGCTTGGCATCAATCACCTTCGGCTGCGCGCCAAGTTTCTTATGCTCCACATCGAGAGAAAGCGTGGAATTCTCGAGCACGGCCCGGCCCTTCAGGACGACGTCGTACCGGATCTCCCCTGCAGTGCGGATTCGGATTTCGATTCGCCCGTCTGGCGAGCGCAAGTCGTAGCTGGATTGTGCGGCGCCAGTTCCAACGAAAACGGCGATAAATACGAGTAATAGCAACGGGGGAGCGAGTATCTTCATCAAGTCACCTTTCCAGGCCGATGTGTTTTTCGGTACGGGACAACGAATCTTACTCGCGCGCGCGGAACAACACAAATCACGTCGAGACAAACCGCGGGGCCCAGAATCGGCTAACCGGATCCTTTGCCCATCGTTCGATGTGCTATCTTGGTGCGCCCAAATGAAACGGCTGCTCCTGATCGTTCTTTCCGTCGCGCTGTCGGCTCCCCTGGCAAGCTTTGCCCAGTCCGGGCTTAGCGCCAGTGGGACGGCCGCGGCTCAGTCCGCTCCATCCCAAACGCCGGACCCCGATGCGTTCTACAACCTTGGTCCGGACTCATTGCCGCAGCCGGGCGTCCCCAAAGGCGAAATCCGCGGCCCATTCACGCTTCCTAGCAATGCCTATCCCGGCACGCAGCACACCTATTGGGTTTATGTACCCGCGCAGTACGATCCGGCCTTTCCGGCCAGCCTCATGATCTACAACGACGGTCAGGCGTTCATGAATCCTGATGGCGACATGCGGGCGCAGAATGTGATGGACAATCTCATCTTCCGGCGCGAGCTGCCGGTGATGATCGGTGTCTTCATCAATCCCGGCCGCCGCCCCGATCAACCCGAGCCCACCCCGAGCGAGTGGGGCGACCACACTACCAACCGGCCCACCGAATATAACTCGCTCGACGACAAATATGCTCGCGTGATCGTCGATGAACTCATGCCAGTACTCTACAAGGAGTACAACATCTCCAAAGATCCCGAACGGCACGGCATCGGCGGATCGAGTTCGGGCGCCATCGCGGCTTTCACCGTCGCGTGGCAGCGTCCGAACGAATTCCGCAAAGTCCTAAGTAACGTGGGCAGCTTTGTGGATCTGCGCGGAGGCAATGCCTACCCCGAGATCATCCGTGGCGGCGACAAGAAGCCGATCCGTGTCTTTCTCTGCGATGGGAGGAATGACAATCGCGGCCAGCGCCCTGGCGACAACGCCTACAACGAGGCCCGCGACTGGTTCTATCAGAACGTACGCATGATGCAGGCGCTCACCGCGAAAGGTTACGACATGAACTACGCTTGGGGTATGAACAAACACGGCCAGAAGATGGGCGGAGCCATTTTGCCGGAAATGGTGCGCTGGCTCTGGCGCGATCACGAGTTCTCAAGCGACCCGAAAGATAACGTGGAGCGATCCTTCAACGTGCCGAAGAAGAGCGCCGAGAAGAAGTAGATCATTACCTCTTGCTGCGCGCCTTCGGCGGGTTCGGAAGCTCCGTGGCCTGGGACTCGAATTTCTGCCGCAACTCGACCCCACAGAGCAACATTACTATAACCGCGTAAGGTTAGAGAACTCCCCAATAGACTGTCAAGGACAACTCAATGTCGCGCGTATGGTGGACCGCCGCCACTCCGTCGATTCCAGCCACTGGGCATGGTTGGGGGACTAACCACCTGATCCCCTCTTTCCGAACGAACCTGAGATTGGGAGCAGTACCGAACTCAGTACAGGGGCTTCAAATCCCCGATTTCAAGGTCTCACTATAAGCAGGCCTCTCGCGACCAGCCTGGCGGAAGCGCGCCTTGACCCCGACGCCCAAAACATTGAGATCAAACCCCACGGCTCGTCGAATTGTGTACGACTGTTGCTTATGATTCCTGCCATCGTCTTCTGCAGCTGAACGCGTCGGCTCACAAACTCCGGGTTGTCGGCCGCTGTGCCTGGACCCGCACCGGCGAGAAACTGTTGCATTTGTAGGATTGCGGCGCCTGCGGTCTGCATTGCTGTGGCCCACCAGTCAATCGTGTAGACGTCGCTCCTAAGAAGCTGCGTGATATTGAACTCCCTAGGATCAGTAAGGTGCAATCCCATGAGCGGTCCGAGGTTATCGTTAGGGCCGACCTGGACCGCATCTGCCCAGTGCTGGTCGAGCAGGTCATACCGGAAGCGGTTACTGTCGCTGGCGTTGCGGTCAATCAAGGACCGCATCGCCTCGCGACCAATCTCAAGGTAGTGGCCGCGGTCCCAAAGCTGGCCGGGGGATTGGAAGAACAGGGAGTGGCAGGCGCTATCATCCAACTCAGTTCGGAGCAGGCAGGTTGAGGGTCCACCATCCGCAAAATGCTTCAGGTAGTCGTCGCTCTCCGGTTTCGTAAGCAGATTCATCACGACAAACCAGTTGAGATAGTCGGCCAGGATCGCACTCTCGGTCGTGTCGTTGAAGGCGAAATGGGAATTGCTGCTGGTGAGACCGGTCATGCCGACGGTGTTGCCAACGCGGTACGCCGCAGTGAGCATGAGTGATTCGAACATAGCCTTGCGCAGTGCTTGGCGGCGACGCTCCGGATTCGTTTCGCTATTGATAAGACTGCCCGTCGTGCCATCCGCGATCGTCAGATCACCGGAGTCGGGATCTCTGACAACGACACACTTGCGAATCAGGTCTGCGACAGAAATGAAATTCACTAGCCCAAAGAGATTGAATTTCAGGCTGGTCTGCTGCTTCCGCATAGTAATAAGCACGCTATTGAGAAGGACGACGCCTGGCGCGAGTGTGGCGCCGACACTGCCGGACTCCAGCGCCGTCAAGCCGGACAGATCGCCCTTGAGCGCTTGTTGCAAGGCTGCCTTGGCCGCCAGGTCGAGCTGTGCAGGGCGGACCTCGTACTGAAAGATTGCTTGATCATTCGTGACTTGAGACAGAGCGAGATCAAGCGATGCCTGCAAGCTGTGATCTAGGCTGTCCTTGATCGCACTGGTGAGCGTTAAGATTTCATCCGCTGAGAGGCCGCCCTCCTCGAAAAGCTTCTTGGTGGTAGCGTCGTTTGGGTTGGTGCTGATTGCGCCTAGTAGAGCCGCCAATAGATCCGTGTCTCCAACTTTCAACGCAACTCCGCCAGACAAGGATAGATCGGTTTTCAGAGTCGTTCCTTGCTGTTTGTGGAAACTGAGTTCGATGGTATCGGCCGAAGTTTTCCGTGCTCGGATCTGGTACGAGCCGGTAATGGTGAACGATGCCGTTATGCCCGCCATCACACCGGTTTTGACTTCGAGTTTTCCCGCATTGAGCGGCAGATCGACTGACGCCAGCGGATTCGGGGCGGTCGATACATTGAATCCACCGGAGACTTTCAGTCCGCCCGAACCTGAGGCTGTGCAGATATCATTCACGCTCAGCAGGTTTAGATCGTCGACTCCGGCGGGGATCACGTATCCCGAGATCGTCTTCCCAGCAGCCTCGGCCAACGTCGCCTCGGCGCTCCCGAGTGGAAACGCCTTCCAGTACTCCAGCCCCAGGGTGCGGTTCGCATCAAACCCGAATGTCATGCCTCCAGACGAACCACTCACACCCAGATCAAGCGAGCCTTGCAGCGCAAAAGAGACATAGCCGGTGTTGTTCGGCACTACCGAAGCGACCTTGAAAGGGTCGTTCTCGAACAAGTTGGCACCCTCGGTAGTATTCGCTCGGATCGTCGCCTGAAACGATGGCGTGAGGTCGATTTCTGGCTTTGTATCGCCCAACTGAAACTGGTGCTGCACTTTCAATTGGAAAGAGATGGGATTGGGTGCCGCAGTTGTAAGCGGTTGCGATGCACGCGCAATGAAATCCGGAGCTACCGCCAGATGCAGCAGCTCGGTCTTTGCGTATTTCTGCAGAGAAGAGGGCTGTGACAAATCGATCTTTACATTTGGTGCTGATTTTCCAAGATCGTCCGTGAGCTGAATGTCTGCCATGCGATTGAACCCTCCCAATACTATGCGAGCAGTCAATCTACTCTACAGCGCGGATCGAAGTCCGGATGTACTCCTTCGAGCTTGGTCGCCATCTCGTCGTAGTGCCTGTCCCTCTCACGGACTTAACCCTGCTCCCTGCGGATCCATCCGGATACTGAGATTATTCTTCATGTAACGCTATGCCAAGTCACGGGCTGACCGGAAGGAACCCGAATTACTTTTTGTTTGCCGACAAACCGAGAACGGTCATGACGATGGTGAGTTGAAGAATATACTGGTCGCAGAATATGCTCACAGTCTTCAGCGGCCTTCCAGGCACCGGAAAGACGACAATCGCCCGTGAACTCGCCCGTCGGTTCGATGCAGTGCGCGTACGGATCGGCTCGGTTGCGCGGCCCTTTTGGGATTGCGGGGCGACCAGCCGACCTTCCGAGGACGGGGGATGTCGAGTCGGCCACTCGGTTGTCAACGATGACCTCCGTGCCGGCCGAACGGTAATAGCGGAATCGGTGAACTCGGCTTCGCTCTGCCTTGAGCTTCGATCTGAGCATGCGTACGACGGGAAGGGGAAGTGACGGAACCCTCTCCAGAGCGGCAGTTGGTCACCCGGCTTCTGAGAGAATGGGGCGGTGGGAACAAATCGGCGCTTGACGAGTTGATGCCCGTGGTTTATCAGCAGCTTCGGAAGCTGGCGTCGATCTGCTTGCGCTCGGAACGTCCTGACCACACCCTGCGAGCCACTGCTTTGGTCCACGAGGCCTATCTCCGCCTGGTGGATGCGGACGTAGCCTGGCAGGATCGAGTCCACTTTTTTGCGGTTTCTGCCCGTCTCTTGCGCCGCATCCTGGTGGACCACGCGAAGGCGAGTAAGAGGCAGAAGCGCGGCGGGGGCGCGGAGACGATTCCGCTGGACGAGGCCATCATGATCGGTCCGCAGACCACCGGTGGGATCGTGGAACTGGATTTAGCCCTGCAGCGACTGGCCCAGCATGATCAGCGCAAGAGTGAAATCATCGAACTGCTGTGCTTTGGTGGACTCACCTATGATGAAGCCGCGACAGCCCTCAAAATCTCTCCCGCCACGGTGCACCGCGAGTTGAAAATGGGCAAAGCCTGGCTGCACCGCGAACTCATGCGCGAATCCTCTTAACATCACGGCCAATGGCATCCTCCCCAAAATCCAATCGCTGGCTCCGCATTGAATATCTGTTCTACGCGGCCCTGGAACTACAGGACGGTCGGGCTGCATTTCTCGATGAAGCTTGCGGTGGCGATGACGAACTGCGCAGGGAGGTCGAATCCTTACTCCATTCGGCGGGGCAGACGATGGGGTTCCTGCAAAAGCCTGTGCTCGAAGCGGCACAGCAGATCACCGCCGAGGAAATGCTTTCCGGAAAACGCATTGGCGCCTACCAGTTGCTGCAGGTACTCGGGGAAGGCGGGATGGGAAAGGTCTACTTGGCCGCCCGCGCCGACGATCTTTATCAGAAACAAGTGGCTATCAAGACCGTGCAGGGCGGGCTCGGACAAAACCGCGCGCTGTTGCTGCGCTTTGGCAGCGAGCGACAGATCCTGGCTAACCTGGATCACCCCAACATCGCACGCCTCTTGGACGGCGGTATCACCGCAGACGGTCTGCCCTATCTGGTAATGGAGTATGTGAATGGCGTTCGGATCGATGACTATTGCCGAATTCACCAACTGGGAACTGATCGGCGGTTAGAGCTGTTTTGCACGGTATGCGCGGCGGTAGAGTACGCGCACAAGAATCTGGTCGTGCATCGTGACATCAAACCGGCCAACATCCTGGTAACGACGGAAGGCGTTCCCAAGCTGCTGGATTTCGGCATTGCCAAGCTCCTCGACCCGCAGTCTGGGCAACTCGCCCGGACGATGACCTCCGAGCGCATGATGACGCCAGAATACGCCAGCCCCGAGCAGGTGCGCGGCGACCAAGTAACCACCTCGACCGACGTGTACGCGTTGGGCGTCCTGCTCTACGAGTTGCTGGTGGGGAAGCGCCCTTTCCAACTGGACCCGACAAATCCCTTGGAAATAGCGAGGATCATCTGCCAGCAGGATCCGGAACCGCCGAGTGTCGGGAGCGCGGCAAACCCAGCCCTGGCCGCTCCTGACGCTGCTCGAACCCTGAGCGGCGATCTGGACAAGATTGTGCTGATGGCGATGCGCAAGGAACCCGCGCGCCGCTATGTATCCGTGGCGGCGCTCGCCGGCGACGTGAAGGCGTATCTCACCGGGTATCCCGTGCACGCCCGCACCGACACCTGGAAATACCGGTCTGCCAAATTTCTGCGGAGGCATAAGGCAGTCGCCGCGGCAGCAGCGATCGTCACCCTGGCACTCATCGCCTTTAGCATCGGCATGGGCCTGTTGGCCAAGCGCGCCACGCGGGAGCGGCTCACTGCACAGCGGGAGTCCCAGTTTCTGGAAGGCATTTTCCAGGCCGCTACGCCGGACCGGACCCGCGGACAGCAGATTACCGCGCGCGAGTTGCTGGACCAGGGCGCGAAACGGGTAGACCGCGAACTGGCCGGCGATCCTGGGTTGCAGGGGACGATGCTCGACAACATCGGCCGCGCTTATATCGAACTGGGGTTGTACGACCAGGCCGAACCCTTGTTGCAGCGCGCCTACGAACTGCGCAAGAAGACGCTGGGCGAAGAGAACGCGGACGTGGCGAGTACAGCGTTTTGGCTGGCGAACTCCATACGGCTACAAGAGCAGTACGAAAGAGCTGAGCCTTTGTTCCGGCAGTCACTCGCCATTCGCGAGAAAGTTTTCGGGGAGGATAGCAGCGCCGTTCTGGACAGCCTCGCGTTCCTTGGGGAATGCCTGTACCTCGAAAACCGAGATGCCGAGGCGGAACCACTGCTGCGGAGGGCGCTTGCTCTCGACCACAAGCTGGGCACCGCCGATTCCGCGACCAGAAATTACCTCGCACTGCTGCTGGAGCGAAAGGGGAGCTACCCGGAAGCTCTCCAACTGCTGCGTGAGGCCGTCGAAATCCAGCGACGAATTTCGGGCGCTGACAGTCCGGAGTTTGCCATGGGACTGCATAACCTCGCCGGTGCATTGATCGATGCGGGCGATCTTACGGGAGCGGAAGCGACCGAACGTCAATGTTTGGATTTGCGCCGCAAGATCCTCGGCAACCATCATCCCGACTTGGCCTACTCCCTGAACAATCTTGGATTTTTGCTCCTCGAGAAAGGAGACTGGGAGGCAGCGGAACCCGTGCTCCGGGAAAACCTGGAGCTCTCGCGCGAGGCTCTGGGGGAGAAGAGCCCCAGGTATGGATCTGCTCTGAACAACTGGGGTCGAGTGCTACAAGCGAAAGGGGACTACGCGCAAGCCGAGAAAACATTCGAGCAGGCGCTCGATGTCCTGGTGAAGGCGAGTGGGCCGGCAGGCTGGTCCGTTGCCAAAGTAACTGGCAACTTGGGACTGCTGCAATTCGACCGGGGCGACTACGCGCGTGCTGAGCGCTACGACCACCAAGCCTTGGACATGGACCACAAACTCGGCGGGGAAGAGAGTCCGCAAGCCGCCGCCGCGCTCATCAATCTCGCGGAAGACCGGGCCTTTCAAGGCGATCCCGCGGGCGCAGAACCGTTGCTGCGGCAGGCGCTGGCGATTCGCAAGAAGGAGTTTTCTTCTGGGCACCCAAGCTTGATCGCCGCCGAGGTTCGCTTGGGCGAAGTCCTCATCGCCGAAGGCAAGGCCTCCGAAGCCGAGCCTCTCTTGCGCGAGGCGTTTGCCTCCGCCCGCTCCGCTCCCTTCCCTCTGCTGCCGTGGCAAATTGCCGAGGTGCAGAGCGCGTTGGGCACTTGCCTCGTCGCGCTGAACCGCGCCCCCGAAGGCGAACCCCTGCTGACGGCCAGTTTCTCCGATCTCCAGAAAGACCCCCGCCCCGCGTTTCGCCATCCCCGGCTATTGAATCGTCGTTAACGGCGTCCAGACCGAAGTGCTGTACACCTGAATCTGGGTTAGTACTCGCGTTCGGAACATAGAGCCGTTTGCGGACGCTACCCACCGCCATTGCGCCGGTTGCGGAGAAAACAGACCCGTCTACTGAATCACGTGCAAGAGCGTGCCGGTCGTGCTGTAGACGGAGATCGAGTTTGCGTTGTAATTGGAGAAGTAAATCCGCCCGCGCGCGTTGTCGATCGCAATACCGCTGGGGGCGAAGGCCAACTGGAGGAAGGTGGAGGTAGCTAACGACCCCTGTTGTCCGTTTGTGCCTTCTGTAAGCACGGCGGTTTGCACGGAACCATCGAGGTTGGCTATGTAGAACTTGCCGCTAGCGTCGCAGGCGATCGCAAAGCCCGTGCTCTGAACGACGGGTATGGAACCATCTAGTTCGCCAAAGAGAAGGGCGGGACCCGCTGAGCTCACTAACGTATCGGCTGGCGTGCCAACCGCAATCGCGCTCGCCCCAAACGCCAGGCCATAAATGGTTCCTCCGGGCGTAACCTTTTGTCCATTACTCGCTGGAGTGCCCAAGGCAGTGCCCGACAGCGGCACATACACGGTCAAGTTGACGGAGTTATTCTGGACCCACAGATCGCCCAGGGAATCGAACGCAAGTGCTTGAGGATTGGCGATTCCGGCGGTGGCGTTGATGGTGGCGGTCGTGTTCTGTATGCCGCCAGTGTATTCGGTAATACCGCTGCTGCCGTTGTTGGCGACCCACAGATTGCCCCAGCGGTCGAAGGCAACGCCCCAGGGATTGCTGATGTCCGCGGTAATGGTCTTGGACTTCTGTAAGACATAGCCGGGACTGTAGACCAGAATATTGTTGCCCCCGGAATTGGCGACGTAGAGGTTGCCCTTCGCGTCTACTGCGAGTCCCCTTGGAAGCTCGATTGTAGGGGTGGTGGCGGCGAAGCTGGCCGATGCGAGAACGAAAAGGCACAGCAGGGTCGCGGCGATGCGGACGAAAGTGGAATCGGTGGATTTCATGTTGTCTCTCCTGAGCATTGTTTCTTGAACCTCGGCGTTTCTGGGTTTTACGGCCCACTTCTAAGAGCGACGTGGGCGGGACGATTCCCTCACGAATTTGGGAGCTGGCAGAGGATTCCTTCGACAAAGAAGAACGGCGGACTAAGCAGTGTCTGTTCGCCGGTTGAAGAAATGCCGCGACCGGGTGATTGGCTGGGCAACCTCTCAGTGAAGAACGGTGCGCTTGAATCTGAGTCCGGCGATGTCGAATCGCTCCGCGCGATCTGGCTTCAAGCGCGAACTAGCGGCGGAGCTGCATCGGGTACGAGCCTTTCTGGGCCTAGAATCCCGAGCGTCTGTTCAGACACTGCCGCCTCGTCAGCTGAGTACGATTCGCAGATCTCGAAGATGGAGTCCAGGTTGGTGACCTTCAATGTCTCTCGGACTTGCGGGGTGGGGCTCATTAGCTTGAGATAGACACCAGCGGCTTGCAGCGAGACCAGAGCTCCGATTCCCGCGGCGTCGATCGCGTCAACCTGGGTCAGGTCAAGAACAATACTTCGTCCCTCCTGCCGCAGAGCTGAGCACAAAAGGTTCGTCTCATAACCATGGACAATGCTGCCTACGCAGCGCAGAACCACGATTTCACCGAAGTTTTCGACGTCTACCGTTAGCATGCTTCAATTCTCCCGAACTCGCTACCGAAGCGCTCATATTATAGGCGAATGAAAGACGAATGAAAGGCGAATATCAACCCGCCCGAGATTAAGTAATGGTGCAGTTTTCAAACTGCACCACTACCCGAGACTAGACACTTTCGCAACTCAAGCCTTCGGCTCGGCCGCGGGCGGTCCACATGGCGCGCAGTGCCCACGCATCCCTTGACGAAACTTCTCGCGTTCCTCGGGAGTCATACTTTCCCATCGCTCAATCATGCGCCGGCGCCAGTACATGTGCCGGCCAGGATGACCCCGGAATCCACCGAAGAGGATCTTGCTGAGGACCAGAATCCCGACGGCTTGCCAGAAGTTGATCAGATGCCAGCCAAAGAGAGCTGGCATGAGCCAATTCCACAAGCTCATCACCACAAAACCAAATACGATGACGAACAGTGCAGCAAACAGCACGAACTTAAGCCCCCGCAGAAACCAATGTCTTTTCATGTCTATTGTCCTCATGCCTTCCTAAAGTCGTCGTAGATGGTCTGGAGGCGCTCGCGAAGATGCAGGACCGCGTAGTGCTTGCGGGAAAGCAGCGTGTTCACACTGACGCCAGTTTGTTCGGCGAGTTCTTTGAAGCTGTAACCCAGGAACTCATGAGCCACGAACACTTCGCGCTGCTCCTCCGGCAGTTCGTCCAAAGCCGCGTCCATCTCCTCAAGCAACAGACTTCGCGCGTACGCCGACTCGGGGCCCGCATCCGGTGACGGCAGCAGATCCTCCCACTGGAGTTCCTCGCCGTCCTCTCGCCTAACTGCTGGCTCACTGGACGCCTCCCGCTTCTTGCTCCGGAACAGGTCTGTGATCCGGTTCCGGGCCACCCGAAACAGCCAGGCGGTAACCTGCTCTACCGGCTTCACCATCCGGTATGCCTCCACAAGCTCATAGAAGACTTCCTGCAGGATGTCTTCTGCGTCGCTCTGGTCGGCTACCCGTTTACGGATGAAGTTGCGCAGCCGGGACTCCTCCCGCTCGATTGCCTCGGAAATCTGCTGGTCTTGCTGCGCCATCATCCACTGTCTGCTCAGCGCCTTGTCCATCTGCTCCTGTAGACGAACGAGCGCGAGAAATATTTTAGGCTGCTCGCCGAATCGCCGCAGGCCATCCTGGGGTGTAGGGGATACAAAGCTGGCAGGGGCTGATTCCCATAAGCGCCAACTCAAGGCGCTTGGGGCCATCCGAGCTTTGTCCGATCAGGGAGCGTCAGCGAGCACCGGCAGGTAAATGTACCGCGGTCCTGCAGAACCAATACTGGGGAGCCTTCCTGTCCGCCCCACATGCCTACGAGAAGCTATCGAGAGAATACTTTGGGGAACAGAAGGCGAATCGTGGAGGCGAGTTCGTCGGCTAGATCTGCTTTAGCCACAAAGGCATCGGCACATTGCCGTCGGGGAGGAAGAGATTCCCTGACCTTGTCAACGGAGATCAGGATTATTCGCGTGTCGGGATCTTCACCACGGACCTCCATCGCCAGGCTGATGCCGTCGATTCCGGGCAGGCGGATATCGGCGATGATCAGGTCGGGACGCAAAACTGCGATTTCGGGGAAAGCTTCTTCTGCGCTTTTGGCGGTGCCGACAATCTTCACGCGCTCCAGGGCGAGGCAGAGCGGGACCAGTTTGAGAACTAGCTCAGAATCATCGACCAGGAAAGCGCGAATCGGGGCCGGCTGTCGGACTGCTTTGGTCGTCACAGCGAAACTTCTCCTGTGGAAAGTCGGTAAGCGTTGATGACAAACGCTTTCCCACGTTGCGCCGGATTGCCCCTGGGTGCCTCATACCAGTGCCAAATCCGACATAGCTAAGCTAGAGCGCGATATTATTCGGCGACTAACACCTAACGCCGGCACACACTTTGTTGTCCCAGCGCGATGGGCCTGCGACTCAAACCAGCGCGACAGCGATTGTCTTAGCGTCCTGGCTAAGACGGTTCTTAATTGCGGGTGATTGATTCTACCCTGTTTCACTCCGATTGGATTCAGATGTGGACATGACTTCAGTCACTCGTAAAGGGTGCCCTATGAAGGGTGGCGGAACTTGAATAGCTACTCAGTGAGCTTGTCCTGCGCTTGGGCTGACATTCGTGGATTGTTCAGCCAGTCTGCCGGCGAGAGTAGGATCTACAGGCGCGACGGTCGGCGGGTGCGACAGTAACTGGCGCGACCGATGGCCGACAATCTCGCGTTTTGTGCTTGTAGTGCATAAGACAAGGGTGCTCGTCTCCGATTCGTACATTGATGTATGTAAATATATGAAATAGCCGGACGGCGCTCGCCCAGCGAGGTGATCTTCCGTGCTATTACCAGGGCCATTACCGATGACATTCGACCGGCCCGGTGCGGCACGTGTACCGTTATTCAGTGCGACGGCTTCTCATAGCTCTGTTGGCTCTCGTGTCTCTCGTTCTGGTCAAGCTGGGATTTGACTGGACGGAGGAGCGGGCTAAGCGGAAAAAGGACGGCAAGAAGGATTGAGAGCCAGGAGTGCCCGTCAGTTTGGGTACGGGGATTCCAGCGCGGCAGATTCGGCTCAGTGCATCAACCTGCGTGCGGAATGGTCTTGGGGTAGATGGAGCTAGCTGGCTGCTTTACGTCCTTCACACGCCAAGTCTCCCTTACCTCAGGCCCGCCCCAATTGCTTTTGTCAGGGTCCCATTGGCATCGTCATCATTCAGCGCCCATACATAGGCGCCGCCAAGCTTGTTTTTCTTGATGTAAGCGGTCTTCACCGCGACCACAGCCAGATCATCGTAGGAATAGAAGGTTCCGCTGGCTGGGTTGTAGAGCGTCGCTCCGACTCTCGCCGAGTCGTACCAAGCGGTATATCCGTTCTTGTTCGTGAGATTCTCGATCGTCGAGTAGGTCAAAAATCCCACCGTCAACACGGTGTCGCAACCGGGCGAAGCAGTGGCTTTGTCCGAATTCGGGCACAGGCCCGATCCATCGGCCAGGAGAACTGGAGAAGCGCCCGTTGCGTTCTGGTACAAGCCGTGATTTACGTTAGGGACGCCCGTCCAGCCGACTGCATACAACGGCATCCCCATGGTGTACTTGGCCGCGGGCACACCAGCCTTGCGATACGCTCTTACCGTCGCATCGATGTAGCGAGCGTCTGCATACACAGGATCTGCGGCGGTCTCGTACAGTGAAGATGATTCATTCGTTTTCTTATCCCATGTTCCGGCATAGTCGTAGCCGTCGATGGTCAGGAAATCCACTTGCGCGGCGGCGGCCTTAAGATCGATGTTGACATACTTCTTGGGGCTCGCAGGCGAATCGAAGGTCAAGATGTATCTCTTGCCTGTGGTTTTCGTCAACGCGTTGAGTTGCGTGCGGAACTCCTTCAGCAGGGCGGTGAAGTTCTGCTTATCCGCCGCCGTCGGGAACTCCCAATCGATATTGAAGCCGTCAAACAAGCCGGGAGCGGCAACGTCTGATGCGATGTTGCCTTTGACAAACATGTCAATGCACGAAGCGGCGAGCGCGGCGCGGCCGGCCGCGGTGCCCGCGGCGGTCACGAAGCCCGCAACGTTGCCAGCTTGTCCTCCTAGCGAGATCAGCACTTTCAGATTGGGATGGAGCACCTTGAGTTGTTGGATCGCGCCAAAATTTCCATAGAGTGGCGCGGTATAGGCCTTGCCGCTCACGCTGGGAATGGTCGAATCCTGATAGGCGGCGGACGGATCGGCAATGGCGCACATCGGCGTCGCGGTCGGGGTCACATTGCCAAAGGCATAAATGAGGTGCGTCAGTACGTCGGCAACGCCATTCTTCTGCAAATCCGCGATGTTGTAACCGGCGTAATGGATACCCCACTCTTCGAAATAGCCTCCGAACATCTTGTCCTGCTGGTGTCGTTGCGCAAGCGACTGGGAGACGCATGCAACGACAACTAACAAGGCCGCACGGAACCGGCACGGCAGGAAATGTCTCGACATATTAAGGGTCTCCAGGAGTTTCAGGGTACTGATTAGACGAATATAAACCATATACCGCTATATAGCAGAACGTTCAAAACATACTTGAGGCTTGTAGACGATATTGCTTGACAGCGCACGTGCACAGGACTAGATTCGTGGCGTCGCCTCGGCTTTTAGACGCTGCTATAGCGCAGTATACGGCATTTCTTCCGTGCATGCTTGACCGCACGGGTGTGCCGATTCCGCTCTATACGTCAGTGCTCCTGAGCCATGGCCTAACGCAACGATACCCGAGTCCCCAAACTCCCAACCATCGGCAGGTAGAGACATGCCCCCCACATTTCAAGGAGAACCAAATGAAACGTGCCTCCCTCTCCCTATTCCTAGTCTGTGTCATGATCGCGCTCTTGCCCACGGGAGCTTTAGCCCAAGCGAGCTGTACCGGGGTACCCGCGTGGTCTGGCAACAGCGTGGCATACTCCGTTGGCGCGCTGGTCACTTACAACGGCAGCGAGTACAAATGCCTCCAGGCTCACACCTCACAAGCTGGCTGGGATCCTGCGGACGTCCCAGCCCTGTGGTCCCTGATCGGCTCATGTTCGAGTTGCACGTCAGTGCCCAGCGCTCCGACGGGACTGTCGGACTCTTCCGTAACCAGCTCCGGCGCAACCTTGAGTTGGACGGCGGTCAATCCGCCCGCTAACTGCAGTATCAGCGGCTACACCGTATTGAACGGTGGAACGTCGATCGGAACCGCAACGGGCACGTCCTTTGCGGTCACTGGTCTGTCACCTTCGACCACCTACAGTTTTACGGTGGAAGCAACGGACGGTGACGGCTCGTCGCCGGCAAGTTCGCCGGTAAGCGTAACGACTCTCGCGAACTCTTGCACGGCCAAGCCGGCTAGTCCGACTGGATTGGCGGCCTCCGGGACAACCAGCTCGGGGACTAACTTGAGTTGGACGGCGGTAACTCCCCCCGCTAACTGCAGTATCAGCAGTTACACCGTACTGCAGGGCGGAACCTCGATTGGAACCGCGACCGGCACATCCTTCGCCGTAAGCGGACTTGCGGCCTCAACCGCGTACAGCTTTACGGTGGAGGCGACGGATTCGAACGGTACGTCGGCGGCGAGCTCACCCTTGAATGTGACAACGCTGGCGAATGGTGGCGGCTCATGCGCCACGGCATGGAGTGCCACTGCCGTCTACACCCAAGGCATGACGGCAAGTCTGAACGGTGAGAACTACGTCGCCAATTTCTGGACGCAGAACCAGAGTCCGGCAACCAACAGTGGCGGAGCTGGCAGCGGCGAACCGTGGACCGCGACTGGCCCCTGTTCGACTTGCTCGTCCGCGCCAGCGATTCCGACGGGATTGGCGGCATCTGGGACGACGCAATCCAGCACAAACCTGAATTGGACGGCGGTCAACCCACCCGCGGGATGCGGTGTGAGCTACAAGGTATTGCAGAGTTCAACCGTGATCGCAAGCCCAACCACAACATCCGATGCCGTGACTGGTCTTACGCCGTCGACCACTTATAGCTTCTCGGTAGAGGCGACGGACGCGGCCGGCACATCGGCAGCGAGTTCGGCCGTGAACGTGACGACTTTGGCCAGCTCGTGCACGACCAAGCCGAGCGCGCCAACGGGATTCGCGGCTTCTGGCACGACCGATTCCACCACAAACCTCAGTTGGAATGCGGTCACTCCTCCCAATGGGTGCAGTATCAGCTATGCGATCACGGGAGGGCCTTCGACTCTAAGCACCAATGCTACGTCCGATACCGAGGGCGGACTGACGCCTTCGACCAGTTACACCTTCTCGCTGACGGCCACCGACTTTGCCGGTTCATCGCCTGCAACGACCGTCACTGTGAAGACGTCCGCCCCCAGTACTCTGATGATGGCCGGATGGTATGAAGAGTGGGGTACTTACTACGCCAATTCGAACGTTGCGGACTTGCAGAATAATGGCGTAGCCAGCGTCCTCACGCACCTCATTTATGCCTTTGCCAAGCCGGTCGCGAACGGCAGCAACGTGAATTGCGCGCTCGCCGACTCCTATGCCGATTACCAGAAGAACGTCCCGCAGGTACCTGGCGCTACTCCGGCCACGGCCCCGCTGCAGGGGAACTTTGGTGCGCTCGTGCAACTCAAGCAGCTCCATCCCAACATGAAAGTGCTGATCTCCATCGGCGGATGGAATCCCCCCACCTACAACCAGCTCTTCGACACCGCAGCCAGCACGACTGCTCAACGCCAGGCGTTTGTCGGTTCGTGCATCAACATGTTCATCCAGGGCAATATCGCCTCGGGCGTCTCCACTGGCACTCTCTTCGATGGTTTCGACATCGACTGGGAGTTCCCGAACGCAAACGATACGGCCAACTTCACAGCGCTGATGACCGAGTTCCGCAACGAGTTGACCACGTTGTCGGGAACGACCGGCAAAACGTATCAGTTATTGGCCGATCTAGCTGCCGGTCCGTCAACTCCGGGCGCGGGCGTGGACTCGGGCAACGACGGTGGTTATGACACGATCAATATCGCGGGTCTGAATGCGGTGTTGGACTACATGAATGTCGACGGCTATAACTACGCCGGAGACTGGTCGAATGCCACCAATGACGCATCTCCGCTGTACGACGAGACCGCCAATCCACAGTACGGAAAGGGACTCACCATCGATGCGACGGTACAGTACTATCTGGCGCACGGCGCAACACCGGCCAAGTACACCATGGGCTTCCCGCTCTATGGTGTGGGTTGGACGGGAGGTCTGACCTCGACCAACAGCGGCATGTACCAGAATGCAACCGGGACTACGGATCCGACCGGAGCTCAGACTCCGAATGGAACGGCTCCGGTTCCCAACATCAACGGTGTGGGGAATTGCCCGACGGGTCAGAACCAAGGAGGTCCAGCTGCGGGATGCGACTTCCTCTTGACCGACGGCATGGCGACCTACCGCTCAATCGCAAACCTGCTGAACAACGGGTTTACTCCGAGCTACGACGCCAATCGCTGCGCGACCCGTATGTTCAACTCAACCACCGACACTGCATTCAGCTATGACAATGCTCAGTCGGTGCAGTGCAAGGTGAACTACATCAAATCATTCGGCTTGGGCGGGGCCTACGTTTGGGCGGTGAAAGACGACGACCCGAATGGAGACCTGACCAAAGCCTTGGCGAATGATCTCAATCCTTAGGGAGCTGGATCCGACCAGCGAGGAGGCTGGTGGATCAGTGACTGTGTTCAACGGCTCGACTAACTAACAGCAGCAAGACATCCTTGATTTCTTGCGTTGGCTGTAAACAACACAAACGGAGTTCCGATCCGGATGCCGCTCGGGCAGGATCGGAACTCCGGTTTCATTCTGAGGGAAGCGGGACAATCGCGGCCCGCACTTCATCATCGTCAGCCTGAAATGAGGTCAGTTCAGAGAGTTGTCTATCGCTATAGAGCAGTATAGTTCACCCTGTGCGAGAAACCGGCCTAGGGACTAGACGTTGCAGACTCTGCTATATAGGTCTATACTTCCGCCGGTCGGTACTTCACGAGTTCCGGAGGCGATTACTATGTCAAAGAATTTCCTGCCGCGCGCATGCCGAGTGGCTTTGGCGAGTTTGTTGGCACTCGTTACATGCGTCTATCCCTCATTTGCACAAAACCACCATCAGAACCACGATCAAGGCAAGATTCTCGGGGGATACTTCGAAGAGTGGAGTATCTATTACGCCGGGTACAACATTGCGAACCTGCAACAGAATGGGGTTGCCGATAAGCTGACACACCTCATGTACGCCTTTGCGAATGTAACCACGAGTCCGTCGCCCGCGTGCGCCATTGCCGATTCCTGGGCTGATTACCAGAGTCCCTATCTTCCCAGCGTGAGTGGTGTCGCGTACACGGGGCCGCTATATGGAAACTTCGCCGCGATCCAACAGCTCAAGCAACTCCATCCCAACCTGAAAGTACTGATGTCTTTGGGGGGCGCATCGGCTGCGAACACTGCGGCCTTCGTGAGCGCTGCCAGTACTCAAGCCGGCCGCCAAGCGTTGGCTGCTTCTTGCATCGACATGTTTGTTAATGGCAACGTCGCTCCGGGCATCACGGCTCCCGGCTTGTTTGATGGGTTCAATATCGATTGGGAGTTCCCGACAGCGACCGACACTCAAAACTTCACCGCCTTGCTGCTAGAGTTCAGAAATCAACTCAACGCCCTGGGACAAGTGACGGGTAAGAAATACGTCATGTCGTTCGATGGGCCGGCGGGGGCGCAGAACTATGTCAATATCGATCTTCGAAACGCCGCCAAGCAAGTGGATTTCATCACGATCGATGGCTACAACTATGCGGGATCGTGGGACTCGCAAACCAACGACGCATCTCCGCTTTTTGATTCCAAACAGGATCCTTTGTTCGGGCAAGGACTCGACATTGATTCAACCGTGAACGCCTATCTCAAAGCTGGCGTGCCGGCATCCAAGTACACGATGGGCTTGCCTCTCTATGGCGCTGGTTGGACTGGTGTCCCCAACGTAAACCGTGGCTTGTACCAGAATTCAACCGGCCCTTCGCCTGTTCTGTGGGCAAACGGAACCGGTTTGTGTCCCGACCTCAGTGGCAATACTGCTGGATGCGACACCCTGTTGACTCCGGGGCTTGCGACCTATTCGACGCTCTCGACTCTGACGTCTAACGGGTATAGTCGCTACTTCGATGAGCGAAGAGTCGCGACATCCCTCTACAATCCCACGACCGGAACGTTTTACACCTACGATGATCCCACCTCGGCGTTTCTGAAAATGCTCTACATAGACCTGAAAGTCCCCGGAGGTCTTGGCGGTGCCTACGTGTGGGCGCTGAAAGACGATGATGCAAACGGAACTATGGTGAAGACCATGGCCACCGGCCTCGGTCGCGAGTAAGTTGCTGTAGTCAGTGAAACAGACGCGGCACTCGGAATAACCACTGCGGCAGGCTGGCTGAGAAGCCAGTCTGCCTTTTAATTTTGTGTTAACGACACTACTGGTGGGGTGCTTCGGGAACTGCGTTGACTAGATCGCGTAGTGGCTTGACCACCGTGAAGCGCACCAACGACTGGGGTGTTTCGGCGTCGTCCAAGATAGCTAGTCTCTCAGCCTTCCAACCAGTGGCCGCGGGCAGTCCGGACGAGAGATAAGAAACGGTTTCGAGGCCCAATGTGCCCAGTGCGGTGAGCTGTTCGGCTCGCTGTTTGGCTAGGGCGAGCAAGGGCGAGCGGGCCATCAGGTGTAGGATTCCAGGCTCCGCGGCAATCCAAGCGTTGAAGTTGGCAGCGAGTTCGGCTTCCTCCTGCCTTCGTCCTGCTGGATCTTGCAGGTAGGCGTGCGTGAGGCGCTCAAAACTGTGGCGCGATGGAGGGTCGGGCGGCAGCGCGTCTACGAGCTGATTCAGCGGCGTAAGTTGATTGGCGTGTTGCATGTGGGCACGTTCGTCGAAGGTAACAGGCTCCAGAACGGAGGCGAGAACGTGCAGCGGGCCAATCTGCTCAGTTCCTGCCAACTGACGGAGGCTCTCTTCCTCCTGAGAAATGTGGGTCAGGCCGAAGGCTTCAAGTCGCAGCGATTCGACCGTTATGCGGCGGTACATGTCGTCCACGTCGCTCACCTCGCGCCGCGACCAGAGCCGCTCGGCGATGGCTGCGGTACGCGGCCACAGGCGCGAGTCGATGCTGTGAGCGCTGGTCTGCTCTTCCCACATACAGGCTTCTCCTCCGAGGATGCGTGCCTGCTGCTCGGGGCTGAGGTCGCCGGCTTGGGGCAATGGGTCGATCATGTAGTGTTCTGCGGCCGTGCTCATGAGATTGAGGTAGTAACCAGCGGAGAGGATCATGCCGTATCCGTTTCTGGCGCCGGCGGCGAGTGACTCGAAGCCGCGCCAGCTCTGGACAACGATGTCCTTAGGCAGATCGGGAGTGAGAATTTCGTCCCAGCCGATCATATGCTTGCCGTGCTTTTCGAGAAGTTTGAGCAGACGCTGGTTGAAGTAGTTTTGTAACGCGGCCGTGTCCTTGAGATTGTGTTCGCGCATGAAGTTCTGGATGCGCGGATTGGCCTTCCACTCGACACCGTTGTTCTCGTCGCCTCCGATGTGCGTGGAGTGGTCCGGAAAGACGGCTGCCATCTCTCCGATGAAAGTATCGAGAAACTTGTAGGTGCTTTCTCGGGTGGGATCCATCACCGGATCGAAGACCCCAAACTCGCGCTCAATGTGAAACGGGCCCGGTCCACTGGCGAGATCGGGATAGCCGACGAACCATGCACTGGTGTGCCCTGGCATGTCGAATTCCGGCACGACGCGGATGCCACGGTCGCGGGCATAGGCGACGATTTCGCGAGCTTGCTCCTGGGTGTAGAAGAGCCCATCAGAACCGAGTCCGGTCAGCTTAGGAAAGGCTTTGCTCTCGATGCGAAAGCCCTGGTCCTCGCTGAGGTGCCAATGAAAGACGTTGAGCTTAACGGAGGACATGCCGTCGAGGGAGCGCTTGATCACGTCGACCGGAATGAAGTGGCGTGCACAGTCGATCATGAGGCCGCGCCAGCGAAAGCGTGGCGTGTCGTGAATCGACACGGCGGGCAGAAAATAACCTGAAGCGTCGGACTGGACGAGTTGCTCCAGGGTTGCGAGACCGTGCATGGCTCCGACGACCGTCGGGGCACTGAGATGCGCACCTGACGAAGTGACCTCCAGAGAATAGGACTCGTTTTCGTCGACCGACTGGATCGTTTCTCCGGGACCATCGACGCTGACAATCAGTTCGGCGGACGAATTGTCAAGTGCCGGAGATGCGGGCATTGAGACGGCAGTCTGAACCTTGATCCGCTCGAGGCTGCGTGCGATGGCGGCATCGAGGCGCGAGTCCCGGTAGTGGTTCGCCTTGGCCGCCAAGGATGCTGTAACGGCGAAGCGGCCTTCCTGGATCGAAAGCTGCGACGGCTGCGGCATGAGGGTGTTGGTGAATCCGGGGCCTGAGTTTTGCGAAGATGCTGCCCTACTTGGGACAACTGACAAAGCCGTAAGACAGCCAAGGACTATTGCGATCGCGAGTCGACGCATCACCGTGCCTCTTTCGTAGGCCGCTCGTTGCACCGCCTTAGCGGAAGCGCCGGATGAACAGTGTGTGTCGCTCCGAGCGGTAGAAACCAACTCCGTAAATCGTAGCTTTGCCTTTTGTGGAATAGATAATCTGGCGAATGCGCAACACCGGGGCACCCCGAGGCACGTTAAGCAGTTCCGCAATGTGGGCGTCGGCTGCCGTGGCGTCGACTTCTTCGTCCGCGTACGCCAATTCCACCGCATAGTCATGTTGCAGAATCGCAAACAAGGAACCCCTCGCCAGGGGGGCCGACGCAAGATCGGGGAAGTCGGCCGCGGGCAAGTAGCATGTTTCCAGCGCAAAGGGCTCTTCGCCGGTCAGCCGCAGACGCTGAATTTTCAGCACCCGGCTGGCTCCAGGCAGCCCGAGCCTGGCCGCGACTTCCTGTTCGTCCTCAATCACCTTAGCCAGCAACACTCGGGAGCGCGGCGCCAAACCCCGGCTCGACATCTGCTCGGTATAGCTCATCAGCTTGTTAAAGTGGATCTTGGGGGCGGCGACGAAGGTGCCCGCCCCGCGGCGGCGTTCGACGATGCCTTCGCGCTCCAAGCCGGCCAGAGCATGACGGGCGGTCATGAGGCTGACCTTGTGCGTCTTTGCGAGTTCGCGCTCTGAGGTAACCGAGTCGCCGGGTTTTAGTTCCGAAGATTCAATCCGCTTGCGGATGGCGCTCTGGATTCGTTTGTAAACGGGTGTTCCGTAGCGATGGTTCCCAGACATATTTGGTTTCTTCCAGACCACCTCTTGGCAAACTCGCTGACCAGCGGGTCCCCGAAGCGTTTTGTTCTGGATGCGACCATCTTGGGCGCGTATGCTATATAGCTCATTGAGAGCCCGATGTAAAGCTCCAAATCTCGCGAGGGATGCCTTTCGCGGTCCGTCAATGACGGCGACTGCTATAGAGAATGAAGCTACCGAGCGCGCGCAAACCAGAAATCATGAAAACGGCGGCCAATAGTCAGACTACGACAGCAGTTCGCTGACAGGCTTCTCTTGCGGCGGCCAGGGAATCTCTCGCTCCTCAGGTTGTTGTTCCAAAACAGGGCAGGTGATATAGAGCTTCAAAAGGCTGCTCCAGAGATTTTACCTGTCTATTGCATTTTCTTCTTGACCATGGGATATCGTGTGCTATATAGCATAGTCGAATTCAATTAGGGTCCGGTGTGTAACGCCCGGTGTGAAGGTTTTAAGGAGGCACGGCAATGACGAAATCGACGTACGGAAGGCGCAAAACGGGGCGCGGAGTGCAGGCACTACTATTTTCATTTCTAACCGTCTGCGTGGTCAGCTTGATCCTGTCGGGCCTGGGTTGGGCGCAAGAACTGGCGGCTACGCTCACTGGCACAGTAACGGACGCCAGCGGGGCCGTTGTAGCCAATGCGACCGTCTCGGTTCACAACGAAGACACAGGCGCGGACGTCCGCACAGTAGCCACCAGCGGCACCGGGAACTTCAACATCACGAATCTTCCTGCGGGCCGTTATACCGTGACCGTCAAGAACGGAGGATTCCAAACCTACGTGGCCAACGACGTCATCCTCAACGTCGCCGAAAAGCACAATCTTGACGTGGCGTTGAAGACCGGACAGACGACCGAGCGTGTCGAAGTGACCGCAGAAAACACGCCCATTCAAACCACGACCGCAGAAGAGTCCGGAACGGTCACCGGCGAACAGGTTCGCGAGTTGGCGCTTAGTAACCGTAACTTCGAGCAACTCGTATTGCTGCAGCCCGGTGTCTCAAACCAACTTGGGGACAAGCCCGGATTCGGCCTTAGCAGCAACACCTCGATCTCGATCAATGGCGCGCGTACGGGAGCAAATAATTGGACCGTTGACGGCGCTGACATCAACGACAGTGGTTCGAACGGAACGCTACTGAACACGCCCGGCATTGATGCGATCCAGGAATTCACGCTGGAGCGCAGCAATTACGACGCTTCCTTCGGACGCAGCGGTGGTGGCCAGATTGTCGTTGCTACGAAATCAGGCACGAACCAGTTTCATGGCAGCGCCTACGAGTTCAACCGTAACAATTTCTACAACGCGAACACATTTGGCGCTAGAGCGAATATCGCCGCTGGCGGGCTTTGGAAGGACAATAAAACGCCCATCGAGCGCTACAACGACTACGGCTTTACGTTCGGCGGCCCGCTCTTCATCCCCAAGTTATTTCACCCAGCCAGGGACAAGACATTTTTCTTCTGGTCTGAAGAATGGCGGAAGGCGAGCACGCCAGGCACGAACAATATCAGCGTGCCGACGGCAGGGCAACTGGGTGGTACATTCCCGTGGGTCTTGGATACAACACCGGGAACAACTAACTTCAATCTCTATGTAAATCAGGCTTCCGTATTTTCGCCCAGTCTGCCGGCCGGTTGTGTTACAAGCACGGCACCCAGTCCCACAGCTAAGACATCCCCGACCCCTCAGACCTCTACCATTAGCCTAACCACTCCTGGGTGTGTCAGCCTGAATGCGGCTGCGTACATGGGGGCCTTCATGACCGCGAACCCGGCCGGCTCGAACGGACAGTTATCTACCAACTTTAGTCAGTTGAATAACTTCCGACAGGACATTATTCGCCTCGATCAGAATGTTGGGGACAAGGTGCGTCTCTTCGGACGTTATATGCAGGACTCGGTCCCGCAGAACTTTCCCTTCGGTCTCTGGGGTGCTGCGAACTATCCTGGCGTTGAAACAACATCGCTCAATGCGCCCGGGCGCAATCTGGTTGTCAACGCCACCATGACGCTCTCGTCAAAGGTCGTCAACGAGGTGGAGTTTGTGGATTCCTGGGGCGCCATCAATTCAGTGCTGACAAACGCGATCGCGGACTCCCCTGCCTTTACCAGCAAGCTCACTAATCAGACCACATACCAGGACCCCTACGGCCGCGCGCCCAACATCTCCTTCGGCTCAGGTGCAGCCGGTTTGACCAATACCAGTGCCCCGTACTTTGAACGCAACAAGGACAAGAACATCTTTGACAATCTTTCGATTCAACATGGCAACCACAACGTTCGGGCGGGTTTGTCGGCGATGTGGATGACGAAAACTGAAAATGGCGATGCCGGGGCGGCGACCTTCAATTTCTCGAACGCCAATGGCAATGCCGAGTTTGGCAACTTCTTGTTGGGGCAGGCGGACGGGTACAACCAACAGAGTCACGACACGATTCCATACCTGCATTACGTAAACTTCGAAGCTTACGTGCAGGACGATTGGAAGGTCACTCCCCGGCTGACCCTGAACATAGGCGTCCGGTACAGCTACTTCCCGTCGCCGTCAGACAGCAAAAATACCTTGGTGAATTTCGATCCAAACGCTTTTAAGCTGTCGAACGCTCCTGTCATCGATCCCGCTACCGGCCAGATGGCCCCTGGCAACGACGCCGCGACTTACGCCAATGGACTGATCTTCCCGAAGGGTGCCGCATGCACCGCCGCCCAGGCGATTGGGGCGTTGGCCAGTTGCTCGCCCTTCGGCAGCCTCGTCAACCCGAACTCAAATAGCAACTGGGGGCCGAGGCTCGGCCTCGCGTACGATCCTTTCGGGGATGGCAAATGGGCAATACGCGCCGGTTATGGCATCTTCTATGACCGCACACTGAACGGCATCTGGGAGCAGAATGCGTTCAGCGATCCTCCCTTGGTTCAAACTTCAACCGTCAACAACAATGGAACATCAAGTGCGAACTTGTTCGACAACGTAGCAAATGGAACGGCAGGCGCTGCGCCTTTGGGCCCGAGCAGCCTGACCGTTACGGGAACGCCGACATTTAGAGTCCCAAGCTATCAGGACTACAACCTCTCGGTCCAGCACGAGATCATGCGCAACACTGTGCTGGAGGTCGGCTATGTAGGTACCAAAGGCGTCCACCTGCTCGGCGATGTCAATTTGAACCAGCCAACCGTGGCTGCACGATTGGCGAATCCGAACACGGACGCGAACGCACTTGTACCGTATCCCGGCTACCAGGCAATTGTTTCTCGTAACCCCATCTTCACCAGCAATTACAACTCGCTACAGCTGTCGTTGAACCGGCGGTTTAGCCAGGGCTTGACCCTTGGAGTTGCCTACACGTGGTCGAAGCTTCTCACGACGAATCCGCAGGATCGCAGTTTGGGAGTCGCCGACGCATACAACCTGAAACAAGACTACGGGCTCTCGACTCTCAACACGCCGCAGATCCTGGTCGTAAGCTACGTCTACGAGCTGCCCTTCTACAAGAATGAGAAGAATCTCGCCGGATACCTGCTCGGAGGATGGGAGATCTCCGGAATCACAAACTTCCAGTCCGGGCAGTCAAATACGGTGACCCAGGGCGGCAACGATCCATTTGCCACGCCTGCGAACGACAAGTCGGGTCTGAACCTGGCGCGCGGGGCCACGGCGCAACTCCGCACCGATCTGATTGGGGACCCCCACGGTCCGAAAACGGCGGCGGAGTTCTTCAATACTGCTGCGTTCGCGACGGCGGTGGGCCACTTCGGCAGCGAGAAACCTGGGACCGTTCTAGGGCCGGGGTTCCAACTGTGGGACATTTCCCTTATCAAGAACGTGAAGTTTGGCGAACGCGCCGCCCTGCAGCTCCGCCTCGAAACCTTCAACGCATTCAATCACGGCAGTCCGAACGGGATTAACACGGACATCGCGAGCGGCGGGATTAACCCGGCGACCGGCTTGGGCGTCACATTCGGGCAGATCAACGGTTGGCATGATCCCCGCACCGTGCAGATCGGAGCCAAAATTAAATTCTAGAGCGTTCATCACGCCAGGATTCGTGGGGCGCACGCCATGCGGCGTGCGCCCCGTTTTGTAAGTGGTCGGAAAGGGTGCGCACCACCCCAAGGGCTTTATTGACTCTCCGTCCTCTCAATCGCCCCGGTTCGTTCTTTCTCCTGTAGCTCGACCGAGAGCTTCTGTTCGCGAATACCCTCCTGCTCATGTCCCGATCTACGCAAGGCCGTGCCCAGCACGAAATGTGCCTCGGTATGGTTGGGGTCGATCTGAATCGCCTTGCGGAGAGGCTCAATCGCTGCCTCCGGGTGATTCAGCGCAATCTTTGCCCTGCCCAGACCAAACAATGCGTCGCCGTAACGAGGATTGGCTTTGAGTGCAGCGCGAAAACGCGATTCAGCCTCATCGAGCTGAGAGTTATTCAAGAGGATCTGGCCGAGAATGCAGTTCGAGACCGGATCGCTGGGGAAATGTTGCAGTTCTGCCCGGAACTCCTTCTCGGCAGGCTCAATCTCACCCTGTCTCCAATAAAGGTAGCCGAGACCGGAATGGACACCCATGAAGTTGGGGTCCGCTTTCTCTGCTGCCTGGTACTCCTGAATCGCCTCTGGCCGTTGCGACATTTTGTCAAAAGCTGTGCCCATCATGACGTGGGCCGATGCCGAGTTAGGATTCACCTGCATGATTCGAGCGAATACGCTGGTGAGCGCTTTGTAGTCCTTCATGCGCAGGTACGCCTTGCCCAGCATGTCGAGGGTCTCCAGGTCGGATGGCTGTGCCTGGTTGGCGCGTTCCAGATATTCGGCGGCTTCCGGATAACGATCGAGGGCAAACAGGGAGAGGCCGGCCAAATCGAGAATCTGGAAATCGGTTGGATGCTGCGTCGCCATCGGTCGAAGCAAGCCCCACGCCGATACATACCGCCGGGCCTTGAAGTAAGCGATGGCAAGATTGCGCTTCGTGGCGGCATCGTTAGGATGGGCCTTGAGCGCTTCTTCGTAGAGAGGAATCGCCTCTGCCGGTTTCCCCTCCCGCGATAGCACGATGCCGAGGTTATTCAACGCTGCAAGGGAATGTGGATCGATGGTCAACGCCTGCCGCAGGGCCTCAGCAGCAGACGCCAGTTCCCCTTTGTGCATAGCCTCCGCAGCCCGTTCGAGGCAGGAGTGTAGCTGTATTCCTGAGTTGCTCGAGGGAGGAACGCCGGCCGGCACTCCGCTCTGGGCGGCAACAAAATGTGCAATCAGCAGCCACGATGCGCAGATTCCGGCCCTCCGGCGAGCACCGATTTGCACTCCCATACCCTAGATTTTAGCCCACTGATTCGGTCGGCGGGAGCGAAACTGGCCCACAAGTTGGCGCACGGATTCGCAAGAATGACTTATAAGGCGCTCATCTCTCTTCCTGGCTTCGGTAGAATCGGGTCGATCGGAGCGGATCCAGCGTGAAGTAGAACACTGGCTCCGGTTCCGGCCCCCCGATAGGTTGCTTATCATTGTTACGGGCTCGAGTCCGCTTGCACCGGAGGACTCCTCCCTCGATTTCCAATGGATCGAGAGAATCTGCTTCCCCCACTGACGCATCGGCCGGCGGAAGAGCCTCCCTATCCGGATCTCCCGTGGCTCAAGTTCGATGAGGAGCTGTCCGCGGGAAATCCATGCTTTCCCGAAGAAATCGCCGGACCGTCAACTCCAAGGTGCGCCGCCGCGTGTTTCTCTACCTGCGGCTTTGACTGGCAGTTGCATGCCTCGCCGTCAAAATGCACCTCGCCGGAGGCACAGATGCGGAGGCCTCTGCCGTAGTTTGGATCGTTAACGAAATTGTCTTTACTCATGATTCCTCACTCAAATTCGGGGCGCGTGAGGAGCGCCCCGCATCAGCTTCGTGGGTGCGAAGCCCGTGGATGATCAAATCCACACCTACTAATACTGTCCTCAGAACATCCCCGGAAATTCCACGTCCCACCCAATCCCGTCCAGCGCGTTCTCGATCGCCAACGTCAACAGACTCCATTGAGTCCAGAGCCTTCTCCAGCGCCTCGGCTGCCGGGTTCTGTTGTTGGCTGTCGTGCACATCGCCATGCGTGACCAGATTCTCAACCGAGTCGTTGTCCGCTAGGCGTTTCGCGTTGATGCGGTCGCGCTCCGCTTCGCATACTTGCCGCGTTCCGATTGTCAGTGCGTTGGCTCTTGTGCACTTCCAACAGGATTCGGGGAACACTCCGAACTCATTCGTGTTGTCGATCCGCGCCATCTTGACCAGTCCCGTTGTTGCAGCCGCAGCGGCTGGCGTGGCGTTGGTTCCTTTCGTGTGCTTGTTTGCCGTTTCCGCAGCCGCCAACCCTTTCGCTGGTTCAGATAAACTCCGCGAGGCGTTCACCGCCTTGACTTCGGCAAACACGGTGTCAAACTCTTTGATGGCAGCGTCGTACTCTTTCTGCCATTCCTCCTTGGTCGTGGGAGGGGTCGCCCGACAATTGGGGCGAAGATGAGGTACTCTTGAAAGGGATACTAGAGGGAGCCGAGGTTATTGAATGAGTCTCGAAAGTAAGGATGGTCGGGCGATTGCAAGTCGCCTCCGTGAGCTTGGAGAATCTGAGGCGCTCCTCTTGGCGAGGCGGATTCTCGATGATCCGGCTACACTTCCCATCCCAGAACACGATGTGGCGCGTACAGTCAAGGCGGGCGAGCTTTTGAAAGTGTGGGACAGACGAGTTAAGTTTGCCGAATTAAAGGGCCGGACCTTCCCTGGCGCCAAAGGTCTTGTCGAAAGATTGAGTGCTCTCCCGTCTGCTGCTGAACTTGTGTTGCACCATCTTGAAAACTCAGACACAGTCGGCCTTTTCTTCTTCGAGGCGCACGACGATAAGTTCGTTGGACTAGTTCTTACAGATCAACGGCACCCCAATCACGGACTCGATGACTGGAAGGGGGCAAAGGCAAAGAAGAGAACTTGAAGGTATCTCCTAACAGCCCGTGGTAAAACTCAAATTCCGAAATCGCAGCGCCTAAAGGCGACTGAAGATACGGCACTTACGGCACTTACGGCACGGCTGAAGCCGTGCCCTGATGCGAATCTCACTTTCACCACGGGCTGCTAAGACGAAATCCAAGTTTCCCAGCAATAGGGAGTCCTTGGCACGTGGTGCTGACAGTTGAGTTTGTCCTTGAGGGGGAGAGTGCCTAAGGCATCAATTTGCGTGATTGTGCTGCTGCTCTGCGCTGCTGCGGCCCAGACGAGCAGGTCATCTTTCCAGCCCAGCGCGACCCCGACAGAGAAGCCCGCGGCCGAAAATCTTAAACGCAGTGCTGAAGCCGGATCGGCCCAAGCGCAATCTGAATTAAGTAAGGCATACATGCAGGGCACTGTTTTTAAACAAAACGTACCAGAGGCCGTAAAGTGGGTGAGCGCTGCCGCCAATCAGGGTTTCGCTGAAGGCGAGGTGGACCTGGCAATCCTCTACCTGGAAGGAACGGGAGTTCCTCGGGATTATTCCAAAGGGTTCTCCTGGATGAAGAAAGCAGCCGATCAGGGCGATCCAAAAGCTGAGTACAACGTCGGGACGCTAAACGGGCTTGGGCATGGCGTCGCGAAGGACGTGTCAGAGGGAGTTCGGTGGTACCTCAAAGCTGCCGAGGCAGGCCACCAGCGAGCGGCCTACAACATGGGCTTGGCGTATGAGCAAGGGGTTGGAGTTCCCCACGACCTAGTGAAAGCCTACATGTGGTACTATCTGGCGGCGAATCGCTTGGGATACCATCCCAGCGAACAAGTTCTGCGAGAGCTTAGCGCGAAGATTGGTCCAGCAAAGGTCGAGGAGGGTCGACCGCAGGCCGCTGCTTGGATTAAGGCCCACCCAAACGTAAAACCGGTTCCGATGTGACCGCAAGAAAGATGCAAATGGGAAACTACCAGGCTCGGCGTAGCACAGATCCAGACCCTGGTTTTACTCTTCTTGAACTCATCGTAGCAGCGACGATCTTGTCGATTTCTCACTTGCGGACTCGTGTTGAAGCCGAACAGCCGAACAGCATTCCTGGAGGATTCCGATCACCGATTCCTGCCCGATGTCAACGCGCATTTCGATCTGGGTCTTCTGCATATTTCGTGAAGGAGGGAGTTGCCTGTCCGCGACCGAGAGGGGTTTTTGATTAAGCTCCGTACAACACCTTTTCAACCATGTATTTCCTCTAACGCTTACTGCGTAACAGTGGACCGGGGCCTGCGATGGGTGTCGTGCTGTCAGCAAGCGGATTGCCGACTGGCATCGAACCAACCGTTCTGTCTACGACGGTTGGGGTCATCCAACCAGGCCAGACACAGCAGGGGAAACTGGTGTTTGCGATTCCCCGCAACTGGACCGAAAAATCACTAGACATCGACGTCACGACGTCAAAGCGATTGATGCGCGGGGAGGCGGAGTTGGCCTTGTTTCAAGAAAGTTTACTCTCAATGTGGACTCGCGTAGACCCGTTTTGTCAGCCTCCATGAGGGTGTATATACAGGGGCAAGAAACCGCCGAACTCTCCAGCGATCAGATTGCCGAAGTCGAGGTCACTCCACAAAATGACGGTGAAATCGATGCTGTTGGCGTTGTGCTGCGTGTTTCTGCTCCAGGGGTGATATTCCAGCAAAGCGAGATCAGTATCGGCGCACTCCCGGCCCACGAAAAGGGTCTGTCGCATCGCATCCAGTTCTCTATTCCGCGGGCTTTTAGCAAGGATACCTTGCCGGTCGTGGTCGAGTTGCCGCAAAAGGACTTTCCTGCCAAGTCCGTCTCAAGAGAATTCGCGGTTAGGCGTCGCTTGCCGGATCTGAGAGCCAGGTGGAGGGTTCTCGACTCTGCCGACAGCTACGCGATCGAGCAAAACCAAACGGCGATACTAGAGTTGCAGTTGGACAACAACGGAAACCTTCCTGCCCTGGCGGTGGTCGCGCGACTCAACATTAATAACCCTCAGGTGTCGCCGTCAGGTCCGATTGAGGCAACGCTGGGAACCATCGAGCCAAAGAGCAGTGCGCGAGCACACTTTGTCCTCCGCGTAACCCGCTCTGTGCCCGTTGGTCAACTGCCTGTCGGGGCTTCTATTTCACAGGCTGATTTCCCAGCACTGAATGAGGCCGCTTCTATTGAGGTCCGGGCTGTACAAACTCGGGAGGTGCATATCGTTCCCTCACCGGCAATACGTCCACTTCCTGCACACAGCACACCTCCGACGGTTGTCTGGGTTCCCATGTCGGTATTCACCGTCGCGTAGCTGCGCTTTAGCCCCGCAGCCAATGCGCTGTAGATGATCCATCCTCCGAATCCACCATTGCCTGTGCCAAGCAGCTTACCGTTCCAAGTCTCGGTCGGCAGCCAGATTTCTACCAAGATGTTCGATTCTTTCACTGGTGATGCAGTGGCGATTACTCGGCAAAACTTTGGTAGGCTCTCGTAAACAATAAATCCGGGGACTGTGAATGTCCCCGACTGCACGGTTGCTGAGCGTACAGTGGCATCTCCAAAGACGCGGCCATTTAAGTCTGTACAGTTATCTGCCAGGGCCGCCAAAGGAAACAAGATTGTTCCAAGCAGGGAAATGACTCGCAAAGAGACTCTTCTATTCTGCAAATCACTGCCTAATTTTAGAACCGGTCATTTGATCGAAATCTCTTGCGGTAAACTGACTTCACCTTTCAGTTCAATCTGTTCCGAGGAACTGCCTACCAGCACTCCAAACGTGCCCGCATGCGCGTGCCACTGCTTGGCGTCAGTGTCGTAGTAAGAGAATGAGCGCGGATTCAAAGTAATAGAAACTCGGTGCGTCTCTCCCGGCTTCAGAAACACCTTGGCAAATCCTTTCAGTTCCTTGGGCGGACGCGGAACGCCGCCTTGCGGATCAGCCATATAAAGCTGCGCCACCGTAGCGCCTGCGAGCTTGCCAGTGTTGGTGACGTCGAACGAGACTTGAAAGTCGGTAGGCGTGCCCGGCACGGCTTTCACCGCGAGGTTCGCATATTTGAAGGTCGTGTAGGAAAGGCCGAATCCAAAGGGAAACTGCGGTTTGATATGGTTCTGCTCGTAGCCGCGATATCCGACGAAAACTCCTTCTTTGTATGCGATACGGTTTGTTCCCTGTTCGGGATAGTAGGTATCATGCGTCGGATTATCTTCCCAGCGTTGTTCGAAGGTTGCAGGCAAGTGGCCAGACGGGTTCGCTGCTCCAAACAGAATTTCGGCCATAGCTGTCCCGCCTTCTTGCCCGGGATACCATGCTTCAATCACCCCTGGCACTTGATCAATCCAAGAGCGCATGTCCACGCCGCCGCCAGAAGTCAGTACAACGATCATCTTTTTGTTGGCTGCGGCGATTTCTCGAATCAGTTCGTCCTGGCCCGGCGGAAGTGCGAAGGTACGGTCCCAGCCTTCTGACTCGGTGTCTGGATTAAACCCCGCCGCGACCACAACTACGTCAGCTTTGGCGGCAAGCTTCTTCGCTGTATCATCCACCCAGCTTCCTTGCGGCATAATGCCCAGCCGCAGGCGGGGCAACGCAAGACCCGCCCCGGCATGATGTTCAAAAACAATCTTGTGTGGACCTGCGGTAAGGGGAAGGTTGAGCTGATCGATGATCGCGATGGTGTAAGTCCACCGGTCACGAACTAAAGTGCCGTCCACGTACAGACGAAACCCGCTATCTCCGAATCCGCCTTGCTGGACGAAGAAGTCGTAGGTTCCTGATTTCTCTGGAATGTAGTAGCCCGTCCAGCGCGTGGAACTAGGTCGGCCACGGATGATGCTGGTGAAATCAACCTCACCCGAAGAAAGAGCAGCCAGATCGATGCCGCTGCTGATATTGATATGTTGGTCTACGCGGGTGCTGGCTGCCGTTCCCGAGAGATCGGCATTCTCGTACACTTCCGCCGTCAAGCCCGGTTTGCCGTTGGCTGCTTCGGTCGAGAAGTTGGTGCGGTTCGCCACTATGCCCAGAGTAGGCAGGCCAGTGGCATAAGTAACAGCGACGGTCTTCGCCACATGGTCGCTGATTCCTTCCAGAAAGCTAACCGCGTGGAAGGGAATGGCCTGAGCGCTGCCGCCTCCTACCGGAACTGCGGGATAAGCATCAGGGCCGATTACCGCGACTGTCTTGATTGCCTTCTCGTTTAAAGGAAGGAGACTGCCTTCGTTCTTGAGCAGCACTATACCTTCCCGCGCCGTTTGTAAGGCAACTTGCCGGCCCTGCTGATTGTAGCGGGGAATGGTGAGATCAGGGGGTTCACGGTCGAGTCCGCCAAGTTCGATTTCTATGCGTAAAATCCGGCGCACTTTGTCGTCCAGCACAGCGGTTGCGATTTTCCCTTGCTGAATTGCAGACAGCAGGGTGCCTCGATTTAGGAATTGCCCGTACGGCATTTCCAAATCAAGCCCACCGTTGAACGCACCTAATGTGTCGTGGGTCGCGCCCCAGTCGGACATCATGATTCCCTGGAAGCCCCACTCTTTCTTGACCACATCGTCGTTCAGATATCCATTTTGGGTCATGTACGCGCCGTTGGTCAGATTGTAAGAATCCATAATGGCGCCCACGTGTGCCTCCTTTACCGCTGCTTCGAAAGTGGGCAGGTAGATTTCCCGCATGGGGCGCTCATCGATGATTGAGTCGGTAGTATTGCGCCCGAACTCAGAGTTGTTTCCCATGAAATGCTTAATGGTTGCGCTGATACCCTCCGTCTGCACACCTTTTATGTAGCCCACAGCAATGCGGGAGGCAAGGAATGGGTCTTCACCGAAGTACTCGAAGTTGCGGCCGTTGAGGGGCGAACGGTAAATGTTGACTCCTGGGCCCAGCAAAAAGTACTTGCCCTTAGCGCGGGCGTCCCTGCCGATCTGCTTTCCAGCCTGCTCCGCCAGCTCGGTGTTCCAGGTCGCTGCCAACGAAATGCCGCCGGCCATGACCGTTGCGGGACCATCGTTGCGTACTCCCACTGGTCCATCCGCCGTTCCCAGTAAGGGCAATCCTACTCGCGGAATCCCACGAATATCGAAGAAGTTTACGCCACTCAGCAGATCAATCTTCTCTTCCGTCGTCATCTTGTCGAGAATCGAATCCACACGGTGGTCAATCTCGGCCTGATCAATATGTGCAGACTGGGCAGATGCCGAGACCGCAATCAGCAACGAAAATAATCCGCAACAAATTATGAACAACAGTGTGCTTCCGCGAACTTGCAGCCGATTCATGAGGTCTCCAGGGAGTTCTTGTCTTATTCAGCTACGACACGGCGTTCTTCGCCGTCAGGATCGTTTTTCACGGTGCATTGCGTGTCGAAAATCATGGTCGGGCAGCTTTCCGCAGTGAAAGCGGGCCAGTGGGGAAGCCCGCTATGATTCGGGTTCCCGCTACGGGCGAAGTTGATCCATGCCTGACTTACATTCGCCGCCAACGCACGCGGACCTGGCCCCCCGCCAGTCATGTTCTCGCAGCGGTCGGTGTTGTCGAAGCAGAACGCCAGTTCAGAACAATGAAATGCCCGCGGCCGCCCATCGAGGACAGGCGCCTTCCAAGCAAACAAGTAGAGATAGGCGGGCGCAGACCCCTGCGCAGCTTTGCGTGCCGCCTGTGTGACCGCGCTCTGCCGGACAGGCGCAGTCACAATCAGCGACATCATGTCGAAAGGTTTCGCGTCGGAGTGTTTGCGGCGGAAGACTTCGATGACCGAGGCTTGCTTCTCGCCGTACAGATCGCCAACCCGCTTTTTCAGATCGTCTTCCGTCATAGCTTCGTATTCCGGATGGCCAATCGAGGTCACGAACTCATTGAGCGTGGTCCCCACCAGCAGCGGAACATGGGCGGAAGTCACTGGGGCATTAGGGTCGAAAGGATGCTCCGGCAAAACCTTACTATCCACCACTGGCCCCCAGCCCAGCCAGTCCGCAATCTTGCGCCAATCGAACATTCCTGGCGGTTGCATTTTTCGCAGCGCCGCCGAACCCGCGTCAATTAGCTTTTGCACGGGAAGCTTTTGCAGTTCGTCCACTTGCGAAGCGTTCAAATTCAGTTCAGACAGGACGGATGCCGCGAGCTGCGCAGTTTTTTCCGGCAAACCAGCCCGCATGATCGATCCGCTTTGGATGATGGCGCGATGGAACAGGCCCTGAACAACTGGCATCGCCATCAGCGTTCCAACCTTGCCGCCACCTCCAGACTGGCCAAAGATAGTTACGTTGCCGGCGTCACCACCGAAATTGGCGATGTTGCCTCGTACCCACTCCAGTGCGGCAACGATGTCGAGCATTCCCACATTTGCGGAACTCGCATACTTTTCACCGTAGCTGGAAAGGTCCAAATACCCCAGCGGACCGAGGCGATGATTGAGCGAGACCACGACCACATCACCACGACGGCTCAGTCTTTCTCCATCATAGGAGCGGAGTTCCTGACCGGAACCCGCAACATATCCACCGCCATGCAGCCAGACCATGACCGGACGCTTCTTGTGGTCGTTGATTGCAGGCGTCCAAATGTTTAGGCGTAAGCAATCCTCTCCTGGAATTCCGTCGTCCCAGGAAAACAGCCATGCTTCCTCATCGTTGTTCCAGCCCATGCGCGGAGCTTGCGGACTGACTTTGCCGTATTGCATGGAACTGCGAACACCGGTCCAGGGCTTAACCCGTCGCGGAGGCATAAAACGCCCATCGCCTTCGGTGGTGTCGCCGTACGGAATGCCTTTGTAGGTGTAGATACCGTCCTTGACGTAGCCGCGAACCTTTCCAGCAACGGTGCCCACGACGGCATTCTGCTCGGAGGCGGCAATCGTAGGTCCGTCGCCGGAAGCTGGATGGCTTGCAGCGCTGTTTGCGGCTTCGACAGCCTTGGGCGCCAAGCCGGATGCAACCGTTGCACCTAATACGATTGCAGTGCTCTTTACTAATCGACGGCGACTAATTTGCTCAGTCCCTGGCTTCATTGCGACCCGGCCCCTTGTTTTGCTGGCGCCTTCGCAGATTGCGCATCGAGGAATTCATACCGGCCCCGCACCGCATCGGCAGTGGCATGAACGTTTTTGCCGTTCAAATGCATGACCTGATATCCGTTCGCCGTGTCACACTTTGACCACTCGGGCAAACCGCTGCCGTTTGGATTCCCGCTCTTGACAAAATTCACCCAATACGACGACATCACGTCCGACAGTCTGAAGTCCTCGTCGGTCCAAGGCACTCCTTCTTGTGATTTCAACGTTTGAAAAACGTATTCGATCTCGCCGGCGTGCTTGGATCCCACTTCGCTGGCCGGAATCGGCCCGAGCATGGCTCCGGGCTTCACTGCCGGCACCTGTTCAAAGTGATATTGGTAGACAGGCGAGCCGCCGGTCTTCCGTTGCATGTCGGTCCACTTCCAGGTAGCAAAGGCGATGAAGTCATCGCCAGCCAAAGCTTGGGCCGAAAGTACCGCTTCCTGGTCAGTAGCAGCCGGGTACAACTTCAAGAACTCAGCCTCCTGGTCACCGAAACGCGATTGGGCCTGCTCCGCGAAACTCTTAGCCGTGGGTTTTTGCGGGTTAAAGAGAACAAACATTTTCCCTTCGTCAGCATTCCAGCCTGCGAGCAGGGGTACGTGGCTCTGCGCGCCTTGGGAATAGATCGGTAGCAAAGTACTGGTTAGAAAATATCCGTCGATATTGGGACCGAAGCCGAAGCCGCGATTGTTCAGCGCCGCAGCCTGAAGCAAGTCATTGGCCGCTTTGGCACGCATTTGCGCCAAAGAACTGGTTCCGACCGACTCTGCGAACTTCACTCCTGCTTGCTCGCTTTCAGAAAGTGGCCTCAGTTGCAGGCCAGGGCCAGGGCCGCTGGGGAAGAACGCTCCACTCTCTCCCATCGCTTTCTGAAAAAGGTCCTTCGACAATGGAGACGCCATCAAACCGCTCACCGAAAGAGAGCCTGCCGACTCACCAGCGATCGTGATGTCGTGGGGATCGCCGCCAAACGCAGCAATGTTCTTGATCACCCATTGCAGAGCGGCGACTTGATCCAGCAAGCCGTAGTTGCCCGAAGCGTTGCGACCGGACTCTTTCGTCAGTTCAGGATGAGAGAAGAAACCAAATACGCCGAGACGATAGTTAGGCTCAACGACTATGATGCCCTTCTTGGCCAGGTTTTCGCCGTCATAGCGCGGTTCGCAGTTGGCGCCCGCAACAAATCCGCCGCCGTAATACCACACGAGCACCGGCAGCTTCGCGCTGGCCGGTTTGGCAGGAACCCAGATGTTGAGATTGAGACAATCTTCGTTCGGCTGACTGTCCCGAAAGTAGATATCCCCAAACACATTGGTTTGCAGACACGCAGAACCGAACTTGTCGGCCTGCCGGACTCCGGTCCAACTAGCCGCAGGCTGTGGAGCCTTCCAACGCAAATCTCCCACCGGTGGAGCGGCAAATGGAATTCCCTTGAAAAGGCGGACCGTATGATCGCTGTTGCTGGTTCCTTGCAGCTTTCCAGTCTCGATGGTTACTTCGTCTGCCGCATTAGCGACGCATGCTGACAGTACAACTGCGAGCATGATTGCTCCCGCCGCTCGGACGACTTGCATGAGTTTTGACATCTTTTCTCCTTGGTGTCACGCACCAATCTCTCTCTCAAGGCAGGGCGGCCCGCAGACCGCCTTTCAATGAGTTCGGTTTCGCTAGTAACGGAACTTCAGCGCAAACTGAAATTGTCTGGGTGTGTAGTTGAAACTTGTAGAAGTAATACTGCCGAAGAGAGGTTGACCAACGCTCGCGTTTGGAGTGCCGAAGTTCACAGTGTTCGAAAGATTAAAGCACTCCGCCCGGAATTCGAGGCTGTGCCGTTCTCGAATCGGAAAGATCTTGAACAAAGATAGATCTGCGTGGCGAAACGGGGGACCGTGGAGCAAGTTCCTCTGCTCATTTCCGATGGTTCCAGCCGTCTGGGGCCCAAATGCGGCAGTATTAAAGAACTCGCTGATACTGGGATTAGAAACGTTTGGGTCTCCCACTACGTTCGGCCGGTCTGCGCTGCCCGGCACCGCATTGCTTACCGTGCTGTTGTTAAGCACAGTGAATGGAATTCCGCTGGTCCGGACAAAGATCAGATTGGCTTGCCATCCTTTGACCAGAGCGCCTTTGGCGCCGGTGCTTGTCTTGCCAAAAGGAAGCTGATAGTTGGCTGTGACGGCAATGCGCTGGCGAGTGTCTAGAGCGCTATTACCGTACTCGAGGGCGCTGACTTGGCTCGGGCTTTGCCCATATCCCCCTGCCCCCTCCTCGCTTAGACCGGTGGCATTGTCCAGGTTGTGCGCCCACTGGTAGTTGGCGTTCACGCCAAGTCCGTTCTTGAATCGCCTCTGATATGCCCCCTGCAGAGCATTGAATGAAGATTTCCCGTGAGTCTCGAAGAACCCAACAGTCGTGAGATTCGGATGAATCGAATAATAGGGGCGCAGTTGGTTTTCGCAGGCAACCTGCGCACTTTGGTTGTTCGGGTTCGTTACAAGACACGTGTTCGGCCCAGGACCGTTCAAGTCGGGAAGAAGCTGTGCTAAACGACGTCCCAACAGGCCAACATAGCTTACGGTGGCCACATTACCCGACCAGTCCTTTTGCACAGTCAAGTTGAACTGTTCGAAGTAGCTGGTACGCCAATTGGGATCTACGGCATCAGGAATGGTGTTGTTGCCGGGATCGTCAATATTTGTCGGAACCGGTGCCGGATAACCATTAATGAGTGTGCCACAGGTGAAGAAGTTGCAGCTAATAGCATTCACAAACGGAGGATTCTTAAGATTCGCATTGGACGTGCCGTTCATTGGAACATAACTGATCCCAAAACCGCCTCGGACTACCAGGTCATTGGCAACAGTCGCCGCAAAACCTACACGGGGTGATAGCCCGTGATAATCCGTCTTGATCCCGGCAGTGTTGGGCACTCCGTTCTGTCCAGCGACCAGAAGTTGGCCGGCAGCGGGATCAAATGTCGAAATGTGATTTGCGACTTCGGTAAAAGGCGTATACAAGTCGTAACGCAAGCCCAGATTGAGAGTCAGACGTTTGTTCACGCGCCAATCATCTTGCGCGTAGGCGCTCGGCTCCCACACTCTTAAATGAGGAACCACAAGCTGCAAGGAACGATTGGACTGAATGTACTGCCCGTTGTACAGATCGCCGAAGGTAAGAAAAATGTAGAATCCTTCCTGAAAACTACTTTGAAAGGAAGTTAACTGGCGACGAATGACGCTCCCGCCAAATTTAAGATTGTGGGCCCCGCGCGTATAGGTCAAAGAACCGAGGTATTGGAAGGTGTTGTCCTGATCTTTTACAGGCTGAAAAAAGACGCTTCCTAGGGTGGCACCTGTCGTAGTCACGAGAATCGGGGCTAATCCCGTGGAATCACTGATCGGAGTATTCACGTTCGGCTGACCGAAGGCAGTATTCGGATTCTGGCCGTCGGTGACAGGGAAACTCTGATTGTTCGCCCTTGTATATCCAGCTTTCAGTTCGAGAAGCAGATTGTTGTTGAACAAGTGGACGTAGTTCAGTAGCCCGTTGTAGTCAGTGTCTTTCGCGTAGCTGGCTAGGCCGGTGAAAATAGAGCTGGGATTGATCGTTAGTCCAGCCACTCTTGCAGGTGGCAATGGGCCGGGACCATCCGTATAAACGTTGTTGTATATAAATCGGGCAAATACCAGGTTGTGCGCATCGAACTCATGGTCCACACGCAGATCGAAGTCATGGCTGTTCTGACTGAGCTTGGGCACACCGACAAATAGATTCAGTGCTCCGGTCGGATCCGTTTTGTTAGGCAGGGGCCACAAGTTCAGGTAATCTACGCCCGCTGAATCGGGGCTTGGAGGGCCGAAGTTCGGAGCTTGTGACGGATCGGCGCTAAAGTCTCCCAGCCGCTCGGCGGCAGTTGGAACTCTGGTAGTTACCGGAGGAAGCCCCGCAACACTGCGATAGCCCTCGTAGTCGCCGAAAAAGAATGTTCTATCTTTGACAATAGGCCCGCCGGCGCTGGCTCCGAACTGGTTGAGACGAAGTTCGGCCTTAGGCAGTTTTTGGCCAAAGTCATAATTCGTGGCATCCAGGATGTCATTTCGAAAGTATTCAAACAAAGAACCATGGAAGTCGTCCGTTCCAGACTTTGTGATTACGTTGATGATGCCTCCGCCAGTCCGACCGACTTCAGCTGTGTAGTCGTTGGTTTGAACACGAACTTCGCCAATGGACTCAACAGACGGCCTAACGGCTAAAGTGCCAATCAAGCGTTCATTGTTGTCTGCGCCGTCAATCATCTGGTTGTTCAGCACATCGGATTGACCGTTCACTGACACAGCTGCACTTTGACGCCGGTCGTCCAGTTTCGAGCCATTCGTCAAGCTATCCGGGGGCCCTTCGTTCGCACCCGGAACCAGTTGCACCAATTGCATGAAGTTGCGGCCATTAAGGGGGAGGTCCTGCGTCTGTCTCTCATCAACCGTGGTTGACAACACTGAACTGTCGGTCTGCAAGATTGGAGTGCGTGCCTCCACTGTGACAGTCTCAGCAACCTGTCCGACCGACAGTCGAGCATCAACGCGAATCCGGTCTCCGGCGGAAAGCGGAAAGGCCGGAGCTACGAATGTTTTAAAGCCGTCTGCTGAGATTTTCACGGAGTATTGCCCCGGATTCAACAGGTTGATCACGTAGTCGCCTTTATCGGATGTTCTGGTGCTCCTGCTCTCGTGGGTGCCAACATTTTCGACTGCCACAGCCACATTTGCTATCGTTGCCCCGGAAGTATCGGTTACCGTTCCCAAAATGTCGCCTGTAGTCTGTTGGGCTAGTGCCACACCCGAGATCATCGCTACCAGCATCACCACACAGATCGTGCGCACCATACGTGTCCTCCTGAGACGGACGGGGTCCCGGATTCTCTTCAAACAGTCACAATTCCCCCAACGGCCTTGGTCGTCGTTGTCTGCGGGAGAGGGTTATGATCTGTCTTCTTCGTCCTCTTAGTTGAGCGGCGTCCGAGCTGCTGTTACATTCGGCAGTGCGGGTTGCCTTTCGGTCGCCAACTATAGGAATGGAGCGGGTGATTTGTACAATAGAATGATGCAATCGTCATGATCGGTTTTTCGTAATAGTAATTTGACGACCATGTAGCCGAGCTTGAAGCATAAGCTCAGCATTGCGCCCAACGCGGAGCAGCCAGGAGCGAATACGATTTGATAGTGAGAAAAACAGAAGGTGTACTGGTCTTGAAGACTGCGCCAAGTTCGCAGCAGTCGGGAGCGCAAACAAAAAGCAGAATTGCCTAGTGTTCCGCGAACCACAATTGGCAAAGAATCATCGGGGTGAGGCAGCGCTCCGGGTCAATATCTTCATCATCCCATTGGCAGCTGGCGACAAGCAGCGATCCATTTTCTGGATCACTTCAATCCTCCGGCTCAATACAGGCTTGCCGATTTGTATGCAGGTGATGCCTGCGGATGAACCAGTACCACCGGCGGATTCCGGCAAGATGGCAATGCCTAGTCCAGCCGTCACCATAGCAAGCGCGGTGGACATGTAGTTTGTTTCGAAGGCAGGCGCAATCGACAGTTTTTCTTTCTTCAAAGAGTTATCAAGAATTTCTCTCACGCTGCTGTCCTTGCCGGTGAGAATCAGCGGATATTTTAGAAGTTCTTTGAGGCTGACGGAATTTTGGCGGACCAGCAAATGGTTCGTGGGCACAAAGGCACCAAGACGATCCGAAAAAAGCGTCGTTGCCTTCAGTTCCCGGTCCGGTCGTGATCGTGTCCCAATTCCAAAATCCACCTGGTCTTTTTTTACCGCTTCAATCACTTTTTCAGCAACGATGTCCATGACTTGCACCACGATGCCGGGATGTTGCTTCATGAACTCCTGCAAGGCAGCGGGTAATATCCCAGCGGCAACAGAAGGCAGAGCCGCAATGGACACAATACCGCGGCGGAGCCCGGCAAGGTCGCGAGTGTGGCTGATAATTGCTTCCGTATCGATCAGAATGCGTTCCAGTGGGACCAGGACGTCTTTACCTGACTGCGTCAGTGACACACCCCGTCGGCTGCGATCGAAGAGTACGACGCCAAGCGCATCCTCCAGCTGTTTGATTTGGACCGTCAGCGCCGATTGAGACACGTGCAGCTCATTCGCAGCCCGCGTAAAATTGCGAAGACGGGCCAGCGTCAGGAAAGCTCGAATATGACGCATCTCGCCTATCATTTGATTTTTCGATCATACCTTAGTGCTTGTTGAATTGTACAAAAGGACGATAACTTTCTATACTCTCGTGGCTATTGATCGAAGGACATAATTTTATACACCATGCTGGCTGCTTCAGGCTTGCTCACGGTCCTCGCGCTGTTGATCTCGATTCTAAGCAGACGTGTATCGCCGTTGGCTGCCCTGGTTCTTATTCCTTGTGCCGCTGCCCTGATCAACGGGTTCGGGTTTGACACAAGCAATTTCATCGTCAATGGAATTCAAAACATCTCCTCTGTAGTCGTGATGTTTGTATTTGCGATCCTGTATTTCGGGATCGTGACAGATGCTGGGATGATGAGTCCACTTATCGCGTGGCTTCTGCGTAAGGTCGGCACCAGGCCTTCGCGCATCGTGCCGGGCACGGCTCTTCTGGCGCTATTGGTTCATCTGGACGGCTCTGGCGCCGTCGTATTTCTAGTGACTATCCCGGCTTTGCTTCCGCTGTATCAGAGAGTGGGGATTGACAGAAGGATCCTTGCCTGCGTTGCTTCGCTCGCAGCCGGCGTCAACTTTCTTCCCTGGACCGGCCCCACGATGCGCGCTGCTGCGGCCCTGCACGTTTCACCGATGCAAATCTTCAGCCCACTTATCCGAGTACAAATAGTTGGCCTTGTTTTCGTGTTCATTGTCGCTACGATACTCGGACGCAAGGAAGAAAGAAGATTGTGCAAGACCAAACAAGATCCGGCCTCAGATCAGCTTCCCGAGCCAAACATGCCGCCGGTTGGATTTCCAAGGTTCTTCGTCCTCAACCTCTTACTTACGACAATTGTGCTGGGCGGAATGATCAGCGGGCGAGTCGACCCTGCCCCAATGTTTATGGTGGGGACTGTTGCGGCGCTTTTGCTGAACTATCCTCACTTGAAGGTGCAGCAGGAGCGACTGGAAGGTCACGCCAAAACCGCCCTGCATATGGCGACGATCCTGTGCGCTGCGGGGGCATTCAGCGGCATTATGAAGGGATCGGGAATGTTGGCTGCAATGGCGGCCGTGATGGTGCGCCATATCCCGCAGCATGGAGCAACACACATCCCCCTTGCCATGGGGATCCTTTCGATGCCTCTAAGTTTATTGTTTGATCCGGATTCTTTCTACTTCGGAGTACTGCCTGTGGTCGCGAGTGCTGCCGGATCGCTAGGTATTCCACCGATTCGCGTTGCTCAAGCGGCACTACTGGGACAGATGACGACCGGTTTTCCGGTAAGCCCGCTCACTCCGGCAACTTTCTTAGTCACCGGCCTCTCACAGGTCGAACTTGTTGAGCATCAGCGGTTCTCGATTCCTTATTTGTTTGGTGCTTCATTGCTGATGACGATGGCTTGTATTGCTTTCGGTGTCTTTACGTTTTGAGTGATCGTGAATCATGAAAACAGTGAGAATTGGCGCCGGTGCAGGATATTCAGGGGACAGAATTGATCCCGCCGTTGAGTTGGCCAGGAGCGGAGGAATCTCCTACCTCGTGTTCGAATGTCTCGCGGAACGAACGATTGCGCTCGCACAGCTTAACAAGAAAAATAATCACTGTCTGGGATATGACCCCCTGCTTTGTGAGCGCATGAGAGCAGTTTTGCCGATTTGCTTTGAAAAGAGAATCAGGATCGTCAGCAATATGGGCGCTGCGAATCCTATGGCAGGAGCGTCACAAACGATCGCGATCGCCCGTCATCTTGGACTTCGTGGTATTCGTGTCGCCTGCCTTGTTGGTGACGACGTTCTACATGTCGTTCGAGAAGGCAACTTTCTTTTCGAAGAGAATGGCCACACACGGTCGGTGGTGTCGGACAACCTGATCTCAGCCAATGCGTATATTGGCGCCGAGCCGATCGTCGAGGCGCTCGCCGGAGGTGCCGACGTGGTTCTCACCGGAAGAATAGCAGACCCGTCCTTATTCCTCGGGCCGCTAGTCTACGAATTTGGGTGGTCCATGAATGGTTGGAAAACACTCGGGCAAGGCACACTTGTCGGCCATTTGCTGGAATGCGCGGGTCAAATCACCGGCGGATATTTTGCGGATCCTGGCTACAAGGATGTTCCCAACTTAGCCAACCTAGGTTTCCCCTATGCGGAAGTGGCAGAAGACGGACAGGCTGTCATCACAAAAGTCGATGGATCTGGTGGGATTATTACGAAAGCAACCTGCAAGGAACAGATACTGTATGAAATCCAAGACCCATCGGCTTACCTGACGCCAGATGTTATTGCTGATTTCTCTAGTGTGTCAGTCGAGGAAGTCGGCAGGAATCGGATTCGCGTCTCTGGCGGAAATGGCCGGCGACGCCCTGACACGCTGAAAGTTTCTGTCGGCTATCGCAATGGTTATTTGGGTGAGGGGCAGATTTCCTATGCTGGGCCAGGCGCCTTAGCGCGAGCCATGCTCGCTAAGGACATTCTCTCGGAGAGATTGAGTCGTCGCACTCTATCAGACCTGCGCTTCGATTTGATTGGATTGAATTCCATTCACGGTGAGAAACTTTCTCCGGTGAATTCTGAACCCTATGAGATTCGGTTGCGTGCGATTGCCAGGGCGGAAACCCTTGCCGGAGCCGACCTCGTTCCACGTGAAGTTGAGGCTTTATACACGAATGGACCGGCTGGCGGTGGTGGAGTCGTAACATCCACGAAGGAAAACATAGCCATCCATTCGCTACTGGTTCCACGTGCCTTGGTCGATCACCAAATTCACTATGAGGTTTCATGAAATGTTGCTTAGAGACATCGCACATTCGCGTACTGGCGATAAAGGAAATGTTTTGACCATTTCGTTGATTGCCTATCGCGATGAAGACTACCCTTTGCTGGAAAGCAGCATTACCGCGGAACGGGTGAGTTCACAATTCTGTGAGTTTATTGACCGGCCCGTCGTGCGTTATTGTGTGCCAAAACTGGCTGCGCTGAATTTTGTCCTCCATCGTCCATATACCCAAAGCGTCACTCAATCTCTGGCGTTGGATGCGCATGGGAAATGCCTGGGCTACGCGTTGCTAAACATCGAGGTCTAGTGGTAGAGGTGAGCTTGAAAACCGATACGAACTTACAAGTTCCCCAGTTCGTAAGTTTCGGATGAATCCGCCAGGCTAGCCTGACTATCCTTACATTGGTGTTCAGTTTTCGCGAGAACGGAGAACCATGATTTTGTGATTTTGTGAAGAAACGTAGAAACCAGATTTGAACCTCCGACCCCCTGGTCCCGAACCATGAAATCACAAACTCTAAGTGCTTTATCTGGTGTCGCTTAGGGGTCAGAAACCATTCTTCCTCTCGCTCAGTTGTACCGATCTTGTACCGCAAGGAAGGAATCGGCGCCCTCTTAATCCCTATTCCAACGCCCCTCAGGTGTGAAGCACGGCGAAGAGTCCCGTCCGAACAGCTGATGCGCTTGATGGCAGAGTGGCTGAATGATTTTGTCCACGCCAACCAACGTGTCAGCTTGCATTATGGGAAACGGATAGTTGCCCGGTGGTATCGGAGTTCCGTGAACCTCTGCCCCTGGAATCAAATCGTCGGCATAGGCGGGCACAACGTTCCTCGTTGTGCGTAGCATCATGCCAATCAGATAAGGACCGGGCAACGCAGCTTCCAGATAGACACATGCACTCTGTAGCGCGAACCGTCGAAGCGTAATGTCGATAGCCATGGGAACCAACAGCTGATACCCCTCCGCAGCAAGCGGTCGTGCCCGCAGTCTCCGGCTAAGGACAATTAGCCCGTTGCGTCTGATCTGGACTTTTGAATTGTTGTTCGAGATGGGCCTCTCCAAGCCCTGGAAGTTGTAGAGAGGTCGCATGGGTACAGGAGCATCGCTGATGTCGAACTGTTGGGTTGCTTCTATAACAGCGGGATTTCGCACATCGACAAGGAAGTCCGTCGAAAAGACAGGAATGCAGCCGATCAGCAGTTCCGGCTCACCTTCCTGGCGCGGCATCTCCAGGAAACTCGCACGCAATTTTTCTTCTGCTTGTTCCAGCCGGCTCGCTGTTCTCATGACCATTTCTTTGATCTCGCGAACATCCATTGCGTACCGATTCCTCTCACGTCGCGAAGGAAAGTAGATGTGCCCGTCCAGGTGAACGCTGTGTGGTTTGGCCTGACTGTTGGGCACACGAATCGTCAGAACGTGCAATCCGCGAGCAATCGGCACCGCGAAGGATTCAGTCGTCAACCTGTCCTCGATACTCGCCACAACGCGCGCGTCCAAAGCCAGCAAAGCCGCTTCGGAATTAGGAATGGCGATGCCCAATGGCGCATTGGGATCAGGCGACCCGGTGGGCTGGTCTTGTGCATCGCGTCTCTCGGGAACACCGATCAACAAGATGCCGCCTGCGGCGTTCGCGAACTGGCAAATATCGAGCAAAGACTCACGCGCATCGTGATGGCTATTGGTGTAGAGAACGCTCTTATATTCGAGTTGCAGATGCTCCTGCTGCCCCGCGTTGATCAATTGCCGAATATCTGCTTCAGTAAGGTCCCGTAGGCGCCGGTCCTCCCACATGGACAAATTGTAGCCTGTAACGTCTAGACAGGCGTTCTTTCGTTCCTTCTCGTAAAGATACGCGATTATGTGGTGCACCCAGCTATCGAACCAGAGGGGACTTCCACTTGCGGAGGTTAATCGATGGGAAGATCAAAGGACTTTGGGAATGGCGCGGGGTGCGGGAAGACGCTCGCGATCGGTGGAAGCGTCCTAATTGAACGAGCGGAACACTTCCGCGCCGGAACGGAAAATCAGTGGTATAGCGGTTGTGCAGTTGTCCCGCGTTCGTCGATGCGCATTACAATATCCAGTGTGAAGGGTTTAGAGGGCGAGCGTGGTTCGGAACAAACTTATCGTCGAGTCGTCTGTTGCCTGCAAGGTGGGCACTCGCAGTCTTCCGTCATCGGACTGGGCTGGCGTCGCGCAATCTCTCGCGCCCGACTTTGACTTCGTTGTTTCGCCGCTATCCTTTCTCGAAGTTCTCAGGAGCCTCGCTTGCGGCGACGAGCAGTACGTCATCCCGAACCTGAAGCGAGTCGAAGCGTTATCGCCCATTGACCCACTGAAACCCGCCTTTCTAGAGATGCCCGGTCAGTTCATTCTGCGGGAAGTGCTGGGGTGTGGTCCGGTCTTGGTCGAGACGTACCAGCCGTGGCAAATGGCGGAAGCGATGGTCAGCGTTCTCCGGCACAATTGCGTGAGCACCGAACTCCGAGATTGGCTCGCTGAGATTCGGAACAATCACCAGTCGGGCACAACGGGGTATGTCAGCACGCGAGACGAAATCAAGAAACTCGGTCAGTTCGTTGCTGACCGCGAACTCTGGTTGCGGTCGAAGACGAAGCACCTTGGCATCCTGCAACTGTCCGATGCAGAAGTTCAAAGGCTATCAGTGGCGGTAGACGCGGCTTACGAATACGCGGCTTTTCTCAGGATCATGTTGAAGAGTGCCGACTACTCGCCATCACGAGAGACGAGCGCATGGGTTGACTATCAGCAGCTTTTCTATCTCGCGGACCCGACGATTTACATTTTGCACGAGGATAACGACTTCACGCAGCGTGCCGGAGTCAGCAGTCAGCTTTCACGTTTGCTGAGGTTGACCGATGTGGGTGCAGATGCAGTTCGCAAATCGGGAGCGCCTGCCTAGCTTCGGAGGTTTGAAAGGAAGACTCGTATGCGCGGCATCCGCACGCTGAAAATCTTGTCCGAGGCTCTGAGTTCAATCGAACTGCCCACACTCCGACGCCCAGCGGTCAAGCCGGACGAGCCGAAGACGAAAGAGTTGGTCAGTTGGGGCATCTGCATGTTCGCCTACTCCCTCGTCGCTCACATGCAGAAAATTCTCGCGGGACTGATGGTGCTGGCAGAATCGGGCAACAACTTCTCGTCCGCGAGATATTCCTGGGAGGAATAACAGGGGAACATTGTGTCGCCGGTCAAGTGGAGCATACCGCTTGGCCTCCAAGGACTTCGGAGCAGGATTCGTTCTCGCAAAACACTGTTTGGCAAAGCGGCTGGGAAACCAGCAGATCTTAGCTCGTGCTAGTCATTTTCCACCGCAAGGTTTTGCCCAAGTGCCGGCTACTGCAGTAGATGAGGCTGTCGCTGTCTGCTTGACTCGATCCCTCTGGAGTGGCTGCTCCGCATCCGCAACGCGATTTGCTCAAGGAAATGTGAGGTCACGAATCGGCAGAGTGCCGTCTGACATTCCCAGCAGGAATATCTCGCGGACGAGAAGTTGTTGGACATGACCGCAGGAGTGAAGCAAATTGCTTGACATCGCCAGCCCTGCGGAACTTTGGCAGCCGCGAATGAGGTGCACCATGCGAAATGTTATTTCGCTCCAGCCTACGACGAGCAATGAATCATTGGATAATTGCGCTGATCCCTCCAACGCCGATCTTTCGGTCATCCTTCCTTTTCAATCACCAGCGGGTCGGGTTGAACATGCAGACCAAGGTAGTCGTCGTCAACTCGTCAGCACCAAAGAACTGTCAGAGATTTGGGGTGCCCCAGAAAGCACCTTGCGCTACTGGCGTTGTGCGGACATCGGTCCTATCTACGTGAAATTGGGAGGACGGATCAAGTATGATCTTGCTGACGTAGAACGTTACGTCAGGGCCAACAAGCGAATGCCGTCCGTGCGGGCACATGGAGGCTAGAGCAATGGCTCTGCACAAACGAGATGGGATCTACCATTACCATTTTTGGGTTGACGGTACGCGCTACCGTGGATCTACCAAGAAAGCTAACCTTGCGGCGGCCCGGCGAGTGGAATCGCTGCTGCTCGCCCAAGCCGAAGAGAAAGGAGATGTGGTTCTCAGAAAGCGCAGCCCACTGTTGCGTGATTTTAAGATCCGGTTTTTTGAATGGGTAGAAGGCAATACGACACTCAAGCAAAAGACTAAGGACTATTACGAAAACGGCTGGCGGTTGCTTGAAGAGACCGACGTAGCAGCGATGAGGCTCAATGCGATCACCAAGGATGATGCTGACCGGCTCACTTTCCCAGGTGGTCCGTCAAATCACAACAACGCCTTGCGTACCCTGCGGCGGATGCTCGGAAAAGCCGAAGAATGGACCATTATCAAGGCTTCTCCAAAGATCAAACTCATGCAAGAGCACGCACGGGAGCGCATCATTGACGCCGAAATAGAAGCCAAGCTTTGGCCTTTCTGCAAACAGCCGCTTCGCGATGTGCTGATGATCATGCGTGATTCGGGGATGCGAAACCAGAAGGAAGTTTTCCGAATGCGCTGGGAACACCTGGATTGGGGCAACAAACGATATTTCGTCTACGAGAGCAAATCGCCCAAGGGACGAAGGTTTGTGCCAATCAGTCCGCGCGTTCGACAGGCACTTCTGGCACGATACTCGGAGCAAAAGGAGGGATGGATCTTTCTTTCCAAACGCGCCGGGGATGGGCATCTCACAACGGTCGCTAAGCAGTTCGAGAAAGCCAGAAAGGAGGCGGGGCTGCCAAACGACCTCGTCCTCTATTGCGCGCGTCATGGCTTCGGAACTGAGATGTACCGGGCGACCAAAAATCTGTTTGCGGTCATGAACGTCATGGGGCACACGACCGTGAGCACAACCATGAAGTACCAGCACCAAAACATCGATGAGGTGGCCGCAGTGGCCAGCCATCGAGTGCAGTAAGGACACAAAAAGAACACAATCGGTGGGACGAGGTTCAGGCTGAAGCTGCCAAGTGATTGAAAAGATGGTGAGCGCGGAAGGAATCGAACCTTCAACCTACTGATTAAGAGTCAGTTGCTCTGCCAATTGAGCTACGCGCCCGCTCCGTTCGTTTACTACTACCACTGACGAGCAATTCAAGCAGGATTGCATGACCGGAGGGTGACGGAACCGATGCTGCCTAAATCCGTCCAATCGTCCTGGCCTCATCGAGCCTTATTACAAACTCGCCACGAAGAAACGCCGACAGACCGTTGCGGTCTTGGACATCAGCGTCCCTGCGTCAACATCAATCTTTTAAGCTTACCACGGAAGGCCGATCAGTGCAGCGTCGGCGCGGTGTTGGGTAGTGTCCTAATGAGTGTTTAAGACACTACCCGGTGTTGGTGGTGTCCCAAATTCTTTTGTCCATTGCATAGCATCGCACAGCGCTCTCACGCTGAATCCTTCCTCCGTGTTCTCCCGGTATCCACTGGGGTCAACCCAGAACACAACCCGCGGTAGCGACCAGCAAGAAAAGGGATCTCAATGCAAACTCTATCCCGCGGGGGAGGCGGTGCGAGTCCCTGCGGAGTTCGTGTTGGAGACTCGAACGCGTCGGAAGAAAGTGGAAGAACACGACGAACTTCCCAGCCGCGAAGCAACGAGGGAATGTAGTCCACGCTTTGCCATGACGTTGCCTGAAGGACGTAAGCCGTGGGACGAGTGGGGAAATGAGCACCACAGCTCGGGAGCGAAACACTACGACTGAGACTCCGGAGGGATGACACACGTTCGCGCGCACTCCGATCGTCCGCGGCAAATACCGATTCTTGAATTCAGGAGTACAAACCCGCCGAGCCACGTCTCCGCTCGATTTGCGCTGCTAACGGAGAGAAGGAAATTCCCAGCTGAATCGACGCACACGCAACGACTCAAGCGCCGACTATGTCGCGGCGCTCGCGGCGCGCGGAGAACGCGCCGTTTCAAAACAAGGCTACGACCGCTGCCGCGCCTCCGCAGCCAAACTGCGCGAGCTTTCGCTCACTGCCGAACGCCGCGGGGGCAGCTGATCGGCCGCGATCGGCGGGCGGTGCTCGACCGTGCCGATCACCGGCGCCTCATCCATCCCATCGGCGTAGGCCATGGAGGCAAAACGCTGCTCGCTGCACATTCGGTCGATCATGCGCTGCTGCCGTTTGCTCAGCACCGCGTGGGGAAGAATCGGAAAATTGCGGAACATCCAGACCAGATACACACGCTGGAGGAATGAAGGCATTACATAACGCGGACCGATCGGCGTCTGCACTTGTACGACACCGGCCGCGAGTTTTTCGATCACCATACCGTGGGCCCACCTGAAACCTGAAATTAGCCAGAGCAATTCTAGGGCCGCCATTATTGCACCACGAACGATGCAATGGGAAGCTTTTTTTCACAGACCTAGGGGCAGATCGCTTGGAGGATGAATCTGACGTGTTCAGACCATGAACTTTTTGGGAATCTTGACCGGGAAAACGTCCTGAAACGGTCCTTAGATCGCACCGCTCTTGGTGCATCGTGGCTGTCTTAAACCGTGACTTCGGGCATGATGTCCATGCGGCGGATCTGGGCGGCCACCCCGAAATTGGATCCCTCTTCTTCGACCCGGACGATGGTCGCCTGACAACACACCCAGCATTTCTCACCTGAAGTGAGTTCGGGTGGAAGGATCAGCACCAGCTCGACCTCCGCTCCCTTTTCTATGCGGGACTTGGTGTAGAGGAAGACCCCGTTGGCGCTGACGTCGCGAGTTTGAGCGGTCTGATCAGCGCCCTGCGCGGTGCGCACGCGCGTCGGAACGCGCGTGGCGATTCGTGTTCCGGAGCGGCGCTCAGTGTCGGCTTTCATGTGGGCGAAGTGCCCACCTACTGTACACCAAGGCGTCAAGTTGGACGAGCGGTTCCGGAACCGCCTCCCGAACCCGCGTTCCAGACTGGGACTACATGTTGGGCCGCTTGGCGCGTATTGCAGGGACAACCAGCGCCTGCTCCATGGTGGGGACGTTGGTGCCGCGAAGCTTGGCCTCCACTTCGTGCAGCTTGTCGGTCTGAAGGGTCTGGTAGTAGGCCTGGACCAGCAGTTCCAGGGTGAAAGGATTGTCCTGATCTTCTTCGAGCTGCGCTATGGCGTCTTCGTATTTCTTCTGGTCCATGAGCAGAGCGCCGGACGCCCCGTGATAGGAACTTTGAATCACGCGGTTGCGGCTGCCGTTGGCCAGAGCCTGAAGCTGCTGCAGCGACTTTTCGGCCAGCGGCTGGTTGCCCGAGCGTGCGGCTCGCACGGCGCGTTTGCGGAGGATGCGCGACATCTCTTCGTCGCGATCCGAAGGCGAGATGGTCGGACGATGGCTGAGCGACTCCTCGGCCAGCTTCAGATGTCTCAAAGCAACATTGTCGTCAGTCTGATACTCCGCCATCTGGCAGAGCGCCTGCGCTTCCTGCAGGTCCTGCTCCTTGGCATGGGCAGTCTCGGCGATCTCAAGGAAGTCCTTGTCGGCTTCGGCGTAGTTACCGTCGCGAACAAAGGTCATCGTTCTCTGCATGCTGTAGGTGAGGCGATCGGCTTCGGTGTGGGCGAAGCGGATGGCCTTGTCGTATTCAATCCGGGCCTGTTCCTGATTGCCCATGAGTGCGTAGGTATCACCGAGACCGAGTTGCGAAGTCACGAAGTCAGGATCGATCTTGAGCGCAGCGCGATAGTGCTGGAGCGAGCCCTCGAAGTTGCCGGACATGCGGAGCAGCTCTCCATAGGAATCCTGCGGGTTGGGCTCCTTGGGCAGCAGGACGACATAGCGGTCCATCGCTGCGAATGCCTTGGCAAACTGCCGGTTGCGGGCGTCGAGATAAGCCAGATCGTTCAGCGCCGCGGGAAATTTTTTGTCGATCGACAGCGCCTTCTCCATAATTTTTTGCGCCTGCTCGTTGCCATCCTCCAGCATCAGCCAGTTGCCGGCGAGATAAAGCAGGTGCTTGTCGTGCGGATACATCTCGAGCATGTCGTTCATGGCGGTGATGCCGCCGAGGAAGTCGCCTTCCTGCACTTTGGAGATCCAGGCAACCATCAGCTGCTCACCGGGAGTCGCCTTGGGAGCGAGTTCTTTGGCTCTCGATCGCGCTTTGCTGACCTCCTGCGGATTACTGCTGTTGAACGCGATCCAAGCCCAAGCGACGGCGAGGTTGGGATCGTCTATGACGGCCGCGCGCCATTCGTCGTTGCAGCGCTCGAGATAAAGATTCTCGTAATCGGCCATGCCCTTTTCGTAGAGCTCGCGAGCCTTGGCGGACGAAGTTGTGACCGGCAGCGTGGTGGAATCACCCTTCTTGACGTGGTGCGCATACAGCGGCGCAGCCAGACAGAGACCGAGAGCTAAGACGGCACAGGTTTTCATAAGAGCGACGCGGTGCATCGGGATCTCCGGAACAGAGCATTGTGGGGAGGCGATTACGAAGAAGAGGGTAACATCGGCGTAATGAGGCGACGAGGTGACGAAAGACGTAGGACGGTGCGTAGTCCGTTCGTGGGTTGGCGGCCACGCGTTGGGAGTTTTGGGCTTTTTCCCTTTTCCGCAAGAGAATCTGCATTGCAGAGCGCGCGGAGTGCGGAGGAATTCCGATTTTCGGAAGGATATTGCAGGGACATTACTGATTGGTTACCCCCTCGGTCTATTAGAATCATTGAGTTAGCGCGAAATTGAAAGTAATCTGTGGGGCTCAATGAGTTACGGGCAAAATCTTGCGGAATAAGGACTTAGGTGCGGGCTGAGGTTGGGCCTCACTGTGGGGGTTGGGTTTTTGTGGGACGTCGGCGGATTGTATCCCAAGCGATGGTTTAGCCGCCCCTACGGGGCGGCTTTGACTTGTTGCCGTTGACCCGGCGAGGGAAACGCCAGGCTGTTCTCGTGAGGAGCCCGCGGCGCTGCGTCGCGCACGCGAAAAAGCCCCTGCCTGAGCAGGGGCTCATCGAAACTCAAGCAAGTTAGAAGGTGATCTTCGCCGCGAACTGGACACCGCGCGGGCCACCCCCGCCGAGGAACGGATTACCGATGCCAACATCGCCAGTCGCGGTGAGCCCCAAGAGACCGCATCCGCGGCCAAACGGGACATTCAGGCACGGGTTGCCTGGAAGTTGGTTGCTCGCATTAGAAATGCCGTTACTCGCGGGATCGGTAATGAAGTTCGGCAGGTTCGGATTAGCGAAGTTGGGATGATTGAACAGGTTGAAAAACTCGGCGCGCAGCTCAAGGATTGTGTGCTCGGAAACCGCCGTTCTCTTGAAAACCGAGAAGTTAAACTCCTTGAAGGCCGGCCCACGCAGCGAGTTCCGTCCCATGTTGCCGAAATGCCGTGTGCCAGACTGGCAATTGCTGTCACCCGACGTCGAGCTCGCGGTTGAATTACCCCAGGTACAGGGCACCTGGAACGAAGAAAGGTCGACGCCGAATGGGCCCTTTCCGTATCGGATCGGACCGACAACATCGGGCCGATCGAAACCCTCGCCGGATCCCGAGTAATCACCCTCGAAGTTGTAGTTCAGCTGATAGGGCTGACCATCCTGGAGGTTCACAACTCCATCGATACCCCAGCCGTTCTTCAGCTTGGACATGTTGCCCCCCATCTTGGGGAATTCGTAGCCGAAGTTCCAAGTGAAACGGCGGCGAATGTCAAAGTTCGAATTGCCCTTCTCCAACAGAGGCACCAGGCTGTTATTGGGCTGGGCTGCGTTTGGGATGAAGTCTTCACTGTCGCTTGCATTGTCGAGCGAGTGGGACCACGCGAAGTTCAGAGCTGAGGTCAAGCCATGCCAGCCATTCGTCCTCAGGCTGGTTTGCAGTGCGTGATAAGTCGAAGTGGCTGTCGATTCCTCTTGGTTGACGTAGAAGAAATTCCCGAAGGGCCGAGGCACATTGAAGTTCACCGTGTCCGGCCCGTCGAAGCCGCTGATCGGACAATTGGGCGGAGTGAGCCCGCCGGCGCAGGCGCCAGTTGGCGAGGTGTCCCAAGCCGTAATCTGCGCTTGGCTAGGCTGGTTGATGTCACGAAAGCGGAACAACTTGTCTCCCTTGGCGCCGACGTACCCAACCTCAAAGACCCCAAATTTTCCCAACTGCTCTTGCAAATTCAGGTTGAAGTTCTGGGTGTAGGGCGTGCGAATGTGTTGGTCCGTGCCGAAAAAATCACCGAGGGGAGAGAACCCGGAGAAGACCGAACCTGCACCGAAGGCATTCCCGGAAAGTCCCGCGGCTCCGATCGGCGCGGGACCGCTTCCCGTGAATGCCGCTCCCGGACAGAAGGCGCAGTTGTAGGGTGCGTGGCCGATGAAGATGTCTTGCGCGAAGGCATCGTAGAACAATCCCCAGCCTGCGCGGATGACGGTGCGTCCCTTGCCGGTCAGATCGTAGGCCAAACCGATGCGAGGAGCGAAGTTGTTGAGGTCTTTACCATAGAGCTGGCCGGCCGGCACGACGTTGCCAGCACCGGTAGGATCAAAGCGATAAAAGAGATTGTTCTTCTCCTTGACTACGCCGAAGTAGTCCCACCGCATACCGAAATTGGCGGTGAAGCGCGGCGTCACGCGGAAACTGTCTTGAATATAGAATCCGTGGTTGTTCTCGATAGAATGCCGCAGGCTATTGCCTTCCGCCAGTTTGCCGCTGCTCGGCACCCCTTCAAGAAATGAAGAAAGATCGCTGAAGCCCAGCTTGCCACGGAAAGTATTGTCCTGGATCACTTGAATGGTAGTCCGGCGGAACTCGTAGCCGAACTTCACGTCGTGACGGCCCGACTTCCACGAATAGTTGTCGATGAAGTGCCAGTTGGAGTCCACTCGTGACCGCGGAACCGAATTGGTCGCGCCGATGACGGAGAATCCCGCGGTGGAAATTTTCGGCAGGCCGAAATCAAAGGGTGATGTCACGCCCGTGTCCAGACCGATCGAAGATGGGTTAAAGGTGTGGTCCTGGGGGAAGAAGCCCTCAACAAAACGGTTCCAACCTAAACGCGCTTCGTTCACCTGACTGGCGTTCACCACTTTCACGTAAGAGAGCGACACGAGTTGGACGCGTGTCGGAGTAATTGTGTTGAAGCCGGGCAACAATCCTCCCGCGAGCTGCGCAAAGGGAAAACTCTGGTCGCTATCTCCGAAGTAGTAGCGACCGGTGACCATATTGCCGGGATTGAAACTGTGATCGATCTTGGCGATCATGCTGTCCACGCGGTTGTTGAAGGTTGTGGAAGTGGCTAGATTGGCGCCATTGGGGCAGCGAGTATCGAATCCTGTGCCGTTAAGTCCAAGAGTCTGACTGGACTGAGGCGCGGCGCTCGCAATGTTGGGGGCAGGCCAGGGATTGCGCGCCAGCAGAGCGGCCGAGACGGAATTCGGAGCGCCATTGGCAGCAATATCGAATGCGATCTCCGATGGGTCCGGCACGCAACTCTGTCCTGCCTGAGCTCCAGACTCGCGCTGTCCCTCATAGTCCACGTAAAAGAAGGTTTTGTCCTTGACGATCGGTCCGCCTAAGGAACCGCCGAATTGGTTGTTGTGAAACGGATCCTGTTTTCCCGCAGTGTTGAAGAAATTCCGCGCCCCGCCCACCGAACTGGTGCGGTTATATTCCAGCAACGAGCCGTGCCAGTTGTTGGTGCCGCTCTTGGTGACGATGTTCACCACAGCCCCACTGTTGCGCCCGTACTCTGCCTCGTAGTTTGACAACACGCGGAGTTCGGCAACGGCATCAATCGGCAGAATGGTCGCGGGGTCACCGAACACTCCCGCTTCATTGATAGCCGGGTCGTTGCGGAAGCCATCGTTCATGTCCGTGCCATCGAGCAAGAAGTTATTGGCGCGGCCGCGCGAACCGTTCATCGAGAAAGTGCCGAACGAACCCGGAGAATCTGAAATCTGATCGGGAGAGCCAGCGACGCCCGGGTTGAGGTAGATCAACTTCGTATAGTCACGCCCATTCACCGGCAAGTTGGCGATCGTGTCTGCGGTTAGCGTTCCGCCGAGCTCAGCGGAAGTCGTTTCCACCTGCGGGAGCAAATCTCCCGCGACTTCCACTTTCGTTGCTACTTCGCCGGGCTTCATGGCGGCGTCGACGCGGCGTTCGGAGGCTACGTCTACTGTGACGCCGGTGGCGATGAAGGTCTGGAAACCGGTTTGGGTGACTGTGACGGTGTAGGTGCCGATGGGGAGTTCGGGCAGGGAGTAGCTGCCGTCGGCGCTAGTTTCGGTTTCGCGCTGCAGTCCCGTGCCTGTGTTCTTCACGACTACCTTGGCCCCGGCGATGACGGCGCCGGAGGCGTCGGTCACGGTCCCGAGGATGGTGCCGCGGAAGGTCTGCGCCGACAGGCTGACGACGGCCAGAAGGACAAAGACCAGACTGACGGACATCCTTGTAGACATCCTCTCGGACAACGGGACGATGCGCGCTCTCATGTGGGCTCCTTGAAACTGATTAGTTGTTGGAGGAGGTGATGGTGCTCCGCGGGAGGTCCGATGGTCTTCGGCCACTTCTGGGACAGCTTGCAATTCCTTGCATACTAAGAAGATGCGCCGCCCCGCCCGCAAAGTCAGCTGAAGAACATTATCCAAACCTGATCCCAAGAGTCAACCATGGAGTTATGCATGGGGACGATAGATTTTAGGAATAAGGCAGGGGTCCGGGGTCAGGGGTCCGGGGTCAGGGGTCACGCGTAAGGGGCGAAGTGATGCGTCTGGACTCCTAGGCGAGTCGGTGCGAGCCTAATCTCTGGCCCCTGATCCCTAATCCCTGCTCTTAGAAGGTGAACGCTACGCCGCCGCGGACGGAGCGGGCGGACTGGACCAGGTAGACGGTCTGGCCATCCTGGCCGAGAACTGGAACGTAGCCCTGCGCCAGGAGGTTGCGGAGGTCGATGATGGCCTCCATGTGCCCGGGCAGGAATCCCATGCTGGGGATGGGCTGGCGGACGAAGACGTTGAGGAAGGGGTCGCTTTGTCCGGGGGAAGAGTTAAACATGTCGACGGGGGTGATGGCCGAGCCATTCACCCAGCGATAGGACGCAATCCAGCTCGTGTGGGAACGAGGGACCGTTCCGCTGAAGTTGGCTGCGAGAGCACTGCGGCGCTGCGTGCTGATCCATCCTTGAGCGTCTTGCAGGGGGACGTCTGGTCTGGCGAGGTCAAGAACGCCGCCGAAAGCATAGTCGATAGTGGCCGAAAGATCGGCGGAGAACTTGTGTTGCAATACGACGCGGAGACCGTTGGTATCGAGGCTCTTGCCCGCATAGCTGAACGTGCCGGAGGAGATGTCGGGGAGAAGGAAGCCGCCGACGGCAGAAACTTCTCCGATTCCAGTCAGGGCAGGATCGGTCACGCGATCGGAAAACACAGCGACCTGAAGGTTGTTCTTCCCCTGTCGATGCGACAGGCTCAATTCCTGATGATGCGCATGCTCGACCTTGGGCGCAAATTGCATCAGGCTGACTCGCGGATTCGACTCGCTCAGGTCGGCGGGCGAGGAGTCAAAGCCCTTTTCTTTGTCGCTGCGCAGATCGGGGCGGGAGGTGGCGTAGTCGTATTCCAGAACAGTGTTGGGCGAAAGATGGAGATCGGCGGAGCCGTAGGGGCGAAACGCCGTGACATGGCCGAGGAACTGGATCGTCTGAAGCTCACTGCCGAATTTGAATTCCAGAATGTCGCCGACGGAGAAGTCGTCGCCTGCGGAAAGAGCCAGCGCCTGCAATGCCGCGTTATGCAGGTTGGGATCGGAGGCGGCGAAACGGCGCACGGTCAGAGCCATCGATGGCTCTGAGCCATTGATCATACGGCGGGAATAACCGGCGCGAAGAACGGCGGCGGGCAGGCCTTGTCCGTAACCGACGTTGCCGCTGAAGGCAAGATGACCGTCGGAGAAAACGGAGCGCTCCAAGGTGAAGCCAGTGCTCATATCCGATCCGCTGCCGTAACCATCGGCGGCTGAGCCGCTGAAAAAGGACAGCACGCCGCTCAATTCGTGGTTCCTGTTTTCGGCGGTGAAGGTCGGATCGTTGAAGATGCGTAGAATGGGACGGTTCGCGACCGAACGCAGAGTCCACTTCCAGTCATCGTCATCTGGAAGCGCGCGAATGGGGCCGAGTTGCATAACGCCGAGCAATGTGTTCAGCGTGACATTCACGTTGATGCTGGCGCCGGGGCGAAGTCCGACTTTCTCGCGCAACGCCGGCAGAAAGGAAGGAGCGGTAACTTTGAGGGTATAGAGGCCGGGCAACAATCCGGTTGCGGTGTAGTAGCCAGCGCCGTCGGTGAATACGGTCAGGGTACGATTGGCGGCGCCGAGAATCTGCACGACGGCGCCCATCTGGGGATCGCCGGTGACATTGCGCACGTATCCCGAGATCGCTCCGGGCCGCTCTGCGGCACAAACGGGGAGCGACAAGCCCAACAGGATTGCCCAGGTTCCGAGCTCGCGCAGTCTCACTTCACCCCACCCCCTGGGGGAGAATTTCGCAGGGAGCTACTCTACTGCAAAAACCGCCGAAGGATCAACGGTCTGCTTGGAGACGTTGTCGTTCACCTTGATTTCGATCTTGTAAATGCCGGGCTGCAGATTGGCGGCAGCGATCGACTTCTGCAGGGTCACCTGCTCGCCCACGTTTCCCATAGTGTCGGTTGTCTCGGTCTTCTGGACCACCGACTTGTTGGTTGCGACGTTGGTGATGTTGTATTCAAAAGTGGCGGAAGGCTTGTGCGTCTTCTCGTCCACGCCGAGATTATAGACCTGCATCCAGAAATTCAGCTTCTGATCTTTGTCCTTCTTGAATACAGCCGGCTTGCCGTTGGCTGGGGCTACACGGGGCCGAACTTTGGTGGTACCGATGACGAAGCTCCCGGTGCCAATGACTTTGGTGGGAACCTGTTCCATCTGATCGGCGACGATCAGAGTAGAAGTCGACAGCTTGTCGTCGGAGAACTCGGGAACGACGATGCCCTGACTCCAAACTCCCTTGCGGTCGCCGTTCACGTCTTTGACGGCGATGTACAGCTTGTAACGGCCGGGGCGCAGGGGGAGAGCCTTCCAGTAGACGGAGGCATTCTCCGCGGTGCGGGGCAAAAGTTCGGCGGGCACGTCGACCTGAACCGTGTCTTCGAAGGTCTGGACGATCTTCCCAGTCAGACTGGACAGGCGGCCCAGGATGTTCACGGTTCCGCGCTGGACGCCGTCTTTATTGACGAAGGTGATGTCGCGATTCCTCATCTGGATGGTCACAGGGACAAGGACGGTATCACTGGTGACTTTCACAAAGTCGGAGCGCACATCGAAGGGCATCGGGTTGAGAATGACCTTCGAGTTCACCTCTTCCAGCAGGTCGGTGAACTTGACCGGAGGAGCGGCCTGCAGTTTTGCGAACTGCTCCAAGCGGTCGAACTGCTTGGTCTGCAGCATGCTGCTTTCGGGACCGGCTCCGAGACGTTCGATACCGTTGCCCGTGAAGCGCGACGCCTTGCTCGACATTCCCATCTGCTCCCAGAAGGTCAAGCCCGCGTTCGGCGTATAGAGCAGGGCGTCCTTTTCAGAGCGGTCCATGGTCATGTGATACTCGCCGCACATGCACGTGTCGACGAATTCGATGATGATTTCCTGGCCGATCCCTTCCAGGTAGCGGTAACGCCAGGTTTCAAAGGGGAAGGTCGAGGTCTCACCACCGCCCTCTTCCATGGGGCGTTCGTAGGTTCCACCCGAGGGATGCGACTCGATCTCATCGGGCTTGCCATACATGATGTACATGCGGCCACGATCAGTGCGCCAGCCGGGGACGCCTGCGGCGAAATGCTCGTTGGCGTAAGCAATGCGCTGGTAGTGCTCTTCCTTATATTCGTTTTCTTCGGTGTCGGGGGTGGGATCGCGACGTTGCCAGAAAGCTTCGATGAAGTTGTCGCGCTCCTCGTCGTTCGAAAGCTGCTTGAAGGCCGCCCGCTCTTCGTCGGAGATGATCCAGATTACGTCCTCTTCGAGCCACTTCTTGTACGACCCCTTGATTTCCTTAGAGAAGTCCTTCATCTGCTGCTTTCTCTTCTTGGCATTCAGGGGACGTTTCAGCGGGTCCACGGCGTCGACCGGCTGTGCTTGCGCGGCGCTGGCCGTGTCTGGGGCGGGCTTGTCGGTTTTCTGGTCGGCGGACTTCGGGTCCGTCGACTTCTGGTCTTGGCTATCGCTATCCTGGGCGACGGCGCCGGAGGCCACTAGACCCAGGGATACCAGCAAAATTAGGAGAGCTGCTTGATACGAAGTGAGCCGGAACATGAGAGGAACTCCTGCCAGACAACCGTCGTCTATGTATTTTAGGCCCGATCGTTGTGTGAAAGCAAGGTTAAGTCGTGCCCCGAGAACCAATTAAAACGCCGCGCAACCGTCTAATTTAGAAGCAGGGCATGCAGTCCCGAGTTGCCTGAGCGATACCGAATCCGTGAATGACAAGCTGGGGCAACAGGCTATAATGGGAGGTTCCGGGGGCAGTAGCTGCAACTCTCCACCGTAACGGGTCTCGGCCACCATTACAATTCCTGATCGGGAACTTTCTCGGCTCCAGGATCGTAACAGAGGATGTGTGTCCGTAACCCTGACCGAAGCAGCAGGGGGGCCATCTGTGTAAGTCCAGGTCGTTGTGAGGGTTGGCCTGCTTCATTTGGCTTACTTCAGGAGAAATAACCCCGGATAGCGACGGGAATCATGAAAGCTTGGAAAAAAGTTGCAATCGGCGTCGGCATTGTCGTTCTGGTCGCAATCATTGTCGGTTTCACCGTTCATCAGAGCAGTAAGAATGTGGTGACGGTACAGACTGGGAAAGTGCAGCGGCAGGATCTGGCAACGGTAGTGAGCGCTTCGGGTGAAATCAAACCGAAGACTTACGCGAACATCGGGGCCAACGCGTTCGGGAAGATCACCCACTTGTACGTGAAAGAGGGCGAGCACGTAAAGAAGGGGCAATTGCTGGCGCAACTGGAAAACGTGCAGTCGGCGGCGGATGTGAACGCCAACGAAGCCTCGTTGCAGGCGGCGCAGACGGATGCGCTGGCCGCCGATGCCGCGCTCAAGACCTCGCAGGCGGATCTGCAGCGGGCCCAGGCGGACTACGACCGCAATAAGCTCGACTGGGAGCGGGCCCAGAGCTTGTTCAAAGACGGCCTGATCGCGAAGTCGGATTTCGACAGCCGCAAGAATGCCTGGTCGACAGCGGATGCTGGGCTGGTGCAGGCGCAGTCTCGAGTGGCGCAAGCGAAGGCGCAAAAAGACTCGGCGGACCGGCATATCGCGCAAGCCAAAGCCACGCTGGTGCACTATTCGGACCTGCTGCAGAAAACGACGAATACGGCGCCCTTTGACGGAGTGGTAACCAACCTTCCGGTGCGCGAGGGCGAGACGGTTGTGGTCGGCATCCAAAACGCGCAAGGCAGCACGCTGATGACGATCGCGGATATGTCGATCATCACGGCCGAGGTCAAGGTGGATGAAACTGACATCGTAAACGTACGGTTGGGTCAGAACGCCGAAGTCACGATCGACGCTATTCCGAAGAAGATTTTCCACGGCACGGTTTCCGAGATCGGCGATAACGCGATCGTGCGATCCAGCGGAGTGTCGACATCGCAATCGGCGACTGCGAGCGAAGAAGCCAAAGATTTTAAAGTTGTGGTGACGCTGAACGATCCTCCAAAGGACCTGCGCCCGGGGCTCTCGACGACCGCCAAAATTACGACCGCGACCCGGAGTAGCGCGCTGGCGATCCCGATCCAGGCGCTGACCCTGCGCAGCAAGGATCAGATCGAACAGCAGAATAATCCGCCGGGGTCGGTGCATGCGGCGCCACCCGTGGCCAAAGAAGTTGCATCCAAGACCAAGAAGGGGGATGACGTGCAGGGGGTATTCGTCATCCGCAGCAAGAAAGCAGTCTTTGTTCCGGTCGCGACCGGCATTACGGGGACGACCGACATTGAAGTGCTGGACGGCCTGAAAGAAGGGGACGAGGTCATTACGGGCAGTTACAAGGTCTTGCGCACATTGCGTCCCGGGAGCAGCGTCAAGATCGACAATACGGTCCCCAAGAAGGAAGACGAAGAGGCTTCATAACCTTAGCCGGCTTGGCACGTCCAAAGGAAAGCCGGTCGAGGTCTCTCAAAAACGGCGTCTCAGAAAACGGAGCCTGAAGTAGAAAGTACTGAACCCAAAAGATCGGAGAGGTCAGTGGCACCGGACCAGGAAAAAAATGGCAACCGCAGAAGTCATCAGCATGCCCACCACCGCGAACCTCGCACCACCGGAATCGTGTATGATCGCGGCCGAGGACCTCTGGAAGACTTACGACATGGGCTCGGAGCAGCAGGTTCACGCCCTGCGCGGCGTCAATCTGCGCATACAGCGCAACGAGTATGTCGCGATCATGGGTCCGTCAGGCTCGGGCAAGTCGACGCTGATGAATCTGATCGGCTGCCTCGATACGCCTTCGCAGGGAAAGTACTGGCTCAACAGCCAGTTGGTCAGCGAACTCGACGACGACGAACTGGCGCGCATCCGCAACAAGGAAATCGGATTCGTATTCCAGACCTTCAACCTGCTGGCCCGGGCTACGGCGCTGCACAACGTGGAACTGCCCTTGATTTACGCCGGCATCCCGACCGAAGAGCGGATGGAGCGCGCCAAGGGCTCGCTGGCGGCGGTGGGCATGGAATCCCGCATGAGCCACAAGCCGAATGAACTCTCCGGTGGTCAGCGGCAGCGCGTCGCGATCGCACGCGCGCTGGTGAATAAACCGTCCATCATTTTGGCCGACGAACCTACGGGCAATCTGGACTCGCAAACTGGCATTGAAATTATGGCGCTGTTTGACCGACTGCACGCGGAGGGGAATACGATCATTTTAGTCACGCACGAGGGCGACATCGCCGAGTATGCCCACCGGGTCATCCACATCAAGGACGGCGTAATCGCCAGCGACCAGAGCAAGGGTCCGGGACAACGCAGCTGAGCTTCGGCAGTTTTCGTTTGGTGACGCCCAGCCTGACCGGCTGGGCGTTTTCTCGTGCACAGTTTCTTCCCTGCCTCACATGCGAGGTGCCGGCGTTACGGAAATCCACTTTCAGGACTTGGCGGCCTGCGTTTCGGCGAGCGCCGCGGCAGGGACCGCCGGCAGCGCGGCGGCAACAACGCGGTCTCGGCCTTCTCTCTTCGCGCAGTAGAGGGCGGCGTCGGCTGCCTCAAGCAGCTTTGGCGGGGACGCGCCGTGCTGCGGAAGCGCAGCTACGCCCACGGAGACAGTGATCATTCCCAGTGACTGCCCCTGGTGCAGCACCGTCAATTCACGCATCTGTGATCGAATCCGTTCTGCACGGGCCTGCGATACGTTGAGGTCGGCGGTGGGGAGGATGACGACGAACTCCTCGCCTCCGAAGCGGCAGACGATGTCCTCGGCCCGAATGCTCTTGATCAGGAACGCCGCAGTCTCACGCAAAACTGTATCGCCCGCGTCGTGGCCATAGGTGTCGTTGAACTTCTTGAAATGGTCGAGATCGAGCATGAGTATGCCGAGCGGTTGCTCGGCGCGCACAGCCCGGCGGACCTCGCGCTCCAGCATCTCGGTCAGGTAGCGGCGGTTGTACAAGCCGGTCAAGGGATCTTTGATGGACTGGGCGCGCAGCGCTTCGCGGAGTCGTATGTTCGCCACCGATAGTCCAACTTGCCCGGCAAAAGTTGTTTTGAAGGACAATTCCGCGTCGGCCATGGCGGGGACTTCGTCGGTCGCCTGAAAGTGCAGGATACCGAGTGCCTCGCCTTGCGCAAGGATGGGGATGCAGAGATAGGTGTTCTTCACTCCCTGCGCGTGGGCACAGGGCGCGGTAGTGTCTCCGGCAACGACCAAGTGCGGATGGCCCGTTCGTAGCGCCCAACAGGAGAGCGGTTCAAACACAGTCACCGGGAGCTGGCAATCGTGCCACTGGCCAGCGACCTCGACGAGGTCACGCGCGGCATTGAGCAAGCTTACCGCCCCACGACTGGTGGGGAAGATCTTCGGCGCGAAACCCAGGGCCGCAGCAAACACCTCGTCTTTACTGACACAGCTCTGCAGAAGCTCGCCCATCCTGGTCAGCAGAGTCGCGCGCTGCGAGCGCGCGGTGAGATCCTGCAGCATTCTCTCGTTCTGCTCGTCGAGTTCGCGGCGGGCGTAATCGCGCTCGACCATCTCTTGTTGCAGGCGGGTATTGGCGTCGGCCAATTCTTCAGTGCGTTCCTTGATTTCCTGCTCGAGGATTTGCTGGTTGTGCTTTTGATCTTCGATATCCGCGAAAGCCCCGAACCATTTGACGATTTTCCCAGCGGCGTCTCTCATGGGAGTCGCGCGTACCAGGTGCCAGCGATACCCTCCATCGCCGGTTCGCAAACGGTACTCCATGTCAAAAACCGTGCCTGTTTGGCGGGCCTTCTCCCAGCTCTCAAGGGCCACGGGCAGATCGTCCGGATGGACCGCGTTTTGCCAACCCCATCCCAGGGTCTGCTCTTCGGTGAATCCGGTGAGTTCGTAAAAGCGGTGGTTGCAGTAGTCGATATCGCCACCGGGAATTGCAGTCCATACGATCTGCGGGATCGCCTCGGCCAGTATCCGGAAGCGGGACTCCCCATCCTGTGCGGCGTGGGCGATGTCTTTCTGCGTCCCCAGGATTTGATCAAGAAACGAGGTGGAGATCGCCAAGAGCATGACCAGAAAACTGGTCACGCTGATGACCACGATGCCCAGGAAAGAAATCCGCACCGTATATAGGGTGCTGAACGAGGTTTCGCAGGCATGAAATCTCACCGCCCACATTCCGGTGTAGTGCATCAGGGGAATCGCGCTGCCCATGACTAACGCACTGAGGAGCTTGCGCGTGCTAGCCTTTTTTTCCTGCCGGACTCGAAATGTCAGGATCAGCGCGACCAGGGAAATGACAACGGCCAGAACCACGGAAAGGCCAACCCTGTCCCATCGGTACTCCATCATGGCCGGCAGGCGCATGGCGTCCATCCCGATGTAGTGCATGGCCGCGATTCCCCCGCCCATGACGAGGCTGCCCGCGATCTCTTGCACCCAGCCCATCCGCTCGCGGCTGACCGTGAACAGCGCGACCGCCGAGGCAGCAATGGCCGCCAACAGCGACAGGATCACCGTGGGATAGTGGTAGAGAACCGGCACAGGCAGCGTGAAGGCCAACATCCCGATGTAATGCATGGCCCAGATTCCGAGGCCCATCGAGATAGCGCCGCCAGACAACCAGAACACTTTTGCCCAACGGCGGGCGGCCGTCACCCGACCCGCGAGGTCGAGAGCAGCGTAGGCCGCGAACATCGCAAGCGCAGCCGAGAGCGCCACCAGCCGGTAGTCGTAACTTCCGTGGAGCATCGCCCCTGACGTATGAACCTCCCAAGACGATGGTGGGTGGATAGCTTCGGAGTTCTTACAGCGCACCCAACCTGCTGGACTAGATATCGGCAGCGGCGGCTTTTTTCGTATTAGAAAGCGCTAATCCGCGCCTGACGCACGGGCGGGTAAGGTTGGTGTGCTACGCAGAAAGGAATAATCGAGCACAGAGGATCATCCGGAAGCACAAAGAGACGTAGCGGAGCTACGTCTCTACGAAGAGGGTGGCGCTGTATTGCGCGGAAAATCGCGCGGCTTCTTACGGAGTGGTGGTGACCGTCTTGATTGCGGCTGTGTCTGCGGGCAGACCGGGGCCGGCAATGAAGAAGTTGTGGTCGTACATGTTGCGATAGATGCGGCCCGCAATCTCCGCGGCCTTAGGACCGAAGGTAGGGCGTCCGCCCTGCAGGAACACCACGACGACGACGCGTCCCACGCTGGTGTTGGCGTAGGAGGCGAACCAGCCAAAGCGGGTACCGGCGTGCGAGCAGGTTCCGGTCTTGCCCAGAATTTCTTCTTCGTTGAAATTGAGGCGCAGACTGCGCGCGGTCCCGTACTGCACTGCGCCCGCCATGCCGTCAGAAATTTCGGGAATGAGAGGAGCGATGTCGAGTTGCCTCTTTACGCGCGGCTGAAAGTTTGCCACCTCTTCGGGAGAAGCCGGATGCTGCAAGTAGTAGAGCGTTCCGCCGTTGGCAATGGCCGAAACCATCGCGCCCAATTGCAGCGGTGTCATGGAAACGCCCTCGCCGTAGGAGCACATCTTGCCCACGCCGCCGAGCTTCGCGGGGATCGCTTCATCCGGATAGCTGCCCAGTTGCTCACCGGCAATGTCGTAGCCGGCAAGTTCGCCCAGCCCGTATTCGTGGGCGTAATAGGCGACCTTTTCAAATCCGAGCTTGCGTCCGAGAGCTTCGAAGTAGGCGTTGTTGGAGTGCGCCAGCGCCGTGGTCAGGTTCATGCGGCTGCGGCCGCCCAGAGCAACTTCAGTGTCTTTGGAAACCAGGCCCTCGTTGAGCGCAGCCATGGCCACGGAAAGTTTGATGGTGGAGCAGGGCTGCGCGCCGCTGGAGAGGGCAAGTTTTTGATTCACCATGGCCAGCACGCGTCCGCTGGTGGGTTCCACCGCGACGACTGTGCCGTTCATGTTGCCCAGGGCGTCGATAGCGGCCTGACGCACAATGGGATCTTCGCCGGCCGTAACGTCGCCCGCCGTGATGTCTTCGGCGAACGAGCTCATGTGAAAGCGCTCGTGATAACGGCGGCGGCGCGTGCTGACGGAAGCCTGCGATAAGTTCGCGCTGCGGCTGCGCGCGAGATGGTGAATGCGGCGCCGCGTGCGCTGGCTCTCGCTGATCTTTTGCGATTTCGATTTCGCAGGCGAATGCGTGTTGATGTGCGCGGCCCAGCTTACTCCCGCCAGAGGCAGACACGCCAGAAAGCCGACGACCAAACGAAAGAGGCTCGTTCCCTTAAACATCTTGTTGATTTCGCTCCCCGGAATCTAAAGTACTTCGATGCACGCAAAGTGCCAGCGGGCGGTAACCTTGTCTGATTATCGCTCAACTTTCTGATAGTACGAGCGTTAGCGTATTTCTGGCAACGGTAAAGTTTAGATGGCCAGCAACGCTATTTTCGATTTAACCCGTTACGAAACAAGCACATACGCGCAGATTACCTCGGTTCAGACCCCTTCGGTAACGCATTACTAGATTACTGGAAAGGTACTTCCCAGTGTGAAAGGCTTTTCCTCTTTCGAAGGTCGTTTCAGCACCTGCGGAGCGCAGACGTTAAAAAACCGCGAGATTTTCAGTTACATCACTTCGTTGCGCTTGCGCAGAAATGCGGGAACGTCGAGATCGTCCTGCTCGAAGTTCGTGACGATGGCGCTGCGCATGGTGTCGAGCGAAATCACGTCGGCTACACGATCGGGCACGTGAGCTACCGGGATCGGGGCCACGTCGTCGTAGGCACGGTCGTCATCGCTCATGTTGCTCGTCATGCCGCAGTCAGAGTTACTGCGCTCGGACATGATGTGCTCCGGCATAGGCTCGGGATCGCGCGGCCCGAGGGCGTCAGGGAAATCCATGGCATCGTCCAGCGCGGCGGCGTGGGTTGCCGAGAATGACGTATGCGTTTCCTGCGGGCGATGCCGCCCCGGTCGGACCTCGCGGAATCCGGTGGCGATGACGGTGATCTTCACAGCGTCCTTCATCTTCTCGTCCATGACCGCGCCGAAGATAATGTTCGCGTCTTCATGTGCGGCGCTCTGGATGATCAAGCAGGCCTGCTGCACTTCGGCAAGTTTCAATGACGAAGAACCTGTGATGTTGATGAGAATGCCGCGCGCGCCGTCGATGGCTCCCGCTTCGAGCAGCGGCGATGCGATGGCCTTTTGTGCGGCTTCGATCGTGCGTTTCGCGCCGCTTGCCGAGGCCGTGCCCATTACGGCGTAGCCCATGCGAGCCATGATCGTCTTCACGTCGGCGAAATCGCGGTTGATGATGCCGGGGATGGTGATGATGTCGGAGATTCCCTGCACGCCCTGGCGAAGAATGTCGTCGGCAATGCGGAAGGATTCGAAGAAGCCGGCGTCTTCCGCCACGGCGAGCAGTTTCTCATTGGGGATCACGATGGTGGTGTCGACCGATTCCATCAGTTCGGCGATGCCGCGATCAGCCTGCGCCATGCGGCGTTTGCCTTCGAACGAGAACGGCTTGGTCACGACTGCGACGGTGAGGGCTCCCATCTCGCTGGCCAGCGAAGCGATGATGGGGGCAGCGCCGGTGCCGGTGCCGCCGCCGAGGCCGGTGGTGACGAATACCATGTCGGCGCCTTCGAGGGCTTCGATAATCTTGTCGGAATCTTCGAGCGCGGCCTTGCGGCCGACCTCGGGATTCGCTCCTGCGCCCAATCCATTCGTAAGCTTCACGCCGAGCTGCAGCTTCACGGGCGCGTGCGACATGCGCAGCGCTTGCAAGTCGGTGTTGGCGACGATGAATTCGATACCCTCGACGCCGGCGTCAATCATGCGGTTGACCGCGTTACCGCCGCCGCCGCCCACGCCGATGACCTTGATCTTGGCGTCGTTGCGCGGCTCTTCGTTGAAGCTGATGCGAATGCCCGAATCGTTTGTCATGGTTTCACCTTTACGAAATTCGAAATCATTAACCACGAAGGGCACGAAGGTTCACGAAGGACGTTTTGTTTGATTTCCTTCGCGTAACTTCGTGTCCTCCGTGGTTCACGCTTTAAGCTCCTTTACCTACCAACAGCGCTTTCAATCTTGTCCCCCAGCGATCTTCCTGCAGGCCGCGGGCGATGCGGGCACGCTGGCCGTAGTTCACCATGCCCAGAACGGTCGCGAACTCGGGCTCGGACAGGGTCGACGGCATCTTAGCCAAAGGCGCGGGCCAGGAAAGGCGTACGGACCGGCGCAACACGGACTCCGCCACATCGAAGATTCCGGGCAGACGTGACGCTCCTCCCGTGAGAACGATGCCGGCGAGGCAGACATCGAACATGCCGCTCTGGCGCAGGGTTTCACGCATCATTTCGAAGAGCTCGCGTGCACGTGGTTCCAGAATTTCTGCCACGAGGCGCTGAGGCAACAGGCGCGACGGACGGTCTCCGACGGACGGAACTTCGACTTCGTTGCCCTCGGGAATCAACGTAACAATCGCGTTGCCGTAGACTTTCTTGATTTTTTCTGCCTCGGCGAGCGGCGTGCACAGGCCCACAGAGAGGTCACTGGTGAAATGGTCACCACCGACCGGGATCACTCCGGTGTAGGCGACCGCGCCCTGGTGAAAAACGATCAGATCGGTCGAACCGGCGCCGATGTCAGCGAGGCAAACTCCCATTTCGCGCTCGTCGGCACGCAGCACAGAATCGGCCGCGGCCAGCGGCTCGAAGACGGTGTCGTCGACGTGGACTCCGGCTTTGTTCACTGCCGTGATCACGTTTTGCGTGGCGCTCGTGGCCGCCGTCACCATGTGGACTCGTACTTCCAGACGCGACGCCATCATGCCCAGCGGATCATGCACTCCGGCCTGATCGTCGAGAATGAATTCCTGCGGCAGTAGATGAAGAATCTCGCGATCCGCCGGCAAAGGAATTGCGCGGGCGCGATCGACCGCCTGCTTGATCTCATCGCGTCCAATCTCGCGCGGGCGCGTGCCCAGGCTGATGCCGCCGTGACTGTTGATACCGCGCACGTGGGCCCCGCCGATGCCGACGATAGCCTGCTCCACCGGCGCCTCGGCAACGTCTTCGGCGGCTTCGACCGCTTTCTGAATCGACGCCACCGCCTTGTCGAGCTCGACAATGACGCCCTTGCGCGAGCCGCGCGATTCGGCCACGCCGTGCCCGCGATAGCGAATGCCGTTGTCGGTGAGCTCCGCCATTAGCGCGCAGGTCTTGGCGCTGCCGACATCAATTGCGGTAAGAAAACTTCCCTGCTGATTCCCCATGCCTTATCGGTTCCCCGACTTCATTGATCTGAACTCGCAGTCATTTGAACTTGTAATCAATTGGGACTCGCGTTCGCTTGCTGCTTCGCAATCGCCGGACTCGGTTTCGGTGTCGACGCATGCGCTGCCGCAGACGTCGACGTTTGCGTAGGCTTCTTCGCATCCGGCTTCTGCGACGTCATATGCATTGTTGTTGCCGCTCCCTTCGGTGACGACGTAGAGGGCCTCGCCGCAACCTTCTTCGGAGCGGCGCCTCGGCCCGTCCTCGGCCTCTTGACCCTCGTTCTTGCCGCTGGCTTTTTCGCAGCCGCCGATTTCGGATCGAGTTTCTTATCCGTCAACTCAAACGCCGGCTTGGGCAGAGTCCGATCATGCGGCGTCATGCGCGTGATCAAAGCCGCCGGCTTCACGCCCGCAGCCACCGCTGCCTTGGCCGATGCGGAGGCCAGTGCTGGCTGCCTGGGCCTTCCCTCCCTGTCAGGATTGACGATGACCTGATTGTCGTAGCGCAGATTCACCGACTCCAGTTTCTGAAACTGCTGCCGCCACTCTTGCACGTGGCTCACGTAAGTCTTGTAGCGCTTCAAGTAGTCCGCCGAACCGAGTTCCACCAGCACATCGCCGGCCGGATCATTCACCCGCACTTTCAAGTTCTCCAGATCGGAGAGATCGACTTCGCTCAGATCCTGCGAGTAGCGAGCCCCTCCCGAATCCAACTCCTGCACCAGTTCGTTGTAGGCCTTCATGCGCGGGGCCCGCGTGGAGAGCGGCTCGCCGGGGTTCATCCCAAGAATTACCGGGAAGGAATACTTGTGCTTCTGCGGCAACTCCATGAGCGTGCCGCCGGCATCGATCAGGGAAATCCGCGGGCCGACACGGGCAAACGCCACGGGCGTGCGCTCGTGAATTTCAACTTTGAGCCGGTTGGGAACGAAGCGCATGACGCTGGCCGCTTCCACCCAGGGAATCTGTTCGAGTTGCGCTTTTTGTTGCGTCAACGGCACGAAGAAAATGTTGCGCCCAATGTCGGATCCCATCACTTCCATGATTTGGGCTTTGGTCACGTTCTGCATGCCGGTGATTTCGATGTTGTCGCTCGATTCCACGCGGAAGCGCCAGGAGCGCTCGCCGTATTCGTACAAACCGGCGGCAGCGACGGCGACGACGCACAGAATTGCGGCTGCAATGCACGCCCACAGCAGGCGACTCGCAGTTTTCTTGGGAAGTGAGCTGCGGCGGGCGGAGACACGCTTTTGCCCACGCAGGAAAGGCGATTCCTCGTCTACATCCAGGTCAACCAGGCGCGCGTCGTCGAGCTCCTCGCGCGCCGACTCGGCGCTGGGTGGGTACAACTCTTCCCGCATGATGGTGGAACTGGCTTTCCGCGCCATCAGTTCAGGTCAGTTGTCGTGAGGAATCGCTGAGCCTTCAAACTATAACTTTATTTCTCGAATTGAGATAGACCAAAAATTGGTTCTTTTGCACAGGAAGGAACCCGGTTGGGCACGGATGCTCATTTGGGTCGGCCGGGCTTCGTCCAGGCCGGACGGCCGAGGCGGACGTCGCCACACGAGTAACTTCTCGCAGCAAAAACAGAACGGGCGCGGCTTGTTTTCCGCGCCCGCACTTCCGAGGAGGAAGAGACGTTGGATGTCTGCTCGTTAAATCGGACCGGAGCCCGAATCGATGTGAATCACCGGAACCACGGGCATGGTAATCCTCGGCATTTGCGGAACACTCACGCGAATCCGCGGACACACGGGGACTTGGGGCGTACGAACGACCACCGGGGTGAAGGCCACTGCTGGGATGCGGATGCGAGCGGTCTGGGCGTCGACCTGCGCCTCAATCTGGGCTTCCATGCGGTCCCGATTCGCCTCCAACCGCGCCAATTGGGCTTCTCGCCGGGCGGTCATGGCTTCGAAACGGTCAAATCCTGACTGGTTCCGCGCGACTCGGGCCTGAACCTGCCGCGCCACTCGGGTCTGAATTCGCGCCAAAGCTGTGGTCAACGGGCAGGACGCAGTCTCGTTTCGTTCGGTCACGAGCCGCGCCTCACTGAGGAACCGGTCAGCATGCCCGCTGGCCAGCGCCAACACGGCCGCCGAGCTGTGCTCGACCCGATCCGCTGCCTCGTGCGCCCACTGCAGGCCGCCATCGTAGTAGCTCGCGTTCAATCCGGCTGCCAGCACCCACGCCGCCAGCCATCCCCATGCTTGTGTTTTCATCGCCTTAACCCCTTCTGGCTGATAGACGAAGGGCCTACGAATCCGTTAGCAAGGGAAGATACGGAGCAATGAGGAGATCAGTTCCAGCGAATGTGGGGAATTCGCACGATATTGTCCCAAGCCGACGCTGTTCGGCATCGTTTGACACCCGTTCCCGTTGGTTTCGCTTAGGTTGGCTTCGCTCAGGCTGGGTTAGGAACTGACGACTCTTCCTCCTCACCCCCCCGGGGAGTGCCCTGTCATAAGTACCGGGGTAACTTGTGACTTCCCGCCGTCAATTAATAGTCTCTTAGTGGGACTTCTTCGTATGGATTGACGCGGAGAAGAATCTGAAAGGGGAACGAATGCGCGAGCTGCAACTCCTGTTGTCCATGACACTACTTACCCTGTTTGCATTTGCTCAAGAGCCCTCCGGCACAACGCAGGCAACGGACAAGGGCGATACCAAAGCTACGGTATTTGTCTATCGTTACAAGCAGTTTACCGGCTCGGCCCTGTCACCGTCCGTCTACTGCGACGAGGTGCAGCTCGCAAAAATGGAGAACGGACGGTACTTCACCGTCAGAATCGATCCGGGAAAACACATCTTCCACTCCAACGACAAGCAGGCGGGCATCGAACTGGATCTCAAAGCCGGGCAGCAGTACTTCGTCCGAGTCGAGATCGCCACTGGCTTCATGAAGGGGCACGGACGCCTCCTTCTGGTGGCCCCGGAACAAGGCAGCTATGAGCTGAAATCCTCGAAGCTGAAGCCCTTGGACGCCGACAAGGTCGTGGATGGAGCACGAGTTTCAGTCGAGGAAGCTCATCTGTAGAGAGCCGCTGTTCGTTCTGAGCGATTGCGACTGAACGTAAGAATCTGCCAGCAGACAAAGGCCCCGTTCAAATGAATGCGGCCTTTTCTTCTCGGTTCCCGTTTCTTCACGAGCGGTTGTGCGGGGGCCTGTCGTCTTCTACTTACTCCCGTTCAGCTTGTCCAGAATCATCGGCCCCAATTGAGAAACGCTGCCTGCCCCGAGAGTGAGAATCATGTCGCCGACGTGCGCGGCGGACGCGGCCGAATTTACAGCTTCTGTGAACGAACTGGCGTGCTGAACGGGCTTCCCGCTCTTTTCGGCGATCCGTTGCGCCAGGATTTCTCCGGTGATGCCGTCGATTGGCTTCTCACTGGCAGCGTAGATGTCGAGCACGAATAGCGAATCGGCTTCGGCGAAGGCGGTGGTGAATTCCTCCATCAGATCGCGGGTGCGGGTGTAGCGGTGGGGCTGGAAGATGACATGAATCTTGCGGAAGCCGCACTGGCGCGCGGCGGCGAGCGTGGCCTTGATTTCGGTGGGATGGTGGCCGTAGTCGTCGATGACGCTCACTCCGGCGGCGTGTCCACGCAGCTGGAAGCGGCGGTCGACGCCGCGGAACTGGTCGAGCGCGGTGCGGATCGCGTCGACGCTGACATCGAGGCCCACGCCGACGGCAATCGCCGCCGTCGCATTCAGCACGTTGTGCACGCCGGGGACGTGTAGGGTGAACTCGCCCAGGTCATTCTTTCGATAGCTGACACGGAAGTGACTGAGCGGGCGGGAATCGCCGGCCGGGGTTTCCTGCTTCGCGTCGATCTTGATCAGAAAATCCGAGCCGCGCTTGGTACCGTAGGTCACGGTTCGCCGCTGGACCTCGGGTAACAGACGGCGCAAGAGAGGATCGTCGTTGCAGGCCACGATCATGCCGTAGAACGGCACGCGGTCCATGAAGTCGAGAAACGTCTTCTTCACGTCGCGCATGTTGCGGTAGCAGTCCATGTGCTCGCGATCGATGTTGGTGACGACCGAGAGGATTGGCGAGAGCTTCAGGAATGAGCGGTCGCTCTCATCGGCCTCGGCGACGAGGTATTGCGACTTGCCCAGGCGCGCGTTGGAGCCCATGGCGTCGACGCGGCCGCCGACCACCACGGTAGGGTCGAGTCCGCCCGCGGCCAGGACCGCCGCTACCATGGAAGTCGTAGTGGTCTTGCCATGCATGCCGGCAATGGCGATGCCGTATTTCAGCCGCATCAGTTCGGCCAGCATTTCCGCGCGCTGGATGACTGGAATATGCAGCTTGTGCGCTTCGGTGACTTCTGGATTTTCGGCAGCGATGGCGGAGCTGGTGACGACCACCTCGGCGCCCGAGATGTTCTCGGCGCGATGCCCTTCGAACGTGGTCGCGCCCAGTCCGGCCAGACGTTGCGTGACGGCGGAACTCTTCAGGTCAGAGCCGGAGACCTTGTAGCCGAGATTCAGTAGGACCTCGGCGATGCCGCTCGTGCCGATGCCGCCGATGCCTACGAAATGGATGCGCTGAATTTTGGCGAACATTAGGTCAACTTCTTGGCCACGGATTTACGCGGATTAATGCGGATCTCCACGCTTCAGCGAGAGTCGTACTAGCCACATTCCCGCGGCGCCCAAAGCAATTCCCAATACTACGTAAGCCACTGTCTTATCGGTAGACGGCGGCCCCCAGAAGCTTGGCTCGGCGGTGAAAATGTAACTGAAACACCCCAAGCCGGCAGTAGACAGCGCTAGTCCCAGGATGGCTAAGAGTGCCCTCCGAATCATGCTGACACGCTCTCGATTCCTGCTACTCTCGCGGCCATCGTTGCAATATCATGCGCGGCGTTCGGATGCGCTAACTCTCGCGCGGCGTGGCTCATTTGCTGCAGGCGGCGCGGATCCTGCAAGAGTGCCGCGATCGTCTCGGCCAGCCAGACTCCTTCCAGCTTCGACTCTTCGACCACTACTGCGGCTCCGTGCCGCGCCAGGGCTTCGGCATTGATGCGTTGATGATCGTCGGCCGCGCGCGGGAATGGGACAAAGACTGCCGGCTTCCCTGCCGCTGCAATTTCCGCGACCGTGCTCGCACCGGAGCGACATACCACCAGATCGGCGCGCGCGAACGCCGCCGGCATGTCTTCGATGAACTTGAAGACCTCGAACTTGTTCCCGGACGACTCGCCCTTGCTCTGCAAAGATTGATAAGCCGCCAGCGCGTCATTATAGTCACGCTCGCCAGTCTGGTGGAGGATGTGAATCCCCGGAGCTTCGCGCAGCAGGACAGGCAGGCATCGGATCATCGCCTCATTGATGGCGTGCGCGCCTTGGCTGCCGCCGAAGACGAGCACGGTAGGAGTCCCGCCGCGTTTGGGCGCGATCTCGAAAAACGCTTGCCGCACAGGCACACCCGTCACCTAGGCGTGGCGAAAATATTTTGCCGTTTCTTCGAAGTGCACGGCTGCGGCCGAAACGAACTTCGCGACGACGCGATTGGCAAACCCCGGTACCACGTTCGGCTCGAACGCGAGCGTCGGAATGTGCTTGACCACCGCCGCCAGCATCGCTGGTCCTGACGCATATCCACCCACTCCAATCACTACGTCGGGGGCGAACTGGTTCAGCATGCGGCCCGCGTCCCAGACGGCGCGCGGCAAATCGAAAGCTGTCTTAAGACGTGTCATCAGGCTGACATTTTTCAGCGCGCCGACGCGCACCAACTGCAGGGGAAATCCGGCGGCTGGGACGAGGCGGTTCTCGATGCCGCGCGCAGTCCCGATGAACAGGACCTCGGCGTCGTAAGTTTTCTTAAGCTGATTGGCGATGGCCAGCGCCGGGATCACGTGCCCGCCGGTACCGCCGCCCGCCAGGATTGCGCGCATGAGGTGACTATAAACTACGAAGCACGATGAGCCGGGGTATCAGATCGAAGATTGCAGATTGTAGATTGCAGATTCAACAGCGAAGGCGCTACGCGTTAAATCTGAAATCTACAATCTAAAATCTGCAATCGATCTTCTCACTCCGCCTGCTTGGTGATGTTCAGCAGCACGCCGACGCACGCCAGGGTCACGAACAACGACGATCCGCCGTACGAGACCAGCGGCAGCGGAATTCCCTTGGTCGGCATCATGCCGAGCACGACGCTGATGTTGATGAATGCCTGCAAGACAACCATGCTAGTAATCCCAACAGCAAGGTAGCGCCCGAAGACGTCTTCGGTGCGCCACGAAGCGCGCATGCCGCGCCACAGGAAGATCGCAAACAGGGTCACCACAAACATTGCGCCGACCAGGCCCAACTCTTCTGCGGTGACGGCAAAAATAAAGTCGGTGTGAGGTTCGGGTAGATAGAAGAGCTTCTGCTTGCCTTCCATCAGTCCCATGCCGGTCACGCCGCCCGTGCCCACCGCGATCAGCGACTGAATAATATGGAAGCCGGTCTTCTGGCGGTCGGCATAGGGATTCAAAAACGCCAGGATGCGGTCGCGCCGCCAGCTCACTTGAAAAATCAGCACGTACAGCGGCAACAGGGAAGCTCCAAAAGCGTAGGCGAAATAGCGCATGCGCATCCCGGCCACGTACAGAATGCAGACCGCGATTCCGGCGCAGGCAATCGCGGTGCCGAGATCCGGTTCGAGGACAATCAGTCCCAGGAACACCAGGATGGGCGCGGCTGCGGGCAGAAGTGTGTTGCGCACATCGTCGATGGTCTTGGCGCGGCTCTCAAGGAAATAGGCGAGGAACAGAATCAGAACCGGCTTGGCCAGCTCGGAAGGCTGGAAGGAGAAGCCGCCGGCGTGAATCCATCGATGCGTGTTGTGCGAGCGATCGAGGAAGAAAACGGAAATCAGCAACAGCGTGGTCACGCCCATCAGCGAAAACACAATCGCGGGATGCTGGTAGCGGCGGTAGTCCACGCGCATGGTCACGACCATGGCGGCGAGTCCCGCCACCGCCCAAATCAACTGCTTCGATAGGAATGCATATTCCGATCCGAAGCGCTCGCGCGCCATGACCGCCGACGCCGAGAACACCATCACCAGCCCGACAAACACCAGCAGCATGGTGACGGTAAACAACCAGCGATCGACACTGACGCGCTTCGCCATGGGATTTCATTTCACCACGGGTGGGTCGGAGGAGAAGGTGATTGTTGAGGTTGGAGTGTTGCCTGTTTTGGTTCGGGTGGGAGTGGCCACCAACTAAGGCGGTTTCGCAGCCGACGCAGGTCGCAACCAGCAGTCGCTCTAGTCAGTGAACCATGCGTCAATATCGCGACGGCCGTGCGCAACGCGGAGAATCAGCACGTCACTGTTCTCCACGCGATACACGATAACGAATTCCCGCACAGAAAAACTCCGCACTCCAATTCCGAAGTCGTCGTCACGAGAACGTCCTAGATAGGGATGTCCAGCAAGAAGAACGAACCGGTTGATGATGGAATCAACCAGGCGATTGGCGACTTCGACGCTGCCACTTCCTTTCGCGACGTAGTACCAGACATCGTCGAGGTCAGCGGCTGCCTGCTGTGCGACCCGGTGCGCCATTAGCCGTGTGCTTGCTCGGCACTCAGGCGGGCTCGTCCCCGCTGTTTCACTTCCTCGGCCAACTCTCGCATCGACTCCTGTGTGATAACGCGCCCCTCGCCGCGTGCCAGAGAGGCTTCGGCGTCGTCGAGGGTTGCCAGGAACTCCGCGCGCTTCCGCTCGCGCTCTTCCCACAGCCGCAGAGCCTCCTCTACCGCATCCTCGGCGCGGTGCAAGCGACCAGACTCGATGGCCTGGCGCACAAATGATTCTTGATCGGGGGTTAAGCGTACTTCCATGCGCTCAAGCGTAAGAGCGGGAGATCGCGGTGTCAAGCTCAGGTAAGAGGCGGTAGCGGGGTTATGGCGTGGAGACGCGCCGGTCCCTAAGTCCTAATTCAAAGCCCAACAAGTAACAGAATCACTCCGTCGCTGGCAGCGCCAACTCCAATCTTGCCGGGCTGCGTGTTCAGGCCGTTGTATCCGACCCCAATATCTGGTCGGAAACGTGTGATCACTAGTCGGTTTGGGGAAGTCCCAAAGCTGCTCACAATTCAGGGAGGCGACGGCCCCATCGGGCTTCGCAAAGGCCAAGCACTCGCGGTACTCACCAAGTAGCCATTCGGTTTGACCAATAACGAAGAGTGTATCGCTCGTGTGCGGCATCCGGCCCGCATTATCAAGAAACTTGTAACCGCCGATTGAGCCTGCCGCGACGATACACAGCAGAGCCAGAAACCTGACAAACTGCGGCTTACTACCTTCTTCGGCCACGCGTAAGATTATACGATGCGCATTCCGGCGGGGTCGTGAAACCGAGCGCATCCCGGTTTGCGGGTCACGCATGCGATGAAGCCGGGACCGCGGATCAAATTTATGAACTGGAGGAATTGGTCAATGCGTAATGACGTGAGCAAGACCAAGATTGAAGCCAATCCGAATAGTCTGCGTATACCGATCTATGTCATTCGATCCGGCAAGAGGGGACTAACCATCACGTGCGCGGACAGCAAGCACGGCTTCAAGTTGGGGACCTCCCCGGAGCAACTTGAAAAGTTCAGGGCAAAGATCGAAAACCTGTTCGTCGAACTGGTCGAAAAGCGCGTATCCACACTATGACCCCACTACCCTCGAGGCAGCTCGCTTTCCTTTGCGCCTCTGTGGTGAAACGCTTCTCACCCCAGCCCTCTCACGATCTCTTTGAACACCTTCCCCCGGTGCTCGTAGCTCTTGAACTGGTCAAAGCTGGCGCAGGCTGGGGCTAGCAGGACAATGTCGCCAGACTGCGCTACGGCGTTGGCCTTGCGGATGGCGTTCTCGAGCGTCTCCGCGTGCACGAGTTCAGGGCCACCATTTTTCGAAGAGACGATTTGCGACTCGATCTTCGCTGCGGCTGCGCCGATGGTGTAGACACGTTTCACGCGCTGGCGCAGCAGGTCGTTGAGCACGGTGTAGTCGCTGCCTTTGTCTTTGCCGCCGAGAATCAGGTGGATGTTCGCGGGGAATGACTCCAGTGCTTTGATGGTCGCGTCCACATTGGTGGCCTTGGAATCGTTGTAGTAGTCGACGCCGCGAATTGTCGCGACGAATTCCAGACGGTGCTCGACTGCTTTGAAGTCGCGCACTGCTTGCCGGATTTTCTCTGGGGCGCATCCCATCAGCATGCCAGCACAGACCGCGGCCAGCACGTTCTCCAGATTGTGCGCGCCTTTCAGAGGAATCTCGGAGACCTGCAGGATTTCCCTCTGCCCGGCACCGTCGCGGAATACGATGTTGCCGTCGCGGACCCAGGCGCCATGCTGAACTTCTTTCTGCCGGCTGAACCAGAAGGACTGTGCCCGAGTGCGCGCGCCCATCGCTACGCACGTGGGATCGTCGGCGTTGAGCACGGCGAAATCGCCTCCCTGCTGGTTCTCGAAGATACGCGCCTTTGCGTCCACGTAAACTTCGAACGTCCGGTGACGATCGAGATGATCGGGCGTGACGTTCAGCACGACCGCAACTTTCGGACGGAAGGTCTGAATCGTTTCCAGTTGAAAGCTCGAGACTTCGAGCACGATGACCGTTTCCGGCTTGGCGCGCTCGGCCAGCGAGATGGCCGGTGTCCCGATGTTGCCGCCGACCAGCGCGGCAAAACCTGCGGACGTCATGATCTCGCCGGTGAGAGTTGTGGTGGTGGTCTTGCCGTTCGATCCGGTGATGGCGACGATGGGGCCGGGCAGGAACTGCGCCGCCAGTTCAATCTCGCCAATCACGGTCTCGCCCAGCGATCGAGCTTGCACCAGCGGAGGCGCGTCCACCGGGACGCCGGGGCTGACCACGATCAAGTCCTGACCTCGGAAGGTGCGGTCGCCATGGCCGCCAGTTTCGACCGTAATGCCGTGATCGAGCAGCACCGGGATTTCATTGCGCAGCTCGTCGCCGCTCTTGGTGTCGGAGACAGTGACGCGCGCCCCGTGCGCCTTCATGAATAGCGCCGAAGCCACCCCGGACTTGCCGAGGCCAACCACCAGCACGCGTTTCCCGTTCAGTTCCATTGAAACCCATTACACCACGGAGACACGGAGACACGGAGAAAATCAAATTCTATTTCTTGCTTTTCTCTGTGACTCCGTGCCTCCGTGGTGGATTCCCTCTTATCGCAATTTCAGCGTCGTCAGCGCGAACAACGCGAAGACCAGCGACGCGATCCAGAAGCGCACGATGATTTTCGACTCCGACCAGCCCAGCAACTCGAAGTGATGATGCAGTGGCGCCATCTTGAAAATACGCTTTTTGCGCAGCTTGTAGGAGCCGACCTGCAGAATCACCGAAACCGCCTCGATGACGAACACGCCGCCGATAAACGGCAACAGCAGTTCCTGTTTGATGATCACGGCGACGGTGCCGATCGCACCGCCGAGCGCTAGGGATCCCACGTCGCCCATGAAGACTTCCGCGGGATGCGCGTTGTACCAGAGAAATCCGATCGACGATCCGACCATGGCCCCGCAGAAGATGGTTAACTCGGCCACTTGCGGCATGCGCTGCAATTCCAGATAGGTCGCGAAAGTGGCGTGACCACTGACGTAGGTGAGTACGGCCAGAGCTGCCGCAGCGATCACGGTGCATCCGATGGCCAACCCGTCGAGACCATCGGTCAGATTGACGGCATTACTCGAGCCCACGATCACGAAAGCGACGAAGGCAATAAACGGCAGAAACGCCAGGAACCACAGATGCGGGAACCGCTCCAGGCTTTGCACCACCAGGTCGGGATGGAACTGCTTGAAGAAAGGCACGATCAGCCTGGTGGAGTACATATTGTAGGTCTGCATCGCGATCAGCATGGACGCGATCACGATGCTCGTGGCAATCTGCAGTCCTAGCTTAGCGCGTCCGGTCAGGCCCAGATTGCGGCGATGCGCCACCTTGCTGTAGTCATCTGCGAATCCAATGGCGGCGAACGTGCAGGTGGAGAACACAGCAATCCACACGAAACGATTGCTCAGATCGGCCCACAGCAGAGTGGGGACGACGATCGCGATCACGATCAGCAATCCGCCCATGGTGGGCGTTCCGGCTTTTTTCTGATGAGCCTTGGGACCCTCTTCGCGAATGTATTGTCCGATCTGAAAATCGCGCAGGCGGCCGATGACCAGAGGGCCCACGATCAGCGCGGTAAACAGAGCGGTAAGACTGGCGAACGCAGTACGGAAGGTGACGTAGCGAAAGATGCGGAACGGCGCAACGTAGTGTTGCAGCTTGACGAACAACAGCCAGTAGAGCAAGCAGCCTCCGAACTACAGCTCTTAGCTTTTAGCTCTTAGCTTCTCTTTCCATGCGTCGAGCGCCTTTTCCAGCTTCACTTCGCGCGACGCTTTCAACAGCACCACGTCGCCGTCGCGCGTTTCGCGGGACAGCCACTCGCCGGCTTCTTCGGGCGTCGCCACGAACTCGGCGCGTGTTCCCGACTGCTTGGCGCCTTCGACCATCGTCTGCGCCTGGCCGCGCACGCCCAGGAGAACATCAATTTTCCTCTCGGCGATATGCTGGCCTGCAGCGCGATGCATCTCTGCTCCCGCCGGTCCGAGCTCGAGCATTTCGCCCGCAACCACAATGCGCCGCTTGGCCTTCATCGCCGCCAACGCGTCGACCATGGCATTGAGCGCCTTTGGATTGGAATTGTAGCAATCGTTGATGACCGTGATGTTATCCAGTTGGACGACCTGCCCGCGCTTGTCCGCCGGTACAAGACTCGCAAGCGCAGCGACAGCTTCTGACGGCTTCAGACCGCGGGCGAGTCCCACGGCAACCGCGGCCAACGCATTCAGAATGTTGTGTTCGCCCACGAGCGGCAAACGTGCATGCTCGCGCCCGCCTGCCGTGACCACATCGAACGCCGAACCGTCGGTCCCGCGAGATTGAATGTTCTCGGGGCGGATGTCGGCGGTCGCGCGAGTACCGTAGGTGATCACCTTCCCCTTGAAGTCGCGGCCGAACTGCGAGACGTACTCATCGTCGGCATTGAGAACGGCCGTGCCGCTGGCGGGAAGCGACTCGATCAATTCGTACTTCGCCCGGGCAATGCCGGCGAGCGAATCAAAGAACTCCAGGTGCACGGGAGCGACGTTGGTGACCACACCAATCTCTGGCTGCGCAATCTTCGCCAGAGCCCGAATCTCACCGGCGTGCGACATGCCCATTTCAACTACTGCGACATCGTGTTCCGGTTCCAGTTTCAGAAGCATGAGCGGCAGGCCGAAATGATTATTGAAGTTGCCTTCGGATTTGAGCACGCGGAAGCGCGAACCGAGAACGTGCGCGATGGCTTCTTTGGTAGTGGTCTTCCCTGCCGAACCGGTGACGCCGACTAGCGGCTTGCCCCAAACTTTGCGCACCGCGGTGGCCAGCGTTTGCAGGGCCACCAGCGTGTCGTCTACGGCAAGGAGCCGGGTTTTCTCGGGATAGCGATGCAATTGATCTTTGCGCACGACCGCGGCGACCGCATCTCTTTCAAGAGCGGAGCTAACGAAGTCGTGGCCATCGAGGCGCTCGCCTTTGACGGCGAAGAAGAGTTCTCCTGGACCGACCGTGCGCGAATCGATGGAGTAGCCCTGCGCGACTTCCTCGCGGACAGCCGAGGCGGCAGTCCCCGCATGAGTCTTAGCGGAAATGAAGTCAGCGATCTTCGAGAGTGGGAGCTTCATGCTGGATTCCCTGTGGTGGGTTTGGCTTCGCACGCGAATCCGGCAGCCAGCAGTGCGGCGCGCGCCACTTCAACGTCATCGAAGGGACGAGAACCCCCGCGCGTGATCTGCACCTTTTCGTGACCTTTTCCCGCGAGCAGGACGATGTCGCCCGGCCGCGCTTCGCCGATGGCAAGGGTGATCGCCTTGCGGCGGTCCACTTCGACGCTGTATTTCACCCCTGTCTTCTGAAGTCCTACGAGCGCGTCGTTGATGATCGCGCGTGGATCTTCGCTGCGGGGATTATCGGAGGTGAGCACTACAAAATCGCTGCCCCTCCCGGCGGCCTCGCCCATGAGTGGACGCTTGGCGCGATCGCGATCGCCTCCACAGCCGAAGACGGTGAGCACTCTGGCCGCGGTTCCAGCGCGCGAGACGAACTCGCGCGCCAGTGCCGTGAGATTGCGCAGGGCGTCGTCGGTGTGGGCGTAGTCGACCACGACCGTGAAGGGCTGTCCGCAATCGACGCGCTCAAATCTTCCCGGCACATGCGTGAGTGACTCGACGCCACGGGCGATCGCTTGCGGTCCGCAACCGCGCGCATAGCAGGCGGCAGCCGCGGCTAGAATGTTGTACACGTTCACGCGCCCGATCAGCGGAGAAAATACGGCGATCTTCTCGTTCTCCTGCGGCGTGGCCATGTCGAAGCGCGTGCCGCGAGGATTGATGTCCACATTCTCGGCGTGGAAGTCGCCGCGGTCCCAACCGTAGGTCAGCACGACCGAACTGCGCTTGCGGCTGAACGCGGCCAATTTCGCGCCGTATTCGTCGTCAAGGTTGGTGACCGAGGCGCGGGGAGCATCCGTGCCACAGCCTTCGAAGAGGACTCGCTTGGCAGCGAAGTACTCCTCCATCGTCTTGTGATAGTCGAGGTGATCGCGCGTCAGATTCGTGAACACGGCCACGTCGAAGGGCACGCCGAACACGCGCTCCTGTGCCAGTGCGTGCGAGGAAACTTCCATGACCGCATCGGTCGCACCCAGGCCAAGCGCCTCGTTGAAAATGCGAGCCAACTCGAGAGCTTCTGGAGTTGTATGAGGCGCGGGATAGAGGTGACCAGCCACGTGATATTCGATCGTTCCTATCAGGGCGCTCTTGCGCCCAGCGGCCGCGAGGATCGCCTCGATGAGAAACGCCGTCGTGCTCTTCCCGTTGGTCCCGGTAATTCCAGTGACCGCGATGCGCTCGGCGGGACGTTTATAGAAATTCGCGCTCAAGCGCGCCAGAGCGCGCCGCCCCTGCGGCACGACCGCCCAGGCCACTCCCTCGCGGGGTTTCTGCTCCGGCGAGTCCGTGACGACAGCCGCTGCTCCGGCCTGGATTGCCTGGTCGATGAAGCGGTTGCCGTCGGAAGTCTCGCCGCGCATGGCCACGAACACGCATCCGGACTTGATCCGGCGTGAGTCGTATTCCACACCGGTGACGTCCGGGTTCCCGCTCTGGCTGAGAACCTCTGCGCCATCCAGCAGACGTTGGAAGGTCATTGCTGGGAATTATATGGCACGGCGATTTCGCGGGAGCAGCGATTGACCGATCGTTTCGCGAATGCCTTGTTCGTGAAACGGAACAAAAGTTCACCTCATGCCGCGCCTCCCATGTCTGCGACTAAAATTTGCCCCCGGAGTTGAACCGATGAGCGAGGATTTGCAGCCGACACGCCGAGAGACAGGAATGAATCGTGAGCGAGATGTCCCGTATGCGCAGCGCTACACCGCAGCCTGGGCTGAAATCAGCCAAAGGGTGGCGGCGCGCCAGCAAGTCTACTCGCAGTTCGCCACAGTCAGCGTGACCGCGATCGTGGCCGTATTGTCAGCCTGGGCCAAAAGTAAGGACTGGGCTGGCCATCTTGCTGAATGGGGGGCTGCCGGATTGGTCGTGTATTCCTGGGTTTTCGCATTCTGGATCAGAAATAACCACGCCGTAGTTGGACTCCTCGGCGTTTACTGCAAAGCGCTAGAAGGCGGATTCAAAAGGGACGGAGAACCAGACCCAGACTGTGCATGGCACACGGACGCACAGGGGTGGATCGTCGTTGCGAGGCGCTATGGACGGTACTCTGACTGGGCGGCGGTTATCCTGGCAGTCCTCTCATCATTACCGGCCTTGGTCTTTGGAGGGGTCTATTATCGGCATAGTCAAGCATGGCCCGCAGCGGGGCTCCTAACAGCAGGAGCGCTCGGGCTCGGGGCGGCCATCTTTCTGTACTGGAATCGGCTCGTTAGAGATCAAATCGCAAACCTGACACCTGACGCCGTGGCAAAAAGAGCCGAGAAGTGGAAGCCAAGATAAATCCGCGCGTCTGCCGTTTCCCAAGGCCGTCGGTTCGTTACTAGCGTCACGTTTTCTCGCCTTGTTTTCGGCGCTAGATTGTTATTGTCATGTCTACCGGAAGTGGTCCCGCCATATACCGCTGCGCGCAGTGCGAACAGCCGGAAAACTCGTGCAACTGCGAAAAGTACTGCTGCCTCTGCCAATCCGTGATCGACGTCCGCATTTGCGGCGACGGCCTTATGTACTGCGAACCCTGCCGCAAGGCCTGCGACTACAAGACCTCGGACTAGGCAGCCCTCCGCTGAGCTCGGCAGAGCGTTAGTCCGCGCTGCTCCTCAACTCACCTCGTCCTCGAGCCGATTCAATATCACGATGAACATTCCTGTTGTGCGGAAGATGCGACGCTTCTAATCTGATGAGGGCGCCTGTCTCAATCCCTTGGCAGGCTGAGGACTTTTAGGGCAGAATAGTTCCCTTTCCCGTGTACGCTTGTTTTTGGGTCTTCCTGAGGAGATTTATGGCTACCACGATGCACGTCAGCGACGTGGCCGAGTTGCTGAGCGAAGGCAGGACGCACTTCAACCTCTCCCCGGCGGTGCTGGTTGAGCACTCCGTGCGCCGCAATGAAGCGAAGTTGGCGGCCAATGGGGCCATCGTGGGTTACACGAATCGCACGGGCCGATCTCCCAAAGACAAGTTCATTGTCAAAGACGAGACCACCGCACACACGGTCGCCTGGGGTGGAGTGAACGCGCCGTTTGAGCCGGAAAAGTTTGATGCGCTCTACGCGCGGGTGATGGAGCATCTGCGAGGGCGGGAACTTTTTGTGCAGGATCTTTTCTGCGGCGCCGATCCCGCGTACCGGCTGCCGGTTCGCATCGTAAACGAATACGCCTGGCATAACCTGTTCGTGCGGCAACTGTTTCTGCGCCCGACCGCGGAGGAACTCAAGAAGCATCGTCCGGAGTTTACAGTCATTTCGGCTCCTGAGTTCAAGGCTGATCCCAAGCGCGACGGCGTGAACTCCGAAGTCTTCATCCTGTTGAACTTCACACGCCGCACGGTGCTGATCGGCGGAACGTCGTACGCGGGCGAGATGAAGAAATCGATTTTCAGCGTTATGAATTTTCTGCTGCCGCCGCGGAACGTGTTCCCCATGCACTGCTCCGCCAATGTTGGGCACGACGGCATTAGCGCGCTGTTCTTCGGGCTCTCGGGGACGGGCAAGACCACACTGTCAGCAGATCCGTCGCGCGACCTGATCGGTGACGACGAGCACGGATGGAGCGCGAACGGCGTCTTTAACTTCGAGGGCGGGTGCTATGCCAAGTGCATCAAGCTCTCGAAAAAGAACGAACCGCAGATCTGGAACGCGCTGCGTTTTGGCTGCGTGCTGGAAAATGTGACTCTCGATTCGCACACACGCATTGCCGACTACAACGACGACAGCAAGACGGAAAATACTCGCGCCGCTTATCCGGTGGACTTCATCGACAATGCGGTGATCCCGGGGATTGGCGGACATCCGAAGAATGTCGTGTTCCTGACCGCCGACGCCTTTGGCGTTCTACCGCCGATCTCGCGGCTGACGCCGGAGCAGGCGATGTATCACTTTCTGTCAGGCTACACAGCGAAGGTTGCTGGCACAGAGGCCGGCGTGAAAGAACCTTCAGCAACGTTCTCAACCTGCTTCGGATCGCCATTTCTTCCATTGCCTCCGAAGACTTATGCCGAGATGCTGGGGCGGCGCTTGCGTGAGCACAATGCGCAATGCTGGCTGGTGAATACCGGATGGCAGGGCGGTCCCTACGGCGTGGGCAAGCGCATGGAGATTCCTCACACGCGCGCCATGGTCGACGCGGCGGTTGAAGGCCAGTTGATCAAAGAAGAATTCGAAATCGAGCCAACCTTTAGCTTCGCGATTCCGAAACGGTGCCACGGCGTGCCTCCACAGGTGCTAAATCCGCGGAATGCCTGGCCCGACAAGGCCGCCTACGACAAGGCCGCGGAAGATTTGCGGAACCGCTTCGCCAGGAATTTCGAGAACTTCGACGCTCCACCCGAGGTGAAGGCGGCGGGACCGAAGGCGCAGAAGTAACGTCGGACTTCGGCATGTGGAGCCCTGGACGCCTCGTCCGGGGATGCGCGGATAGCGCAATGGGGACTTGGCGAATATGCGTTCTTGGAGAACTTCAGAGTGAGGCAGCCCTCACGCGGAGCTTCGCTCCGCGGGGCGGACGAGGCGTCCGCCCCTCCACGAGCATTTTGGGGACACGGCACGGCTCCTCTACAGCGTCACCTCCATTGATGTGCTAACGACACCCACTTTCGTGCCTGTTGACGCACAGGGCATTTTCGTACTAATGTGCGATTACACCGGAAAGGAGGTGGTCGGATGACAAGTTCTGAAGGCAGTAGTTGGAGTATTCAAAGACCAGGTGAGGTGGCTGAGACTTAGAGCGGTTGCTCTAAGCGGGGCTTCCGGCGCAGATACGCACGCACGACGCGCCAGAAGCTACAGCCCGCATACTACCGGTGATTAAGGATTGATTCCGCCTGACGCAGGTCGGTCAGGATCGCCGACGAGGCGGAGTTGCCGTAGAGGCCACGTTAGAGTGACCACCTCTTGGTCAATCCCAAACAGTCCCACCGGGCGGCCCGCAGGCCTTGTTGATTCAAACAAGTGCCTGCGGGCTGTTCTATCTCTCCTGCGGCCAGTTTGGTTGATCGCAGCCAGTCGAAGTATGCTTGGCGAGTGTCAAACTCGGGCGAGTCCTATCTTAACGAACAGCGCGAGCGGCAGCGCCTGGCACAGAACTACGCCGGAATGGCGGATGGGGAGTTGCAGCAACTGGCACAGAGCGCAGAATCCCTGACCGAGTTGGCGAGCGATGCGCTCGAAGAAGAGATGGATCGCAGACACCTGAAATATCTCGACGATCCTCCACTTGACCAACGGCCGGAGATGGAAGTACTGGAACTGGTGACCATCCGGCAGTTTCGCGATCTGCCCGAAGCTCTGCTCGCGAAGGGTTGTTTGGAGTCGGTGGGGATTGAATGCTTTCTGGGCGACGAAAACCTCGTTCGGTTGGACTGGTTCATTTCGAACTTCATCGGCGGGATCAAACTCAAGGTTAAGGCCGGAGATGCCGAGAACGCGCAGAAGATCCTCGACGAGCCAATTCTAGAAGGTCTCTATGTGCAAGGCGTCGGGCTCTACGAGCAGCCCCGGTGTCCGAAGTGCCAGTCACTGGATGTGAACTTCCGGGAATTGGACCGGCCCATTGCTTACATGAGCGCATTCCTACGCTTGCCCGTGCCGGTGCAGCGCCGAGCCTGGAGGTGCCATTCCTGCGATGCTGAATGGGAAGACGACGGGACTCATGATGGCACGACTGAGGCACATTCCTGAAAACAGCTCACGATGGCTCAACGCGGCATGCCCAAGTGGCGTAGGATGCAAGTACGCGCTCCTGGAAAGAGCTTCATTCGCGTCCCCGTTGGAGGAAAGTCATGAAAAGCGTTCTCCTCATGATGTTGTTGGCAGTGTCAGCACTCGCCCAAGATCAGTCTGCCCCAGTTGCTGCGGCGGCCTGCGGTCCCACCAAAGCTAGCTTCGAGGTGAAACTGGACGAATCCCAGCACACGCTGGCGCAACCCGAGTCCGGCAAGGCCCTTGTCTACTTCATTCAGGATATTGGCGTAGTGAACTGTCTTGGAGGTTGCTTAAAGACCAGGATCGGGCTGGACGGAGCATGGGTGGGCGCAGTCCAACATAATTCCTATTTCGCCGTGTCCGTGGAGCCGGGTGAGCATCATCTGTGCGCAAGCCCGCAGTCGCGCTTCGCACCGGCAACATCCCAAAAATACGCGGGAGTGCTGCAGGCGCTCGCACATTTCACCGCAGAATCGGGAAAGGTCTATTACTTCCGCACGCGATCCTTTGGCAGCCAGAACCAGAATCTTTTCGATCTCGATCCGATCGACGGTGACCAGGCCAAGTATCTGATTACTTATTATCCCCTGAGCGTTTCTCACCCGAAGCCGTGAGCTGGAGGGCTGTGTGTTTACGATCTGATTCCTAGTGCGGCGAAGCCTTTGCCGATTACGTCGACAGTGTCTCCTGCTAGCCTCAGCGCGGGCAGTTCCTCGCGGGTAAACCAGCGAACTTCGGCTGCGTCATCGGCAGCCTGGAGTTGTCCTCCAACACGTCGGCATAGAAAATCAATCAACACGTAGTGATATTGCACGCGCTGCTCTTGGTTGCGCAGGACGCGATCGTATACGCCAAGCAAATCTTCGGGCTCGACAATGAGTCCGGTTTCCTCGCGCGCCTCACGCACGGCCGCTTCGCGCACGAGTTCGCCGACTTCGAGCACGCCGCCAGGGATCGACCACTGCCCTTGAATCGGCGGGTGCGCGCGTTTCACCAACAGAACGCGACCACCTTCAATGATGATGGCGCCGACGCCGACCAGGGGAGTTTCGGGGAATTCGCGTTTCATTCCGCGAGAATTCTAAAGCATGCACTCTCTGTGCCCCCGGATCTCTGTGGTTAAATGAAGGCGTCCATGGGGCTCGAAGAATACAAACGCAAGCGACGGTTTGAGGAGACGCCCGAGCCTCCTCCGAAAGTGGAGACCAAGACCGGCAATCGCTTTGTCGTCCAGAAGCATGATGCCACGCGGTTGCACTACGATTTTCGCCTCGAGATGGAAGGGGTGCTGAAATCGTGGGCCGTGCCGAAGGGACCATCGCTTGATCCCGCCGACAAGCGGTTAGCGATGCATGTGGAAGATCACCCCGTTTCCTATTTTGATTTTGAGGGAAACATCCCGGAGAACAATTACGGCGCAGGAACCGTGATTGTGTGGGATATGGGCACGTGGCAGCCGCTCTCGCCCGTGGCTGTGAATGGCAAGTATGTGCCCGGCACGGAAGCGGAAGCAGCGGCAATGCTGGCCAAGGGAGATTTGAAGTTCCGCTTGAACGGAGAGCGCCTGAAGGGAGACTTCGCGCTGGTCAAGATGCGCGGGCGACGTCCCGGAAGTAAGGGCAACGAATGGCTGATGATCAAGAAGCACGATGACCACGTCGTGGAAGGATATGACATCGAGGGAATCGAAGAGTCGGTGCTCAGCGGGCGCAGCCTGGAGGAGGTTGCCGGGGACGCGGGATCGGCGGAGTGGAAGAGTCGCCCTACGGGCCGCGGGAAGTTGAAGGCAGCGTGGCTGGCGGACGCGGTGGCGCGAGTAGACAAGAAAAAGAAAACGAAAACCGCAGAGGACGCGGAGAGAGGAAGGAAGAACAAGCCAGCAGGAGCCGAGGAGGATCCCGCTCCCCCTGCAAATTCGACAGCACAACCGAAGAAACTTCCAGAATCCTCCGCGGCCTCTGTGCTGAGTTCATCACCCGTCCCCGTGAAGCGGCCGATGCCCATGAAGATTCATCCCATGCTTGCGGAGTCCGCCGATCAAGCCTTTGACGATCCAGACTGGCTCTTCGAAATCAAGTGGGATGGATATCGCGCCATCGCCTTTATCGAGAACGGCAAGGCGCGCCTTGTATCGCGCAATCAGAACGACCTGACGCCGCGCTATCCCGAACTGAAAGACCTGGCGCGGCTCATCAAGGCCAAGACCGCGATTCTGGACGGTGAAGTCGTGGCACTCGATGAAGACGGCCGGGCGTCGTTCAGCCTGATGCAGCAACGCACCGGATTCCGTGCGGGTGGACGCAAACGTGTCGCGAATGCCGATGTCCCCGTGCTTTATTACGCGTTCGATCTGCTGTATCTCGACGGCTACGACTGGCGGCGTGTGCCGCTCGAAGAGCGCAAGCGTAAGTTGACCTCGCTGCTGGTGACAGGCGATGCGGTGCGGTATTCCGATCACTACGAAGAGCGCGGCAAAGCGTTGTTTGAGATGGCTCGCCAGAAGAGGCTCGAGGGAATTCTGGCGAAGAAACGCGCGAGCGTTTACGAAGAACGGCGCAGCCGCGAGTGGCTGAAGATCAAGATCACGCACCGGATCGAGTGCGTGATTGGTGGATACACTGAGCCCGAAGGCACCCGCGCGCATTTCGGCTCGCTCGTCTTGGGACTGCATGACAAGAAAGGGCGACTGATTCACGTGGGGCAGGTGGGAAGCGGGTTCGATCAGAAGTCGCTCGACGAGATTTGGAATGTGCTGAAGAAGCTGGAGACGAAGAAGAATCCGTTCTTCGGAGAAGTCGAGGCGCTGCGCAAGACATTTTGGCTGAAGCCGGATCTAGTCGCAGAGATCGAGTTCGCCGAGTGGACGGGCGGGACCAGCGAGGGCAGCGGCCCGAAGCTGCGCGCTCCGGTGTTCATGGGCTTACGAGACGACAAAGACCCGAGCGAATGTTTGCTGGAAGAGAACAAGGCGTAAGAGCCCGACATCATGCGCTACGTAAAGATCGGCGTCCTAGCTCTCTCCAGCCTCGTCGTCGGAGCGGCATTATTCCTGATTCTCGCTGACCGGCTTGAGCAGCCGGCTCCGCCTGATCCGGCCGTCCTCATCGCCAAGGCTCGACAATATGATGTTCGCATCAAGCGCGATACGTTCGGCGTGCCGCATGTGATCGGGCCCAGGGATGTCGATGTCGCCTTCGGTTTCGGCTTCGCTCATGCCGAGGATGACTTCGTCACGATCCAACAAGTCGCGCTCGCGGTGCGTGGCCAACTCGCCGCGACCGAGGGACGGAAAGCGGCGGTGACCGACTATCTTGTCCATTTCTTCCGGGTGTGGGAAACCGTCAACGCCAAATATGAAAGTGATCTGCCGCCGGATGTACGGCAGGTGATGGAGTCCTATGCCGACGGCGTGAACTATTACGCTGCGCTCCATCCAGGCCAAACCATGCGGGGCGTCCTCCCGCTCACTGGAAAAGACGTTGCTGCAGGCTTCGTTTTCAAGCTGCCTTTCTTTTATGGGCTCGACAAAGTGATGCTGAAGTTGACCGAGCCGCAGGCCGGCAGCGCTGTCTCCAAGGATGGCAAAGACGCTTTCCTGATCACGCATGACCCGCTGCCCGTGGGATCGAACGCCGTCGCGGTTGCTCCGCAACGATCGGCAGACGGAGCCACGCGGCTGCTCGTCAATTCGCACCAGCCCTACACGGGGCCGGTCGCTTGGTATGAGGCCGTGCTCGACAGCGGCGAAGGCTGGCATGTCGCGGGAGGATTTTTCCCCGGGTCGCCGTTTATGCTTCACGGTCACAACCAGCATCTCGGTTGGGCGAACACGGTCAACGAACCGGACCTCGTCGACGTCTACAAGCTCACGATCAACCCGGCAAACCAGAATCAGTATCAGCTCGATGGACAATGGCGGGATTTCGAGAAGAGCGACGCCAAGATCCGCGTCAAGATCTGGGGACCACTCGTTTGGACCGTGCACCGTGACGTGCTCTACGCTGCCCAAGGCCCGGTGCTGAAGACCGATGACGGCGTGTTCGCCATCCGTTATGCCGGCATTGATGAGGTACGCCAGCCGCTGCAGTACTACCGTCTGAATAAGGCCGGAGCTCTCGCCGACTGGCGCGCGGCCATGGCGCTGCAGGCGCTGCCGAGTCTCAACTTCATCTATGCCGATGAGAAGGGGAATATCGGGTATGTCTACAACGGACTATTTCCAGTACGGCAAGAAGGGCACGATTGGCGAGGCGTCCTGCCCGGTGATCGCTCGGACCTGATTTGGAGCGTGTATCTGCCGTTCGACAAGGTGCCGCAAGTTTGGAATCCGCCTGCGGGATTCGTATTCAATTCGAACAACACGCCATTTCATGCGACCGCACCTGCGGACGACCTCAAACCACACGACTTCTCGCCGACGCTGGGCATTCAGACCAACATGACAAATCGCGCCTGGCGCGCGCTTGAGACCTACGGTGCGGATCCCCGCATCTCGGCTGCGGCCTTTCACGCATACAAATACGATCTCAGCTATAGCGCCCGCTCCGATCTGGCGCAGATTGTGGCGGAGATTTGCGCGATCAATCCGGGCAAGGATACTGACCTTTCTCAAGCGCAAGAAATTCTAGAGCGTTGGGATCGAAAGACCGACGTTGCGAACCGGAGCGCGGCGCTCGCTGTCTTGATGGGCCAACCCGTGCTCGTAGCAAAAGAGCAGGGCAAGTCACCGCCGCAGCCGATTGATACGCTGCGCCAGGCAATCCATATGCTCAAAACGCACTTTGGACGCCTTGATCCAGAATGGGGCGAAGTGAATCGCCTACGTCGCGGCACCGTCAATCTCGCCATCGACGGAGGCCCAGACACATACCGCGCCGTCTATGGCGAGAAGCAGCCTGACGGCACGCTCACTGCCGTCGCCGGCGACACTTTCATCATGTTTGTTTCCTGGGACAAGACCGGCGCACTCAGGTCGGAGAGCATCCACCAATTCGGCACTGCGACCATCGACCAGAATTCAGCGCACTACGCGGACCAGTCGCCGCTGTTCGTCACCATGAAAACAAAACCGGTGCTCTTCACGCAGTCGCAACTTGCCGGTCACATCGACGCTGACTATCGCCCGGGTGAGCGCGAGGCAACGCCGAAGCGCTGAGAACTGCTTTCTGCTACTTGATATCCTTCATCGCTAACATCGTACCGAAGTCGCGGCCGCTGGGATCCACTGCACGCGCCACGACGGCCGCGAATGCATCTCTCACTTCTGGATACTTCGTGGCCAACGCTTTAATCACCGCGATGTTGTTTTGATAGGCCTGGGTGGTGTTCGAGACGTCGGCGGCCTGATACTTCACGATCAAGTCGAGGTCATTTCCCACGGCTGCGGGAAAAAGCGCAGTGAGCTTGCAGGTCGTCGATCCGGCGATGAGGTCCGCAGTCTTGCCGCCGGCGGGGACGTCGGCGGGTTGCACGCTCTGGAACTCGTCGTAGAGTCGGTCGGTGGCTAGAGTACTCATGAAAGACAAGGGAGAAATCAACCTGCGGGCTTGCAGATAGTAAAACCAGGCATTGTGCAACTGGCCTTTCGTCTTGTATTCGCGGGCGCGAGCCACGAACCAGTCTCCGTCATGGCCTGCGATCTGCGCGGGCGCAACGTCGAGACCAGCTAGCTTCCAGTCGGGTCCCACCTGTTGCAGGATCACGGAAAAGCTGGTTCGCGCCTTAGGAGAGTTCGCGTCCAGAAGCACAACTGCATATTTGCCCGGTGGAAGATTATCGAAATAGAAAGCGGCGCTCCCGGAAGTCTGGCCGTTCTTCCCGAACACCCCACATAAGAACTCCGCATGAGGAATCGGGTCCTTGCCCTCCGTTTCGAGCAGGAAGACGGACTTCATGGCCGCCTGCGCGCCGGCAAGATCGGTCTGGTGGTCTTTGACAGCGGCTTCAATACCGGAGAAATCGGACGCGAGGCTGGCGATGGCGTTCTGGCGCAAGGACGCGGCGTCGTTCTTGGCCGCCATATCGTAGTAGCGCTGGCCGGCAGCAGTGATGCCAGCTCTTGTGGCGTCGTCAAGATCGCTGGACATCTGGCAACTCTGGGCGCAGGCATTCAGAGCCGGACACATCAGTATTGCCAAGGCGACCCAGAAAATGGTGAGCCTACAGCGCACTCGATTCATATGGAATTCCGCCCGTACTTCCATTAGGTTCGGAAGCGGGCTGGCCCAGTTTACGCCTGCGTTCGCGTCCCCGATCAGGATTTTACGCCGCCCCGAAGTGACTGACTGCCAGCAACTTGGCGACAGGGCCCCGCTTCGTGCCATGGCATTAAAGAATGCAAGAGCGTAGGGTTAAGACGTTCCATCGGGTGGGGTGTCCCGTCCGCCAGTTCCATCAAGCCGACACCGGTGTAGAATTGCGGTAAAGGCCGCCTCGCGGTATCCCCCGAAACTGAGTTTGCTGGGAGGAGTGAGTATGAGCACAGGATTGAAATTCGCGAAGTTTGCCGGGGTTCTTGTCCTGTGCGCTGGCGTCCTGTGCCTGGGAGGCTTGAGTTCGGCGAACGCCGCTTCCACGCATAGCCAGCGGAAGGCGAAGAAGGCACCACTACCGCCTTTACCGTCAGGACCGCTGGGGCCGGTTCCGCAGATTCCGTTGGATTCGATCGCCCCAGTGGCGCCGCAAGTAAGCTATCAGAACGGGCAATTAACAATTGTGGCCCCCAATTCGACGCTGGGCGACATTCTGCGAGCCGTGCGCAAACAGACGGGGGCCGAGATTGAGATTCCTGCGGCCACAGATCGAGTGGTGACGCATTTGGGACCGGGACCGGCGCGGGAAGTGATAGCCGAACTGCTGAATGGTTCGCGGTTCAACTACGTGCTTCTCGGTTCTCCCGCGGACTCGAGCTTGCTGACGCGCGTGGTGCTGGTGGCAAAAACCGGCTCGGACAACGCGAGTCCCAATAACCCGCCGCCGCAACAACCGCAGCCGATGAACATGCAGGCGAACATGGTAGCTCCGCAGCCGCAAGAGGCAGCACCGGACGCGAATGACGCGGACGCAACCGAGGAGACTACCGATGATAACGCGGACCAGGCTGCGGAAGCGGAGCAACCAGCCGCTGCGCCAGATCAATCCGGCGTAAAGACTCCGCAGCAAATGCTGCAGGAGATGCAGCAGCGGCAGTTGCAGCTCCAGCAACAACAGCAGCCGCAACAACCGGGACAGCCGCCCATTCCAGGGGGCAGACCACCACAAGAGCAATAGGGTTGGGCTGAGTTGAGGGGCGACTAAGGCCGGTTTCCGCGAACGCTTTCAGGACGCTGCCCGGAGCGAGTTGTCATGTGTGAGTCGCTTTCTGCGATCGTTTGCTGGAGCAGATTCCAATCGCGCGCGACTTCCCTTTCGGAGATGCCGTGCGGCGATCCGCGTCTCAACTCTGATTGAAGGCGGGCCTCCAGAAGCTGCCGCACCAACTGCGGAGGAGCATTGCCGCTCAAGACATTGTCCGCGGAAGCGCCAATCTGAACCGGGTTCCCTCCGACTTCCATCTGAAGAACCGGCCGACCTTGGTCGTCCACTTCTGCTTTAGCTCTGGACTGCAGTCTCTCCCAAGCCCGGTCCACGTTGTGGCCTGACGTTTCCGGATACGCGCCGGCCAGGAAATGCTTCAGCTCCTCCTGATAAGCGCGGCGGTCTTCGCGTCCGAGCGGCGGCTCCGGATCCCTGCCTACCACAAAAACTCTTGCGTCGCGCGCCGGTTCGAAATGGCCTGCACCCGTACCCACGTACACTGCGGCCACACATCCAGCGAAGATGGGGCTGACGACAGCGCTGGGTACGATGTACTTCTTCGATTTGAAGAAGGACTCGACCACACCATGCACGGTCGTACTGCGGGGCATTCCCCCGGGCACTTGCGAGATGATCAGTCGCGAGAATTGAAGCTCGGGATGGCGGCCGCTGTACTTCGTGAGCATCTTGGCCATCTGCTTAGGCGTGGTGATGCCAACATCCGCGATGACACTGCGATGCAGGGATCGCGGGAAATACAAGTTAACGACGTCTTTCGCGAAATCGGCGCAGTTGTTCGAGACCAGGTGAAAGTGCGACTCGTTCGGCGATGAGTTCAGCTTGCGGATCAGCGCCTCATCCTGCTGCGGCGTAGTTTCAATTTCAAAACCGTAAATCGTCCGATCGTAGGACGAACCCACGAGTTCGTACCAGTTTCCGCCCGGAGTCTCGCCGTTCTTCACGTCGGGAGCGATGTCTTCCAGGTAATTTCGGCGGTACCGGTCACGCAGAAAGGCGACCATCTTCGCATCGGCGAATAGCGGCACATCCTCAGGACGTTCGACCGCATACAGATACGGGATGAGAGGAATGGCGACCCAGTCATATCCGCCAACACCATCGTACCGGCTGAGCACGACTCCTGATTCTCCGGGGGCGCAGCGACGAAGAACTAGCGGCGTCTCCGCGCACACGCCGGACAGGTATACGGCGGCATGACCAGTCGCGGTGAAGAGTCCCAGCTTGCCGTAGGGTTCTTCCAGAAGTAGGGTGGCCGAAGCTCTCGCAAGTGAGGCGCAGGTCAGCACGATGACCGCTAACCTGCTGAAAACGCGCCGCATGGGCTGGATGTGGCGTAATCGCATAGTTACCCCAGACTCAAGCCTAACCTTCCTAGTAAGAACCCCTGAGGCAAAGATTAGTTGCCGTGAATCGGAAAAACCAGTTACGGAAGTCTAGAAGAATCAGGGCAAGAAAGAGAGCAAGCCAGAGGAGAACAAAACGCGAATTATATGTCTGCTCGCACTGTTGACGACATCTGGGAGCACGCCCTGTCACTTGAGGGCGGGAGAAAAGACAAGGCGAATAATCTCAGCAAACGTCATCCGGAATTTTCGGCGAGCTTATTCAGCGGATTCAGTAGACGCGCCGTGGCCCAGCGCGCGCTTTCCGCCACGGATTCGTCTTTGTCGGCGGCCAGTTGGTCGAGCAAAGGAAGGAATTCTCGGTTCCCGCTGTTTCCCATCGCGATCGCGACATTGCGGCGAAGGCCGGCGCGCTTGGTGCGACGGATGGGCGATCCGCGGAAGGTTGCGCGAAATCCCTCAACTGATATTTCTGCGAGCCATGCGAGAGCAGGATTGACCAACCCCGCACGTGCTTCGAACTCGGGCGCTGGCGATGCCGGGGCTTTGCGGTTCCAGGGGCAAACATCCTGGCAGATGTCGCAGCCGAAAACGTGTCGACCCATTCCGATGCGCAGATCTTCCGGAATTGATCCCCGCTTTTCAATCGTGAGATACGAGATGCACTTGTTGGAATCGACTTGGTACGGTGCGAGAATCGCATCCGTCGGGCACGCTTCGATGCACCGCGTGCAGGTGCCGCAGCGATCGGGGGCGGGCAGGTCGGGTTCGAGTTCGAGCGAAGCAAGGATCACGCCCAGAAAAAGCCACGAGCCTTTTTTTTGATTGATGATGCACGTATTCTTGCCGACCCAACCCACGCCGGAATACTTCGCATACACGCGCTCCACGATAGGCCCGGTATCTACGTAGCTGCGGGTAGTGAGACTCGGCTGCAACTCGGCAGGCACCGCCTGCCACAGTGCGGCTTCCACCTGCTTCAGGCGGCGAAGGACGGCGTCGTGATAGTCTTCGCGGCTCCAGGCGTAGCGGGAGATCCAACCGCGTTCGGGGTCGTGCACTTCGGTTGAGTATGGCTCGCTGCTGTTGTAGTTGATGGCGCAAACGATCACGCTGCGCGCCCAGGGCGCCACGCGCGAAAGCGACGCGCGCTTGAGACCGCCGTGTTCATCGCGCGCTTCCATGTATTCCATTTCCCCGGCGTGGCCGGCAGCAACCCACTCTGAGAAATGTTCGAGTTCTGGAACGTCGGTGGCAGGGGCAATGCCCGAGAGGTCGAAGCCGGCCTCTTCGGCGGCACGCTTTATGATCGCCTTCACGTCGCTGATTCGACTTGCCACCCATCGACCTTTCTTATTCGCCCGCGCTCTAATCCGTTTTCGGGTGCAGCGTAGACCAAAGCAGACTCTGTCATCCCAACGCAGTTGTCATCCCGTAGGGAGGGATCTATGTCCTTGTTTGTACCCACTACTGTCGCCGCCGCGGGCAGACACGTAGATCCCTCACTTCGCTTGGGATGACAGTCGCTGGCGACAGTTCGCAATGAAAACAAACCAACACTGAAAGTGGTCTAGTCTCCACGAACTCAGAGCTCATGCTCGATGCTTTAGTCCCAAAATGGAAATGCGAATCGCACGATCACGCACATTCCTGTTGCCTTCCCTTGGTCAGGGTATAAGACTTCTCGCTACAGAGTCACGCATCCCTCGCGTTCCTGAAATCCGTCGAGCAAAGGAGAAGAAGATTGATGCCACAAATCCCTCACGCGCAACTAGCGACAACTCAGATATCCGTTATCAACGAGAGCACCGTGCTTACCGATGCTGAAGTTACACAGGTCGTGATTGCCCTGCAGCAGCAGGTCACCAACGATTTTCGCCCCATCTGGGGCACAGATGCTGAACTTAAGATGATTCCCCAGGGTACGCAACCACCCACCGGGACCTGGTGGCTCGTGATTCTCGACGACTCCGATCAGGCCGGGGCGCTGGGCTACCACGATCTAACCCCCGACGGCATGCCCATCGGCAAGGTCTTCGCCGCCAGCGATCTGAAAGCCGGCACATCGTGGAGCGTCACCGCCAGCCACGAATTGCTGGAAATGCTGGCCGACCCGAACATCAACCTGACGGTGTTCGTACAGGACGCGAGCACCACCGGAACCCTCTACGCTTACGAGGTCTGCGATGCCTGCGAAGACGATCGCTTCGGCTACCAGATCAACAGTATTCTCGTCTCAGACTTTGTCTACCCGGCCTGGTTCGAGAATTTTCGCGCGCAGGGTTCCACCCAGTTTGACCGCATGAATCAGATCCAGGATCCACTGCAATTGCTGGCGGGCGGCTACATCGGAGTATTCAACGTCACCGATGGCACCGGCTGGCAGCAGCAGACCGCGGAGAGGACTCCCATGAACCTGCGACACCGGGGTCACGTCGGTTCCCGCCGCGAGCGCCGCACCATTCTCCGGGACCAGTGGGTTACCAGCCTTCCCCAGCGCAAGATCACCAGCAACGCTCAGCAGTACCGGCAACACCTGCAGGCCATTCAACGGCGAAGAGAAGCCGCCTGAGAGCTGCTGTAGTTCTGCCTTTCCGGCCCCGCGCGAGCGGGGCTTTTTTCTTCTGTTGGCAAAAGAGCAAGAAAGTACCGGGCGACTGATCTCACGGCCTTGGGACCGGAGATTGCGCTTTCATCTGCTCCCACATGGAGTGGGATTTCTGAACCAGTTGGGGCGGGAGGACGGAATTGAGGTCATCCAGGCTGCGGAAGAAGCCGCGAGCGCGGCGCGCAGAAACGATTTTACGTGCGCCCGCCAAGTCGACTCCGGGGACGGTCATCAAGTCGACCTCGGTAGCGGCATTGAGGTTGAAGGCGAACGGAAGCGTGCGGTCGGAACTCCAGATGGCGGGCGCGATTTTGAAGTCGGCGTTCAACAACCAAAGTTGCGGGCCGAGGTTTGCGTCGAGCGGCAGATCGCCGTGAGCGACGCGGTCGGTGGTGCCTTTGAGCAGCGAAAACGCGGCACGCGAGCTGGGACGGAACGCAGCGATATCGCCGCGGCGGCCGTCGCCAGCGGCGCGCTCGAAAGCGTTCGCAAGTTCTTGGGACACGGTCGCGCCGCGCGTGGTTTCAAGAAAGAGTTTGTAGACAGCTGCCGCCTCGTTGGGAAAAGCTGCAGCATAGGAATTGATGACGGCAATCATGGGCGCCACGCCCGAGGCAATGGCCTTAGCCGCGTGGCGCATGGCGATAAGGAGTTTCAGGTTGACATTGTCGTAGGGTGAAATGGCCTTATTCAGCGGGTCTGGCGCTACAGCGGTTGCGAGAAATGGGCGATAGAAAGCGGCCTCTTGATAGTGGTCGCGCAACGCCGGGTCGTTGACGATACGGTAGAAAATCGTAGCGATGACTCCCTCGGAGGCCATCATCTGCTGGCCGTTGCGAAGCTCATCGTTAAGGAAAGCGGTCGAGGTTTCGTTGTCGAGGTAGAGGCGGTAGCGATCCGCGCCAGGGTCGAGCGTTGCGGCGGGCAACGCCTTGCGATGGATAAACAGGTTGTGCTTCACGCCATCGGTGCGCAGCTGCCGGTCGACACGGCTGATCCAGAGCAGGTCTAGATCGGTAGAGGTCGCGCCCTTCGACAACTCACGGAGATATGGATTGGCCGTCGCGTCGCGCACGAGGGGCTGGAAGTGTTCGGCATAGCCCTCGTCGAAGGCCGTGGAATCGTCGGTGAGTGTCATGCTCTGGTGCATGTTGCGCGACAATCCCGGCGGGAGCTTACCGACAAGCTCGCCGAGAATCTGGTGGCCCAACTCGTGCGAGAAAATTTCCTCGAGGGTGCCGTCATCCACCGACTCCTGGTCCACCACCAAATTGACGTAGCCCGCGAGCACAAGCTGTCGTTGTGCCTTGGCGTCCTCGAGCCAGAAACCGTGGCGCGCGAAGCCACCTTCTTCCTGCGACATCAGCAAATATGCTGGAGCGGTCAGGTACTGGGGCTGCGTTTGGCCCACAAACTCGCTAAGCAGAAGATTGCGGGCATAGCGGTCCAGCAAGATGACCTGATGCGCGAAACTCGTTTCCAGTACCTGAGAGACACGACGGACGAGTGGAGAGTCGTCGGCCAAGCGAAAGACCGGGTAGGAATGGCCGTCGGGCGCTGTAGACTCGACAACGTTACCTTTGGCATCGGCCAGGGGCACCACGATCGCCACCGGCGCTGTAATCGGCGACTGCCCAACTGCGAACGGCAACAACAGGACGGCGAGAAGAGCGGCACAGAGAAAACGGGTTGTCATACAGGATACCCACGGACAGAAACGGCGATGGCGGTAGGATTGTTCAGCCGGACCTTGGCATTTCTCGTTCGTAATTCTTGTTCCTAGACGCCGAGCTTTCTTACTTCCTCGCCATAGTACTTGCGATAGAGAATGTCCCACTCCTGCGAGCCTTCGAGGATGGTACGTTTCTGGCTCTCAATCTTCTGCCGGGCGGCAACGTCGATTCTTTCCTCCTGGTTGAGGAGGTCTTCGATGATTTTGCGGGTTTCCTGGCGGATCGTGTTAGGGTCCTCGATGAACTCGACCTCGTCCATCTGCTTGAGCACGTCGGACACGGCCCGAGCCAGCACGTTGACTTTGTCGCGGCTCAGTCTCACAGCACCGCCTTGTACTTGCGCACCAGCTCGGTCTTCACCTTGCGGAACATTTCCTGGTAGTTGGCTCCCGTCTTGTTCATCTCTTCGGAGTAGGCTTCCAGGATGACGCGCACTTCGTCGTTGATGCGGTCCTCAAGCGACAGTTCATCGACCAGCGCGGCGTGCACGCGTTCGGTGACCGCGGGAACGGTCGAAGTTTCGATAAACTTCCCTGCAATCAGTTTCTTGGTGACTTCGCGGGCCAGGTAGCCCACATATTCTTTGGAAAAAAGCATGTGCGGATCGGAAGTCCTGCCTGCAACAGGTTTTCAGTATGAATCAGAAAGTGTAACACAGCGACAGCCGGAGCGGAGCCCCTCGTCGCACTGGTACACCTAGGCGAAACGCACGGTCCGCGCAGGCACGGTCCGGGAGCTTGTCTAAGTAGCGGGGCCGACCGTACATCGACCAACCCGCTTCCGGTGGTGCTACTGAATCTGAGGCTTTGGTTGATCGCGCAAGGAATACACGAATTGCCGAATTTCATGGCGCTCACGCTCGGCTTTCTGCACGGACTCTTTGGCCATCTGATCGTACATCTGGAGTTCCGTCTTGGCCTTTTCCGTTTCTCCAACCTGCCGATAGTTCTGGGCCAGCCGATAATGCGCCTCTTCCATCTGAGGTGCGGATTGGATGGCTTGCTGATACTCGGCAATCGCTCTCGAGAAGTCTCCTTGCTCGGAATGGAGAATCCCGAGTTGCAGGTATGCGGCGCCGAACTTCGGGTCGAGACGGATCGCGTTATTCAGCAGAGACTCCACTTGCGTCACGGTAACGGTATCCTTGGGACTCCGCCGGCGCTTCCAAAGACCGATTGCGTAGTAATAGTTCGCTTCCGCGTTTTCAGGTTGCCGCACGACGAACCGGTGCAGCCTCTCGACGAGCTGCTCTGAAGGCTGGGTGTCCGCGCTCTCCATCTTCCCCATGAACCGGTACGGTATTGAATCATTGGGATTCAGGTCGGATGCTTCACAGATTCTCTGGACCGCCTGATCGTAGGATCCCCGTGCGAACCAGGCTGCGCCCAGCCCAACGAGCATTCGGACGGAGCCCGGGAACAGCCGATTGCCCCGGCTGAAGACCTCCACAGCAGGCTCGGGGGCGTGATGCAGCAGCAGTTCAGATCCCCAATCGAAAAGATAAGCTTCGCCGGGCTCCAGTTCAGCGGCGCGCTCGTACTCACGCACAGCTGCGAGGGGATTGTTGAGTTTTTCCTGAACATCGCCGAGCAAGTGATGAAGCTCGGCTGTGTCGTGGTGCACGAGCAAGACTTGAGCGTTGTCGCGTGCACGATCATAGTTCCCGGCGTCCGCGTTCGCGAGAACCACCTCGTAGGCGTTTTCATAATCGTTGGAGTTGATCTCGGCTGCGCGCTCAAGATACGGAATGGCCTCGCGTGCGCCGCCGTTTTCGAGGAGCACCTTGCCCAGAAGATGGTTCGCTTCGAAGCTTTGAGGTTCCCGTTCTGCCCGTTCTCGCAGCGATTTCTCCGCCGCAGCGGAGGCCGGGGGCTGCGCGACGGACGGAGACTTACCCAGGGAAGCAGTTTCTTTGGCGAGCGTCTCTCGGGTTCGCACAATCGTGTCGGAACCATGACCGCCGAGACTGGTGGTATCGGTGACTCCCGCGATCGTGAATTGCGGCTGATCAAAGAATTCCGGCGCTCGTGCCGAAGTGGGTTGAGTTCCCGAAGTCTTCGCAGCTCCCAGGGAAAGATCGATGTTCTTCGTTTCGTTCGGTCCCAGGAAGACAGCCGGGACTGCCGCGTCGCCAAATCCAGACATTTCGGCACGCAAGGCATAGACTCCTTCGCGCAGTGCCGCAAAACTATAACTCCCGTGCGAATCGGTGTGAGCGGTTAGAGCCTGCGTACTATCCTTGGCCTGCAAGTGGACAATTGCGTTCGCGACCGGTTTTCCTTGCGGGTCGCGAACCGTGCCGCGCAGCGAGGCTGACTCTCCGCTCTGAGACTGACCCACGAGCGGAAGGAAGGCAAGAAGAAGGGCCACCGCGAGGGCGCACCGTATTTTGCCAGCGAACCCGTGCGGATGTGTGACTAAGAGACGACCCATGAAGACAGGCGCGCGGGAAACGCGCAAATAGCGTCGGTCATTCCAGCGCCTAGTCGAGAATTCTAACTGCCACCATTGCTGCTCGCAACCGAGGACTTCGTCCGGCTTCCGTCTCCTGAGCGACTCAAGAAAAGCGCTGGCGAACTGCACTCGTACAACATAGAATGCAATGCTTCTGCGCATGATTTCTGCCGAATCGAGGGATGCTTGATGAGATTTGTCCGGCTGTGTCTCCTGGTTGTGCTGTTTGCCGCTTGCCTTCCATCTTGGAGTCAGCAGCACGCCACGAAGCGCAAGATCATCATCGATCAGGACGCGGCCGGGCCCGCCGGAACCGATCAGCAGTCGATCCTCCTACTGATCCAATCTCCACAGACCGAAGTCGTCGGCGTAACCGTGGTGACGGGCGATGCCTGGCTGAAAGAAGAAGTGGCGCACACGTTGCGCATGCTCGAGATTGTTGGGCGAACCGACATTCCCGTTGTGCCGGGAGCGGAGTATCCGCTGGTAAGGCGCAAGGATGATACCGAACTCTGGGAACAACAGTACGGCTCCGTGCCGTGGGTGGGGGCCTGGACTCCGCGCACATATCATCCGGCAGATCAGTTGGGAGATATGCCGGAAGGCAAACCCACGACCAATCCGCTGAACGAAGACGCCGCGCATTTTCTGGTGCGCATGGTTCGCAAGTATCCGCACGAGGTCACGATCTACGAAGGCGGGCCGATGACGAACCTGGCGCTTGCCATCTCCATCGATCCAGAATTCGTTGAACTGGCAAAAGACTTGGTTTTCATGGGCGGAAGTCTGAATCCCAAGACGGAAGATCCCGAGTTTGCGAATACGCCGAGGCATGAATTCAATCTCTGGTTTGATCCGGAGGCGGCCCACATCGTTCTGACCGCGCCGTGGAAGAGAATTGTCGCCACCACCGTGGATATTTCGGTGAAGGCTCGGGTCACCAAAGAATTGCTTGATCGCGTCAGGGCGGGCACGTCGCCTGCCGCTCGGTACGTCGGCGCCTACGCGCGCATGTTTGGGGAGTACAACTACCTGTGGGACGAACTCGCGGCCGCTGCGTGGCTCGACCCGACTCTAATCACGGCCAAAGAGACACGCTATCTCGATGTGGATCTCAACCGCGGCGCGGGTTACGGAAACACTCTGAGCTGGACAGAACGAGACAAACCCAAAGTCATCGGGCCGCCCGCGGAAGTGCAGGTCGACTTAGAGGCCGAGAAGTTCTACAAGATGTTCGTCGATCTGCTGACGGCGCCAACGCCGAAACCTTAGTGGCTGATCAGACTTACTGCTGCAACTGCTCGAGCACCTGCTTAGCCTGCTGGTGTTCAGGATGCTGTTTGAGCAGATCGAGCAAAACGGCGCGAGCTTTGTCGCGCGCGCCCTCCAGAGCGTAGACCCGCGCCAGATTGAGATACGCCTGATCGAAGCCGGGAGCTACGCGAATGCAATCCTCAAAACTTGCCACTGCCTGATCGCGCCGTTGCGTAACAAGGTAAAGCACTCCCAGATTGTTCAGAGCCTCAGGATAGATGGGGCGAACCTTCAACGCCCGCTGCAAATACTCGTAGGCTTTTGCGGTGTCGTCGGTCTGCGCAAATACCATGCCCATGCTGTAGTTCGCTTCAGGATCCTGCGAAGAAACTTCCAGCGCGCGTTCAAGCACCTTGCGAGCCTCATCCCAACGCTTCTGCAGACGATAGGCATTTCCCAGGTTGTCGAGAGACAGCAGATGATGCGGGTTCAACCGCAGCGCCTCCTGAAAGCTTTGAACCGCGTCGTCCACGCGTCCTTCCCGCGTAGCGATGACGCCAAGGTTGTTCCACGCGTCGGGTAAAGTATCGGGATAATTGCCGCGGAGTTTCACCGCGCGCTCAAAAGTCTCGCGTGCTGCAGCGTTCTTGTTCTGATTGAGATAAACGCTTCCGATGCCATAGAGGGCCTCGGCGCTCGACGAATCGTCGCGGAAAGCCTGCTGAAATGAGGCTTCCGCCTGATCGAGATATCCACGCTGAAAAAATAGCGCACCGTAAGAAAGGTAGTTGCGGCCAAATTCGAGTGCGGAATTCGCGCTCGGGAAAGGGAGGGCCCGCGCCAGTCGCTCCGCATCGCTTCGCGGAATCCGCTGGAAATCTTGCTCAACGTGCTCGGGGAGAATCGCGCCCTGATACACCTTGACGATGTCGCCCTTGCTGTCGATCAGGAAAGAGGTCGGCAAACTGAGATCGCGGTGACGATCGAACAACTGGCGGAAGAGGATGTTGTAGATACCGGCGACATCGTCTGAACCGCGCAGAATAGGAAAAGAAAGGTGCTCGTCACGCGCGAGAGCGCGAACGTCCTTCTCTGCCGGGGCGGCGTCCACGTTCACTGTGATCAGTCGCAAGCCTTTTGTTTCCCAACCGTCGTGAAATTTCTGGAGTGTTCTCAACTCTTCCCGAGATTCCGGAGACTGTGTCGTCCAGAAAGTTAGGACCGCGGGCCTGCCACGAAGTGCTGAAATCGTCCGAGTTTGTCCTGACAGATCAGGGAGCGAAAAGTCAGGCGCGGAAACGGGCGCCAGAAGCCAGGTTTCAACCTGGCTCGGAAGATGCTCGACTTCTCGCGGAGGCTCGACCGGGAACGTGCTGCGCTTCGGTGAAGGCGGCTTGAAAGGCTCTACGCGCGAAGGCTCAGCCCCTTCTTCGACCCAGATCCGGTGGTTGATCGGGAGATCCCGGAGTTCCTGCACTAGCCCACTCGGCCAGCGGATCGACGCGCCCACCGGACCCCTCGTCTCTCCGAGGCCAAAGAGGACATCCTTGCTATGCTGCGAAAGAAAACCAGATCCAGCCTGAAGCATGCGCGTCTGCCGCCCCGCGACGGTCTCAATCGTGACCGCCGCGCCGATGGCATCACGGTTGCTCTTCGTGCCTCGAAGGCGGAACGAGATCGACGGCGGCAAGTCTTGCACGACGTTCTTCAACAACCGCAACTGCGGGGCATTGCGGTTCTTCAGGAGCACTTCCAGCCGGCCATCGTGATCGAAATCCGCGAGGACAAACGATCTGCCGTCCTCAACAAAATCCAAGCCAACTACGGCGGAGACATCGGAGAACGTCCCATCCCGGTTGTTCGCGAAGAACACATTGCGTTCGTAACCGCTCCACGTGCTGTCGGAGCGGATTAGTTCGTTGATGGCATTCCAACCCTGCTCGTACTCGTGAGAGGGCCGGGCTTCATCGGGAGAACATGCCACTACCTGCCGCCAAAAGAAACTATTCAAATCCTGGCGCGAAGGGCCGGAGACCATGCCGTTTGTAATGTACAGATCGGGAAACCCATCATGATCGAAATCAAATGCGTCGCTCGACCACGACCAACGCCCTATTCCCACTCGCGCAGAATTCGTCGTGTCTTCGAAGACTGCACCGCTGTTGCGAAAGAGAAAATTCCCCATCGCGTGTTTCTGATAGAACGCACGTACGTCTTTCGAAGATTGTTTCTTGAATATTCCCTGCGTCGAGACGCGTTCGCCAGCTGCAGTCCACATGTTGGCGACGTAGAGATCCTCCGCGCTGTCATTGTCGTAGTCGAGCCAGGAAACGCTCATGCCCGCTCCGACATCTTCCACTCCTGTTTGCGAAGCGACATCCGTGAACGTTCCATCGCCATTGTTGCGGTAGAGATTTTTCCGTCCAAAATCGTTCACAATGTAAAGGTCAGGCCAGCCATCGTGGTTGTAGTCGTTCCACCCGCAGCAGAAGCTGTAGCGCGTGTTGTTCTGATCGAGCCCGGACTCGCCGGTCACGTCGCGGAACATGCCGTCCCTGTCGTTACGCATCAGAAAGTTCGGCGGGCCGTTTTCGGCGTCGTGATACGGGGACGGATATTTGTATTGCCCTGTGCCTTGATAGTAGGCGTAGAGACAGAAGTAAATATCCAACCATCCATCGCGGTCATAGTCAGCGACGGCCGCGCCGGTGAAAGTTCTCTGCGGAGGGTTGGCAAACTGAAAAGCGTCGGGCTTCAGGCGAAACTTGCCGCCGCCTTCGTTTAGGAATAGCAATGGCCCGTTAGCGCGCACGAGGATGACATCCTGGCGCCCATCATTGTTGAAGTCCGCGAAGAGTGCACAGGCTGTGTTTTCGAGGATGCCTAGTCCGGAAGATTCCGTAATGTCCGCGAACGTTCCGTCGCCTCGATCGCGATAGAGCCGGTTCGGCAGACCCGCCGGCTGGCAAACGTAGAGGTCGTCAAAGCCGTCGTTGTCAATGTCGGCGACCGAAACTCCATTGTGTCCGTAGATGTCGATGCCAGATGCACCGTCGATTACCGTGCGCCAGTAGTCCGTGCCGTGCAACATCTGGGCAGAGAAAGAGGGATTGCCGCCGAGCGCCGCATCCGTAACATCCACATAGACCGGCGAATTGGAGCGGGCCTGCGTTTCGTCGACTGCTCGCCAACTGCGGAGAAGAAAATCCCCAGAAGAAGATGGTTCCCACTCCATATCCCAGTAACCGACGCGTTGCTCCCGATAGAAATCGGAGCCAACGCCCACGATTTCATAGCGAACGCGAGTCTGCACACGGCTTGGGAGTTGGGGCGCGGAAGACGAGGGCACGCCTTGCATCTCGGCCGCATCTATCGCCGTAATCTGGAATTCGGCGGTCAGCATCTTCGAGAACATGTTGAGCCTTGACTGCCATTCTCGAAGGATGGCATCCCGATTGAGCGCAGCCTGCGGGTCGAACCTGTTTTGGCGCACCTCAATCCCCAAACCGGAGCGCACGACTCGCGCCTCCACAGGCTGAAGCGATGCCCCGGAAAAATCAGCAGCCAGGGCCTTCGCGATCCCCCGCGTTTCCCGCGGAGACTGCAACAGGCTGGCGCTCCATTCCGCAAGAACCCCCGCAATCTGATCGGCATATTTTTCCGTGATGAAATCGTCGAGACCTGACTGAACCTTCAGTAGCGTCGCATCGAGCGGCCGCTCGCTCCGATAATGGGGATGCAGATGGAACTCGGCGGCGGGAGGCGTGGCATCGGAAGGCGTTAACGGCTCGAACTCAGGAAACGTGAATCCCCACAATCTGGTGGGAATCAGCGTTGCTCCGGCACCCTGACAAAAGCGGACAAGAAAATCGCGGCGGCGCAGATCCACAGATTGACGCGGCTTCGCTGCCCGACTCAGAGTAATGTCTCCTGATTTGTCACGGTGGAACCGAAACTAACATTCGTGTTTGGACGGGTCAAGCCGCAACCGCTCTGGGTTGCTCAGTGGGTCTCAGCGGCCACATCACGCACGGCTATAATCATTTCGTCTTCCACCTTTTCCGCGGAAGAATCGCAGACAGCATGAGCTCCGTACACACAATACAACGAGCTTTCTTGGCGACTACGCTGCTATTGCTCTGGACTTTGATCCTGTCCCAAACCGCGTTGGGGCAAGCCGCACCAACCGCACCCGATTCGGCGGAAGCCCACCTGGGCAAGGGCTATGACGCACTCAAACAAGACCGATATGAAGTAGCCGTGGAAGAATTTCGAGCCGCACTGGCGCTCGATCGCTCGCTGGTTCTACGAGCGCAGTTTCCATTGGCAGTCGCGCTGTTCGAGCAGCACAAATCTGCCGAAGCGCGGCACGAGTTTGAAGGCGTTCGCCGCGAAACGGGAGATCATCCTAACATTTTGTATTACCTCGGGCGTCTCGATATCGAAGACCGGGATTTCACAAGCGCGATCAAGAATCTGAGTCAGGCGATCGCCAAGCCGCCTTTTCCCGATACCGCTTACTACCTCGGATTCGCATACTTCAAACAAGATGACCTGCCCAACGCTGAGAAGTGGCTGAAGGAAGCGGCCCAGCTCAATCCGCGCGACTCTCGCATCCCGTACCAGCTTGGGTTCGTCTATCGCAAGGAAGGTCGCGAGGACGACGCGAACAAATCCCTGGCGCTGTCGCAGGACTTGCACCGCCTGGATGACACCGAAGCCCAACTACGAACCGAGTGCGGGCAGAAACTGGACCAGGGTCCACGCGATGAGGCTCGCGCCCTCTGCGAGAAACTTTACCACCACGACGATGCGGAACGTCTGACCGCGCTCGGAATGATCTACGGCCAGCATGGAGATCTGGAGGCCGCCCTGAAACCTTTCCTGCGCGCGGCAGAGCTTTCGCCGCAATCTCCGCAGGTGCAGTACAACCTCGCGCTGACTTACTTTCAGCTGAACCGTTTTGAAGATGCGCGCGTTCCGCTGGCGCAAGCCCTCAAGCGATGGCCAGATCTATTTCCGCTGAATGCGCTCTTCGGACAAGTGTTGGCGAAGCTGGGAGAAAATGCTCTGGCTTACGAGACGCTGCGCCACGCGCGGCAACTCAACCCGCAGGATGCTGCAACCAGCAACCTGCTCTACGTAACGACCCTGACGATTGCAGAGAAGAACAGGAACGAACGGCATTATTCGGAAGCGCATCGTTATTTCGAGGAAGCGGCGCAACTCCGGCCTCAGGAGCCCGAACCTCATCGCGCCATGGCTGAGATCTACAAACTCACAGGAAAGCCGGCGCAGGCCACGGCCGAGCAGCAGGAGGCCGACCGCCTCAGCGGCAAATGAGAACGACATCCTCGTCTCGGGCGCCGAATTCCTCTGCCGTCAATGAACGCTACTTCAGCTCTTCGTTCAGCACTCGGGCAAGGCGCTCCCCCGCGACCGCAATGCGCTTCAGCGCGAGCGAGTACGCCTGCCTTTCGTACTGCGAACCGGGCACAATTGTGTACGGTTGATCTTCTGAACCGATCGGATCCCCGTAGACTTTGGTCCGCGCGTAGTCAAAACTCTCACGGAGCCAGGCGGCGGTATCCGTGTTGTGGCCGCTATTCGGACTAGCAGGCTTAAGGCTCTTGCCCAGCACGGTTGCGCGATTCACACACTGGACCTTGTCGCTGCAAAACTTGCATTCAACCCCGGGAAGATCGTCCCAGTAAGAGTGCAGATTCGATGCGGCATCTCCGAACAGCTTCACGCTGTTGCCGCCAGCGTCTCCTTTAGGCGCGAATCGTGTCACGCGAGTAACGCTATGCAGCGGCTGGTGGACATCGCCGACCAAATGCAGCAGCCAGACCAGGTCGTAGGACTTAAGTTCGTCAGGCTGAGCCGAAGCCAGCACCGCGCGGAAAGCGACGATCTGGGTCTCAGCGTTAGGCACAGGAACCGCGGGCAGCGTCGTCTGATCCGGGGAAAACGGCGTGTCCACAAAATGCCAATATTTGTGACGGAGCAGGTCGCCGTACCCGATATTTTGCGACGACGATGCCCCGCCCGGAGTATTCCCTCCATCCGTGCCATCGTCGGAGTACTGCGGTTCTCCTTTGATGTCGTCCGCCCAGACGGCGGCCATCACGAAGATCATCCGGTCGTGGTCGTCCGCAGACGTACCCGCAGGAATCTGTTTCTCCCAGTTCGCGTAGTCGGGATTCAGCTTGAGAAGTTCGCGGACGCGCGCTTTCGCCGCGGGCGTCAGCTTCTGATAGGCGACGTAGGCCACGGTCATGTGCCCGATCCCTCCCCATGCCAACAGAAAAGTGGGAAGCAGGGCGAGCAGAAATGCACAAAGACAAATGCGGATGAACTTCATTGGCAACCTTCCTGACTACCAAGATCGACGAAGAATCTATCCTGCCACACTCCCGAGGCGGCGTCCCGTCACTCCATCTCATCCAGTTCCGGAAATTCGGGTACCGACCTGCCCGTAGAAAGCGAATCCCGCCATCCCGCTAACGACAAGCACAAAGTTCTCACCCGGATTCCCGCGAATTCTTCCGGATATTCTAGGAGGTTCTTTCGGGCACGATCCATCAGAGAGCAGGCACCAGCAAGATTCCCCGTCGAGTGGTGATGGAATGCAACGGCCGCCTGAATCAGCCCCTGAAGAAACTTCTTCTCTGGCCCATTCGTCTCCCGCCAAACGTCTTCCCATGTCTCATGTGCATCAAAGAAGTGATGCTGGTTAAAGAGCTGAATGCCGCGACGATATCCGACCACATTCACGCCCAGATCTTATCTGATCCTCGACACCAGACTAAAGACGCGGAACCTCCCTGGCCGAATCACTCTGCGACGAGGCGCTACAAAGTGCACCGCGGTACCTCCGAAGCCCGCCTTAAACCATGCGGGGCCTGACGTTGCCCCCGGGGTATAGCCTCCGAAATCGTACTCAGAGCAACCGCAAGACTTCGCCCACTGCAGAGCCTTCCACTGCAGGACATGACCGACGTTCACATCCTGCTGCTTGTCGCTCGCTCCCCAGATGTACCAGCATCGCCGTCCGGCCCTTCCTACTACAGCCCCTCCGCGAACCACATCGTTCGTACGTGCCAGCAGGAGCGCCCCCCGCGACTCCGCACTCACGAGCCAATGAATTGCCCGGCGCACGTGCCCGATCGGATCCGGCGAGAAGCCTTTACGCGCCGCCAATTCCTGATACAGTCGCAAAAACTCATCAATGTCCGCGTCACTCGAAGCCATGCTCACCGTTGCGCCAAGCCGTTCCGCATGGCGCACTTCATATCGCGAATTCTTGTTGAAATTTGCGAAAATCTCATCCGCGCTCGGGGCGAGATCCAAGCGTAACGATGCCCGTTGGCTGTCGACGGGGCTCCACTCTGGATTGTTGAAAAAGTCTGGACACTCGCCTTCGGACCGCTGAATCCAGTCTGGAGAAACCTCAATGTAGGCAATTCGCTCCGGCCGCATCTTCTCCGCCAGTTGATCTGCCGCCGCTTCCCACAGTTCGCGGTCATCGCAAACCGGACCACGATTGGCGATCAGCCCGCGAATCCATGGGATCGCCCGCCCTAAAGGCGATTGCACACCGAAAGTACCTGCCCAGCGAATTGTTTCGCGCTCCCGCAGCAGCATTACTACCGATCCAGGGCCAGCCCACTGCGGAAACTGAAAGGGGTGCCCTGTGTCCTGGCTGTCGAGAAACTCGTCGACCTCCCTGAGCAGGGCCGGCGTCAAATCATTCGTGAGAAAAGATTCCAATGCCATCCGGTTCCTAGGAGTGTATCGGGTTCAGCTATTTCGAGGAGGGGATCCACTTCAGAATTCATGCGGCAAACATACTGCGAATGCGTTCATACGCGCTCCTGGCCAACATCCTGTCTTGCGGTTCCAGCGCGAAGCGCAGAGCAGACAATGCGAACGCAATGTATCCCGCAACCAGTCCAAACACCACAAGTGCTGCATCAGGAACATACGATTTCAAGAGAATCCGCACGAGCACAAGCGCTAAGATTGTAACGGCCGCCGGCAAAAGCAGGCTGACGTAACCCTGTCTGCTGGGAGATACAGAGAGCCTGCTTCTGACATCACGGAGCCACAGCAAATTCAGACTCGTATTCGTGGCTCCGGCTGCAATCGCCGCACCGATCAATCCCCAGTGCGGGATGAGCGCGAAATTGAGGCCGAGGGTAAGAAACACAGTGATCGCCTGAGCCCGCATCATTCTCTTCTGCTGATCTGACATGAACAGCAGTAATCCCACCGATCCGACGCCACAACTTACAAGCTGCCCCACGGTGGCGATCGTAAGCACGGGCCAACCTTCCCGGAAATCCGGCCCAAAGACTCCCATCAGAGGCTTCGCAAAGATCATAATTCCCAAAGCGAGAGGAAGGGTCAAGCCGAGCGACCATTTCGTCAGCGTCTGGTACAAGCGCAATAGTAGGTCGCGCTCACCCTTCGCGTACAGTTCCGCAATGGTCGCAGCAAATATCTGGTTGATCGACTGAAGGAAGAGCCCGACGAATGCAACCATCGAAGCCGCGACCGAGTAGATTCCTACTTCGCGGGCGTTCAGGTAGATGCCCAGCATGATGCGGTCACTTTGTCCGCTCACAAATTCCAGCGCTTGCATCCCGAATGCCACGGCTGCGAACGAAAGCACTTCCCTCTCAAAGAGTGGCTGCCCCGCAGCCTCCACCGCCGAGAATGGCCTCCGGGCTGCCTTCGGTGTCAGCCTCCATACCGTCAGCGTCAGCAACGCCAGCACCAGCAGAGCGCTAGCAACCTGGGCAGCCAGGTATCCCCAAAGGCCAAGCCCAAAGCTCAGCAACGCCACCGAGAGGACCATGGTTGCGGGCGTGCCAATAAAATTCGTGATCACCGTGCGGCGCGCTACATCTTTGTATCCCCCCAAGGCTTGCCCGAAAAATGTCGTCAAAGCTCCCAGCACCATGATCGCCGCGAAAAAATGCATGTATCGGGCCAGAACAGGAGTGTGATAGAGACGGTAGGCAATCCACCGCCGGCCGGCCACCATCAAGCAGCCGACGATGACGTTTGTCACCAGCATCGTCAGCGAGCCAAACCACAGGAAGCGGCCAAGCTTTCGCGCCTGGCCTGAACTTCCGTAGATGGCAACGAAGCGGCTGGCAATCGAGGGCACTCCTGCAGCGCCTACAATGGAAACCAGTCCTCCCGCCGTCATCCCCAAGGCGTAAATGCCGAGAGCCTCGGCCCCCAGGGTGCGCGCCAAATAGATTTTGAAGAGATAGCCGGCGGCCACCGTGAACAGCGTACCCAACAGAAATACAGACGACTGCCGCGAGATGCTGTGGACGTGCGCCAAGAAATCCGCGGAAGGCTTTGTATCAGACGAACCGGAGGCGGTTGAGGACATTCGCAGAAGAGTATGAGGAGCCGGCGTTTCCGTGCTGCTCATTGTATCCCGGACGCGGCAGCACCGTCAGCGGGGGATCAAACCTCAGCAATCCTGCCGACCTCAATCCAAGGGCCGAATTTCGGAGTTGCGCAACTTGGGTTTGTTTTGGACTCCGGTTTGACAGCCCTCCACACGCAAGAGCAGAAACAGGTATTTACCACATCCATCGATGAGCACTTGTACAGATTGCAAAACCGACGGAATTGAATGAGGGTGAAACTACGACCACATTCCTATTCCTAGGGGCGTTCCGCGGGAGAAGTGTCCGCATTTCCCGGGTCAAAAGTCTCTTGGCTGTGTGGTACGACGCCGGAGGGGGCTTTTGAAGTCTGCCGTGAACTCAAGACTGTCTGTCACTCTCGTTTTAGTCTGTGCCCTGAGCGCTGGTGCAGTACCTGCTGCATTTCGTCCGGCGTTTTCGGCGGACCGTTTCTCAGAGAATCAAGCGGACGCATCGAGAGCGGGTCGTCTTGCAGGACTTTCTACGAATGGACAGTCTGCGCTCCGAGCCTCCCTTCGTGCTCTTCGGCAGGTCCAGCCGGGTTTTTGGAATTTGACTGGACTGGGCGCGAACCCGGGCCTGACCGCGGCTTCGTTACTGGACGTTGTCCTGCTCCTCATTATTCTCGTCCTGCTGCGAAGAAAAGGGCGTTATCGCCAGACTCTGTTTGCCAAGGCGTTTCGATCCAGCCCCCTGGGCACCACGATAAGCACCCGCGCTGAGGGACGCTACCTGGATGTGAATGATGCATTTCTGCAGATGCTCAACTACGAACGCAGAAATGTCATCGGCCGTACTTCCGCGGAATTGAATCTTTGGGTCGAGCCCGAAGACCGGTCGCGGATGCTGCAGCAACTCGGCGATTCCACTATCACGAAAGGATTGTTCACCAGGTTTCGAACCAGTTCCGGCGAGATTCGAGATGCCAACGTATCAGCGGAACTGATCGAAGTGGACGGCGTGCCCTGCGTTCTCGCAATTACGCAAGACGTAACCGAAGCGAAACGTCTGGAGAATCAATTCCGCCAAGCGCAGAGGATGGCAGCCGTGGGACGTATGGCCGGTGGCATTGCCCACGACTTCAACAACATCTTGACCGTGATCATGGGCTACAGCGAGATGGTCTTACACCGTTTAGGCTCAGCCCATCCCATGGCCAAGAGTCTCGGCGAAATCAAGCGCGCGGCGGAGCGCGCCGCAACTCTCACGAGACAATTACTGGCTTTTAGCCGGCAACAGGTGCTTTATCCCAGGGTGCTCGACCTTAACGTGGTCGTTAACAACCTGAATCAAATGTTGCGCCGGCTGATTGGAGAAGACATCGTTCTGTCTTTTCAGGCTGCAAATCCTCTGGGCTATATCAAGGCCGATCTCGGGCAGATCGAGCAGATTCTGATGAATTTGGTGGTGAATGCCCGCGACGCCATGCCAAAGGGCGGAACCATTGCCATCGCTACATCCCTTGTCGAACTCGACGAAGCGTATCTGGACTCGCACTTTTCGGTGCGTCCTGGCCGTTATGTCTTGCTCTCAGTCAGCGATACCGGCTGTGGCATGGATGAAAAAACTTTGTCTCACATCTTCGAACCTTTCTTTACCACCAAGGGGCCGGGCCAGGGCACAGGCCTCGGCCTCTCGACCGTCTACGGCATCGTCAAACAGAGTGACGGGTATATCTGGGTTTACAGCGAATTGGAGAAAGGCACAACCTTCAAGCTGTATTTTCCTCTGCATGAAGAAGGGGCGCCGGTATTGTCCGAATGGAGCGCGGAGGTTCAGCCGGTTGGAGGAACGGAAACAGTATTGGTGGTAGAAGACGATGAGTCGCTCCGCAAACTGACCGCCGCTCTGCTGGAGAGCACAGGCTATCGAGTCCTGGAGGCTGACAATGGCGAAACCGCAATCAACCTCGTAGAGAAGTGGGCTGAGTCCATCGACTTGCTCTTAACCGACGTGCTCATGCCGGTGATGAGCGGCGTGGATTTGTCGGCACGGCTCAGAAAGCTGCGTCCTGACCTGAAGGTGTTGCTGATGTCCGGCTACGCTGGCGATCTGATCGCGCGGCATCGTGGAATTGAGCCGGATATCTTGCTGATTGAGAAGCCGTTCACGCGCCACGGTCTGCTTTCGAAGATTCGGTCTGTTCTGAATTCGTGAAAAGGTAAACCGACGCCCCGCACCTGCCAGACTTGCCGCTTCTCACATCCTAGGGCTCAACGATCTTGTTGCGCACGGCGTAGCGCACCAGTTCGCCAAAGGAGCGCAAATTGAGCTTGTCCATGGTTTTGGCGCGGTGATTTTCAACCGTGCGCGTGCTGATGTTGAGCAGAGATGCAATCTCCTTGTTACTCTTCCCCTCGGCAAGCAGTTGCACGATTTCGCGCTCACGCACGCTCAGACGCCCTTGGGTTGCGTGTCCTGGACTCTTCGCGCCTCTCCCCCGCAAGTGGCCCAGGATTATGTCGGAGGCTGCTGACGTGAAGAACGTTTTCTGGTGCAGCAGGGCGTCCACTGCTGCAATCAAGTCTCTCTCCGCATCGGACTTCAAGACATACCCACTCGCCCCTACCGAGAGCGTTCTCTGAATGAGATCCTCGGCGCTATGCATCGTGAGGATAAGGATCCGTGTTTTCGGCGACGCTTTGAAGATCAGCGAAGCGGCATCCATCCCATTGAGCTTGGGCATGCCAATATCAAGAATTGCCACATCGGGTCGCAGGGCTGTGGCGCTCTCCACCGCTTCCCGGCCGTCCGACACCTCCGCGACCACTTTCCACTTGGGCTGCGTCTCCAGCAAAGTACGAAGACCACGACGCACAAGAGCATGGTCATCAGCAATCAGGATGGAAGCTGTTTTCATCCTGCCCTCCGCTGTCAACCAGAGCACTGAGTTTGTGTTCGGGAACTTATCGTCGGCGCCGTCGCCAATCCCGACGGTATTCTACTCCCAATAGCCAGCGTCCACAGCGGGAACCGGTTCGCCGCATCCACCGCGGCACCTACCACACCCCATCCCGCCTGAGTCCAACGCGAGACTGCAAAGCTGGCTTCCGCTCTTGGCCACTAGGGCACTCACGAATTGATGACTTCGCCCCTGCTTTGCGGTGGTAGAATCGGCACAAAATTGGCCGGCTCGGGGAGGACACGTGCGGCGCCGGCGTATCCAACGGATGTGCGACAACTTGAGTTTCCGGAATCGGAGCTTCTTCCACAGCTCGTTCCGCAGGCTGGTCTTGGCCGGCCTGGGCATGTTGTTCCTCATCGTGGGTCTTGAGAGTTGCAACGACTCTGCTGTCGAACCCATCACTGTAACGTTGCTTGATCCCGGCTGGCTCGACAAAGAATTCAGCGACTGGCGCGACCACGAAGTGGCGGAGTTCACGCGCGAAACTGGCATCCGGGTAAAACTCCTCCCCGCCCCTGAGACAGCTCTGGACCAGTTGAGTCTATGGCGCAAGCTTCTTGAAAGCGGCTCCGACGTTCCAGATGTTTATGCGATTGACGTGATCTGGCCCTCGCTGCTAGCCGATCATTTCATTGACCTGAAACCCTATCTCGCTCAGGAGGCCGCCGCGGGTTTTCCCTGGTTGGTTTCCAACAACATAGTGAACGGCAAACTCATCGCCATGCCTTACCACGCCGACGCCGGGCTGCTCTTCTATCGTGTTGACTTGCTCCGGGAATATGGCTATCAGTTCCCGCCCGCGACCTGGGACGAGCTGGAAGAAATGTCGGCGCGAATTCAGGCCGGCGAACGCGCCAAAGGGGAAAAAGAGTTTTGGGGTTTTGTGTGGCAGGGAGCGGCCGCCGAGGGCCTCACTTGTAATGCGCTGGAATGGCAGGCTTCGGAGGGTGGAGGGCGGATCATCGAGGACGATGGGACAATTAGTGTCAACAACCCGCAAGCGATTCGGGCCTGGGAAAGGGCAGCGCGCTGGGTCGGCTCGATCTCCCCGCCCGGGGTGGTCGCCTACCGCGAGTGGGACGCCCTGAACCTTTGGCGCTCTGGAAATGCAGCTTTTATGCGGAACTGGCCGACATCGTTCATCGTGAGCAGAGGCGAGGGATCTTCTGTCAGCGGCAGATTCGCCGTGACCCTTCTACCGAAGGGGCAAGGTGGGCATGCCGGGACTCTTGGAGGCGCGAGCTTGAGTATTTCCCAGAACTCTCGCCATCCGAAAGAGTCGGTGGCGCTGGTCCGCTATCTCTGTCGGCGCGACGTTCAGAGCGCGCGTTCCCGCGTAACATCTCAGCCACCCACCATCCCCGAATTGTATGAAGACCCTGAGACCCTGAAGGCGAATCCACACTTTACGCAATTGGAACATCTTTTCCATGAGGGGCTGGTGGCTCGACCCTCAACCATAACGGGCAAGAAATATGTAGAAGTCTCGGAAGCTTATTTTGACGCGGTGCATTCCGTCTTGACGCGGGAAAAGTCCGCAGCAAAAGCTGCGGCCGACCTGGAACGACAACTGGTTCAGGTGACCGGTATGAAAGCACGAGTCCAGCACAAGGCTGTGCTGTCTGATCGCATGACCCCGGAGACGCACCGTTACCCGGATTTGACGACCTTACCCGTGCTCGATGCTCGGCCGCACTCCAGCTTGTCGCGTTGACAAGCTGCAGCCTTTCGGGAAGAACCGATTGGAATGAATATCCTGGCACAAATCGCCAAATGGTTGGAGCGCACACACGCAGCTATCCTGCTGCGGCAAGTGGGCCGGCCGGGCCAACTGAAAATCGGCGTTCGTTTAACGCTGTGTTTCGCCATGATCGTGCTGCTGATGCTGGCCGGCTCGGTCGTCACTCTTTGGCAATTCAGCCTGGTACGCGGGCAGGTGCTGCGTCTCAATCAGGCGGATCAAAAATCGCTATCCGTGCTGCGGGTGCACGCTGATCTTTTAGCTTTCCGTGATCAGTTGGATGGCCTCGCCGCTACGCAGGACGCCCACCAGTTTGCCGTTGAGTCGGGCATAATGCGCAAACAGTTCATGGAGGGCGTAGAACTCGCAAACCAAGCCCTGAGCGTTCCACCCAGTGTCGAACGCGACCCGACGATGCTGAGCACGATCGAGACCATCCAGAGCGCACTGCCTGCGCAGATTGACGCATTGACGGACTTGGCGGCATCCGGCGACTGGCAGGCCGTTCGCCTCAGACTGCGAAACCAGGTCACGCCACTCAGTACCCTGACATCGACGCTGGTAGAAACAGTTGATCACGAAGTTGCCGAGGAACGCGCCCGGGCCCTGGAAAGCATTCAGCGCATGCAGCGCCGTGTGTTCGTGATGCTCCCCATTACCGCGGTTTTTACCTTACTCGTCGCGGGTATGCTGGGCCTTGCCGTTACACGAAGCATTACTCGTCCTCTCTCAGATCTGGACGCGGGCGCACAAGCCTGGGCACTGGGAGATTTTCAATTCCAGGTAGCAGTGGCCGGCCAGGACGAACTCGCTACGCTCGCCAGAGCTTTCAACGATGCCGCCAGAAGGTTGCACGATGTTTACGGCGCCCTCAAGAGCAGTGAAGAACGGTTTCGGACGCTGGTCGAAACCGCTCGGGTCGGCATCGCGGTCCTCGATCAGAATTCGACGATGCTGATGTGCAATCCCGCAGTGCTCGACATGTTCGGCTGGGAAAAAGAACAAGTGCTGGGCAAACGCGTTGACGATCCCATGTTCAAAGTTCTCCGGGAAGACGGGTCGCCCTGCCCGGTAGAGGAGCGTCCTAGCTCAAGAGCTCTCACCATGAAAGAAGAAGTGCGTGAGGTCGCGCTGCAGATTTATCGCCCAGCATTCGACGATTGGGTTTGGGTTCTGGCGAACGCGCGCCCCCTTCTTCGGCCAGACGGCAGTCTCTATCAGGTAATTGCTACTTTCACCGATCTCACACAGCAAAAGCGCTCCGAAGAAGCGCTCCGGCGAAGTGAAGCCGAATTCCGCATCATTTTCGAGAACGCTGCCATCGGGATCGTTCTCGTGGACCCTTCGGGACGACCTCTTCGCAGTAACCGCGCCCTGCAGACGATGCTGGGCTTCAGCCCTGAGGAATTGACGGCCGTCACTTTTGTGCATCTCACTCATCCGGACGATGTGGCTCTGGACTCGTCTCTCTTCCAGGATGTCGTCGACGGCAAGCTCGATCGATACCAGATCAAGAAAAGGTACATCCGCAAAGATGGAGAGGTGCGCTGGGCACGACTAACCGTCTCTGCGTTCCGCGAATCGCACGGTTCGTTGCAGTATTGCGTCGCTATGATCGAAGACATCACAACGCAGGAAGTCGCGGAGCAGTCGATCCATCAATTATCGACCCGAATGCTTCGTATTCAGGAAGAAGAACAACGCCGGATCGCACGGGAGGTGCACGATTCCACCGCGCAGGAAATAACCGCATTGACACTCAACTTGGGAGCGCTACGGATCGCGGAAGACGAATTTTCTCCAACCGCCAGAAAGCAAATCGCCGAGAGCCTTGCGCTAGTCAAGCGCGTGGCCCGTGAGATTCGCACATTCTCCTATCTCCTTCACCCTCCCATGCTGAACGAACTGGGCATATGGGCGGCATTGCGGTTGTTTGTCCAGGAATTCCGGGAACGCAGTGGATTACGCGTGAATCTGCAGATTTCCGACGCACTCGAAGGAACGAAACTTGATCCCGGCCACGAAATGACTCTGTTTCGGTTCGTGCAAGAGGCGTTGGCCAATATTCATCGCCACTCCGGAAGCAGGACAGCGGCGGTCGACATCCAACTGCGCAATCGCGTGATCAAAGCATCGGTAATGGACACCGGCCGCGGTATTCCGCTGAAGATCTTGAAAGACATTCAGTCAGCGGAAGGGCGCATTGGAGGTGTCGGCATACTTGGAATGAAAGAGCGCATCAGTCAAGTTGGCGGTCATCTCGAAATCCAGAGCCACGGGCGCGGTACGACGATCACAGCCACGTTGCCCGCAGAATTTGCCGAACCTCTCCTCCGCAAAGCATCCGGCCAGGGCAATCGGTAGTAAATACTGCGACCGTAAGCGAGTCCCCTATGTTATCGAGTCCGTATTCCCCGCACGTGCCTATGAGCACTAATACGGATTGCGCTCTTCTTCTGATTGCCTAACTATGAGGTACAACCAACGTGGGGCAGGGGGGCGGACCAGGTCCTCCCCTGAGCACAAAGCGCTCCCAAACACTGCCCCACGTTTTTAGCGCACAACCCGGCGCTGGTGGGAACGACGCAGCGATGATCTTCCTGCGTCGCCCTTAATACAACGACAAGAGGAATCTATGAGCTGTTCAGAGTGCAACGACCTTTACCGGGTCTTCGAGCGGACCCGTACGCGTTACGTAGAAGCACGCTCGGCTGCGTTCTTCCAGGTGAGCACACGGATCGCTGTCAGAAAATACGTGGACGTGCAGCGGGCCAAGAGCGACCTGCACGAGCATCAGTTAGTCTGCCCATGGGCGATCGTCGCGCAACAGTTGGGGCAATAAGACTTGGCCCTGTCTGTGTCATCTCGACGGGCTACGGGCAGCCAGTGCACACCGGCGTTCGCGCGGCGTAGTACCCGAAGGACACAACACCCGTGGGACTGTTTGGGTTCACCAAGTCGGTTTCGATGAAGAAGCCGTGACTGGGGTCGATAATGTAGTAGTCCATCGCGGCGGAGGAGTTGAACATCGTGCCCGGGAAAACTCCGTTGGAAGGCGGAGGAACGGAAAAACTGTCGGTGAACGAGTTGCTAAATGTGGGACCAAAGGCAACATTGATATCTGCAATCTCAGACAAGACACCGGTCGCTGAGTTGGCAGTCATTTGACCAGAGCCGTCATTTTCGCTGCCATTGTTCGATTGAGTGAAGCTGAACCCGTACTCTCCGCCGAATGTCAGGGGCCCGGACGATTGCGGATAAGCTATTCCCACTCCAAGGGATGGATAGTTTCGATTGATGTTGAAATCGCCAGCATCGAGAACCAGCGGAGGGTTCCCATTCCCGGTGAGATAGAGAAAGAATACGGGTTCAATCACTGGCTTTGGCGAGGGAAACAGATGGCTGATGTTCACTCTGACTCGACCGGTTCCTTTGGTGTCGACGAGATATGCTCCAGTGAATGCTGCGCGGATCTGAGCACCCGCAGTCCCTTGGGCTCCGTTTGCCTGCAGAAAAGTGTCGGTGAACCCATTTGCCAATCCGCCGCTGCCATCGGCGCTGAACACGCCGACCGAAGTAAAGTTGTTCGGCGTGAAGCCGGCCAGGTCTACTCCAAGCACACCGAACACGTACGCCCCGGTGAACGATGTGTCGTCTAAGAACTTGCCGGTAGCGGAGCCCTGACCGATGGCAACTCCTCCGGTCGAAGCGGAACCAAGGCCACCGACGTTGTCGCTCTCGATGAGTTTTATGTGGGTAGCGTCCACGATATAGCCTGTGAACTGGAAAGTCGTGGCAGAGGGAAAGCCGGGCACGGTCAGGTTCAACGTTACCGCACCGAATGAATCCGGATTCGAGAGTGTCCCCGAAAGTGCCTGCTTGAGGCTCAGAGTCCCCGCCAGATTCTGATCGGCGATGCTGCCTTTGCCTGAAATATTGTTGGGCGAATCGATATTGAGAATGCCGCCCAGAGCTGTGGGAGACGCCGTGGCAATGTCAAGGCCGCTCGCCACGAAGGCATAACCACCCGACGGAGCTGCGGTACTGGTTTGCAAATCCATGGTGCCACTGGCCGTTTCCGTGGAATCGGTTTGGGCAATCAGCCCTTGAGACGGAGAAAGAGACACGAAACTAAAAGTCTCCACGCCGCCCTGGCCAACGTCCTGGTCCTTCGTGTTAATCGTGATCGTTCCGCGCCCGTCGGGACCGAGAAAGTAGCTGCCTCCGGTAATAGGATCGGACTTGGACACCAAGCCGGGGGTCTGTGAGTTTTGATCGTTGAAGTTGACAATCTGCTCGCCAGAAGTAATGTTGCCGTTGCCGTCAAGCACGATCACTCCGGCAAACTGGTAGGGCCCTAATGTGGTATCGACTCCCTGGGCTTGGAGAACATAACTACCCTTGAGAATGGAGCCGAACGCCGTGACGGTGATGGGAGCGACTTTGTTCTGGGTGTGGTCCGCGGTCGCGAAGGCCACAATGTTCACGGCCACGCTGTTTCCCGAGAAGGTTGGCGGCGGGGTATAGGTTGTAGCTTCAGCACTGGACGTATGCAGCGCACTGAGTGTGCCACAAGGGTTCGTGGCCGTACCCGAAACCGAGCAGGTCAGCGACCAGTCTACTCCGGTATTGCTGGGGTCATTGGTAACGACTGCAGTGAGAAGCGTTGTGACGTTGAGTGGAATCGATGTCGGGGGCGCGGACTGAAAAGCGATGGAGACCTTCGACAATGGTGGAGGTGGAGGATTCTGCACGTTCGCTGTACTCCCTCCGCCGCAACCGGCGAACAAGGAAATCATTGCCGCTAGCGGAAGAAAGAGAATCCATCGTCTAGTCGCCACTGCCAACCTCCTTAGAGTGCGTCACCATGATTTTTGGCGGGATCATTTCCGAACCTGACTCCCTGCTCCGGAAGAAAGGGCCGCGGAGGGTGGCGGAGGCAATTGTCCTGCGCCACGCAGCCGCACAATTTGTGGGCTGCCGGTCGGTTGAGGCGTCACATTGATGGTGAGAGTTCCGGGATCGAGTCCCACGATCTTGGGCTTGAAAGTTACGGTCAGAGTGCAGATTCCGCCGGGAGCGAGGCTGAAGGGACAATCGTCACTCTCGGAATAGTCGCCCGATACCACTACCTTGCCAACAAAGTTCACCGGCCCTGCGTTGGGGTCGTTCGGGTCGTTCAAGAGCGTAATCGTCTGCGTAGTACTGCTCTTCCCGTCGGCTACAGTCCCAAAATCCAGGCCCGCAGCTGGGGACATTCTCAGCGGGCCGGGTGGATTCGCCCTCAGCTCCACCGGCAGACGGCCGCCATCGATTTCACAGTTGGACGCGCCCCCAATACACTGCACCGTGTTCAGTTGCAGAAAGTAATCCAAGCCGTTGGACAGGGCGTAAAAAGGTTGCGGCACAAGCGCGATCTCGAGGCTGCACGTAGTCTGGGGCTCGAGCAACATTCCCGAGCAGGTGTCCGAGGAGATCTGGAAGTTGGAGTTGGGATGGCCGCTCGTCAAATCCCAATCGCAACTGTAGTCGATCGTGGAGTTGTTCGTGTCCTGGCTCAGATCGGCCGCTACTTGCAGGCCCGCAACCGGGCTACCGCCTACCAACGGGTGCGGGAGGATGTGGAATTGGTCGAATTTCGCGTTGATGCAAGGTGCACCAGGCAGAATCTGCACCGGATATGCGCCATGGTTGGTGAATGACAGCAATTGAGGAAGGCTCGCTTCCGAAACTGCCTCCGCACCGAAATCGAGTTCAGGCGTCGAAGGTGCCAGGGCGCTGATCCCGGTGCCCGTAATGGACACGGCAAAGGCCTTGTCGTTGTCGGCGCTCGTGGGGCTGTTCACCGTTAGCGATGCGACCAAAGTCAGCGGACACTGGGCCGGCGGCGTTCCGCCTGCTATCGGCAACCATGTGCAGCTTTCCTGAGGAGCAAAGGTGACCGCGATAGTGCAAGACTGTCCTGGGCTGAGGGAGAAAGTCGACCCTAGCGGAACCGCACAAGGATCTCCCGCAGAAGTGTCTGCTTCCGTGAAATTTGGTTGCCCCGTAAAAGAGGTCTGGCCTGTCTCCGAACCGAGACCCGATTCTTCTGACCACCCCAACGTCAGACCGCTGAGGGGAGATCCCGAGCTGTTGGTAAGCTTGATCGTTTGCGTCGTCGGGGCCGAGCCCAACACTTGCGGGGGAAAGAGCAGGAAGCCTGGAGATATCGTGATAGGTTGCTGGCAAGCACTTCCGCCGTTCAGCGCCAGACAGATGTCGCCCACGTCTTCGTTATTCACATTGGCGTTGCTGGGGCAGGCTTTCGTGTTCACTACGTATCCGGTTCCAACGGAATGCAGAACGTATCCGTTCGGCGTGGAGTCGAAGGTAACTGGATAAGCGCCGTTTCCGCCGATGTTGGCTTGGCTGGGTGGCACGCCAATCTGACCCACGTTGAGTCCATTGAGCCCGATGAGCTGCAGCACGACTGTATTGCCACTGATTTGGCCATTCACAGAGGCCGTGTCCAGGCAAGGGTAGTCACTTAGCAGACTCACCGGGTCCACAAAGGTCAAAGTGCCCGTGACGGTAGCGTTGCTGGCTCCGATATTCTCCGCCTGTGTCAAAGATCCGGTAAACGGAAACTCTTGATTGGCCAGCACGGAACCCGTGCTGTGAAAGCTACCGGTGAACGAACCCGTGAGCGGCGGAACAGAGATTGCGTGCCAATTCGTCTGCGTCGTCGCGATCCCGCAAGGCGTTACGCCGTCGGCGGCCGTACCGGCGGTCGACGTATAGGTGCCAGTGTCTATTGCCGAGCCATCGGAACGCAGGGTTCCGGTAAACGTAAAGGTCTGGGTGCCGGCAACCGCCGTCAGGGTTACAGTCTGACCGCTAATCGTTCCCGTGATCGCGGTCGATCCGCTGTTGCAAGGTGTGCCGTTCGGAGCGTTTGGGTTCGGCGGCAGTGCAACGGAGTAGACCGCGCTTCCCGTCAACGAGCCGTTCTTTTGTAGTAGGAACCCGCCCTGCAGGCCGCCTACGAATGGCGTGTTTCCTGAGGAATCAACTGGACTATCCATGTAGAACTGCCAGTTACCCGAGGCCGATGAGGTCTGCTGTGACCCCCCGGGGCCGCTGGAACCACCGCCGCACGCCGCAAGCATCATCGTGCTGACGAGAAGCAAAACCCACGGGTTGTTCCCATACCCTCCGCAAAACGGGGGCGAGAGTACTGCGCGATTCCTTCGATGTAACGTTGAATTCTTAGTCGGTTTCGGCATGCTGCTCCACGTCCTGGAAACTGCGATCACCTGAGCCAAGCAGGGTCTGCACCGAAAGCCCGCTACGGTCGGTGAATGAGTGCAATCGGGACAGACTGGTTTTCGAGACGCCATCCACAGCGAAATTGAGTTTGGAGATCGCGACCGCGTTGGAGCTGACACCAGTGCCCGTGATCGGCACCGTAAAGGCCGTATCGTTGTCCGCGGTCACGGGACTCATCAGCGTTAACGATGCGGTCATAGAAGACGAACACTGACCCGACTGAGTCCCGCTCGCGCAGCTTGCCTGAGGCGTAAAGCTAACGCTGATGACGCAAGACTGTAATAGGTTGAGGCTGAAAGTCGATCCAAGCGGATCACCTGGAACGTCGCAAGTGTCGGCCGTCACCTTGAAATTGGCCGCACCACTGTTGTTTGTAAACGTCCACGTCAAACCAGTCAGGATGGCGCCCGAAGTGTTGGTGAGCGTGATCTTCTGCACCGCCGAAGTAGAGCCCAACGATTGAGCGGGAAAAGTTAGAGCCGCTGGCGCTAGGGTGAACGGCTGCTGGCAAGCGGCTGCTCCGTTGAACGCCAGACAGAGGTTCCCAGAGTCTCCGGGACTGGTAAGGGTGCCACTGCCCGGGCAGGTGCTCGTGCTCAGGGCGTATGCCGTCCCCACCAGAGAATGTAGAACCAACCCGTGCAGCGTCGAGTCGAAGGTCACGGTACCGAGACCTGAGCCCGGCGATCCACCGATCTGACCCAAATTCGAGCCGCCAGGCCCAGTCATCTGGAGAGTGACCGTATTGCCGCTGATTGTACCGTTCACATTCGCAGTTACGAGGCAAGGGTAATCACTCAAGAGAGTTATCGGATCTGCAAAGCCCAACGAGCCCGTGACGGTGACGCTGCCAGCTCCGGTATTGGCCCCCTGGCTGAGTACTCCCGACACCAGGAAATCCTGATTGTTCAAGCCTGCGGCACCGCCGGTACTGGAAGCTCCCTTGGACAGGTCCCATGAGCAGTGGGACCAAGGCTGCACTCCATTGCAGACCAGTTTGAGCGGTTCCGCAGGGCAATCCGTCAGCTGCCGTACCCGCGGTCGAACTGTAGGTACCTGCCATCGCGGTTCCATCTATGCTCAGAACTCCTGTGAACGCGAAAGTCTGTGTGCCGGCTGCGGCGGTCAGGGTCACAGTTTGCCCATCGATGGTTGCGGAGACGGAAGCCGATCCACTGCTGCACACGGTCTGGCCTCCGCCGCTTTGGCTAGGCACCGACACGGAATAGAGCGCGGCACCCTTCGCTGAACCACCATTCTGAAGCAAGAACCCGCCTTGTATGCCCCCCGCGAAAGACTGATCGGGCGGGTTTGACACCGCGAACTGCCAGTTTCCTGAGAGTGGCACGGGGTTTTGCAAGACGGTGTTGTTGCTGCTGCCGCCGCCCCCACACGCCGAGAGCATTGTGGTGCCGGCGAGCAACAGAGCCCACAAACTCTTCGCGTACGCTCTGCAAAACTTCGGCGAGGGTTCTTCACGTTCCGTCCGACCTAGTCTTCGATCCTGAGTGAGTTTCTGCATGATGTTCCGCGCCTAGAAGGCTAGCTTCAGACCAAACTGAATGGTGCGGGGCCGATGCGCATCCAGCGGATGCAAGAAGGAAGCGCCGGTAACGCAATCAACGCCTGCGGTCCCCGTGTTGAGCGAGCGGCCAAACCCTGCGGAGTACGACGGGCCGGCATAGCAGCTGATCACGTTGTTTCCGCTACTCCCTGGGTTGTCGGGATCGTAGACCCGGAACTGAGTGTGATTAAAAACATTGAAAGCCTCCGCACGAAACTCAACTTCGCTGCGCTCGCTTATTTTGAAATGTTTCAGCAGCGCCACGTCGGAGTTCCAGCGGCTCGGATTATTTAGGAAGTTCCGACCCGCGTTTCCGAAAGTGAGCCCGCGCGGCGCCACAAACTGGGAGGGATTGGCTTGCAGGGGGCCGACGCTCCTGGGATTATTGCCCGGCGATGGCAACCCCTTCAACACATCCGGGTATGAGGCCGCGATGCCTAAGCCGCTGGATACACCGGCGTTGTCGGTCAGAGAGATGCCGGTATTGCCGGCGCTGTTGATCACGGTGAACGGCGTGCCCGACTGGAAAAGCGTGACGCCCGAGAACTCCCAGCCGTCGAGAAACTGATTCACCAGTGCGGAACAACACTTGCCGGGCGCGGTCGTGTCCTGAGGTTCGTAGGCCCAGTCGTTCAACCGATGAAGAAAGCTTTTGAACGGCAGCTGGTACACGTAGCTGAGATTGAGCAAGTGACGCTGATCAAAGTTCGAGCTGGCCCGGTTCCCCCGCAGGTCGTAAGAATTGACCAGCACCGGATCGCTTCGATCCGACGCATCGTCCAGCGAATGGCTATAAGAATATGAGACTCCTGCCGTGAGTCCCCCGCCGGTGTGTCGCAGTGTGGTCTGAAATGCGTGATAGCTCGAATCGGCTACATTCTGCAATGAGAGAACTCTTCCCAACCCGGGGTAGGGCCGCCCAGCGAGGGAATTGACGTTTGGGATGTTTGGATTCGTGCACGCCGCCTGCAAATGCACGTACGCGGGGCTTTGCGGCGAAACCTGCGTTCCATTCTGGAGAAGAAACGGTGTACTGCCGTCTCCTGGGGCCGCTCCCCCCGATCCCGGTGGCGGAACCGTGCAATCCGTAACCGTGAGCGGCTCGTTCGGGCCGAAGGGATTCTGGCTGGCCGGCAACGGCGACAGCTGGTTAAGTTGGCGCTCGACCGTCAAATGGGTTCCCTTGCTCCCCACATAAGCGAGGTTGACCACAAACGCCCTGGGCAGCTCTCGCTGAATCCCGAAACTCCACTGCTGCGCATACGGCCAGATTGCCTTGGTCGGAATTGAGGTGACGTCGAGAGGAAAGGCGGAGCCCGCGGCGGGCACAACACTGGACGATGATATGGGGCTTGCACAATCACTGTTGGTCGCCCCATACCCGATATTCCCGATGCATGAGTAGTTAGTTGGAAGCGGCTGCGTCATGCTAAGCACGAGCGGTGCACTAGCCTCAAGGGAGCCGGTATTCGCTTCGTTGCCCGTGCCATGTTCAAAAAAGATGCCGTAGCCGCCTCGAATGGACGTCTTGCCGTCACCACGTGGGTCCCAGGCGAAACCGATCCGCGGCGCCGGATTGAACAAATGGCCCTTCATGCAGCCTTCCGGCGTGCCGTTGAAACCGCAGCGAACCAGACCCAAATCATTCACGACGCCAGGGTCCATCTGGAGTGTCGTTGGGTTGAACGGCACTGGAGTCGACCCAGCAGTTTTGTCCAGCAGCACACCATACAAGGGGTCGACCGCAAATCGCGATGGATTGAATCGTGCCGATTCCCAGTTCCACGCGTTACGGGCCTTCTCTTTATATGTACCGAACAGACTCACTCTCAGGCCCAGGTTCAAGGTGAGCCGACGGGTCACCTTCCAGTCGTCCTGGAAATAAGGCTCTGCGATCTGGTAGCGCTGGTAGTAGCGGCGTTGCGCCGAATCCTGGGTAAAGCTCTGAATAAATCCCTCGGTCAGATTCGTCCCATTCTGACTTTGATTTTCAAGCAGGAAGTCGGCGAAGGCATTTCCCGTACTGTGAGTGAGATTGCTGAAGGTCAAAAGGCCTTGCATGTCGCCAGACGCTGCGCCAATGGCGTTGTTAGTTTGATTGCGCTGGGAGAGTACATATTGCGCCCCGAACTGCAGCGTGTGCTTGCCCAGAGATTTTCCCACGTCGTCGCGCACGGCGTAGGTTGGATTGGTATGGCCCCATGGCATGTAGGCGGGATCGGCCGCAAAGCCTTGGCCGCCGTAGGCGGCATTCGTACCCAGTAAAGCGATTCCTGGTATCTTGCCGCCAAACCCATTACCGAAAATGTGGCCGATGGCGCATTGCGGGATGCCGGTCGCAGGATCAATACTGACTGCCGGATTGCACTGTCCAGGAGCCGACGCGCCGGGGACCAGCGGTTGGTCCAACGTGGGATCGCGCTGGAATCGAGCGGCACCCGGCCCGTTCTGGTCAACCAAAGTGATGCTCGAATTGACGTAGCTGAGGACCACATCGTTCAGCAGGGTCGGCGATATCGTATCCGTCAACCGCGCCACCAGGCTTGTGCCCGGCCCGACGAAGCGGTTCTGCACGCTAGGAAACGTGTCGCGCACAACACCCCACTGCGGCGTCAGCACCGTCGTGTCCCAGGCGTCGTGGACGTAGCGAAACGACACCTTGATGTTAGTGGTCAGTATTTGATCGATGCGAAACAACTCCTCCCGCCAGTAGGTGGAAGGCGAAACGGCCACGTTGTAGCAATGGTTGGGATCGGCGGGGTCGAGGTTCGTGAGGTCGCTGTTGAGATTTGGCAGTGCGAAGTTGCAACCAAAAGGGGCATTAGGAAGTGGGATCAGGTTCGAGTTCAGGATCGCAAAGGCGTTTTTGTTAACGCCGCGCGTGGAGACCCCATTCACGGCTGGCTGCTCCAGGTGCACCGCAGGATTGAGAAGTCCATTCGCTGCCGGTGCCACGGACGGGCAGTCCGGGAATTGCGCACGCGAGAAAGCGGCCCCCTGCGGTGCGCACACATCACTAAAATCGAAGTCCTGGTACACGGCTCCAGTGTTTGGACTAACTTGCAAGTTCCTCTGGATCCCCTGCGGCGTCAGGATCAGGCCTCGCTCTCTCAGTCCCGGCACCGCCTGGTTGTAGTCCGTAGGAGTCTTCTCCAGGCGGAATTCCTCAGAGGCGAAGAAGTAGGTCTTGTCTTTCTTCGTGTTGAAAATACCGGGAATGGTGAGCGGACCACCGAGCGTGCCCCCGAAATCCTGCCGACGATAGAGTGGAGCCTTGCCTCCAAGCTTACGCCCGACAAGCTGCCCCGGAAGAGGCGGTGCTGTACCGACAAAATCGAAGTAATTGCGCGAGTTAAACGCTTCGTTGCGCACGAAGTCGTAAACATTGCCGTGCAGCTGGTTGGTTCCGGACTTAGTGGTTACCTGCACGGTCCCGGACGCGGTCCGCCCGAACTGGGCACCGTAGTTGGAGGTCAGCACCTTAACTTCTTGGATCGCATCCAAACTGGGATACACCATCAGCGTACTGGAGGCGCCGTTCAAACCGGTATTAAGCACATCGCTGCCGTCAACTTCGAACGTGTTGTACTCGACGCGGCCCCCATTCACGCTGTATTTCACACTGCCGACCACTCCGACCTTGGCCTCATCCTGTCCGGTCTGATTACTTACACCGGGCGCGAGCGCGATGAGTTGCGTGAAATTGCGGCCGTTGAGTCCGATCGACACCACTTCTTTTTGCGTAATCGTGCCGGAAACAGTGGCGCTCTCGGTCTCCACCTTTCCTATGCTGCTGGATTCCACGTTGACTTCGGTCTTCTCGCTTGCTGGCTCCAGACCGGCGTCTAACGTCAGTTCGAGGCCCGCAGGCAGCGTCACGTTGTCAAACGTTTTCACCGCGAAGTTGGGAGCCGTTACCGTTAGCGTGTAAACGCCTGGCTTAAGCCCGGTAAAGGAATACGTGCCCTTGTCATCGGTTTGGGTTTCACGTTTCTCGCCTGCCGCGTTCGTCAACGCTACTTTCGCACCGGTCACGACGGCCTGGGTCTGGTCGGTCACCGTCCCGTTGATAGCGCCGGTGTCCGTTCCGGCCTTCGGTTGATCCTGACTAAGGCCAAACGAGCACCCGAGAAGCACGAGCATGAGGACACGGATAACGCGAGAAGAACAGCAAAGCGCAGACGCTCTCACACTCATTGCTCCAAGACCAATGCTTTTGATGGATGGAAAGGCAAGCGCGGATTCTATAAGAGGGCCAGTACCGCTAACGTTAAAAGACCGTGAATTTTGCCCAGCGGACGGTCAACATCGCCGTTCCTTAATAAACCTGTCGCCGAACTTTAATGTCCATCGCGCGAACCAGTGATACCTGCCAGGCGGGGTTGATGGGACCTCTTTTTCCACAAGAGAGCCTACTGGGGAACAACCGGCAAAGGCGGAAGGGATTTCAGTTTCACGGGTTTCTAACCACCGCTGCGCAGAAAAAATCATGAACGCAAAACAGTTTCATGGTCACGCATGTTATGCAATTTTCACCAACTTATCACGGACTTTTAACACGGGCGCATCAATTAAACAGATACACTCCGGCCTGAAATTCAACTTCGCTGCTGCGAGTTGCTGTATGCAAGCTCGTCAGCTTCGCGCGGCTAATGATCACGGATCGCTTGCAAACCAACTTCAGCGCGTTCGCTAAGTCTTCCCTCTGCTCTCTGCGTGTGGCGCAACCAGCTCACGCTCACCAAGTGATGTTCGAAACCTTGCGAAAGGAATCAATCATGTCGCGTTTGAAATCAATCTTCGCGGTGCTCCTGTTGACCGCGATCGTGGGCGTCGTGCCTCAGGCGAACGCTCAAACTTTCAAAACTCTCATCGCAGGATCGTCTGCGATGTGGCAAGCGATGGGCGTCGGCGCTTTCAACGGCGGAACAAGTATTGTTGCCGGCGGTGGCGCGACCTTCCATTGGACCAGCGCTTCTAACAGTGTCAGCCTAGTTGATAGTCGCGTGACTCCCGTCAACGTTGACGGTGGCACCGCCTGGGTTGTTTGGGACAGCGCTGCCACTCCAAACGTGTGGGTCTACGACAAAGTGGACTCCGTCGTGGGCGACCGCTGCTACTTTGCGGCACCCAAGTGCACCATCACCGGCACTGCCGCCACTTTTGCGGCGGGCGGTGCGGGGCAGATTTCCGCCGCCCTGTGGGGCGCCGATACGAGTCTGCCGGCGAGCATCCAGGCCGCGCTTGTGACCGGACAGTTTGTTAACGTGGCAGCCACGGACATCCGTCCGGAAGATGCCGCATTCGCCGCATGCCGTGTGAACTCTGCGCTCGGCGCAAGTGCGCAGGGCGGTGGTAGCAGCGACGGAACCGACGGTCTTGGATACAACGCAAACAACGCCTCCGGCGTGTGCCCGGTTTTCAATGTGTCGACCGCCCAACTGAAGGGTTTGGGAAGCCCGATCCTCAGCGGCTTAACTGGCAGCACGGCTCAGGCTAACGTTCTGGCGTTCAACCTCACGGGTCATGATCCCATCACCAACACTGTTCTGCCCGCAGCGTTCACTGTCACGGCTGTGGGAGTTGCTCCGATGGTGTTCGTCATCGAGCGCAGTAACGGCCAGCTCACCAATCTCACCAACGCCTCCGAGACCCAGCTGCAAGCTGCGTTCTCAGGCGCAGACTGCGATGCCAGTGCGTTCGGCTTGCCCGCCGGAGGGATTAACATCTTCCTGCGCGAGCCTCTCTCTGGCACGATGAACACCACGGAGGCAACGGTATTCCGTCGTCCCACCGTTTACCCAGGCGCAGTTCTAGGACTGAGTCAGGAACTCCGCGTTGGCAACAATAACCCACTCAAGGCTCAGGCTGGAACTTGCGCCGCTGGTGCCGGCTCGCGGTATCGCGGAATTGGTACTGGCGAAGTGGTAAAGGGTGTCCTTCACTCTGGCGACGGTACACTGGTGGCCACCAAAGCTGACGGCATCACGTATACGTTTTTCAGCTACGGGAACGTAAGCAGTCTCGCCAATAATCCCAACTACGGTTACATCACACTGAACGGAGTCGATCCGATTTTCGCGTCTTACGGATCTACGATCGATCCCGCCCAGCCTGCGGTCGCCGGAGAATTGCCGGCCGCGGCCAACCTGCCCGCGACCTGCGCTGGCGGCGCTGGCGCATTCCCTTGCTCGGAGCACAGCATGTGGGCAAACGGGTTCTCCTTCCCGAACGTCCGCAATGGTAACTATCGCGCATGGTCGCTCCTGCGCCTTGTGGCCACTGGAACCGCTTCGACCAACGTTGTGGCGCTCGTAAACGCTACCCAGGCGGGTGTTGTCAACATTGTTCCCGACTACATCCCGGCAAAGGCAGTCACTGGGACCACGGATCTGGGCATCAAACTGCTGCGCTCACACTACCAGCAGAAGGATGGGGCCGGTGTTCTCCTTGGAAAGGCCCCTGTTAACGAACCCACGGAAGTTGGCGGCGACATGGGCGGCGCCATCATCCCAACGTTAATCGGCGTAACCACCGAAACACAGACAAAGCTGATTCAGAGTTCGAATGCTGACAGCTCGAACCTGGGTCCTGTCCTAAGGCCGTAGCTGGAACCTGACCGTAGTTCAATCGTTGGTAAGGAAACAAGGGCGGGCCGCATTCAGCGGCTCGCCCTTCAACCATCACAGCGCGAATAATTAAGCGCGAATAACTCGTGGGGAGGAGCGTCAATGAACATCACTTGCAGTGTTACTCTGGCTTGTCGAGCCCTGTTAGCGGTTGTCGCACTGACCGCGCAAGCGTTTTGCGTGACAGTCGCCGTCGGCACTTGCACGCCTTTCAACAACTACGCAACGATTCAGCAGGCGGTGAATGCGGTCCCCGCCGGAAGCATGATCAAGATCTGCCCCGGTACTTACCACGAACAAGTGGTCATCAGTCAACAACTCACTCTCAGTGGGATTGCATACGGGAACAGCGATGCGGTCGTGATCCTGCCGCCCGCAACCGGCATGGTCGCCAACACGGTCGATGTGGACAATCCGTCCTTGCCGATAGCCGCCCAACTATTGGTGCAAAACACAGGTGGCCCTGTGTCCATCAGCAATCTCACTGTCGACGGAACAGGCAATGGGATTACCGGCTGCACTCCCGACTTGCAGGGCATTCTGTTTCAGAGCGCGTCGGGAATATTGAATCACGTCGCCGTCAGGAATCAGACTCTCGCAGCGGGCTTAGGAGGTTGTCAAAGCGGAGAGGGTATCTACGTGCAGACCGCGGCGGGCTTGACCTCCACTGTAACGGTGGAGAATAGCTCAGTCCATGGTTACAACAAGAACGGAATCACAGGAAATGATGCCGGAACGACTCTGACTGTGACCGGGACCTACGTCCAAGGATCCGGCGTGGTCCCGAGTGGGGGTGCGGCGCAGAACGGCATTCAGCTTGGTTTTGGCGCCGCGGGGAAAATCTCGACCAACACGGTGATCGACAATATCTACGGAGATATCACGCTGGCGGCCTCCGCGGATATTCTGCTTTTTGACGCAGCGGAAAGCGCCGGAATCACGGTAGCCACCAACATGCTGGGCAACAGTCAGATTCCTGTCGGCCTGTTCACCGACACGGCAGGACTTGGCGATGGCGTTTCCGTTACCGGCAACAAGATCTTTGGCACCTCGACCTTCGACGCAATCGATGTCTGCACCAACGGGAACACGGTCAAGACGAACACCATTTTCAACAGCGCCGAATCTGGCGTGCACTTTGATGCGTCCTGCGGGAGCACTGGCAACAACAACGTCGCAAGTGGAAACACCATTCTGGAAAGTTCCTGCGCAGGCATTCTCGGCGACCCCAGCACAACCGGTAATAGCAACGCACCTAACGTCTACTACACGGTGCCATTCACAACAACCAACTCGACCAGTAGGTGCACAATCCCTGCAGGGCCTATGAGCGCTACGGTCAAGCATGCTGGAGCCATGCAGAAGTTCAGCCCGGCGAGATAGACCGGACGAATGCAACGCGACGTCAGCATCGGAGACAACGCCGGGAACCCCACTCAGGAGTCCCGGCGTTGTTGACAGCAGCGACACAGCCAACAAGAACTATCGGCGCATTATTCAATGCAACTGCTTTGTTCGAATACCATTCCGACTCCGGGGAAAGATGATGTCCAATCTGTTGTTGCCCTTGTTTGGTGGATTTGCTAAGACGCTCACTATTGGAATTGCTCTTCTATCGATGGCGCCGGTAGGGGCCGCTCAACTTCCGGCATCTCCGCCCATGGCGGATCCGAATGATCAACGCTTTGTGGGTGTGGCCGAGGATTTCACTACTCCCACGTTGAGCAGCAGCCACCTCAAGGCGGTCCAGCCTCTCGCCTTGGTTGACGACTCTCACCCGGACTACGTGGTGCAGCTGGTCAGCCTACAGTGGCGATGGGGTGATCCTCTCGATGTGTACGTGATCAAGCCCAACGGGGTCAAGAATCCTCCAGTGATTTTGAATCTCTACGGCTATCCTGCGGACACGGACCCGTACAAGAACGAAATCTTCCAGAAGGCCCTGATTAAGGACGGCTTTGCCGCCGTGGGTTTTGTTTCCGCGCTTACCGGACATCGCTATCACGACCGGCCGATGAAGGAGTGGTTCCTCAGCGAACTGCAGGAGTCCCTGGCGACCTCGGCGCACGACGTACAGATGGTGCTGAATTATCTAACCACTCGCGGCGACCTCGACATGAGCCGGGTTGGCATGTTCGGGCAAGGGTCGGGAGCTAGCATCGCCATTCTCGCTTCGGCGGTCGATCCGCGCATCAAGGTGCTGGATGTGCTTGATCCATGGGGCGATTGGCCTACCTGGATGTCGACGTCCCCCTTTGTGCCGGAGGACGAAAGGCCAGACTATCAGAAACCCGAGTTCTTAAAGAAAGCAGCCGCTCTGGAGCCGGTTGAATGGCTGCCAAAGATCCAGGCGAAGAAGTTCCGGCTACAGCAGTTGATGGCCGAAACCGACACCCCAAAGGCCGCCAAGGAAAAACTACGGACGGCTGCCCCACCTGGAACAACCATCGTGCTCTACAAGACCTTGCAGGAGTTCAGCGCGGCTTTCCCACATAGCACGAACTTGGAATGGATGGAGCATGAGCTACGGTCGCTTCCAGAAACGGGAGCAACCGCCAGCGCCGAGCAGCGTCAGCATCCGTAGATGGCGGACGGATCGTCGTGCTATTTGGAACTGCTAGGCTCGGGCAGTTCCGGCCAGCAAACGATAGCCGGCACCTCGGACCGTCTTCAGATAAGTCGGGCACAACGGATTCGGTTCAATCTTGCGGCGAAGACGCCGCACGCATGCGTCCACGCTGCGCACCTCAACGTACTGAGTGCCCCAGACGGCGTCCAAGAGCTGGTCACGGCTGAAAACTCGCGCCTGATTGTGCACAAGATAATAGAGCAGACGAAATTCGAGGTTGGTGGTCAGCACCTCGGTGCCGCGAACCGAAATCTTCATCGCAGCGGTATCAATCTCAATGTCTCCTATCCTTATCGTGGGACCCGGCGTTCCAATCAACGGATGAAAAAACGGAGGCAATACGTGTGGCATCGAATATTGAAGCTCTTGCCGAGCAAAGCGGCGGACTACAGCCCGCACGCGCGCTACGATTTCGCGCCCGCTAGCCAATTCCGTGATGATATCGTCGGCGCCGGACTCCAGTCCAAGAATACGTTCCTCCTCCGAAGCGTTCGCAGCGGCAAGAATCACCGGAGTTTGGCAGAGAGACTGGACCCTTCGAATTCCGCGGCACAGCTCCAGCGCGCGTCCTCTGGACTGACTGGCTTCAATCATGACCAACGACGGGTGGACCTGCTCGACCCGCGGAATCACGTCGGGGCTCATCCTCAGAGTGCGGACGCCGAAACCTTCATGCTCCAAGTTTTCCAGAGCGAGTTTTGCGATACCGGATCCACGCCCCGTCAGAATAACGCAGAGAATGGGGAGGCGTGTCCAGGACTGCAAAGCATCTTCTCGACGATTTAGCAGCTTCGTGCTTTCAGTGACGTACATGACCCGCCTGCACACGGACGTTCCACGCCTCGGCAACTCGCACCTTGCTCCCACCCAACGCTAGTTCGTTTGGTGGTTCCGTGCTGCACGCAGATAGGCGCGTGCAGTCCTCCAAGGCGCGGTTTCTCAGCACCGAGCTCCGAGACGTCACAACGTAAAAGGGCTTGCAATCCGTAGAGAAAAAACGAATCGAGGCCGACTCATCTCGCCGTTCTTTAAACGCACGTAAATGTACCTTAATTCATGTTGACTTATGACCACAGGAATGTGAATGGAACGTGAATTTTGGCAGGGACTTCGGTTGAATTCCACAGGCTGCAAGAACCTGCAACCGCACAATCGCGCGGCGGCATCTTCTCACGAACGTATTTCGTAGACGAACTGCCGGCCGTCATGGAGTCCGTTGTGCCCACACATGAACGTCAAAAATGCGGCACAGAGACCTTATCCGCTGTGCGGGCCCCGGGAACGCCGTCCGTCAGCCGGCAAAAGGATTGCGGAATTTAACCTCCTCGTAGTTGTCTCTTAACACTGTGCTGCTATGTTTTTCGAGCGGCGCGGAGAAGATTGCGCCTTGAAGGAACCCCTCCCCATGATAAACTCGCTCGCATTGGTGGCCGCGTTGCTACTGGTCGTATGTTCTCTGCCTGCGTTTGCCGGCGATGAAATCGATTTGGAGAGTTCGTCGGGAGCGTCGATCAAGTTCGCGGGAAAAGACGCCGGCAGTTTGAATGTGACCTTCAACACTCAAGATCTCGTGACCACAGGATTCGGAACCTCGGCCAGCAGTGGGTTCTATAGCATCGTAAACAGCGGGGCGACAGTCGCGAGGGAAACGAGTTGCAGATCGGGCTGTTACATCGTGAATCAGACCGGCGCTCCGGCCTTCAGATATGGGAGTACGGCGGGTGCCGGCGACTTGCTCACGAAGAATCTATTTCTCGTGGACATCGCTCAGACGGACATGGGAGGCGGCGTCTTCAATGACTCCCTTGTGATCAACTTCGTGGCTACAGGTGGCAGTCTGCAGAGAGCGCTTCAGATCAAGTTCACCACGATTCAGGATCTTGGTACGATTCTGAGCAATCATTCGGTACAGATGGCCAGGGTCGACTCTGGCCCGGCATTTCCAGTGCCCGAACCTGCGTCCTTGGCAATGATGGGAGCCGGACTGCTGGGGCTTGCCGGTATCTGCAAGAAGATGTTTCTGGCCCAACCCACTGTGTAAAGGGGTACGCGCCCAGTCGAACTTAGAGCGAATGAGCCGCTCGATGATTGTTTAGCGACTTTGTTCTTCGAGTGCCTGCCCCCTATGCCGCGATTTCCGCCACCCTTGTAAAAGTTCTGTGCCCTGAAGAAAGAAACCTTGACGATGAGCCGGGATGTTCGGCACTGTCTGGTCCTAAGATGGATCCAAGTGCCCTGGATTCTTGTCTCGCCGCACAACGCAGCCCTGCCTATTCCACGGAAACGCAAGACGCAGAAGTATCCTGCGATCGAACGAGGCGCTGTTTCAGAATCTTGCCAGCGCTGTTTTTCGGCAACGTCCGCAGGACCACGATTTCTCGCGGAAGAAGCTGAGGGGGAAGATGTTTCTTACAGAAGGCTTGAACTGTCGCGATCGTATTGACGGAACCGGGTATTCGGGGAACAACAAATGCTCTCACCGCCTCGCCGAGTACGTTGTCCTGAACTCCCAACACGGCAACCTCCAGCAGGTCCTCGCATTCCAACAATCGGTCTTCGATCTGCCGGCAGCTAATTCTCTTCCCACCGCACTTCAAGAAGTCTTTCGCTCGATCTACAACGTAGAGAAAGCCGTCTTCGTCAATTGTCGCGACATCGCCGGTATGGAGATCCCCATTTTGGAATGCGGCCGCCGTCTCTTCCGGCGCTCGCCAATAGCCGAGCGCCACGTTCTCTCCTCTCGCTACAATTTCGCCAGGCCGGCCTGGTTCCACTTCCCGCCCGGAACTATCTATGACCCGAAGTTTGACGCCCGGAATTCCCTTGCCGATTGATCCGCTCTTTTTGCTCAAGAGTTCGGCGGGGAGACACGAAAGCCGTGCAGTGGCTTCAGTCTGCCCGTACATGATGAAGATCTGAGCCTGTGGCAGTATCTTCTGCAGTTCGCGAACAAACTGTGGCGCAAGATGGCCGCCGGCCTGCTGCACATACCGCAAATGCGGAAACGCCTTTTTGCGGAGATTCGATCTGCGCAGCAGGATTTGAAAATGACTTGGGACTCCGGCAAACCCTGTGCATTGCGTGTCTTCCATCCGCTGCAGGACGACCTCCGGGTACATAAAACGTGAATCGACCACCAAGCTTCCACCCGCTCTCAAATGTGTGTGCAGCAAGGACGTTCCGAAGCAATAATGAAATGGCAGCACTGCCATGGTCCGATCCCGCTCCGTCAAAACAAGCGATTCGATGATTGACTCCGTGTTGGCCGTGATATTTCGATGCGTGATCATGACTCCCCTGGGCTGTCCGGTCGAACCCGAAGTGAACATGATGGTTGCCAAGTCGTTGGAGCAGACTCTTGAGTCCACAAACGGAGAAGCCGACGGCGCTTTTCTGATTTCCGCCAGGTAAGTCTGGGATCTGGTATACGGAATCGACTCAACCGATTGGTCTGTGAGTAAGTGGACGCCGCGAAAGCATCCCGCGTTTGCCAGTGCATGTTTGGCTTGGATGGCCGTGAAGCGCGCTTCGGTAGTGTTGATCACGTAATCTAAGTCGCGTGCTGAAGTGGTCGGCGGCAGGGGTACGCACACCAAGCCGGCACGCAAGATGCCCAGGTAAGCGACTACCCAGAACAGGGAGTTGTCGCTGATCAAGACGACGCGGTCTCCCTTCCGTAGACCGAGCTTGGTGCAATAGCAGGCCACGCAATCGGAAGCGCTCTGCAACTCTCCGTAGCTGTGGTCGCCTTCGACGAACCGCAGTGCGATCCGGTCCGGTGGCTTATCTGCCAGCAGAAAATCGGTGACGTTTGTTTGGGAACCAACCACGTCAGCTTCCTCTCGCGGAAGTGGATCAGTACTGTCCGAAGTGGGCCTCCGCGACAAACCAACAACTGCGTCAGACTTCTCTCTACTCGCCAGCAAATTGGGTATCGGCGATGCCTTCGACTTTCTGCACTAGCAGAGGAGCCGAACGTAGATAACGGGCGGCGGCTCGTTTTGACTCAATGATTCCGTACATCCGTTGAACCTGTTCTTCTTCCATCCCCAAGCTCGACGTCAGAGCCGCGGCTGGAATTCCATGGTTCCATCCATAAAGGCAGAGATCCATCTTGTCGAGCGGCAACGAGAAATAGAACTCCTCCTGCGACTGCTCCAGCGAATACGTGTCGGTGGTAGGCGGGCGGCGTTGGATCTCCTCCGGGACGCCAAGGTAGGCGGCCAGTTGATAAACCTGCGACTTGTAGAGGTGTGCGATCGGCTTGAAATCGGCAGCACCGTCGCCGTTCTTTACAAAAAAGCCTTGATCGTATTCCAGGCGATTGGGCGTCCCCGCTACGGCATACTGCAACAAGTCGGCATAGTGGTACTCCATCATCTTGCGCGTACGCTGCTTGAAATTGGTGGCAGCAACAATACCCAGATAGGCCGGCGGGGTGAGCCGCACCCTCCGAGTGTCTCCCGCCGGAGATTGAACGATGATGGAGAAGAGCGCATACTGGTTCGCCTCGCCCAAACCAGGAAGCACGATCTTGCTTTTGTATCCATCCCCGTATTCGGGAACCGCTTTGCGAATCGACTCATCGCGACGCTCGTAGCACCGCGCGGCCTTGAGTATCGAGCTGATGTCTTCCAGCGCCGAACGAACGCCCAACGACTCGGCCAACAGACGCCCGAGTCGGAGACTCTCAGGCGACGAGTCGGCTTCGGGCGTGAACAAGGCCACGACTCGCTCCTTCCCCAGTGCGCGGGTGCAAAGAGCCGTCACGACCGCACTGTCGATTCCACCAGATACACCCACAACCGCCCCCTTTCGCTTGAGCTGTCGGAAAACCAACTCTCGGATACTCGCCTCAATGCGCTCCGCTTCCTTTCCCGCATCGAGACGCAGAACTTCAGGCGACAGAGAGGAACAGGTGCTCATACGTTTCCCCGCGTTGCCGCTCCAGAAACTGCGGCGTCCCCGACCAAGACATTCGTCTTGCGGCAAAGATACGCTGACACGCTGTTGATGGAATCCAGGTTTTCTGGAGTGAGATCCTCGTCGGGCACTGCAATGCCGTAGGTCTCCTCCAGAAACGCAACTAACTGCAGGACGCCAGTGGAGTCAACGATGCCTTCGCCTAGGAAGGAATCGGTGTCCAGTAGTAAGCGTTCTTGGCCGTATAAGAAATTCGACATAATGAACTCCCGAACCTGGTGCGCGATCGTGCTTTCGTCGAACATGTAGTTGTCCCCTTTTATGGTTGCAGTTGATTCTCTTCCTGTTCTGAGTGGGCGGTAGGATGTTTGCGAACCGCTGTATTAGACAGAATCTGCAGAAGACGTTCAGCCGTTGCGCGCCGTCCCGCTTCATTAAGGTGTCCACCATCGCTCGTGAATTCCCGCGCGAGCGCATAGATCTTCTCCGTGCCTCGCATGAAGAAACAACGCGAACCATCCCTGCGAGTCGATTCCACTTCCGCCAGATCGAAGATGGGTTCGGCGTCTGCGTATGCGTGCCTCAGTAGACCGTTAAAATGATTCCTTTTGACGTTAAGATCCTGCGCCGTGACTCTTCCCAGCCGATTCTTGATCCAGGCTTTCGGAGCCGACTCGACGACGGTCAGAGGGACGGTGATGTGGATGATGGTCAGCCAGGAATATTTTGCCTTCAATGTGGAAATGGTTTGACGATAGCCCTCGAACAGTCTCTGTACGTCGGTGGAAGCATCGATGTCCACGTAGCAGTACTTGTACATCGCAACGGTTCCCGGCAGTCCCTTCCCTTTTTCGACCACAGCAGCAAAAGCGTCATCCTTTGATTTCGTATCCCCGTTCCGGCCAAGCTCGAATTCAACCAGGGCAGGTCCAGGAACAGTGTGTGGTTCGGCCGATCTCACGATGCTGATCTTGAAGCGCGGATCGCTCTGTACCAGGTCTCGGATTCCCTGCAGGATGTTGTTGCCTACCGATTGATGTCCAAAAAACACCTTCTTTGCGGCCAAGTCGGAGATCTGGCGTTCACTCAACCTCACCGTCTTGGTTAGATCTCCTGTTCTCAAGAACGCCCTTTCCCGCCGGCTCACTGTACCGCGCACACCTCGGCCTGAGTTCCAACTCCTCGCGCAATATCCGCCGCGCCGCGGCCATGTGCGAATTCTTCGAGCAGCAACTGTGTCGACAGAATTCCCACAAGCGCCATGTCGTCTCTTGCGCCAGTTGGTCGTCGGTGTGCGAACTTGTCCACAAGAGCAGACACGGCCGCGGCATCGAATACGCCGTTCGCTCCGATGGCCCCGGGCGACAGGAGCTCACGCGCGTAGTTCCAGCCGCTCGTGAAAAAGCTCACCCCGTCTGGCGCTCGATAAGGCTGCTTATACCGTCTCTCAATGGACGTCGGAATGAAACCGTGAGCAGCGCGTTTCAGTAGGTGCTTCTCATCCAAGACCTTCATTTTGAGGCGCGGGGGCAGCTTCCCGGCAAACTCGACCAGGCGATGATCAAGAAACGGGTAGCGACACTCGACCGAGTGGGCCATCGCCATGCGATCACCCTGGGAAGAGAGAATGTAGCCAGGCAAGAGGTATTTGGCCTCGAGATACTCTGCTCGGTTAAACGCAGTCCACGAGCTGTACTCCCGGGGAAGTTGCTCTGCAATCTCGTAAAGTGGGTCCCCGGCGCTCATTTCTGCCTGGACAGCAGCAGAGAGAAAACTCCTCAACTTCTGTGTCAGGTTCCACCTAGGGAGATGAGAGAACAGTGGGCTCGTGAGCTCCTCGGGCGTGACATGGAAGAAGCTCTTCAGATACGCAGGCGACTGACGCCGCATCCCGTCCATGTACGGATACAGTCTCTTCAACAATAGTGGGCGTAAGCGTGACTGTGGCTGGCGGCCCCAAAAGCGCCGAATCTTAGCTTCTTTGAAGATGTCGTACCCGCCCATGGTCTCGTCCGCTCCCTCGCCCGTGAGAACGACTTTGAATCCGCTCTCGTGAACCAACCGGGAAAGCAGGAACAGCGGTGCCGGCGCCGTTCGTAGGATGGGCTGTTCGCTATGCCACACGACTTCTGGAAAAACTCCCGCTATGTCTTCATGCGCGCATCGCACATTACGGTGTTGACTGTGAATGAATGCACTGGCCTCCCGCTGATACGCGCTCTCATCAAAGCCGGGGTCGTCGAAGGCCACCGAGAACGTCTGCAGTCTGTCGCCAACCAGAGACTTTGTCAGAGCCGCAATAAGAGTTGAGTCCAAGCCACCGCTCAGGTATGCCCCCACCGGGACGTCCGATCGCAGACGGATCCGGGTTGCATCCCAAAGCAATTCCAGGAGCTCTTCAGTAAGCCTTTTTTCGGCTCCGTCGGTGACATCATCGTCAGGCGAATACTGGAGGTCCCAGTACTGCCACACGCGGAGAGTTCCATTCTCTAATGCCAGCGAGTGCCCCGGCGGAAGCTGCTGGATGTTTCGAAACGAAGTACGGGGTGGCAGGACGTGCCAGAAGGTAAAGATCTGATCGAGAGCATGGAAATCCAGATTGCGCTCCACATCAGAACAGGCAAACAGCGCCTTGATTTCGGAAGCGAACAGAAAGCGGTCGGCCGTCTTTGTATAGAACAATGGCCTTACACCCATCCGGTCGCGCGAGGCGAAGAGCTTGCGACGCACAGTATCCCAGATAGCGAAGGCCCATTGCCCATTCAGCCGATGGACGCAGTTCTCGCCCTCTTCTTGATAAAGGTGAAGAATCACTTCTGTGTCCGAGCGCGTTCTGAACGTGTGCCCCTTGCCGATCAGTTCTTCCCGAAGCTCGACGTAATTGAAGATCTCCCCGTTGAATGTGATCCAAAGCTGACTATCCCCAAGCGACATGGGCTGGCGTCCCCCGCCCAGATCGATAATGCTCAAGCGGGCGTGAGCCAGCCCCGCTTCATCTGCAACGAAAACCTCCTGAGCGTCGGGACCACGATGCCCCAGCATGGCGATCATGGCGGCGAGGGCTTCACGATCCGCATGTCCGCCGTGAGATTGGACGATTCCAGCGATGCCACACATTTTGAGTTCTACCGTTATTGAAGTTGTGTTTCGCTCTTTTCGAGCGGGGGAGGGGGGGACTACTGAGCATTTCTATTCGGGCTTGGAGCTCTCAGGGAAAGAGCTCTGTGGGCCCGGCCCTGGCACGCCAATCAATGCCAACTAAAGTTTGCACGGGCCAGTTGCGCTCTGTCTGTGATGCTGATCACGCGTTGCGCCCGATCCTAGGCCTTCAAAGGACATCAGGCTGTGCCAGCCATCCTTCTTTTTCCTCGGTGTCGATCACCTCCAGATTGAGATTGTTATCCGCAAAAAAGAACGCAATGTCATGATTGCAAAAGGCTTCTCCCGGTTCGGGGGGCACCGTTAGCCGTGCCCCCTGCTGTTGCAGCACGGGGATCTGGACCTTGAGGCTGTCGCACCGGAAGCACAGGTGATGCAGTCCCCCGCCCTTTCTCGTGAACGCGAAAAGGGACGACTCAGACTGTAGGGGTTCAATCAACTTCACAGTCACTGAGTTTTTCTTGGCAAGGAAGACAACTCTGACCTGCTGGCGGGTGTTCGTCACAATCGTGGACCGCTGCTTGTACCCGAACATCTGTTCCCACTGCCGGATACCCTGGTCCAGTGACCGCACGACGATTCCAATATGATCGATGACCATCGTCAGCGGCCGGCCTCACCAACGCCGGGAGCAACGGTGGCGCGCTGCACTTCAGTTTTCGCTTCTCCAGAACCAGTGGCCGGAGGCTGCGTCTTGACCTTGCCCCGTTCCTCCACGTGCACGGAACCGAGCGCCCATGCGCCCTTCACCGGGTCATACTGTTTTACGATTCGGGCGGGATTGCCCGAAAGCACGGAATAGTCCGGAGCGCTTCGGGTCACCACGGCGTTGGCTGCGACCACGCAATTGCGCCCCAGCGTGAGTTCCCCGGAGTCACAAATAATAACGGCGCCTTGCCCGATCCACGAGCCCGCCCCAATGCGGATGGTCCCACCACGCGCGTATCCCTGCTCTTTAATGGGGCGGGCGAGGTCGGAGAAGTCGTGCCCGCGATCCTGCACCAGCACCGAAGCAGCGAACAGTACGCTGTCTCCGATCTGAATACGATTCGCCGCCGCGATGTGACAACGGCGGCCGATGAAGCAGCGGTCGCCAATGGTTAGCGCCGGCCCAGACTCATTGGTCTCGGACGGATGCGCGTGTAGCCACGTATCTTTGTGAATGGTGATGTAGCTTCCCAGCTCCATTAGCCCGGTGTTCATCAAATCACAGCTGTAGTGAATTGAGACCTTCTTGCCGAGGGAAGCAAAAGGGTGAGTGGCGCAGACCCAGAGCGTGTAGAGCTTTGTCAGCACCCGAGGAATGAGGCGCAGAGGATCTTCAAATGCAATCCGGGCGTGGCGACGACCTTCCGGCACGACATCTCCTTATGCATTGTCGAGAACCAACAGCTTGCCGTACATGATCGCTATCGAAAAGGCAAACCGGGCGCACGACCACACGTTCCGACCGCGTGAAATCTCGGACCTTTTGGGTTTGGAAACCCGCAGAGAACGTATCAGATGCATGAAGATGCTTTCTGTGATCCTCATCACCTACAAGAAACGTTCTCTCGGGCTTCGCTACCGCGAGAAGGACATCAAATTGACGTTCTTGGCAGGAACCCAAGAGAAGGTCAGCGCTGCAGCCGGTCGGCGCAGACTGCGAAGCTGTGCGACCAGCCACAGGAGAGGTTCCACTCGGTGGGATCGAGCGAAAGCAGTCTAAAATGCTTGTGGTAATATGCTGGCTGGTAACCGGGGAAAAATCAGAGAAAATTCCGGGGTGACTTGCAACCAAGAGGTTGAGTGGATTTGAACAACAGAGACGCCGTCGTACGTTTCTTAGTGCAAGAAGTCAATACGATTACTGGAGCGCCCGCTGCCCGTCTTTCAGAAGAAACACCACTCATCGGCGGGGGAACGGTACTGAGTTCCCGCGATCTGGTGGAATTACTGGTTGCGCTCGAGGAATTCTCCGAAGAGAAGCTGCACATCCACTTTGACTGGACTAGCGACGGCGCAATGTCCGAGAACCGCAGCATTTTTCGGACCCTTGGTTCCCTAGCAGATCACATCGCCAGCCTGAGTGCTTCCTGAACGGAATCATGGACACGGTCATCGTCACGGGGGCATCGCGCGGCATCGGCTTATACTGCGCGGACCAACTCCACGCCGCGGGATATCGAGTAATCGGGATCGCTCGCCACTTCGATTCGAAACCCTCCTACGAAGTCCGGACCGCGGATGTTTCTGATCATTCCGCTCTTGTCACAGCTTTGCAGGACCTTAGGCGTAACCGAACCGTCTACGCACTCATCAACGCGGCCGGGATCGCCTCGATGAATCTTTTGCTGACCACCCCGCCTCAGACCATAAAGCGTATCGTGGAAACCAATCTCCTAGGCACCATCTACAGTTCGCAGTTGGTGGCACACGCTTTGATACGCCGTGGCAACGGGCGGATCATTAGCTTTTCTTCCATTGCCGTGGCGATTGGGCTGCAGGGTGAGTCCGTGTATGTTGCTTCCAAAGCCGGCGTAGAGGGATTTTCGCGCTCATTCGCCCGCGAAATGGCGCCCCACGGAGTGACAGTCAACGTCATCGCTCCGGGGCCCGTTGATACCGACCTGATCGCAGGCGTGCCTTCGGAAAAACTTCAGGCCATCGTCAATCGGCAGATTATTCCTCGCAAGGCCAGCGTGGAAGACGTCTGGCAGATCATCCGCATGCTGCTGGCCCCTGAAAGCTCCATGCTCAGCGGCCAAGTGTTTCATGTCGGCGGAGTATAGATGGAGTTGCTGAAGGAACTGGCCGAGCGCAACGCATCCCGCAAGGAGCCGTTTCTCATCGGCAACGACTTCCAGTTGAAGTTTGACGATCTGCTCGGCAACAACGAAATCGATATCGGTTCTGTGAGGAGCGGTGACGTAGTCGCCCTCATCGGAGACTTTGAAGCTCGCAGCCTGGCAACCCTGCTACGCCTCATCGATCTGGGCGCTATCGTGGTTCCGCTGACCAGCGCTACCCGCCCGGAGCATGAGTACTTCTTCGAGGCAGCCTCGGTCGACTTCGTCATCGAAGGCGGCACCGTGGGACGCAGGAGTGAAGTCCGAGGCACCAATCCCCTATTGGATCGCCTCCGGCAATCTGGAAATCCCGGGCTGGTGCTGTTTTCGTCCGGCACAACCGGGCGCCCCAAGGCCATTCTGCATGATTTCACTTATTTTCTGGCCAGGTACCGCACTCCGCGTCCCACACTACGAACCTTGAATTTTCTGTTGTTCGATCACATCGGCGGTATTAACACGTTCTTTCACACAATCTTCAATGGCGGCCTAGTCGTGGCTCCATCCAGCCGCACTCCGCAGTCCGTCGCCGCCAATATCTCGCACGATCGGGTTGAGTTGTTTCCCACGACGCCGACCTTTCTCCGCTTGATGCTGCTGGAAGGAATCCTGGACCCGACAGAACTGGCCAGCCTGAAGGTGATCACTTACGGAACGGAGCGCATGGATCAGCCGACCCTAGACCGGCTCTGTCAGGCGCTGCCTCATATCGACTTCCGCCAAACCTATGGGATGTCGGAATTGGGTATCTTGCGCGTGAAGTCCCGAGCCCGGAATAGTCTCTGGATGACGGTCGGCGGCGAAGGAGTGGAGATCAAGGTCGTAGACGGTGTCCTCTTTATCCGCTCCGTAAACCGGATGCTTGGCTATCTCAACGCTTCTTCCCCGTTCGACGCCGAAGGTTGGTATGACACGGGCGATATCGTGGAACAAGACGGACCCTTCCTGAAGGTCGTGGGACGATCCCAACAGGTCATCAATGTGGGAGGAGTCAAGGTCCTGCCTGCGGAAGTGGAACGCGTGGCCTTGCTACATCCGGACGTCCTGCGCGCCAAGGCGCGCGGCGTGCACAATCCTATCACCGGTCAGCACATCGAGATTACGTGCCAACCGCGTCCCACGGCGCAACTCGACCGACACATGCTTCGCGCCCACTTTCGCCAGCACCTCTCCGAGTACCTCCGCCCGCATTCGATTCGGATCGGCGAAGTCGCTGTCAGTCACCGCCACAAGCAGGAGTAGCGATCCCCGCGCTGAGCAACTTCATCGCGCTTCGATCGTGCGGGCCACTCTCCGGCGCTTTGGCGCATACCGCACGTCCTGAAAACCACAGAGTTCGAAGGACGCTGACGCGAGCGACCATTCTGATCCCACATTGTTCCGTTCCAACCGATGCGCGTTGGCCCGCCGCGTAATGGGGAATGAATTGGTTGTGAACGAGTACTTATACCCAGCCTTGCGGATCATCCGGGCAGCAGCGGTTGTGTAACTCCGCTCTTCGCCGCCCACCCAGCAGTAACAGTCGCACGGGTGGCCAAGCGATTCCTCGAGCACCGCCTTCCCGGTGCAAATCTCATACTCGAGCACACTGTCCGGCAGATCGGACGACATCCGCCGATGGCTCCGGGTGTGACAGCCAATGACGTGCTGCCGCCGATCCAGATCGCACACTTCAGCCCACGACATCGCCACTCGTCCATCCCGAGACGACGCACCGTCCGTCCCAATCTGATGAGCGCTTGCAAAACGCAACTGCTCCGCTGGCGGAGTCGCCACGAAATCGACGGGAACGAAGAACCAGCCATGGAACCCGTACTTCTCGAGAAGCGGCGCCGCCACTGAATAGTTCGAATACAAGCCGTCATCGAAGGAGATAATCAGTCCGGGGCGCTCCTTATCCCAGCGGCGAAGACGGAAGAACCTGTCTAGGTCCGTCAACGAGACCGGAGTGAAACGTGGAGCATAGAACGCCAGCTGTCGCTCGAAACTGCTTGCTGTCGCTTCCGGAGTCCCGTGGTAGTTTATGGCCCGTATGTATCCCCCCCGTATACACCGCTGCTGCATCGCCAGCAGGAGGTTGGTGATCATCAGCGTATGAAACGACGACGCAAGCAAGTTCTTGATGTTCATAGGCTGGCGTCCCCATCGAACAGCGAGGCATCCCATACGTCGGTATTCTGCAGCGCATCCCGCAGTGCCGGAGAATCCGCTCTCACTTTGTATAAATAGGGGAATGACGGATATGTTCGGTGGTGTGGATTCAGCCGCTCGAGCAAATCGCGTTTCGACTTATGGAACCCGACTGCCTCGACCACATCCACGCCCGAGCGCGCGGCATGCTCCAGGGCACCGGCCATCAGAGAAAGTATGATGTCGGGTTCGTCGCGTGCTGCCTGAATATCCACAACTTGGAATCGGCGGAGCCCTAGCCGCTCGTCGTCGCCTCTCTTCATGATCAGATAGCCAGAAAGGGCGCCGCTTTCTAGAAGGGCGATAATGGCAGCGTCTCCGGTTTCCAGAGCGGGACGGAATTGCCAAGTGAGCGCCTCGCTGGTACGGACCGCTAATAACCGATTGCGGCGCCGGCGGAGCAAGTCCCACAACGCGTCGAAACGCTCATCGAAGCTGCGCAGCAGGCATGTCTCCATTCGCCGATATCGAACTTTGGGTCGACGCGCGGCGTCTCGGCAGTAGAGGGCCATCCCGGCCGCATGCCTCAGGCCGACAAGGGCCGGCAAACGCACTTTTCGCAGAAGAGCGCCGGCAAATCCTGCATACCGGATGATCCAGAACAGCACTCGCGTGTAAAGCGGGTCAGGAATTTCGCTACATCGGAAAGCCTTGAATATGGCCGCCGCAGCCGGGGACGCCGTGGTATTCAGAAACAGGTCAATATTTTTCTGAGAGAAGAACTGTTTAGCCAGAAATATGGCTGACGTCCTATAGAGTGGATCGATTGCCCAGGAACTGCCCGTAGCCGCCCGAACCGGCTCGCCGTTGTAGGCGTACATCCGCGCAATGTTGCCAAGCGTGCCGACTATACCTTGAGTCTTATTCTCGAGCACCCACCCTAAAGGGACCGGAAGTGCAGAGCGAAATGGATTGTCATTCCACAGACGAGCCCAGTCGGCGTACTTCGGAGAACTCAGTCCATTGCGGCACACGACCTCACGTATGGCGGCAAAATCGTCGACCGTGGCTTCCCGAACAGAGCAGTCCTTTTCTTGAATTGCTGACTGGATCTTACAGCTGCGAACCGGCACCGGTAAAATATAACACGCTTATTTTTGTGCGATCGTCAGCGGGTGGTGCAAAGCGATTTTGCTTCGCCAGACCTCGGTCTGGAGGCGCACCTTCGGGGCGCAGGGGCCGTTTATCGCAGCGTGCGCGAGACATTTCTTAGAGTATTGCGAAGAAGTAGAGTCGATGTCAAAAGCCCGGCGACTGAACAGCAAGTTCTGAATCCTATGGTTCCCTGACGCCCGGCGACGAACACATGCGTCATCGACTTGGTACAACACCACCAAAACCGCGCTGCGCCGCCTTGTAGCGCCACGCGAGTCCAAGGTGCGGAACCGACGACGGAGCCACCTCCACGAAAATAAACGCAAGACTCCAATAAAACACGCACAGGTAGTACCCAGGAGCGATTAGCCAGTCTTCAAAACCCGCGTGAATCAAACCGGCAACCATTACCATCGCAAGAGGGACGGCAGGATGGCATGCATTCCCCGTGTTTCGCAGCCACGAAACGGTGCGTAGAATCCTGCCTACGAGCATTAGCAATAAACACGAGAATGGTATTGCGCCGAGAACCCCAACTCCCGCTAGCAAGGATAAGTAACTACTTCCGTCTTCTGACGTCACGGCCGAAGAAGAAGAGAACACACCTGATTGTTGTCTCGGATCGTTGGAATTCTCCGCCGTCCCGAGTCCGGTTCCAAACCATAAGTGGGCGTGAATGCTGTCGACGGCCGCCTGCCACGGCGATTGACGGGAAGCCAGCAAACCACCTTCGCTCGAGCCTTTGTATATGACAGACGTCGTCAACGTTGCAAAAGTGTTCGACATGGCTTCTGGTTGGACAATCGCTCCAGCCGCAACCAGCACAATAATGATGGCTGCACCTTTCACCACCAACTTGTACTTGCGCAAGACGAGACACAGCAGCGCGGAAGACGCTAGAGCCGCTACCATGCCGGCTCGCGCGTGACTGTGAAATGCAAGATACATGCAGAGTCCGTACAGCACCAACCGACGCCGGTGAACGAAAGGAGTCTCATCCAGAAATATTCCCCAGAGAAGAATCGGAGCTCCCACTACCCCCAAGACTGCACCCAGAGAATTGGGATTGCCCATGGCTTCGATTCCCAGGGCGTGAAAACCCGCAATTGCTCCAACAAACAGCTCACATCCCGTCAGCAGTCCTCCAAAAAATCGGTTCTCACGCCCTGTCACCGCCAACCTTGCTCCAGTGCTTCCGTAAAGGAACAACAACGCTAAGCTCAGAGCCTTCAGCAACGCAACCTGTGGGAATTGGGAGACAGTGGCCGAAACAAGCGTTGCCAGCACAGCAAACATTGCCACGATGTGAAACACGCGGAAGTGATGGGTGCGTTCCTTGAGCATAAGAAAGGCACCCGTTAAAGCTCCGACGCAAAGAAACACCCAGCGTAATGCTGTCCAGAATCCTCCCACCGGCAGATCCACACCCGCGAGCAGAAAAGCCAGAATAACGAGTGGGAAGAAAACCCGCCGGTACATCCAGACCGCCACAACCAGAAATTCGAGAAGGAGGATGCCTCCGAGATAGACTTCGCTGGTGAAATACCAAGGTCGGGAATAGGCGAGATACGCCAGAAAAAAAGGCGCCAGAATTGCCCCGCCAATCAGGAAGCTCTTGGGAATACGCTCAGTCACTCGCAACCGCCTTCGCTTCGACCATCCGCGCAATACTCCTGGACCATTCGTTCGGCAAATGGTTGGAAATTCGTTGTGCGCCATTAGCGACAGTGGTTGCGCAAAGGTCAGGTTGATCGGCAAGATTTCGCATGGCCATCGTTAAAGACGACACATCCCGCGGCGTCGCCAACAACTCGTTCCAGTTTTCCCTCACCAGTCCGGAGGCGCGCCCGGCTGCCCGGCTTAGGGTCACGGGCAACCCGCAAGCCACCGCGTCGTTCATAGCCAATCCCCAAGTATCAGCACACGTACGTAGAACCAGCATTTCGGCAAGCGCATACTTCGGCAAGCGCATACTAACGATCGGGCGCGCCGGCCTACCCATTCAGCACAATTCGAATTTGAGCCCCAATGACCAAAGCATAAATCGTAGCCTCCGCAGAATCGATGAGGGTACAGGAAGTTTCCTGCTTGAATTCTATCTGCCCAGAGCGGTCGATCCTGACGAAACTTGTCGCGCACGATCCCGGCTCCGAAAATTCTCGACGCAAGTGCCTTGGCATAAGAGACCGGGAAATCCCGCTCTGTAAGGCCTCCTAAGCACGCTGGAGCCCGGCACGACCGTCGATATCCAAATCAGAGATGCCACGACGCCAGTTTTCCCGACCTCCGGTAGGCCCCCAATACGATGGAACAATGGGGGGCATTTTTGTCGCAAAGAGTGTACCAGAGGCGGGCCGGCCCCTTAGCACGGAGTCCAGAAACTCAAAAGATTCACGGCCTTGCCGCCAACTCCAGGTGCCACCCAGGATGAGGTCAAGGCTGGTCTTCAGGCTTTCGAGGGTGCGGACAAGGGGAGAGAGTCGCGATCTCGGACCAGCCCGCGCCGCGCGTACCGCTATTTGTCCATGATCCGACGGTGTGCACATGATCACAGTGCAGCGTGATCGAGAACACGAAAGTAACCGTTCATCTTCAGGATATCTTCGCAGAGTATTCTGTTCGTCTTCTGTAAGAACGATGAGTCTCGGAATCGGCCATCTTCGCGATGCTGACGCAGAACTTGTTCGTATCTGATTCGCGCACATAGCATTGTGGGCGTTCTCCTGGTGTTCGACTTTCGTAAACTCTTCTCGATCCGGAGGGAAAGCATTTGAGTCGTATCGAAAAGAAGCTACCCACACGAACGTCACATCGGTTCATCCCGTATCGGCACTTTTATCGTTGACGCGCGAATGAAATGTCTCTAATCTTCCGCCTGTTCTTTGTCACTATTTCGACCTCCCCCATCGAGGTAGCGCTTTAAGGTTCGCATGTGCTCGAGCACCTGTTGCGGCTTCTCGACCATTACTAACTCACCGGTAGCCGGTAACTCGTGATGCGGTGACATTACGAAGGAGTAACGCATGTGTCCGGTCCGACCGCGCTACCATCTCGAAGCAATCAAGGAATCATACCAATGAGTAATACATCTTCTGTCCCTTGCGCTCGCATGCACTCATCCCTTCGTTCGATCGGTCGTTCCGTTCGACGATTTGCCAGGCAGGAAGTATGCGATTTTCTGCGTCAGCTTGTGGCGTTGTTGCTCATTTATACGACCGTCGGGGCGACGATGCCCGTGCGCGCGGACGAACTGCGCGTCGCGCCTCCGTCGACGGGAGAACGACTAAGATTCTCTCAGCCTGGGGACGGCCAGCTTGCCAAGGAGCCAAACGCACGTGCAGACCGTGACACCTCGCGTCTGCGCGAGCCAGGGCACGTTCAGTACCAAGAGTCTGAAACGGCGAACGGCGATCGTCCCAGGCTGACAGCCAACGCCAGCCTGCGGCCAGCGCTGCGGGGATTGTTCGCGAGCACCACCTGCTCGGTTACTCCGATTCTGGAATGTGTGGTCAATGGCGGAAGCGGGAACTATACCGCGTGGTTCGGATATCAGAATGGCAACTCCACCACCGTCTCGATTTCGGTGGGCAACAACAACGGATTCTCGCCTACACCCCAGAACCGTAACCAAACCACGAGCTTCCTGGCTGGGCAGCACGACTATGCGTTCAGCGTTCCCTTTAACGGCAGCAATTTGACATGGACCGTGACTGGTCCCGATGGCAAGACACATACCGTAACTGCTTCCAGCAAGTCCGGTAAATGCGTGCCAGTCGCGAATGCTGGCAGCGCGCAAAGCGTGTACGTTGGCTCCACAGTTCAACTCGATGGCACGAAGTCTTACGACCCGGCCGGACTCCAATTGACGTACTCCTGGTCGTTCGCCTCGAAGCCTTCGGGAAGCACGGCTACACTCACGAATCCGACCTCGTCAAAGCCGACTTTTGTGGCGGACAAAGCCGGCTCCTACTCGGTCCAATTGATTGTCAACAACGGGCAAGCGAACAGCTCGCCCTCGACGGTCTGCATTACTTCGCAATACTCAACTCCGGTAGCCAATGCCGGGCCTCCCCAGACGGTCTACGTCGGAACGACTGTACAACTGAACGGAACTGCGTCGTACGATCCGGCAGGACTCCCGCTGACCTATTCCTGGTCCTTTGTGTCCATACCTTCCGGGAGCACGGCGAAACTGAGCAGCAGTACGTCTGCGTCTCCGACATTTGTTGCCGACAAGGTCGGAAGCTACACGGTCAAGCTTGTCGTCAACAACGGCCACAATTGCAGTCCGCCCGCAACCGTTACCATTACCAGCCAGTACTCCACGCCGGTCGCGAACGCAGGACCCAATCAGACAGTTTATGTTGGCGCGACGGTGCAGTTGAACGGCGCAGGCTCGTATGATCCGGCAGGATTGCCACTGACCTATTCCTGGTCCTTTGTTTCGGTCCCTTCCGGGAGCACGGCGAAACTGAGCAGCAGTACGTCTGCCTCTCCCACATTTGTTGCCGACAAGGTCGGAAGCTACACGGTCAAACTTATCGTCAACAACGGCCACAATTGCAGCGCACCCTCGACCGTAACGATTACGTCGCAGTATTCAACGCCGATCGCCAACGCCGGACCGCCGCAGACGGTCTACGTCGGAACCACGGTGCAACTGAACGGGACCGGTTCCTCGGACCCAGCAGGATTACCGTTGACTTACTCGTGGTCGTTCGTACTGCCGCTGCCTGCCGGAAGCACCGCAACCCTGACTGGCGCCACATCCTCGAAACCATCCTTCGTTGCTGACAAAGCAGGAACCTACAAAGTCCAGCTGATCGTCAATAACGGGCACAACAACAGCGCGCCGTCTACGGTCGTAATTACGAGCCAGAACCTGCCGCCAGTGGCGAACGCAGGGCCACCCCAGACGGTATTCGTTGGGTCGACCGTGCAACTGGATGGAACGGGATCCTACGATCCGGCTGGACTTCCGCTAACTTATGCATGGTCTTTTAGCTCGGTACCTTCCGGAAGCAGCGCCGCACTGAGCAATGCAACATCGGCCCGTCCGACATTTGTTGTTGACAAGCCTGGAACCTACACTGTGCAACTTGTGGTGAGTAATGGAGTGCTTACCAGCACACCATCGACCGTGCCGATCAGCACCAAGAACTCACCGCCGGTGGCCAATGCTGGACCGAACCAGACGGTGAAGGTCCACACCACCGTGCAACTGGATGGTTCCGGATCCACCGACGTCGACGGGGATCCGCTGACGTATTCGTGGACTCTGACGCCGCCGGCCGGGAGCAATGCGGCCTTGTCAAACACGAAGATTGTGAACCCGACGTTTGTCGTGGACGTGAAAGGCACGTATGTCGCACAGTTGATCGTCAACGATGGGTACGTCAATAGCAATCCCTCCTCGGTAACGATCAGCACGCAGAATTCGCCGCCGGTAGCCAATGCCGGCTCGGATCAGTCGATCACCGTCGACTCGACGGTTCATCTGGACGGCAGCGCTTCCACCGACGTAGATGGTGATTCACTCACGTACTCGTGGTCGTTTACCGCAATGCCGACAGGAAGTACTGCTGCTCTCTCAAATCCCAACGCCGTCATGCCGACATTCGTGGCGGACCTGCTGGGAGAATATGATTTGCAGCTGATCGTGAATGACGGAACGGTCAACAGCACCCCTAGCACGGTCAGGATTACAAGTGGCGACGTGGCGCCCATCGCCAATCCCGGACCCGGCCAGAGCGTCAAGCTCGGTTCGATCGTAAATCTGGACGGAAGCGGCTCGACGGATTCTGATCACCAACCACTCACATACAAATGGTCTCTGCTGAGCAAGCCTGCAAACAGCAGTGCGACCCTTTCATTACCTACATCGGCGACTCCTTACTTCACCGCCGATACGGCTGGGAATTACGTTGTGCAGTTGATCGTGAACGATGGCTTCCTGGATAGCCAGCCAGCCAACGTTCCGATTTCAACGATCAACACCCCGCCGGTGGCCGATCCTGGTCCGGACCAGACCGTAACCGCGGGCGATACGGTGCAACTTTCGGGTGCGGCGTCGAGCGACGCTGATGGTGATCCGCTTACCTACAAGTGGGCGATCTTGTCTCAACCCGTTGGGGGCACTGCTGTCTTGTCCAATGCAACGATTGTCAATCCGACGTTCGTTGCCAACATGTCGGGCCTTTATGTCGTGCAGTTGATCGTCAACGACGGAAAGGTGGACAGCTTACCCAAGACAGTAAAGATCACAGCCAACCCGCAGAATCAGCCTCCGGTCGTCAACGCGGGGCCGAATCAGACCATCACGCTGCCTGTCAATTCAGTGACGCTGGCCGGCACCGCGACCGACGATGGGCTGCCAAACGGCACGCTGACCATCAACTGGAGTGAGCTGAACGGCCCCTCTGGCGTCACCTTCGGCACACCAACGCAGGCAGTCACCACTGCGGTTTTCCCGGGCGCAGGCACCTACAGGTTGCAAATCACCGCAAGAGATTCGCAGCTGTCGAGCAGTGCAACCACGACAGTGACGGTGAATTCATCGGTGGCTCAGCCACCGATCGTGAATGCTGGCCCGAACCAGACTGTTCCTTACCCCAACGTATTGCCCCTTCAGGGCAGCGTAACGTCGGCGAACTCCCCTCCTGGAACAGTGACGGCGTTGTGGAACCAGGTGAGCGGGCCGGCGATGAAATTTCCGAATCCGGCCTCGCCGACCACGTCAGCAACGCTCAACACTGCCGGCACGTACGAGCTTCAGCTCACCGGAACTGAAGCCGGATTGAGTTCCAGCGCACGAGTGACCATCACTACGGTCCAAGGCAATCAGCCCCCCGTTGTGAATGCAGGACCGGACCAGACCATCACGCTTCCGACGACTACTGCGGGGTTGAGAGGCAGCGCGACCGACGATGGACTGCCTGTCGGCAGCACGTTGACCTACCTCTGGAGCGTAGTGGCAGGCACCGGCGTGGCGACTTTCGCCAACGCCAGCGCTCCGGTTACGACGGCCTCGTTCAGTGCGCCGGGCAAGTACACCTTGCGGCTTACCGCGTCCGATTCGCAACTGAGCGGAAGCGCGACGACGCAGGTCACCGTGTTGCCCCAGAACGAACCTCCCGTAGTGAATGCGGGGCCGAACCAGACAATTACTCTACCCATTAACGTGGTGCTTCTCGCCGGAACTGCGTCCGATGACGGACAGCCGGCCGGCAGCACGTTGAAGACAACGTGGACCATGGTGTCTGGGCCGGGCGCCGTGGCGTTTGGAAACTCCAGCGCCCTCGCAACAAGTGCCACGTTTATCGTTGCGGGAACTTACGACTTGCGACTGACTGCGGACGACTCGCAGTACCGCACCAGCGCCGATGTTTTCATTACCGTTAATCCGGCAGTCATAGCGAGCGCGGCCACCATCGTGCTTACGCCGCCGACTGCCAGCCCCGTGTCCATCGGATCGCCACTGCAATTCCAGGCTGCGGTACAAGACGGAACTGGCGCGCCGATCGTTGGCGTCACGGTGACGTTCAACGTTACTGGCGTCAATCCTGGGTATTACGCCAGACCTACCGATGCAAACGGCAACGCAATACTGACCTACATCGGAAACGTTCCGGGTGTCGACGAAGTAACTGCCAGCGAGGGATCAGGCGCAGGGACTATCGTTTCCAAAACCAGTACGGTGAATTGGGTGAATTCTTCCCCAGCGGCGATTGTCTCGTCCGTTAGCGGGCAGTTCTTCACATCCGATGGTTCCGGCATGTTTGATACGCCGTCCAGTGCTCAGCCGGTTTTCAGTCAGACCTTCGATTCTGTCGATTTCAACCCGCCCGCGGGGACCGTCCCCGGAACTCCAAGTTCCATCGACGTTACAACCCGGCCCTTCACGGCGGTTACAACTGACTCCAGTGGAACCTACACGGGAAACGTGATTGCCCAGGGGAACGGGTATCAGGCGGGCATGGGAACTCTTTCGGCATTCCAGGCCGATTTCACTGGGACGATCACGGTTGCGGGCGCCGGTAACGTAACCTTCAACTTCTACAACGCTGACGGATTCGTATTTGGCGTTGGCAACGGCGCCAGCCGGGTGAGCGGGACATTTGTTCAGCCCCCGAATAGCGGAGTCACGGTGTTTTACAGCTATCCCGTGATGGGATCGTTCAATACAGTCACCGCCCCGGTGGCGAACTCGATAACCGTCCGCTTCCCAGGTGCCGGCACATATCCCTTCGAACTGGATTACGCGGCTTCGAATCAGAACGCGTTGATTGCGCCGGGATCAATCTGGAAATACACGCTCAACAATCCGACCGGTTTTCAGCAGCCTGGATTTGACGACTCCGCGTTTGTTGACGGATACGCTCCATTCACGAACGCCGTCGGGGCGCAGTCTCCGGGTTTTGGTTGCCCGCTCATAGGCGCGACCTATTTCCCCGTTAACGGAATTGTAGACATGAGAAAGACAATCTACCTTCCCAGCGGGATGTCCAATGTGACCGCATACGTCGCCATCGACAACGACTTCACGCTTTGGGTCAATGGCACTCAGATTACGGATCAGACTTCGGAAGGCTGCGCGTATGAATGGAACAGGACAATTCCCATCCCCGACAGTGTGTGGGTCCAAGGAAATAATCTCATCGCGTTCCAGGCCCGTGACCGAGGTGGCGCGACCGGTTTCGAAACACAACTGATCGAAGGAAGCGGCAATCAGGGCCAAACCAAACCTCTGACCCTGACTATGAACATTAACCAGAACAACGGCCAGTCCGCCGTCGTTCTGAGTCCCGCCGGAAGCATCAGCAAGACCATCGGACAAGCGGCGAGTTTCACCGCGGTTGTGAACAACACTTCAGGCGCACTGGTGCCGAATCAGACAGTAACGTTCAACGTTGCAGGCGCGAACGTTCAGCAATTCCAGGCCGTCACTGACAACACAGGCACGGCCAGCTTCACCTACCACGGTTTTTCTGCCGGCACCGATGTGGTCCAGGCTGAAGCGCCGGTAAGTGGCAGCATTGTGATTTCCGGGCAGACCACCATCTCATGGAGCAGTGCGGGCAACCAGCCGCCCTCGGTGAATGCAGGTCCGAATCAAACCATCGTCTGGCCTTCGAATACGGTTGTTTTGAGCGGCACGGCAACCGATGACGGTCTTCCCAACGGAACGCTGACCGTCAGTTGGGCGCAGCTTTCCGGACCCGCTGGAGCGTTCGTCTCGACGCCCAATCAGCTATCGACAGTGGTGGTTTTCTCCCGGCCCGGGACCTACGTCTATCAACTCACGGCGTCGGATTCGGTTCTGTCGACGTCCTCGACAGTTACTGTGAATATGAGCCAACCCAATCAGGCCCCCGTGATCAACGTCTCTGCCGACAATACGAGTCTCACGTTGCCGGCAAACACGGTGAACGTGACGGGGACCGTTACGGACGATGGTCTGCCCATTGGAGCGGCCGTTACAGAGCAGTGGAGCGAAGTGAGCGGTCCGGGAACGGTGTCGTTCTCCAATCCGACGAGCCCGAATACAAAGATCACCTTCCCCGCTTCTGGAAGCTATGTTCTGGCGCTTACCGCCACGGACACGCAGCTCAGTTCCTCAGTCAACTTAGCGGTGACGGTGAATCCTGCGGCACAGAATCAGGCGCCCGTAGTCACCACCATCGCCAATCCGGCCAGCATTACCTTGCCCAACAACGTAGTTGCCTTGAGCGGAAAGGTCACGGATGACGGCTTGCCGGTGGGCGCTTCGGTGACGATGCAATGGTCGCAGATCAGTGGCCCGGCGCAGGCAACATTCAGCAGTCCGAATACGGCCAGCACTCAAGTTGGTTTTCCTGCTGCTGGTCTCTACGTATTCCAACTGGCAGCGTCGGATACACAGCTGACCGGAAGTGCGCAGGTCAGCGTCACTGTGAATGCCTTGAGCTCAGGCGTAAACCAGCCGCCGACTGTGGCCGTTCTTGCCGACCACACGTCACTGACCTTGCCCCTGAATACTGCTGTGCTCACCGGCGTGGCGAACGACGACGGATTGCCCAACGGCACTCTCAATACGCAATGGGCGCAAGTGAGCGGTCCAGCTGCCGCGAACTTCGTGCAAAGCAGCCCGACCTCGCTGACGGTTGCGTTCCCGGCGGTTGGCGTGTATGGGATTCAGTTCACCGCCAGCGATGGACAGCTCTCCAGCAGCGCCACGATCGACATCACAGTTACGAACCCCGGCGGAAACCAGCCACCCACGGTGAATGCAGGCCCGAACCAGACGATCACGCTGCCGCAGACTACTGCGACGCTCAACGGTTATGCCGCAGACGATGGTCTGCCCTCTGGGACGCTCACCGTCCAGTGGTCACAGATCAGCGGGCCGGCAACGGCAGTGTTCTCGGCTCCCAACTCGGCTACAACGCAGGTGGCATTGCCGACTCCCGGAACCTACGTTTTGGAACTCAGCGCAAATGACACGCAACTCACCACCACGTCACAAGTGACGATCGTTTCTACATCGTTGCCGGGCGCGCCGCCAACGGTCACTCTCACGGCGCCCACGGATGATGTCGAGGTCACCGCGCCTACCGCAGTGAACGGGACCGTCAGCAACGGGAATTGGGTCCTGCAGTATGCGGCCACCAATGAAGCGAATCCCCAGGCCCAGCCGTGGACTACGTTCGCGTCCGGCTCCGGCGCGGCTTCCGGAACACTGGCTCAATTCGATCCAACACTGCTGTTGAATGGCGAATACACGATTCAACTCGTCACGACCGATAGCTTTGGCCAGAGCGCCGCCGCTTCGGTCACGGTCGAAGTCGGACGCAACATGAAGCTGGGGGCGTTCTCGATCGCATTCCAGGATCTCAGCGTCCCGCTTCCGGGCCTGCCGATTACCATTACCCGCACCTACGACTCGCGAGACCGCAGCCAGGGAGACTTCGGCGACGGATGGCGGTTGTCGATTGCCAACGTGCGCCTGCAGAAAAACGGCGGTGCACTTGGCCTCAGCTGGGATGAAGAAGTTTCCTGGGGTGGCCTTGCCGACAGCTACTGCTTGCAGGCGGCGCGGAATCACACGGTAACGGCCACCTTCCCCGACGGCCGGGTTTACCGCTTCGCGCCTTCGACCTCGCAGACCTGCCAGTCGTTTGGCCCTCTCACCGCCACCAACATGACGTTTGTGCAAGTACCGACGGGTTCGAACACGTCTGGCGCAGCTCTCGCCCCGGTCGATGGAGGTGCAGTGCTGGTCGATGGCGCTGTCCCGGGTCCGTTGAATCTTGTCGACTACAACGGCAATCTCTACGACCCGACGCAATTCCTGCTGACCACCGCCGACGGCTTCACGTACACGATCGATCAGACGCTCGGTGTAACGCAGGTTAAGGACCTCAACGGCAACACCCTGACGATCAACTCCAGCGGTGTCGTTTCCTCAACGGGAAAGAGCGTCGCCTTCACGCGCGACGGACAAGGCCGCATCACGCAGATCGCCGATCCCTCGGGCGCGTTTCTCAGCTACAGTTACAGCGCCAGCGGCGACCTGAGCGGCGTTACCGACCGCTCCCAGAACACGACCACGTTCAGCTACGACAACAACCACTACCTGCTCAACATCAAAGATCCGACGGGAACGCCCGCGATCCGCAGTACCTACGATGCCAGCGGACGCCTGCTCTCCTCGACCGACGCCAACGGCAAGACCATCAACTACACCCAGAATATCGCCGGCCAGATCGAGCAAGTCCGGGATCGTCTCGGCAACACCACCACCTACGCCTACGACGCCGACGGCAACATCCTCAGCATGACCGACGCACTCGGTAACACGTCGTCCTACACCTACGACGCGTTCGACAACAAACTTACCGAAACTAACCCGTTGCACCAGACGACCGCTTACAGCTATGACGGTTTCGGGAACAGGCTCACCGAAGCCGATCCTCTCGGAAACACGACCACCTACACCTACAATTCGCGGAACCAAGTGCTGACCGTCAGCGACCCGCAAGGGCACACCACCACCAACGTCTACGATACGAACGGCAACCTGACCTCGACCACCGACGCCAATGGCAAGACCACGTCGACCGTCTACGGCGCCAATGGCCTGCCCACCTCCGTGACCGACGCCAATGGCAAGACCACGCAGTTCCAGTACGACGGCTCGGGCAACCTCACGCAGCAGATCGACGCCCTCAACAACGTCACCATCTTCACCTACGACTCGAACAACAACAAGCTGAGCCAGGCCGTCACCCGCACCGTCAACGGCCAGCCGCAGTCGATCACCACCAACTACAAGTACGACGCCTCAAACCGCGTCACCGAGACCGACTACGCCGACGGCACCAAGACGCAGGTGCAGTACAACTCCATCGGCAAGCAGAGCGTGACCATTGACCAGCTCGGCCACCAGACCAGCTACACCTACGACACGATGGGACGCCTCACCACCACGACCTACTCCGACAACACCACCGACTCCGCGACCTTCGACGCCGAGAACGACCGCCTGACCTCGACCGATCGCGCTGGCTACACCACCAGCTACGCCTACGACGCCGACAAGCGCTCGACCAAGACCACCTACGCTGACCAAAGCTTCACCCAGACCAACTACGACACCGCCGGACGCGTCAGCTCCACCATCGACGCCAACGGCCACACTACCGCCTACGGCTACGACGACGCCGGCCGCCGCACCACGCTCACCGACACGCTCACCCACGTCACCACCTTTGCCTATGACAATTCCGGCAATCAGCTCTCGGTGAAAGACGCGCGCCAGAACACCACGCAGTATCAGTACGACACCCTGAATCGCCAGATCGCGATCATTTATCCCGACCAGACGACTTCCACCACCGCCTACGACGCGCTGGGACGAGTCGCGTCAAAGACCGACCAGGCCGGCAAAGTCACGGCCTACGGCTACGACCCGCTGGGACGCCTGACCTCGGTCACGCAAGACGCGGTGCAGGGCGGGCTGAATCTCGTGACCACCTACGACTACGACGAAGTCGGCAACCGCATCTCGCAGACCGACGCCAATAACCACACCACCACCTACGCCTACGACCAGCTCGGACGCCGCATCGGCCGCACCTTGCCCGCGGGACAATCCGAAAGCTACGTCTACGACTCGGCAGGCAATCTGAAATCAAAGACAGACTTCAACGGCAAAACGACGACGTATGCCTACGACAACTCGAACCGTCTGCTGTCGAAGACTCCGGACGCGAGCTTCAACGCGCCGACGGTGAGCTTCACCTACACGGCGAACGGCCTGCGACAAACGATGGCCGACATTTCGGGCACAACCACGTACGCCCACGACACTCGCAATCGCCTCACCTCGAAGCAGACCCCGTTTGGCACCTTAAACTACACCTACGACAACGCGGGAGATGTCCTCACGATCACCTCGTCAAACACCAACGGCGCGTCCCTGACCTACACCTACGACACGCTGAACCGGCTGGCGACGGTAACCGACAACCGGTTACTGGCGCAAGGAGCCACGTCGGGCCTCACGACGTACAATTACGACGCAGTGGGCAATCTGCAGAATTTCGTATACCCGAACGGAGTGACCAGCGCGTACAGCTATGACGCGTTGAATCGCCTGACGCAGATGGGATCGTCGAAGAATTCGACGGCAATCTCGAACTATGCCTACACGCTGGGCGCGGCAGGCAATCGCACGTCAGTGGCCGAGCTGAGCGGACGCACGGTGGCCTACGCCTACGATTCGCTCTACAGACTGACGACCGAAACGGTCAGCGCCGACCCGAACAACAAGAACGGCGCCGGAAGCTACACGTACGACAACGTGGGCAACCGCAAGACGCTAAGCTCGACACTGCCTCCCGCAGGCGCTAACAACTACAGCTACGACGCCGACGATCGCCTGGCTTCCGACCAATACGATGCCGACGGCAACACGGTCAACTCTCTCGGCGTGGCGAACAGCTACGACTTCGAGAATCATCTGATCACGCACGGCGGCGTGACGGCGGTCTACGACGCGGACGGCAACCGCGTGAGCGAAACTGTGGGCGGCGTGATAACGAACTATCTGGTCGACACGCAGAACCCGACCGGCTACGCGCAGGTAGTGGACGAAGTGCAGAGCGGCACAGTGACGCGCACGTACGCGTACGGTTTGGAGCGCATCAGCGAAAACCAGATCATCAGCAGCGCTTGGACGCCAAGCTTCTACGGCTACGACGGCCACGGTAGCGTGCGCCAATTAACGAATGCCGCGGGCACGGTCACCGACAGCTACGACTACGACGCCTTCGGCAACCTTACCAACTCAACCGGCACCACCCCGAACAATTACCTCTTTGCCGGCGAACAGTTCGACCCAGCGCTGGGGATGTACTTCCTGCGCGCCAGGTACTACAACGCAACGACCGGAAGGTTCTGGTCCATGGATACGGTCGAGGGTAACTCGCGCGACCCGCTGAGTCTGCACAAATACCTCTACGCCGCCAGTAATCCAGCCAACCTAAAGGATCCAACCGGACACGATTTCGACCTCGGAAGCATGACCGCCGCCATGGGCGACATGATGACGATTGCGAGTCAAGCGGTGACGCAAGCTATGACCGTACTTGGCAATTTCTATTACACGCTCGGTCCGGCGGTCCCGGCGTTAATAGAAAAGGGGTCGTTCTATCTGCTCGCGGGAACCGTCGCGCTTGTTTTGGCCAGTGACGCAGCCAGTGCCGGAGCCACTGGTCTCAGCCGTCTCGCCAACAACCTAAATGCCTACAGTGGTGAGGATTTCTCGACAATACCTTGTATACGTGGAAACCAGATAGGGCAGTGCGCCCAGCAAAACCTGGGGCCCAACTTCCCCGCTTTCGACAATTTTGAAAATGGTGAGGCGACGCAGCTGTTCTCGACAGGAAAAGTTAACACGCCCGAAGAGCTCGTTGCCGCTGTCAGGGGAAAGGTGAACCAGTGGCAGTCCGTTTATGATTCCAGGAATGTGTTCTCCGGAAGAGGTGCTGACGGTAGCATTATTACCTTTGGGAAGGAGGAAATCAGGGAGAACAACATGTTGGTCGTTACGCCACGCTTAAGGTTTGGCCTTGGACAAGTTGCAACGCAGTTAGAGCAACTGGAAGGCGAGCTTGACCAGATTGTGATAGTAGAGAGCGATTCATTTGTCCCGTGACACAAAATGAAGACATCACAGGCTTATGCGAATGTTTACTACGAGAAAAAAAGGAAGATGTTTCTCGTGTTTACAATGGGCTCAAGATCAAGCGGTCGAACGCTGCTCGATGGACCCATGGAGATTACCAGCGAACAATTTGATTCCCGAATCGGCGAGGTTCTGGCCGAGGCATTGAACTCGTATCAAGCCACGACCTCCCCTGAGAGAGTCTGGCTCCCTCCTGAGGGAGCTGGGAGCTTCATCAGAAAACACTTGTGCGTAAGCGTCCATCGTCTCGAATCAGGGGATCTCGACGTGATTCCTCTCCATCACGAGAGCGGCGGATATGTTGGCAATGAAGGAGAGCACGTCACCGTGTCCGCAGCGGACATTCCGACCACGATAGCCTCAATTTTGAAGAACGGATTTTCAGTAGCGACCTGACACGACGGCGGGTGGCCCAGCCTTTGATCTCGCTGGCATCACCAACACAGTGGGTGCCCCGTCCTTTGCGTAGCTTGCGAAGGGCGGGAACCACGAACGCCTGCCGCAGCGCAGCCTACGCACTCGGAGGCAGCAACTGGGCCTGACGGGCCACACGGCACACGCAGCATCGTACCCGCCCTTGCACAAAACGCAAGGACGGGGCACCCTCTATTTGGTGGCGTCAGGAAGTTCAAAAGCTGGGCCACCCGCCTTTGAACCCTCGAACCTGGTTCGCCTTCAAGAAGTTTTGGAGCGACCCGGCCAACGACTACAAAAAGGTTTACGGGGCGATCTACGACGGGTACGGGAACTTCGAGTTCGGCGCAACCGGCTCAGCCGCTTTCTTCGGCTTGCCAGCCCTGGAGGCCGCGGCAGACTACCTGCACGGAGGAACGAATGATCCAATTAATCGAACGGATATTGCGTCCGGCTATGACGCTATCGAGAAAGGCGGCAAGCTTAGCACCACGGCAGAAAAACTCGTCCCGTGAGAGCTATAGCCGCGCTCGCCTCCAACTTAGATTTGCTTCAGGCTTGGTTCTGGCATGCCTCGGCCTGGCATGCTGTGTAATTTTGGAGGGAGGCTGTCGAGCCTCAAAACCAGTGGAGCCGAGGGATCAGGATTTGATTTCGACCTTTCATACGCACCGCCGGGCATTCGAACAGCTGCAAGCAATGGCCGCCGAGGATGCGCGGCGCAACTGGTACCTGGGAGCTAGCGACCCAAGCAAACTCGACCAATCTCGGCGGGATGGATACAAGAAGGTAATATCCGAAATTCGTCCCGAGCTTCAAGTGGCAATGAACGGGACCACCGGCGTAATAAGGTTCATCTTTGCCGGCGAGGGCGTGGTGATCGGGCCGGGCTGGGTGAAAGGGATTGAGTACGTGCCGGGCGACTATAGCCGTGAGGGCGTCCTCTTGCCTGATTTGGACAAGGCAGCCAGTCTGCCAGCCAATGTTTACATACGAGAGATCGAGCCAAGATGGCTCATCTTTTATCAGCGGGACAAATGACCGAAGTGGTGGTGAGGGTTCTATCCCTCCGGAAGGTGGTTTTACGGGTACGGGTGTTGGCGCCGCCTGCGGCGTCGGGAGTATAGGGACACGTCACCCATAGATGGTTGCTGCAGAGGAACGTTGGGCTGGCTTGAGTGGAGAAGTTCGCGTTCTTTGACAACTGAATAGACGGCTATCCATCTCCGCTCCAAGTGAACACCTGTCTGGATTGTCCACTTCTGGAGAATGACTTCCTACCAACCATCTGTTCACAGGGGCACAACCAGGCGCTTACGAAAGTGCTGCAGCGCAGCCGTTGGAATAGCCAGGACGTCAGGGCGAGCGAAGCGGCGGGATGTCCGGTTGGCTAGGGCCTTGTCGGAGCAAGCTATTTTTTAGTGGAACCCGCAGGTTCGCCTTCCTTGAGCAGGTGGTCGTGGAGGAAGTCTTGTGCGCCAACATCGCTTGGACATTGCCTGCTGGTCCCCAGGCAAGCTGATCTGGCGTTCCCGAATCCTGGTACAGGGCTTGGATGTAGTTCAGCGCACCAACGGCAAAGGCATTCTTGTTGAAGAGCGTATTCTCACTTAAGTCCATAACCCAGGCGCGAAACGCGTATAGGATCGTGTGCAAAGTCACGTTGCCTTCCAGGGTTGGCGAAAACGACAAGCCACAGGGAATTCCGAGTTTGTCGCGCAGTTTTCGCCCGCCGCTGCGCAAGCTGCCGTAATGCACCGGACCCAGAGGCATGTCCACCTCTGCCCAATAGTCCTGAAAGAAATGCAGCGGAGACGGCGCCCAGAAATCAGCGAAGGCGAAATACTTCTTGTTCTTAGGATTGAATGTCGATCTGTGCGCCAGTTGTGGGATCGCGCCGTATTTGGAAGCAACTATCTGATAGATATCGCCATGGTCAATTACGTGTTGGTAATACTCGGCAGGAGGCCAGGGAAACATGAACACATCGTGTCCGTCGCCCGCCTGAATCTCAGCCTTTGCTGTAGCACTGATTTCTTCCAGCGAGATCTCGTCTACAGTTATTTTCGTGTCGTGCTGCTTGCCCCAGTCCTCGGCCACGCTCTCGAACCAGAGATCAAACTCAGGCACGAAATGGGCCCACTTCGCAATTTTGAGCGGTCTTTGCGAGGCAAGTACGCGGCGGGGAAAAACGAAAAATGGCCCCGCAGCCGCAGAGAAGGCTGCTACCTTGAGGAAATCCCGGCGAGAGGAAGTGTTCTCTTTGGCCCTGGACATTGTTCGTGACTTTCCATCCGAGAACAGCAGCGCGTGACGAGGGCACACTACCTCGCCACGCGCCCACTTTCACCTGATCAGTTCAATCAGGGCACTATAGCCAGGGCCACAATGTTGTTCAGCCCGAACACCGTTCCCGCTGAATTTGTCGCTGTCCCCTGCACGGTATAAGTCCCAGTTGCCGTGGGTGTCCAGACGATGGTGATGTTGTCGGTCTGCCCGGGTCCCATGGTCGCTCCAGTTTGTGACTTCGTTGCCACTACCGTCCCTGACGCATTCACAATGCTCTGGGTCAGTGTCACCCCGTTCACACTGGTGCTCGCGGTATTCTGGTACAAGACGGTCACGTTCGTCTGAGTGCCAACCCGGGTCGGATTCGGATTGATGCCATTGTTCTGCAGGTTAATGCTGACATTGCAGAAATTCCCAAAAGTCTGTAAACAAAAGCAGTAAAAAAAGCAGAAGCGTGCTTTCGAATGCTTTTCATCACTTGATTCCTTCCTCCGGCGATTGCCGGACAAGCCGGGCGACCGGAATTTAAGCCTGCGCCCGCAATCAAGCCTCGTGATCCAGGAGGTGTCAGGACGCCTGAACGTGATTCGTTTCAGGCCGAAGTATCCATGAGATGGTTTCGGCAACAAATTCGGCATGGGCCATCCCCGGACACGCCGCCCACAACATCAGGGGTTCGTTCCCATAACGGATGTTCCCGATGTGCTGGGTCTTGTCCTTGTCGATGGCCGGGTCGGGATAGGTGAAGCCAATTCCCTTGCGGACCTTTTCCAAGTCCGCGGGCTTGCCGGTCAGAAAAGTCCAGCAGCAGTCGACGCGTTTTGGGTCATGGGCCGACCGTTTGTGCTGCTGACACTGTTATCCCCTCATTGTTCGGCGTCCTGCTGCCAACAACCCCCGGCATTAACTCCCTGAGACGTGGATTCAGGTTCGTCCCACATCTCGCCCAAGCCTCTTTCGGTTTCCGAACAAATCTGTCAGGGCCTACAACTTGCTCACCAGCCAACTCTGGAGAGACTTAAAGACACTTCACGGTCGGTTGAGGATAGAATCACTGCACAAAAACGGTGGCGCACCGGAGTGCGCCACCGAGTCGAACGCGAACTACTGCTTCAGCGCCTTCGCTACTGCTGCAGTTCGAAGCGCAGCAGGGTTAGCTGGTTGGCGTCGTTTTCGATGCCCACCACCGTGTTGGAGTTCACGAAGTAGTAGGTGAACGCGTCGGCGGTGCAGGCGGTCGTAGCCGCTTCGTACACCTGGCAATCTGTGACATCGATGCCGGTTATGTTTCCAGTAAAGATGCCGGCAGTCGAAGTGGCAGCAAACGTAGCTGGAGACACTGGCGAATTCGAGAAAGTTGGACCCGGACTGGAGCTGAAGATCCAGTTGAGGTCCACGAATCCCGGGAAGGTTCCGACTCCGTCAGCCACGACTGGGCCGACCGCGTCGAACTCATTCAGGTTGGTAGAATCCACGCCAATAACGCCCATGGCATAGGTGCCGCTGAAAGTACTCGCGCTGAGCGAGCCCTTCTGCTGGTTCGCCACCCCGGCCAATTCGTCGTTGTTGTCCATGGATAGCACCCGGGCGTTGCCGTTGCCGTCCAAGTAAAGTTGAAGGTTGTAGGAAAAGGTGGCGTTGTCGGTGAGACCCGTCAGGGTTACGCGCCCGGTCGGATCCACGCTGTAGGTCCCGGCCGCGATGGCAACGCCGCCTTGTGGACTGATGTTGGTTAGGTCGTTGAAGCTGATGTTGCCGCTCGCGGTGCTGCCATCCGGGTTGCCGGTGAGCACGCCGGCTACCTGGAGCACTCCATTCGCGCTGTTGTCGAAGCCCGCAGTCTGGATTACATAGCTGGAACCCTCGAACGAACTGGTGCTGAAGTTTCCAGTACCGGTCTGAGGAAAGGCTTGGCCACCGGTCGTGCCGCCGAGATTGTCATTGCCCTCGACCAGCCGAAGGTGGGTGCGATTGACGAAATAAGCAATCAGCACGATCTGCGGGACGCCCGAGGCTGAACTGGGGTTCAGGGTAAAGGTTACCCGCCCGAATGCATCTGGTGTGGAGGTGACAGAGCTCGGCGCAAAGCTCTGAGCCTGCAATATGGTGCCGCCGTCGTTTTCGTCGAACACGCTACTGCCGTTGCTGCCCGAGATGCCGCCGGAACTGTCGACGTCAATAACGCCTCCGATTCCAAGCGCGAGAGCCGAGGTGCTGCCGTCCACGCCGGCCACGGAGAATGCGTAGCCGCCGAGAGGCGTCGTCGTGGGAGCTGATTGCGGTTCCAATTGGCCGCCGGCGGTCGCCCAGGAATCGAATTCGGTAATGCGGGCACTCGAAGTCGCACTCGACGCCAGCGATGTCAGTGTGACGTTTAGGATCTCGACGCCATTGCCAGCTGATGTACTGCCGGTTTGGCCGCAGGTGTTGTCGGCCCCGGGGCCGATACAGACCTCTCCGGTGTTGAGGGTGATCTGCAGATTGCCGTCAGAGGTGACGGTGGAACTGCCGGTGAGCGAATCCTGCGGCAGGACGTAATAATAGTCGACGAAGTCCTGCTCGCCACCAGTGATCGCGCCGCTGCTGTCCACGGCAAAGGTACCCGCGACGTAGTAGGGGCTATTGTTAGCATCCGTACCAGACAGCCAGAACGTGTAGTTGCCCTGCTTTAAAGTTATGGCGGTGGTGTTTGTGTTGGTCAGGCTAAAGTTGGTGGGCGTCAACGTGCCAGTCGATGCCATCACCGTATAAGGTCCGCCAGCAGTCACATTCGCTGTGAAGGTAGACGAGGTAGCCACGCCGTTCGAACCGGTCGTCTCCGTGTCCGTAACGGTTCCATTCGCAAAGGTCCCGCTCGCTCCCGATGCCGGGGCCGTGAACGTAACCACAACGCCGCTCACTGGGTTCGAATCGGCATCTACCACCGTCGCAACCAGCGGTGCCGCAAATGCGGCGCTGACCGCCGCGCTCTGTCCAGATCCGCTGGTCGCCGTGATCGTTGCCGCTGTCCCGGCTGTGTTCGTGAGACTGAAGCTAGCGGTTGTCGACACTCCCGAAACTGAGGCCGTCACCACGTAGGCACCGGCCGTCGTACCTGCTGTGAAAACCGCAGAGGTGGCCACGCCGCTGGCGTTGGTGGTTGCTGTATTCACTCCGCCTGCGAAAGAGCCAGTTGCTCCCGTCGTCGGAGCAGTGAACGTCACTGTCACGCCGCTCGTCGGCGATCCGCCCGTCGTTACCGTTGCCACCAGCAGCGCTGAAAACGCCGCGCCTACGGTCGCGCTTTGCGGTGTTCCGCTCGTCGCCGTGATGGATTCGACCGGAGGAGGAGGAGTTGTCGAACTCGAGCTACTGCAGCCCGTCAGAAAAACTACGGTCGAGAAGATCAAGGTCAAGAAACTTAGAGCGAAGAAACTCCGGTAAACTTTGCGGTTCATAGCTCGCTCCCTTTCTGCGTAGTCTCGTTGCTCTTGCCTTCCGGCCTGGAACGAGCGACGCGAGGCGAGTGCTCATGCACCAAGAATCCGCGTTCACTTCGAACCGTCACGGTGCGGCCGCCGATGATCAGTTGCCGGGCCAGAAAGTAATCTCTCCCATGCAGTGACAACGTTGCGCCAACAATCTGAATCGGCGTTCCGGTTTGCAGGGCCGCTATCGTCTCTTTGCTCAGGAAAGGTCCAACATGGGTATCGACCAAGCCTTGCGCGCCTGCCACGAGCAAGTGCATCCCAGCGGGACTGCCGGCGACATGCTGAGCGACGACTTCCTGGATGGCCCCAGTAAGAGTGATTTCGTGTGCCGCATCATAGGACGGAGCAAAGCCTTGGCCCGTATGGGATTCGAGCACAGCTTGGGCGCCAAGCGGAATTGACGAGATCGCAAACAGCAGGCCGATCAGCAGCAGCCTCGCCGATGTTGGAATGAGAATCAGACGACTGCGGAGCATAGTTTTCCTCCTTGATACTTCCGATTGAAGCTATTCATTTATTTTTTAGTCAGAATTGCGGCCAACCAGGCCGCGATCACAGGTGTCTTGTGCCCGCGACAGCCGGGCAGCTTTCGACGGTCAAGATTCCAAACCCGCGGGCGTCCCCAAAGTTGTGTTCGGGAACAGCTTTCCTCGTAGCTAAGGCGCAAAGCTCATGGTCAACGACGTTGGCTTCGGGCTGCATACGATGTTTATAGATCGCGTTAGATCCAACAGGTGTGTGCTTATCGCACTATTGTTGGATCTTCCACTGCACTCTCGATGACAAGATGAGAGCCGATGAGAGCGACACTCAATTTCGTGAACGCGCACTTGTTGATGTGGCCAGTTAAGGCACAGATAGGATTGGGCGCCCAACTGGATTCAATTTGATTGGCGCGGGCCAGCCGAAGCCGCTCCCCGTGTCGGTCAGCGGCGGCTGAGCCCCGAGGCCGCCTTCGACGATCTGCTCGTGCGAGTCGACGATGATTAGCGAAGTTACCGTAGGCTGAGAGCGGAGTGATCATTTATCGCTATCTTCTCGCTGGCGGCCGCATTGGCCGCCCAGGCCATCAACACGACCGACGCTGTCGGCCTCCCAGTTTCGACCTTGCATTTGTCGTCTCCCTTGTTGTCCGCACGAAATCCGGCGACTCTTCACTGGCAGCTCACGGTGAGCCGGCCCACGTAATTGCCGGGCCAGCCACTGCTCCCGCCGTATGTGTAGAAAAGATAGAACTGCTTGCCCAGGATGCGAGGATCGTCTCCCGTACCCACCGGAATCACGTACGTGTTGGGCTGACCATTGAACTGATAGATGAGCACGGGAGAAGTCCAGCGCAGGCCGTCGAGCGACTCCGCATAGGCGAAGAGCACTCCTTCGCCAATGATCATTACGTAGCGCTTCAGATCGGCGTCGTACGCGACTTGTAATTCACCGCCATACGGTGCGTTGGGATTTAAATCGGTGGAGTAGCCACCGATCCCCGGCTCGAGTCGCCAGTCACCGGCATAGTACTTCTGGAAGGACGCCGCGTGCGGTTTGTCACCGAAGGCAGCCGCCAGAACATCCGCGATTGACGCCCGCGCGACGGAAACCAGTGTGATCGTGTTCCCCCAATGCGCGGTTCCATTGGCCAGCCAGTCCCGGAAGTAGATGTAGAAGTATTTGCCGTCGGGCGAAGTTACCAGCGGCGGATCGCCGATATCGTAGCCGTCCAGATCTTTGCGGTACGCCTGATTGACGCGAATGATTTCGCCCAGATCGGTCCAACTCATGCCGTTGTCCATTGACGCGGCCAGCGCAAGCACGGAATAGAAACTCTGCGTACTGACCGTGTTGATTTCGGCGTGATAGACCATCAACAAGTTGCCAGCTCCTGGCATCCCGTCAGGAACTCTATACACTGGGCCGCCGCCCATGTAGTCGTAGCTTGAATAGTAAGGATTCAACCCTGGATCAGAATTTGGCAGGATCGTCACGTCAATCGGAGGGGCAGAGCCCAAAGGATTGTCGAGCGTACCGAGGGTTCGAGTCGCCGATCCATATTTGTTGTTGCCGTACCAGTGTCCCTGCCAGAGTTGGCGGGAGTGCAAGCCGCCATCGCTGGCAAAGAACTCATAGCCGCTGTCTGTCTTGATCACACCGATGGGCGTGTCAGGCCAAGCGAAGCCGTCGACTTGGTCGGTGAGGGGTGGCTCCGCTTTCTGCCCAGCCTCGTATCGCTGCTTGGCAGACGCGACCGTCTCGCTGGCAATCACCTTGGGCGCACACAACTGGGTCAGAGCGGGCGCACCATTTTGTGCGGCGGACGGTTTCGGCCAGAGCGTCAAAACATTGCACAACATGAGAAGCGGCACAGCGAAATGCACCTTTACTGACATGCGTTTCCCCTTTGAGCTGGATCAGTCACAGACGTAGGTGAGGCACTTAGCCTAGTTTGAAATGATTGGAAGAAGCGCAGTGGGCGCCACATCCCAGAAGTTGCCGACATAAACCATCTGGCCAGTGCCCCTGAGGTCTACGCTTTTGCCAGAACTATTGGTATTGAATGATGTATTGCCTGTGAGCATGACTCTGTTATTGGTGGTGCCGACTATCGAATCATTCAGGAAATTGAACACGGAGTTCTGGACAATCGTGCTTCCCATGGTGTTCGTTCCAATATTGATTCCGTGCACGTGGCTGCTGGATGACAAGCCCCCGAAAGAGCTATTTCGCACGACAAGAGAGTTCGTCGGCGCTGAGAAGGCCACAACGTGGTAATCCCTACCGTCATTTGCGCCGCCGATGCTGGCGATATCGACGTGATCTATCTTCACGGTGTTGTTGCCCGCGCCGAGCAGCCAGCTGCCTAAGCTGCCGTCCGTGCGAAAGTCATAGATGAAAAGGCCGCTGCCAACGCCAAGGTTGAAACAGGGCGTGTGGCCCGTCGGGGACGCGCCGCCGAACACAGCTATACCGCATTCTGACATCGACCCGGTGAAATTGTTCTGGATCGCATAAATGCCCCCTGAGCTGGAATCAATCAGCGTTCCCATCCCGTCCCACGCGACATCAAAGATCGACCCACCCAGGAGCGCACCGGAGTCGATGAGAATACCGTAGCGCCAAGAAAAGGTTTCCGAGTTGTTCACGACCAGCGTGACGGTTCCTCCGGCGGTAATGTGGAAGATGGCGTTGACGTGGTTAGCCTTGTTGATGGCCGCCTCGCAAGCGGCTGAGAAACTACAGATAGTCAATAGCGGCCCCGGAGTGAAGCGGTTGTTCGTGAGCGCCCAACTGTCCCCGGTGTTCGTCAGATTGAGAAGATGATGGTACGCCCACATGGTCGAGTTGGAGATCTTCACGTCTCCCGAGCCGCCTCCGGGCGTCGTCGTTATGCCATCGTAGGCGTTGATGATAACGATATTGTTGATGACACCATGGTTAAACCCCTTTCCCTTGCCGCCGTCGCTGAACAACGGTGGATAAGGTGTCGTGCCATTCGTCTGATTCGGCCAATAGAAGTTGATGCCAGAAATCTGCCAGCTAGTTTCCAGTTTGAAGGGTGGTACGGTCTCGCTGGTCAGCAGAATCGTAGTGCCGTAATTGCCGGAACTATCCCCCGCTGGAGCTCCCACGCCAACCATGGCGCAATGGTCGAGCGTGATCGTCGCAGCCCCAGTCAAAAGTATCTGTCCTGCCGGGAGAACCAGTTTTGTCCCCGCAGCGTTGCAGGCTGCAGCGGCCGTTGCAAGTGCCACATCGTCGGAGGTAACGCCGTCGGCTGCAAGGTTGGGGTAAACATTTTTGCTGGCATCGCGGGAACTTGACGCGCTGGCGGTGTTTGTTGAAATAAGCATTGAGAAAATGATCCCTGTGCTCATAAGGGCAAAGCGGCTCAGAACCCTGTTGCTCATACTTTCCCTTCATTTGTAAAAGTGGTCGGTGGCATGATCCCTGCCACTCGGGCGCTAAGAATGGATCTCGCCAGAATCTCGCCAGGGATATTTAGAGATATTTATAGATCGGGTTCGATCCAACAGGTGTGTCCTTATCGCACTATTTTCGGACTTCAAACAAGACACGGGAAACGGGCGTTGCCCGGCCTCCTTTGTCCAGTGCGGCCAAAGTAACAAGATAGTGGGTCTTGTCCGCCACCAGGGTAGAAGGTAGTGCAAACTCCACCACCCAGTCGTTGCGCCTCTTGGCTGGCTTCAACGAATTCTCGCTCAGTAGATCTTGTTCTTCCGGGAACGAACTCAGGGTGGTTCGGTACGAGCCATGTGCACCCTGCGTAACAGCGAGGTTAAGCATCACTAAGGAGTCTCCTGGGGCAAAGGTCACAACTCGCTCCTCCGGATTCTCTGTTCCCCGTAGAGTCGGGTTCCCGGATGCAAAGAAATAGGTCGCGACAATCTTTGCTGGCTGCGGAGGCTTTTGCTCCTGCGAAGCGATCGCCGTCTTCTGTGAAGCGATCTCGGCCGCCATGTGCTCGACAGTGCTCTGCTGATCGGCCAGTTTGCTTCGATAGTTCGCAGTCGCGGCCAGCCAGCCGAGGGCGACCAATACCACGGCTGCGAACGCGTATCCTGGCAGATTCTGCCGAGCTCTCACGAAAGAGCCGATGACGTTCAGCCACGCGGGCAGAGGTGAACTGGAACGTGATTCCACCACCACCGTGGCTCCGCCTTCCTGTTCAGTCCCCGAGCCCGCCGGAATAATCTTGAAGATCAGCTCACGCCTGTTCTTCAGGGCGATCGTATACTCGCCCGCTGCTATTCCATTCCATTCGGTATAGTCGATCCAATGAGTCGCCAGAGTCAGTTCGGTCCCATCTGCCTCGGCCCGAACTTCAAGCAGCTTTGTGCCTTCCGGAATGTCAAACTGTCTCTTCTCCTCTCGAACAGGATCCAAACGAGCGCACACCGCGCCATGGGCGACGATCTTCAGAGGCTGCAATAGAGCCTGTTGCCGTTTCGCCTCGCCCGACCCAATTCGGTCCTTCAGCGCGCGCATCTCGGCATCCGTGAGCGGTGTGCTCTTTCTTCCAGCACCACTCGGATCGAAGCCCCGTCCGCCGCTGTCGTTGAGCTGGAATTGCGGCACAGAAAGGCGCTGCTCAGGAGGATCCAAACCAAGTTTCTTGGCCAGTTCACCATAGCAAGGAGAATGCATAAACCAATGACATCGATTTGTCTCGACCCCATCCACGTGATTCGGAAAGCTGGGATGCCGCACTCCGCTCCCGGGATCACCAAATGTCAATTCGACCGTCCGCCCCAAACAGGCTTCCCTGCTGCTCCAAGGTGTAAAGGCTTCTAAACACTCCTCAACCAAGCTCACCCACGGCTTCTGGTCATCGTAGGTCTCGAATCTCAGCTCCCGGTATTCCGAAGTACGAATCTTGAGGAAGCGGTCAAAACGAGCAACCAGCCGGTTCATCAGCCGTCCCTTGACCTTTCGATATTCCTCCGAGGCGGGATAGTGTTCTGTGGTGAATTCATAAACTTGCTGCACTTCGGGAGTGCTGTAATTGCGCAGAAGTCGGTTCAGTCCTACATTTACGTAGAAAGATGAAGCACCCGTGGTGAGCTGCACCAAGTGCTTGATATAGCGAATGACCAGGTCCATTTCGGTCTGTTGATTATTCCGCTCCTGCTCTCGTTCGCATTCTTCGGATTCCAGATAAACGAGCCACTGCAAGGTATCCGGATCAGGGCGACTGATTCGGCGGATCCTCAGCTTCGTATTGCGACCGCGCCAGTAGGCCCTTCTCTTCTCACGGCTGCGCTGAAGCCCCAACTTTTCAATTGCTCTTGCCGCGATCTGGTAAGCGCTAGCGCGATCGGGAATGATGAAGAAGGCAAGCTGGAAAGCCCTCTCCCAAAGGTCCTCATGTCCGCTCACCACCATCCTCCTGCCGCGGCAGCGCTGCGTTTTGCAGGGATTGCCGGCGGCGGTGTTGACTCTCTAATTTGCCTGAAACATCGCACGAATAGTGTGACGTTATCAGACAAAATTGTGATTATTTCCATTCGCCCTGAATTTGGAACCCGGCCCAATAATACGGAGAACTCCATCGTTCTTCCTTCGCCACCTCGATCTGCGCAGTTCGCAGTGCTGCCGCTGGGCTCATCTTGTCCTGCTCCAAAGCCTTATAGAAACGTGCCATCAGCTCCGAAGTAACTTCATCGTCTACGCTCCATAAGCTGGCCATCACTCGGCTCGCTCCGGCGTACATGAAGCCTCGCGCCAGTCCAATCAACCCTTCCCCCCGGATTTCTCGTCCCAAACCTGTATCGCATGCACTCAGCACGACTAAATCCGCAGGCAAGTTCAAATTGTAGATTTGCTCGAGATCCAGAAATCCGTTCTGCGGCTGACCTCGTTTGTCGACCAACGACAATACCAGCCCAGACAACTCCGGATTCTTGCTGTCCAATAGTGCGTGCGTCGCAAAATGCACGACTCGATACTGCGCCATCAATGGACTCGTGGCCGTCGCCCGATTGGCCTCGAAACCCAAGGCCTCCATGCCCTGGCCCGTTGGAGTTACATTCAAGATGGCTGCCGCTTCCCGCTGAGTCCACAACAAACGACTGAGATACTTGCCACTTCTGATGAGTCCTACGTCGGTCGCAGAGCGGGTCAGGCGCTGGGCAGACACCGAAAGCTCATCCGCTCGTGATCGCGAAGCGATCACCTTCCGCTTTTCACGGGTCCCGCCCAGAGACGCCGCTACGCGTTCGTCTCGCCGGTCAAAGACCGGGTCCGCCAATACTGCAACCGCCTTGGGCGGCTGCTTTCGATTGAGTCTCGCCCGCCGCAACTCCGCAAGAGCCGACGCCGATGGCAGACTCACGATTTCGTGTTCAATCATCAACGGCAAGCTCTTCCTGTCCTGCAATGTGGACGGAGGTCCAAAGAACTTTTGTGACGCCGAAGCCGGCAACCGGGGCGCCGGAAGAGCGGCATAAGGGAGATATTGCAGAGCGCCGTCGCTCACGATTAACAGGCGCTTCTTGTTGAGCATCGTAGCCACCGGGCCCAATACCATCTGGCTCAGTGCTGTGGCTACCTTCGTGTATTCCGCGTCATCCTGTGCCAAACGCAGTTTCCGCTGTTGCGCGGTTTCCTTGTCTACGCGGCGGCCCCGCGCCGTCAGCAATTCGTATACATTCCGGGCTGCATCCTCGATGACCTTCCGTGGCGGCAATTCGTAGACTGCCAGGGAAGTTTCTGTCACCGTCCAAACATAACTGCGTCTCTCGCCTAGCGAATATTCCAGCAGGAGCGTGTTCTCATCCAGCAGTTGATGCTGCACTTCCTTAGCGCTCAATGGCTGCGGTTGCGCGAGAGCCGCATACGCTGGACTATCGATGCGGAGTTGCGTCTTTACTTCTTCGTACTGCTCCCGCAGTTCCCCGATCTGCTTGTCGAGTGCGGTCAGTTGTTCTCCGATGTGCTCGCCATCGAGCAATTGGAGACGGTAGCTCGATTTCGCGCCAATCGATTCTCGAAGAGCGTGCTCCCGCCGCAGCAACTCTGGATCGCACCCATTGCGAATGTCGACCTGCGCGCTCTCCAGAAGCTCCAAAAGCGTGCGGGCGCGCGAGCGCTCCACAACATCGAATGCCAGTTCCGGCTTCTTTTGGGAGATGAGCAGATCAATGTAATCTTGATAGTGAGACTCATATTCGGCGCGAAAAGCCGAGCGAACGTCGTCGGTGCCACCAAGATGAGCCATTTGGCTATCGAGAACTCTGATGGCCTCGGCATACAGTCGTGCGGCAGGATCCATCTGGTGCCTTTCGCGCAGGACCGAGGCTAGGGCCAAAAGCGCACCTGCATGCGATAAGCTCCCCGGGACCTTCTTTTCGCGGATCACCAATGCCTGACGAAGGTATTTCTCAGCCCCTGCGAGATCCTTGCGTTTCCGCGCCAAATCACCAAGTTTTTGCATGGTGATTGCCTCAGCGGGGCTGTCATGCGCAAGCTTGTCTTGCATAGCAAGAGCCTGACGATAATAGTTGTCCGCATGCGTCAGATCCTCTCGACGTTTGGCGATGTCTCCTAGATTGGAAAGCATTTCGGCATCCAGAAGACTCGCCGGGGACAGCTTCTCGCTGATGTCCAGAGCTTGGTGTTCATATTCTTCCGCCTGGTCAAGATCGCCGCGGCGCGAAGAGACGAGTCCTAGCCAATTAAGGGTCTGCGCCAACTCAGGACTCCCAGGAGCGAGCCTCTGCCTGATTTCCACGGCTCGATGGAGATACTCCTCCGCCTTTGCCAAATCCCCGCGCAACCAAGCAACAACCCCTAAACGGTGCAGGCTTCCCGCGACTGCGAGGCTCATCGGCGCAAGTCGCTGCACGATCGTAAACGCTCGGCGAAAATACTTTTCCGCCTGTGCCAGATTTCCCCGAACCTGGACAATTGATCCAAGATCGCTCAAGCTTGCGGCCATCGAAAGGCTGCCGGGTGCAAGTCTCTGTCTGATCTCCAACGCCCGGCTGAAGTACTTTTCTGCCTGGCCCGGATCTCCGCGATTCGCGGCAAGACTACCGATCTCGCTCAGGCTTATGGCGAAGGCAAGACTATCCGGCAGAAGCTTCTGCCTAATCTCCAATGCCTGATGGAAATACTCTTCTGCCTTTTCGGGGTTCCCGCGCTGAAGACATGCGCTCCCGAGGCCCTGAAAGATTGTGGCGCGGTCCGCGGGGGCAAGTTTTTCTTCCAGGCTCAAGGCTTGGTGAAGATAATCTTCTTGTTTTGTCAAATCGCCTCGGCGTGCCGACAAGTTTCCGAGACCGATGAGGCTCAGGGCGAAATCACGACTCCCCGGTGCAAGCTTCAACCTGATGTCTAGTGATCGCTGCAAATATTCTTCGGCCTTCGCCAAGTCTCCTCGATCCATAATTACCCGACCAAGGCTGTGCAGAGTCTCGGCGACTGCCAGACTGTCGGGAGCCAGCGCTTGCCTGATAACCAAGGCACTGCGCTCATATTTCTCGGCCTTCGTCAGATCCCCCAACTGCTGTTCCACATCGCCGAGATGGTTGCAGCTTTCCGCAAAATCAAGACTGCCAGGAGCCAACTTCTGTCTGATCTCCAGCGCTTGGCGGTGGTACTGCTCGGCCTTCGCCAAGTCTCCCCGGTCCCAGGCTTCTACTCCGACGCTATTCAAGTTCCTCGCAAGATCAAGGCCTTCTGGAGCCGATCCTTTCATAACTGCTGAGTCTTGTCGGCAGCTCTTTTCGGTTTCTGCCAAACCCTTGTGGGCGCAAGCGGCGGTTCCGTCCGCGTTGGCTGGAATGCGCTGGTCCACCTGAGCGAACATGGACCGAGAGTCGGGCCCAGAGGATTCGATGTCGCCATCAATTGGTCGGGCGACGTTCGCGCGCGAAACAAACGTTCGCCAACGCGCGCCAGGGTTCCATGACTCAAGGGCATCACTGCGCATCTCATCCCGGAGCGGATTCGCTCCGGCCAGAATGGCCGTAGCTTCGGGCCGGTACCGATGCACGCCGGTGGCGTTGTCTAACCACACCAGGGACGGCACCAGAACCGCTGGCAGAGCGATTGTTAACAGCGAAAGAGACCGCATTGCAATGAAGTTCCCCTGTACTCGACGACTATGGTGCGAGATAGGGCTGAGGCCTGTGTTTATTGGATCAGAACAGAAATGGATCCCGCCCACTAAAACCCTGATTTCATTGTAATGTTGCGGGGCACCTGGGACCCAGCCACCCCGTCAGAACCACGGAATGTGACTCCGGCACGCCTCGCCCGTCCCGAATCCGTGAGAGGGGAAAACGAACGAGGGAATCCGATCACCTGACGGAGCGCCATGCTCGACCTATCAGTCGGCTTCCACCGTTTCGCGGCTTGGCTCCCAGACGGTTGGGTCTACAGAGCCTAGAGCAGGTCTCGGTAGCGTTCCAAGGCGACGCGAACCCGTTGGCTCCGAGTGAGTTCGAACGCTTGTTCAAACCTGTCCGGGAAGTTGAGAAGAAAATGGGTGTCGAGCAATGGAAGTTTTCCGAGCAAGGAGAAACGCTGGAGAACACTTCCCTGCTCGCCCACTCGCCCTACTACCAGGAATGGCGAGCGGCAGTTCAGGGGGTGTTCGACGCGGTCGCCAAGCAGGCTCATTCATCAGCTAATCAGATAGCTGGCAATAGCAAGCACAGGCTCGTCGTGATCGTTCTTCCACGATCTGTGCCGGTCAAGAAGGAGGCCGTATAGAACGAGTGGCCCGCCGAAGGCCGGCAACTGAAGCTCGCCGACGCCGATTCGCTCAACGCATCCTGCTCCGAGATTCTGCTGGGCGGCAGGTCAAGCCTTCTCGGGCCTGCGGCAAGCGTGCCGGGTCACAGCGCGGAAGACTTGTGGGTTCTGGATGCAGGTTCTACGTTGAGGAGCGCACTGCCGGTGCACGAAACAGCCAAGAGAAGTGAACCTTCAGCCATCTATTTGAGTTACACGGAACTAGCGGCATCCGCCCGCCTGGGCTGCGCGTGCCGACTCAAGGTTCTCAACAACCACCTCAAGAATTGCGTCAGTCATGTAGAACCTATATAAGTCCCTTTATTTGTGCCATATCCATCGCCGCCGCTACCTGTTCTTCACGGCACACACAGCTTTCTCTTTGCATGGTCAAACCTAACAGAAATTCGGAAACTGTGATCAATATTTTATCATTGCGTCGCATTTGTGATTGCATTAGTATCAAACGCTCACACAAAGAGAGCGTTAGGTTGAACGTCGGCCACAAGAAGATCGATACCTTCCCGCCTGTGACGACGACACGAGTGCGCCTGAGGATTCTCTCCAGCACTGATGCCGCCGCCATTCGCGAGTTCCAGCTCTACGACGTTACAGAACCTGATGAACAAAGACGATAAGCTTCCGCTTTCTACACTGTCTCGATGTCGAAACTGAGAGGGACGGGGCGTGTCCAGAACAGGATCGACATGTCTAGAACCGTGACTTTCGATCGGAGATATCAGTGATTAACAGAAGAGATTTCTTGGGTTTAATGTCGGCGCTTCCTTTCCGGCACCTTCTTCGTTCTGACGCAATCCTAGGCACACTCGACATAGCTTCGTCCGCTGGGACTGACGATCCCACGCAGTTTGTCCGAATCGCGATCGGCACCGGCGGCCACGGCCACACTTTCCCCGGAGCTACCGTCCCGTTCGGAATGGTGCAACTCAGCCCCGATACATACAACGACGGCTGGGATTGGTGTTCGGGGTATCACTATTCCGACACATCGATCATGGGATTCAGCCACACGCATTTGAGTGGAACCGGTTGCGCCGATATGCTCGACGTGCTCTTAATGCCGGGTACTGGACCAGCAAAGACGAATCCAGGAACACGCGAGAAGCCCGAAGAAGGCTATCGTTCGCGTTTCAATCATGGCGACGAAGTTGCTGAGCCGGGCTACTATTCGGTGATATTGAGGGATTACCAGATTCGGGCCGAGTTGAGCGCAACCGAACGAGCGGGCATTCACAAATACACTTTCCCTCGCAGCGATACGAGCCATTTCATCGTCGATCTTGTGCACGCCTGCGGAAAACCTCCAATTCTGTGGTCGGAGCTGAACATTGTGAACCGCGATACGATCACCGGAGGCCGCAGCACCGACGGATGGGCGTCTGGACGCCAGATCTATTTCGCGATGAAGTTCTCAAAACCTTTCGCGTCGTTCGACATCATCTCGGATGACGGGAAACTGGGTCCGGGTATTCGCGAAGCGAAGAGCAAGTCGCTGAAGTGCCTGCTCCACTATCAAACGGCCGAGCAAGAAGCTATCCAGGTCAAGGTTGGAATTTCCGGGGTCAGCGTCGAAGGCGCGTTGAAGAACCTTGGGGCAGAAGTTCCCGATTGGGATTTTGCCCAGGTGCGCCGCAATGCGCGTGAGAAATGGCGGCGTGAACTTTCCCGCATCGCGATTGAGACCTCGAACCGGAAACATAAAGAAATCTTCTATACCGGCCTGTACCACATGATGGTTGCGCCGACATTGTTTGACGATGTCGATGGTCAGTATCGCGGAATGGACGGAAATGTCCATCAACTGCCGGCGGGACTCCACAACTACAGCACTTTTTCTCTGTGGGATACCTATCGCGCAGTGCATCCCGTATACACGCTCATACTGAAAGAGCGCGTCCCAGACCTAGTCAACTGCCTGATTCGCATGGCGGAGGAAAGCCCCGCAGGAATGCCCGTCTGGCCGCTGCAGGGCAAGGAAACGGGGACGATGACTGGATACCATTCAGCCTGCGTGATCGCGGAAGCTTACGTCAAGGGATTCAGAGGAATAGATTTCAGCCGAGCGTATCCGCTGATGAAGAAACGGGCGATGGAAGATGATTATCGAGGCCTGGGCTTTTATCGCAACCTGGGCTATATCCCGTGCGACAAAGAAGAGGAATCTGCCAGCAAGACCTTCGAATACGTCTACGACGATTGGGCTGTCGCTCACGTCGCGCAGGCTGTGGGGGCGATGGATGATTACAAGCTGCTGATCGAGCGTTCCAGGAACTACCGCAACTTATTCGATAAGCAATCTACGTTCATTCGTCCAAGGCTGGAAAACGGAAACTGGGCCGAGCCCTTCGATGCTATCGAAATGGGACACTCGAAGCAATGGCGCGACTTCACCGAATCGAATTCCTGGGAGACTACCTTTGGAATCCAACACGACCCGAAAGGCTACATGCAATTGTTTGGTGGTCGGCAGGCCTTCATAGAAAAGCTTGACGGTCTGTTCAACCACAGCTCGGACCTTCCGCCGGACGCTCCTCCCGACATTGCGGGCTTGGTTGGGCAGTACGCGCATGGCAACGAACCCTGCCATCACATCGCATATCTGTACGCATACGCAGGAGCACCTTACAAGACCCAGGAGCGCGTGCGGAGCTTGTTGGAGACGATGTATGACAATCAGCCGGACGGCCTGGCCGGAAACGAAGACTGCGGTCAGATGTCGGCTTGGTTCGTGATCAGTGCGCTGGGATTCTATGCGGTGGACCCTGTCAGCGGAAACTATGTGTTCGGAACTCCATTGTTCGATCGTGTGGTGGTCGAAGTTGGAGATAGCAAGCGGTTGGTCATCGAAGCGAAGCGCAACTCAGCCGGCGACAAATACATTCAATCCGTGACTTTCAACGGCAAGCCTTACCGAAAACTCTGGTTCAATCATGCAGACATCGTGAACGGTGGAAAGCTAGTGTTCACGCTGGGAAGTCAGCCAAACAAGCAGTTCGGAGCGGAAGAAGATGCCGCGCCGCCGTCGCTGACCGTATGAGCGATTCCTATTCCGCCTTCAGGGGCAACGTCCGCTCAACGTAGGGCGCAAGCTGAACGAGCCCCGCTGATCTGCGACTCGGAATATAAATCCGTAGTTCCCAGTTAGACCGAACAATGGCTTACGTAATCGCGTGCCCATGTCTGGCGTCGCGTTGGATCTCCGCGCCGCAGGTCTTCGCCGATCATTGGCTCAGCGGGTTTGCCAAGTTTGCTATCGAACGCTGCTTTTAGAAAGTCCGGCTTCTTGCCTCGGATTTCAGCCCGTGAGAGGGGCAGAAGGCTCACGATCTCCATGCGGCCAGTTTAGACTCTCCGAGACCTGAGGCAGAGTGAGAATATTGGCTGAGCCCGTCAACAGAAACCGGCCGGCTCGGCGATCGTCATCCACTGACTTCTTGATAGCCCGGAGAAGGTCGGGCACTCGCTGTACTTCGTCAATGGTCGTTCGATCGAGCGCGCGCACTCTCAAAACCAAAAATATCCGGACAGCTAGTTAGCGTTGAGCAACTGCGGATGTTCTTGACTCAATCTCACGATGAGTTCTCCGAATAGCGAGTTTGCCCATGCAAACCACGGTCGGGTGAACTGTGCCGGGTTGTCCTTGTGAAAAGCCTCGTGAATGAAGCCCGTGCCAGCATGCGTGTTCTTAATCCAGCGCAGGCATTGCAGTTTCTCGCTCCCATCAGAACTGGTTAGAGCCCGCATGATGATAGACATTGGCCAAATCATATCCAGTCCGACGTGCGGACCGCCGATGCCCTCTGCGGCAGTTCCCTTAAAGAAATAGGGATTTGCCTGACTCAAAATGCGTGAACGCGTGCCGAGATAGATCGGGTCATCCGAAGCACAACAACCTAGATAGGGAAGGCCAAGCAGATTCGGAAGATTCGCGTCATCCATCAGCAACTGGTTGCCAAAGCCGTCGACCTCGTAAGCCCAGAATTCTCCAAACCGCGCGTCACGGGCTCGTCCGTACATAGGAAGTGCAGATTCGATTTCCTGAGCCAGGATGCGACATTCTGCTGCAAACGCGGAATCGTGCAAGACCTCCGCGGCCATGTTTGACAACTGGCGTAAAGATACCAAGGCGAAAAGATTGCCCGGAACGGACAACGAATACAGGCATGCATCATCGGAAGGGCGAAACATCGAATAAATCAAGCCGACAGGCCGAGCGGGATTGCCGTAGCCACCCAGCATTTGGGTGTCGGTGGGCACCTCGGTACGCCGCTGGAAATGATACCTCCCCCGGTCCTTCTTTCTTTGTTGCTCACGAAATGTACTCACCACCAGCTGCATTGCTCGTGCCCACTCCGCGGTGAAAGGAGATTCATCGCCGGTCGCACGCCAGTAGCCATGCGCAAGCCGAATGCAGAAACAGAGAGAATCAATCTCCCATTTGCGCTCGGCAACGCCGG